>Ga0210383_10000334_pt1 | contig 45176 bp, 37 predicted proteins | sample IncBWC14OmetaG_FD_160072 | JGI IMG/M metagenome (GOLD analysis project Ga0210383, IMG submission 160072) | Forest soil microbial communities from Barre Woods Harvard Forest LTER site, Petersham, Massachusetts, United States - Inc-BW-C-14-O ...
AAAACGTGAACCGTCTCCCAAAGCGTGTGATACAGAACTTCCACCAGTTCCTGATGGATGAAGGGGTCGTGCGTGGCGGCGGCCGTGAAATACGACCCCTGCGCGCCCGGCAGAGCAAACGTCATCACATGACGTTGTCGCGCCGCGTCCAACGCACTCCAAACCTCGGGGTCGCCTTCGGGTGGGCCAAATCCCATAACGATATCGTCCGCTTGCACCAACGTTTTCAGCCAGGGCCCAAACGCCAAGGAAAGATCGAGTGCGGGCAGCGCGCGCTTTCCAACAATCACCGGGTGCACAAATTCCACCGACACATGTTGCGCATCCGTTGCGTACGGGCCGCGTCCAAACGCCAGCAAGCGCCCGCCACGCAAAAACCTCTCGGACATTTCGCGGCATGCCTCCGCCAATCGCGGTGCTTCCCGAACGAAGAACTGCTCCAGCACCTGGTTGCGCGCCAGCAACCGCTGTTCGATCTGCGTGGTCAATTCCAAAGCCGTCGCCATCTTTGATCCTAATAAAGTCGCGTCCTAACAAAGCCGCAGCCTGACCGAGTCGCACCCGAAAAAATGGCGTTCTAGCAAATCCGCGGGAGTGGATCGCCCACTAGCATGTCCACGATGCGGCTTCCGCCGTACAACGTGGTCACCAGCACGCAGCTCGCGGGTTGTTCGCGCACTTCGCCGATCATCGCCGCCTCTTCGCCGCCAGGCGTGGCGCGCAAAGCCGCCAGTGCGCGTTCCGCATGCTCCGCAGAAACGATCGCAAGAAATTGCCCTTCGTTGGCGATGTGCAACGGATCGAGACCCAAAAGCTCGCAAGCTCCGCGCACGGAATCGCGCATAGGAATCTTTTCTTCGAACAAAACAATTCCATGCCCGCAGTCTCGCGCTAGTTCGTTTAACGAAGTGGCAACTCCGCCGCGCGTAGGATCGCGCATCCACCGCACACCCGCGCCCACCCCTTGCACCAACTTGTCGACAAGCGGGAAAACCGAGCGCGTATCCGATCGCAACTCCGCCTCCAGGTCGAGATCCCCACGCGCCAGCAGAATCGTAATTCCATGATCACCAATCGGTCCGGAAAGCAATACCTTGTCGCCACGCTGCACCGACTGCGGGGAAATCTCCACTCCCGTAAGCAGGCGGCCAATTCCGGTGGTCGAGATGTACATCTTGTCCGCTGCACCGTGCTCCACCACTTTCGTATCGCCCCCCGCGATGCGCACGCCGGCCTTCTCCGCAGCCTCGCCCATGGCGCGAACTTCCGCTTCCAAAATTTCCGTCGGCAGCCCGGCTTCCAATACAAAGGTGACCACAATTGCTTCGGCTCGAGCCCCGGATACCGCGAGATCGTTCACCGTGCCATTGATCGCCAACTCACCGATGGAGCCGCCGGGAAAACGCAACGGCTTCACCACAAAGCTGTCCGTGGTCATCGCGATTCGTGTGCCATTTATCTGGATGTGCGCGGCATCGCCGAGCGGCCCCGGGGAAGCACCAAAAAGAAGAGGGGCAAATAATCCTTCGACTAGTCTTCGGCTGGCTTTCCCGCCGGCGCCATGCGCCATTTCGATCTGCGGTTCGCGGAACCTGATCTTTGCAGCAGGGGTGGCCATGAAAACCTCATTCGCCTAAAACCGTTCAAAGCGCCATCGAGCTGGCGATGGTAACAGGTTTGCGATGCTCGTAGTTGAAGTAGGCCGCGCAGGAACCTTCCGACGAAACCATCAGCGCGCCTACCGGCTGTTCCGGCGTGCATTCGCGTCCAAAAAGTTTGCATTGCGCTGGTTTCAACACGCCTTTCAACACTTCACCGCATTGCGCGGCCTTTGGATCCGTGACACGCACGCCCGGAACGGTAAAGCGCTGCTCCGAATCCCATTCCGCGTAGCTCGCACGTACTTTCAACGCTGATTGCGAGATAAATCCTAGCCCTCGCCATTCGAAATACGGCCGCAACTCAAAAACTTCTGCCATGGCGCGCAGCGCGGCGCTGTTCCCTTCCCACGGAACCACTCGCTTGTATTGGTTCTCGACTTTCGCTTCGCCGTTGCGAAGCTGCCGCAGCAGCATCACGATGGATTGCAAAATATCCAGCGGCTCAAATCCGGACACCACCACCGGCTTGCCTTCGTCCTTGGCAATCCAGTCATACGGCCGGCAACCGATTACCGTGGAGACGTGCCCCGGTCCCACAAAACCATCCAAACGCATATCCGGCGAATCCAGAATGGCGCGGATGGCGGGAATGATGGTGACGTGATTGCAAAATACGGAGAAATTCCGCAAGCCTTCCGCTTTTGCACGCACCAGCGTCAGCGCAGTTGACGGCGCGGTGGTCTCAAACCCGATGGCGAAGAACATCACATGCTTTTCGGGATTGTTGCGCGCCAGCTTCAACGCATCCGCGGGAGAATAAACGATGCGCACGTCCATCCCGCGCGCTTTATACTCCAACGGGCTGCCGTGCGTCCCCGGCACGCGCATCATGTCTCCGAACGCAGCGAAAATGAAATTAGGCTCCGCAGCTAGCGCGAGGCCATCGTCAATCCTGCCCATGGGCAGCACGCACACCGGGCAACCCGGTCCGTGAATCAACTCCACATTCTCCGGCAGCAGATCCTTCAACCCGAAGCGGTAGATCGCGTGCGTATGCCCGCCGCAAACTTCCATGATGCGATAGTGCCGCTTGGGATCCGCCAGCCTGCGAATTTCTTCACCCGCCCTGCTGATCAGTTCCGGCGATCGGAATTCATCCACGTATTTCATTGTTTCCACCCTTTGCCGTAATCCTCCGGTGGATCTTCTCCCAACCCATAGCCGCGCACTTCTTCCATGGCGGCGGCCGTCTCGCCCAGCATGGTCAGTGTGCGCATTTGATCCGCGGCGTCGGCCTCGCTGATTTTGCTCATCGCAAACCCAACGTGGATCAACACCCAGTCTCCAGGGACCGGCGGATTATCCTGTAATAGCCCCAAATCCACCTTGCGGCGCACGCCCACAACATCAACAAGTGCAAGATTCGCGTTCTCGGCATCCAATTCGACAATCTTCCCGGGTATCGCTAAGCACACGGCGCGGCTCCACTGACTGCCATTCGACTGTAGATAACAGCCTGCAACTCTCTACTCCTACCTTTTCGCTACCAACTCAAAATGAAATTTCAGCTCGTCTTTCAACTTCAACGCTCCACCGGCAAACGAAAATGGTTTGATTCCATAATCCGACTGGCGAAGCGTGAAATCCCCGGAGATCCGCATCATGGTTCCCATATTCGTAATGCGAGCATCCAAGGGAAGGCTTTGCGTGACGCCATGAAACGCAAGATCGCCGACCACGTGAGCACTGAGCAAATCTCCGCCCAGATTCTGGATTGTCACCTGCTTGCTTTCGAATGTCGCCGCCGGGTAGCGGTCCGGTTCCAAAACTTGTTCGTTCATGGTTTGTTCAAGCTTCTTGCGATCGTCGCCTTTCATTTCGTCCATGACTTCCATCGCGTTGGTGCGCACCGTGAGGCGGACAACCGCTTTGTCGTAAGTATCGGGAACAAACTGGATCTCCCCGTCGTAGTCCCGCATTCCAATGGTGGGGTTGTGACCGAACGCGGAAAGCAGTCCAGTGGCAAAGGCTTGCACAGTAAACCGGCTTCCGCCTGGATCAATCGTGTATTTCACCGGTTCAAGTCCCCTTTGCGTAGCCGCAGTTTCCATTCTTTTAGATCCTTGCCATCAAATCCGTCATTCGTTGACGATGATGTGAATGCTTCTCAACCCACCCTCGGCTTTCAGGCGCCGCGAAGGAGGAGTCGCTCTCCAACCACAATCCCTTTCAGAAAGGCCGCAACCCCTACATGGAACGCAAGCGGAAATATTTTTCGATGTCCGGCAGCGCTGCCGTGGCGATACTGCCCAATCCAGCCTGCCCCAGATAACGGCGTATAGTCGGATTCGAAAGCACCAGACCCGCGCCAAAAATTATCAACGCAACGCCCCCAAGCATGTACAAGGTTTCCTTGTCGGTACCGCCATTTCCGTTCGTTTCTTCCGTGCGATGCATGATTTCGACAGCCATGGGACTCTCCTTTGCGGACTGAAAATCACTTCATTTTCCTGCAGGCCATTCTCCTGCGAGAATTCGTGTTACAAGCGAAGCGACCAGCTTCACGGCTTCATCGACGGCGGCGGCGACAGGCTCGCTGAGGCCCATCTGTCCTTCGTCCGGCCCGAGCGTCGCCGGAACGCAGCCGACCAGCAGGATGCGCTTCAATTGCGCGCCCATGCCCGCCGCCATCCGTAAAACGTTCACCGGATTCATCGCGTGAGCCTCAACAGCGCCCGGGTGCGGCCCACGCTGATTAAATTCCGCCAGGTCCGGCTCCACTACAAACAACGACCCGGGTTCACCTTCACCCGGATATGCATCGATGAGAATTGTCGTCTCGTGCCCTTCCATCAGCGCATAGGCGAGCTCGAAGCCGCGAATCCCGAAATCCGTCACGCGCACTCCGGCTGGAAACGACTGCGTCGCGAGGCGACTCGCAACTTCCACGCCAAAAGCATCGTCGGCAAGAAAAATGTTGCCGATGCCCGCGATCAGAATCTTCTTCGTGTCCGCTGGTTTCGTTTCTTCGCCACCGGCAACGGGTTCAATCTCCGTTGGCGCAAAGAAAAAACGATGCCCCGGCTGGCGCATCAATCCGATATCGCGGCCGGGATCATCGTCGACCACCACGCAAACATGCAAATTGCCTTCGTAGTCCTGCTCAATGGATTCGATAGCGGCAATCTTTCCGGACAGCGCGATATCGAAGACATCTCCGCCCGCTCGAGGACGCAATTTGACGCGATCGCCGCGGCGCACCAGCACGCCTCCAATTTCAAGCGACTCCACCGGGTTCTTGTCTTCCAGGAGCAGCCATTCCCATTCGTTCATGGCGTCTCGCCCTTGGCCGCGCGCAATCCACGCAACGCACCGTGGAGTTTCATCCACTGCTCGTCAGGCATCGCTTCCGTGCGCTCCAAAATTCTCCGCGCGCGATCATCAGACTGCCGCATTTCCTGCTTTTCGTCATCGGTCAGGGTCATGATGCGCAGCGAAAGTATCTCGTCAATCTCCGCGCCGTCGAACAAATCACCGGGGCTTTCCGGGGCAATTTCCGGATAGTCGTACAGGATTATCGGCGAGGAAAGCATCGTGTCTCGCTCGCCGTTCTCGCCAACGAGAACCGGCCAGGTGCCCACGTTCCGGCACGCCAGGGCGAAATTGCGGTATGCGTCCGGTGGATCGACCAACGAAACAAAATTCCCGCCGCGCACTTCCAAAATGGTGTGCGCCGAAACCAGGGAGCGTGCCAGCGCCTGCTCGCGGCTTCCGGGATGAACATCCTCAAACCGGGTAGCATTCGAAATGCGTACCGAAAGCTTGTAGAGCCCATCTTCCACGCGTTCCGCCGCAAGCTCAATCATTCCCGCAATGCTCGTTTTCTCCCGCAAAATGACTCCGGCAACGCTTCGACTCTCGTCGCGAATCGTTTCTCGCTCCTGTTTCGCGGCCAGCCTGAAGGGCCACTGCATCGGCTGCACGGTAAGCGCCCCAAGATTGAACTCTGCCACTTCGATCACTTCTTCCACGGCCTCTTGCCACGGCTGAAAAACCTTGCCGCCGACTTCTAGCCTCTCGACAATTTCCAGGTTCGCTTCCGCGACCTCGGACAGTTCATTTGCGGGCCCCGAAAACCTCGCGATCGAACGCGTAACCATGCGCAAGAATCGGACCGTAACGGCGCATTGCGTCTCGCTATTCCCCTCCGCCAGACATTCCGTCTGCATCGTGCAGGCATCCGTGCCGCGCTGCGTTTCGCTGTAAGCACGCGGATACACAACCCCAAAATTAAATCGCTGCTGATTCTTCACCGCGGAAGGCCGGTAGGGATAGAGCATGTACCCTTCGTAAAGAACGGCCTTCACGATTCCGTCCACGAGCGCGGCGTTCATGAGTGCACCGTTTCCGAAAGCGCATCCAAAGCTCTCTCGATAGCTTCTTCCCACGTCGGAATTCCTTGGCGGACCTTAAACTGATAAAGTCTTTCGAAGACATCCTTTCTCAACGCCAACCAAGCCGAGTTCGGATAATAAACGTCTATCAAGTCTTTCCAGACCTTCACCGGCAAGCGATATTTCGCTTCTTTTTCCCAGGAAATCGGCGCTACCTGCAGTGGTCCGTCTTCTCCCTGATAAAAAACCGTTCCGCTGAACTGGAAGCACAACGGCAAGTCTCCGCTGGTCACGCCGTGAAAATACTTTGTCGCGGCTACATTGAAATCGAATGTGCACGGAACCTGGATGTCCGCCAGCACGCTGCCGCTAAAGCGCGGCACCACCACGCTGGCGTGTGTCCACAGCATGTTTCGCAGCGTCTGTCCCCAGCGATCCGGCTCGCCAAAAAGATCACTCAGGCGCGTCTGCTCGTTGGCGTCGTACTTGCGGCGGGTAACTTCAAGCTGGATCTGCGCTCGCAGCGCAACCGTGTGGATAATCTCTTCGGCCGGGCTATTCGTGATGCGGACCTTGAACGCCAGCAGCGGCGAGGCAGCATGTTGAATCACTTCGGCGCCTTCGATCGTTAACTGTAGATCAGGCATGCGCGCCCTCCGGTTTGTAGCCGGCCCGCTTCTTCAGCGCCACAAAAAACGCGCTTATCTCGCGCCAAACTTCGGTGCCACCGGAAAGCCCGCGCCAGTGCGCACGAATTAGTCCAACCAGTTTGTAGCACTCATCGATCGGGACCAGATAGTATTCCGCGGGAGCCGCGCCGCGAACATGTCCAACGCGGTTCACCAACAAAGCCGTCACATCCGGCTCCATTTGGTTCAGCACTGGATTCGCTTCCACGATGTCATTCCAGGTATCCAGCGCAAGCAGCGATTCGGTGGGTCCGGCGGGACTTGGATAGAGCGCGATCATTTTTCCGTGCGGCGTGCTGTGGAAGAAGAACGCCATCTCAATGGGTACCATCAATCCGTCCCACTGAGCGTCGCTAAGTTGGAAGTCCTGCAGGAACAAGACCCGGCGAGGCACGCGCTTGAACTTAGCGCCGGTCTGCCCCTCGAAAAGAATCGCGCACGCCCCGCAAGCACACACTAGTCTGCGGATCGCGGGTTCCACCAGATGTTCATGCTCGGGAGGGAGTTCACGGCCGCACATTTCGCAGCGCTCTACCGGACTACGCTTGCGCGCAAACTGACGAAGCACCGCGAACGCGCTTTCCTCCTGACGTGGAAGCGCCCGAGCCATGTTAGTCACCGCCTCGTTCCGATAGACGTTCCAATTGTTGTTCTAATCGTGTACCGAAAGACGCAGACATGCTCTGGCCGTTCGCAAGCTGCACCACAGATACGAATCCAGAGCCGGTCAGCGCCGCACCAGTTTCTTCCACGACAATGGAAGTGGCATCCGGCGCGGCATCCTGCAAAGCCGCCTCCAGCGTAGCCTTCAGCGTCGCAGCCGTTGAACCACAACCGCCATTCGGCTTCACATGAAGCCTCACCGTTACTGCCCCCTCTTCGCTGATGGAGATCAACTCCGCCTTGGCAGCGTGTGATTCCAGATTCGACCGCAGCTTTTCCAACACGCGCGTCACCCGGGCATTTAGATTTTCGGGATGCAATCCATAGAGCAGCAATAAACAACTCACCAACTCATCGCGCCCGCATTTCCGAATGATGGATTCGCCGGCCTCGCCGGAGTTGGCGGCAATCTCCAGGATGCGCTCAATGCCCGCTCCGTGCAGGGCCATCAGCGATTCCATCAGTTCCCGGGCCATGGCGCGCGCATTCGGATCGGTGGCCGATTCCAGTTGCTCGACGATTTCACCGATACGTTGAACGCGTTTCTGAAACGCTAAGTCCGGCACCGTTAGTCTCCTTCAGAGACAAAGGAAGCGGGTGGCTGCCTTCGAGGTAAGAAAACTCTCAGTCTAACCCTCGTCTGCGCGACCACCCGCTTGTCTCGGCTACAGAGAGCTTCAAGAATGTTGGCCAAACATCGGCGAATGGTGCGTCTCCAAAACCTTGCCGTTGCCCAGGTACATGTGTACACCGCAAGGCAGGCAGGGGTCAAAGCTCCGCACCGCGCGCATGATGTCTATGCCCTTGAACTTGTCCGGACCGTTTTCTTCAAAGATCGGCGTGTTCTGCACCGCATCTTCGTACGGTCCCGGCGTTCCATAAACGTCCCGCGGATTTGCGTTCCACGGCGTCGGCGGATAAGGATGGTAGTTTGCAATCTTCCCGTCGCGAATCACGACGTGGTGCGACAGCACCCCGCGGACCGCTTCGTGGAAGCCACAACCGATGGCATCCTGCGGCACGGTGAACTCCGACCAGGTTCGGGTTCTTCCGGCATGCAGTTCCGCAAGCGCCTGTTCCATAAAATGCAGCGCGGCGCACGCCGCGTACACCTGGAAATAAGTGCGGGCGCGGTCGCGTTCGATGGCATTGCTCCACTTCGGAATCTTCCATTCGAACTCAACCTCAGGCAGCGAAGTCGTCTTCGGCAAATACATCTTCACGCTGGTACCCGTCGATTTCACGTAGCCAAAATCCACCAACCCAGCCAGCGCCGTCGCCCAAAGCCGCGCAATTGGTCCGCCGCCGGTGTCGATCGCCAGATGATCGCCGGTTCTCTTGTCCAGCCAGCGTGGCGACATCACCCATGTGTACTTGCCCGCAAAATCGCGCTTCTGCGGTCTCGGAATAGTAGTCTGGTTCCATGGATGGTTCTGATCCACCGGATTGCCAAGTGGATCAGTCTTCACGAACTTTTCCGCGTTCTCCCAACCATCGTAGTAAGAACTGCCCAGCAGAATGCGGATATTCAAGTTGATGTCCACCAGATCGGTAGTCACCAACTTGCCGTCGACCACGATACCGGGCGTCACGTACATCGCCCGGCCCCATTCGGTCATCTTCTTGTAGGAATAATCGCAAACCGCGGGATTGTTGAACGAGCCCCAGCATCCCAGCAAAATGCGCCGCCGGCCCACTTCTTCGTAGCCCGGCAGCGCTTCGTAGAAGAAATCAAACAAGTCGTCGTGCAGCGGCACAACTTTCTTCATGAACTCCACGTACTTCATGAGCCGCACGAGATAATCGGTGAACAATTGCACCGTCGGAACGGTTCCCACACCACCCGGATACAGCGTCGATGGATGCACGTGACGGCCTTCCATCAGGCAGAACATCTCGCGCGTCATGCGGCTCATTTGCAAGGCTTCGCGATAGAACGAGCCTACAAACGGATTCAGCGCCTTCATGATGTCCGCGATGGTTTTGTACCCATGGAGCTTCGCGCCGGCCGCTTCCTTTTTCTCCGCCTTCGCCCACACGGACGGATTCGTTTCCTTCACCATCTGCTCGCAGAAGTCCACGCCAACCAGGTTGTCCTGAAAAATGTTGTGGTCGAACATGTACTCGGCGGCTTCGCCGAGGTTGACGATCCATTCCGCCATCGCCGGCGGGCGAACGCCAAACGCCATGTTCTGCGCGTACGTTGCGCAGGTAGCGTGGTTGTCCCCGCAGATTCCGCAGATACGGCTGGTGATGAAGTGCGCGTCCCGCGGATCTTTACCCTTCATAAAAATGCTATAGCCGCGGAAGATCGAAGAGGTGCTGTGACATTCGGCAACCTGACGATTGTCAAAATCGATCTTCGTAAAAATTCCTAGACTGCCAACGATTCGCGTGATGGGATCCCAATTCATCTCCACCAATTTTCTTGAACCGGTCGGCGTTCCCTTTGCAGCTGTGGTCATCGTTCCCATGTTTTCAGCTCCTTTTTGCTCAGTACGCCCCGGGTCTATAGCCAGTGGTCAGCTCCGGACGCGGATGCCGCCACTTTGGTTCCTTGTTTACGGTTTCATTGGTGAATGCGCGCAAAGACCGGATCGTCTTCCCGTAGATGCTAATGGCGGATGTGGAGATTTTTCCTCCCGGCGGTTCATCCATGAATGGCATGAACTTATCCGGGAAGCCCGGCATGGTGCAGCCGATGCAGATGCCACCGACGTTCGGGCATCCGCCGATCCCTGCCATCCAGCCGCGCTTGGGCACGTTGCAATTGACCACCGGTCCCCAGCATCCAAGCTTCACGATGCACTTCGGCGAGCCGTAGACCTCGGCAAAATCGCCCTGCTCGTAGTAGCCGGCGCGGTCACAACCATCGTGTACGGTCTTGCCAAAGAGCCAGGTCGGCCGCAACTGATCATCCAGCGGAATCATCGGAGCCAAACCAGCAACCTGGTAGAGAAGGTAAAGCACCGTCTCCATGAAGTTGTCCGGCTGGACCGGACAACCAGGCACATTCACGATCGGCAGACCAGCCTTGGACTTCCAATTCCATCCCAGATAATCCGCCAAACCCATGGCGCCGGTGGGATTGCCCGACATGGCGTGAATCCCGCCGTAAGTCGCGCAGGTCCCGCAAGCAACGACAGCCAATGCCTTTGGCGCTATGCGGTCTATCCACTCATTCGTAGTAATGGGTTGGCCAGTCTTTGGATTGGTGCCCAGCGCCGCCCAGTACCCTTCCTTCTTAATCTTCTCGTTGGGGATGGAACCTTCCACCACCAGAACGAAGGGATCAAGTCTGCCTGCTTCAGCCTCATACCAGAACTTCAGAAAGTCAGCGCCGTTTTCGTAGGCCAGCACAGGGTTGTGCAGATGCACTTTGGGCAAACCCGGAATCGCGCCCAGCAATACGTCTTCAATACTCGGTTGCATAGCGGCCGTCACAGAGACGGAGTCGCCATCGCATCCAAGTCCGGCAGTAATCCACAGGATATGGACGTCAGATACGGGAGACGGCTTTTGGGTTTTTCGTCCGTAAGGAACTGCGTCTGGTGCCATAATTTAGCTCTCCCTTCGCAATGCTGCACGCCCTGCGTGTGAACAAGTCCCGCAATAGGCAGCGGCAGCCTGCACAAAATAGACGGCCTGCCGTTTTTCGGAACAAACCACTATCAGTTATTTCGATGGAAAGAATTACAGTGACGCACGTTACCGTACAATCAGGCGGAGGCGGTATTTGTCATAGGGGAGCGTCGATTTGGTGCATCGGGGATTCCCTGATGTGGAAATCCACAGAAAAAATCAGGCCAAGCGGAACTAGTACCCGCCTTTTTCGTTCACCGTCCACTCAATCGCATGTTGCAGTAACTCGCGCGCGTTTCGAAGCGCCAATTTTTCCTTAATGTGCGCCTGGTAAGACTCGATTGTCTTCACGCTGAGGTGCAATTCATCGGCAATCTGGCGTGTTCCGTGTCCTTCACCAATCAAACGAAAAACTTCCAACTCGCGATCCGTAAGATTCACCAGCGGCGACTTCTTGGCCGAAGACGCGCCCCGCACATACTGTTGCAACATGGTATTGGTCAGCCGGTCGCTCAAATAAACGTCGCCCTGAAGAATCCGCCGAATGGCGACCAGAACCTTCTCCGTCGCCTCTTGCTTCATAATGTAGCCATTCGCGCCTGCTCGCATGGCTCGCTCCGCGTAGATGGATTCGTCATGCATGGAGAGGATCAGCACCGGAAGGCTCGCTGCCTTCATGCGAACTTCCTTCAGCACATCAAGTCCGTCCGGACCACTGAGAGAAATGTCCAGCACCACGATGTCTGGCTGTAACGCGGCGATGGCCTGAAACGCGGAGTGCGCTCCATCGGCCTCTCCGCACACCACCAGATCCGCTTCGCGGTCGATGAGCAGCGCCAGTCCCTGTCGCACGATCGGGTGATCGTCGACCAACAGCACCCTGCACTTCTTCATTTGGGTCGCGACGAGAGGTTTGGTTGCCATAGTGCCTGCCCCCCTATTCAATACCTCGAATGGGAAACATGCAAGTAACCGTTATTCCGCCGCTATCATTGGGCTGTACCTTCAGCGAACCGCCAATCATGTCCGCGCGGTAGTTCATAATGCTCAGGCCAACCCCCGGCTGATTGGTCGGCTTCTTGGGGAATCCAGTGCCATCGTCTTGAATGGTCAGTATGGCGGTCCCACTTTTTGCCGTGAGACTGATTACAATATTCTTCGATTTTCCATGGCGTATCGCGTTATTCACCGCTTCCTGTGCGATTCGATAAAGATTGGTCGCCGCGTTCGCTTCGTGGATAAAAACGGGTTTGTCGCATTGAAAACCGCAACGGATTTGAAACAGAACCTCCACCTCATTGGCCCACTTTCTCAGCGCGGACATAAGTCCCTGTGGCTCTGCAGCAACCGGATGAAGGCCTCGCGCAAGTTGCCGCGTATTGTCGATTGCTTCATTCACCATTTTTACGATCTTGGCTGCTTCTTCAGCCTCCGGTAACGATTTGTCGGCGAGTTTTTCCTCCAGAACCTTGCTCATAAACGCGATGCCCGTCAGATGCTGTCCCAATCCATCGTGCAAATCCTGAGCAATGCGCCGCTGTTCCCGCGCGCTTATTTCCAGAATGGTTTCCTCAAGACCCTTTCGTTCGGTAATGTCGAACCCTACGCCGTGGATAAACCAAGGGCGCCCATCGGGACGCCGGATCATCTTGGCTTCGCACTGGAACCACAGCACTCTTCCATCGCGGGCGATCACCCGGTAAGCGGAGCGCAACGTCTTCCCGGACAGAAACATCTCCGCCGCTTCCACGCTCCAGCGCATTTTGTCGTCCGGGTGAATGCGGCTGTACCAGCGCACCGGGTCTTCCAACCATTCGTTTTGCGTAAAGCCCAGCGAAGTCTCAATCTGCGGGCTTACGTACGCTTCTCCGATCCCTTTATCGAAATAAGCCATGAACACTACGGCGGGAATTTGATCCAGAAGCGCACGATACTTCGCTTCCATGTTGAGCAGGGGCACTTCGGAACTTGCTGTAATGTCGCTGGATTCTGCAGGGGAATTCGCCACCAACGATTGCTGCTGCAAGAAAACCTCCGCCAGCTCCTCCAGGGCCCTCTCTGCCTCGGACACACTAACCGTTTCGCTATTCGCCGCGGGTGCTTCTCGTTCCAGTCCCCAATTGTTTTCCGAGAGAAAATTTGCCGTCATACGCCACCTCTTTCACTTCCGAAGCGGCCTACTGCACTAGATTCCGCCATTGGCGGCCGGTGTTGCCCCGAGCCGTTCTTTCTTCCGCCTTTTCAGTCCCGCTTCACTCCTCTGTCCGCCGTCTCCACGCGGGTTCCTTATTCAACGACGCCTGCGTGAACCGGCGCAACGCATGAATCGCCCGGCCATAGGTCATCACCGCACTGGAAGAGAGCAGCGAACCCGGAGGCTGGTTCATAAACGGCATGAACTTGTCCGGGAACCCCGGCATCGTACAACCGATGCAAATTCCTCCAACGTTTGGACACCCGCCAATTCCATTCATCCAGCCACGCTTCCCCACGTTGCACTGGACTACCGGACCCCAGCAACCCAGCTTCACGATGCAGGTCGGCGAGCCGTACTCCTCGGCGAACTGCGCTTGTTCGTAGTACCCGCCGCGGTCGCACCCCTCGTGAACCGTGGAGCCAAAGAGCCAGGTCGGGCGCAAGGCATCATCCAGCGGAATCATCGGTGCTCGTCCCGCGGCCATATTCAGCAAATACAGCAGCACTTCCGTAAAATTGTCCGGCTGAACGGGACATCCTGGAACACAAACGATAGGAATGTCCGCGCTGGTTCTCCAATTCCAGCCAAGGTAATCCGGAAGCCCCATGCAACCGGTCGGATTGCCTTCCATGGCATGGATACCGCCATAGGTCGCGCATGTTCCGGCCGCGACGACTGCCCAGGCGTTTGGCGCCAATTTGTCGATCCAGTCACAAGTGGTGATAGGCTGCCCGCTGATGGGATCCGTGCCGAAGGTCGCCCAATATCCTTCCGCTTTGTTTTTTTCGTTCGGGATGGAGCCTTCCACCACCAGAATAAATGGAGCGAGTCTGCCTTCGGCGGCATCTCGAAAATGGCGCACGAATTCGTCGCCATTTTCGTATGCAAGGAACGGATTGTGAAATTTGATTTTGGGAACCCACGGAAAGGCACCCATCACAAGATCTTCAATACTGGGTTGAGTCGCGGCGGTAACGGCAATCGTGTCACCGTCGCAACCGAGTCCCGCGGTCATCCACAGGATGTCTATCTCTGCAATCGGCGCGAGATCCCGATGGGGATTCCCACTTCTGGACGCGTCTGGTGCCATTTTTGGTCTTGCCAAGAAACTACGGACGCGAGCTAAATAGCTGACCAAAGCATCAGATACCGAATACCTCGCGCCCCACTGTTGGGACGCGCGGATTCTAACCAATTCGAATGTTTTCCGCTATGTTGCGCTCGGCTTCGTGAAAGGATTCCAGGTGAAGTGTTGGACTGGAAGAGTATGGCGCCTGGAACACCGCCGCCGCATGATCGACTACCCTGCCTCCAGCCTGATTTGCGCGATTCTTTGTTTGGCTGGTTTTTTCCTTAATTCCCCGCTCGTTTTCGCCCAACAGCTTCTCCTCCAAGGGCAGGTCACCGACCCAAAGGGAAACGCGCTGCCCCGTGCCGAAGTCAGCCTGGCGGATAACGCAGGAAAATCGATTCAAAAAGCTTCGACCGGCAGCGAGGGTCAATTTTCTTTTCGCGGAATTTTTGCGGGAGAGTACCTTCTGACTGTGGTAGCCGCGGGTTTCGAACCGGCGACCCGAACCATAATCGTTAACGACTCCACAACCGCACCCATCAACGTTCAACTGAAAATCGCTCGTGCGCGGCAGAGCGTCACCGTAACAACAGATGTTACCGAGACAACCGTTCTTGCGCCCGATCCCGCGCAAAGAGTGCTGATTCGCGAGGAAACTCTGGATGCAAATCCCGGACGGCCCGGCGCTCCTGTTTCTATCCCCGGCCTCCCGATCGAGACAGCCTCGGGCGGAATCAAAGCGCCGCAATATTTTGCGCCCGGCGTGGCAGGCGATCACGGAGAACCTATCGCCTCGTACATTCAAATTGGCAGCTATCTGCTTTCCAACAATCTTTCGGCTAACGCGCATGGGAACGGATATGCGGACCCGAATATTCTTGTTCCGTTCGTGATCGAAAGCGTTCAGACGGATGGCGGCGCGTTCAACGTGCGTGAAGGAAATCATGCACAGAATCTCGCCGCAACCTACGGTCTGCGCTCGCAGATGGATCCGTTCGTCACTGTCACTGGAGATTATCGCGACGTCGACCTGGTGGCCGGCTGGAGTCCGTCGTCAAACCCGCATTCCTGGATTACCGTGCAAGCGTCCTACGGCAATGGCTTTCTGGACCGCCTCGAGCATCGCCAACAATACAAATTCAACGCCTACCGCCTCTTTCATCTCGGCAATCACGATCTGACCCTCTTCGCCATTGGCTATTACGGTTTCTCGTATGTTCCTGGATTGACGCCCATCAACGTGCCCGGCCTGCACGACACCATTGATCCGCGGCAGAAAGATCAAACCCACACGGGCCTAATCGTTGCAAACGACGTCTGGCATCTGGGCGCCAACCAACAACTGTTGCTGTCCGGCTTCTTTCGCACCTATAACCTCGCATTGTTTTCCAACTTCGGCGATGGCTTGATCCGGCAGAGCGAATTCCGCACCGTCACCGGGGGCAATGCCACGTACACCAACAAAATTGCCGAGTCTCTCATATTCCTGGCGGGACTGGACTATCAGCGAGACGCCCCGCGCCGCGATGATTTGGATCACTATGCGTCCACCGACCCTGAGGTGTACGGCCCGTTCGAGAAAGTCTCCGCCAACAACATCACCATTGGCGATGTCGGCCCTTCCGTAGCGGCCGAGGGCGCATTGACACGTTATTTTCACTACTACCTCGGCTGGCGTCGCGACGAAATCAACTTTAACAACGACGATCTACTCGTTCCGGCTCACTCCTTTCAACGATGGGTAGGATTCAACAGTCCCAAAGCCACCGTTTCCTTCCTGCCAAAAGATCACTCCTGGTTGCCCAATGTTTCCGCAAGCTGGGGCGAAGCGTTTTTCACCAACGATCCCCGCATCGGCACCGGCACGATGCAAGGCACTCTCGTAAGTCGCTCTCATGCCTATCAACTGATCGTGAGCAAGACGCTCGCCGGAACAGATTTCCGCATCACTTTGGGGCACGTCACCACGCAAGCCTCTCTCGCGAAAATCGATCCGGACACCGGACTGCAGGAAAACGAAGGGCCCGGCCGTTTGCGGTATCTAACCTTTGCCGCGCGCCATTATTTCGGTTTCGGCGTGTTGCAAGCGTCCTATTCCCAGGCCGACGCGCGCGATCTATCCGACGGCACACCCACACCAGAAGCGCCGCGTTTAATCGTGGATATGCTGGGAACTTTGGATCGGCTTCCCTTCCAACTACGTGCGCGCGGAGGGTTTGAATACGTAGGAGCGGAACCGCTCGGTGACGGATTTACCGGGGTGGCCACCACCGAAGTTCGAGGCGCATTGCTTCGCCAATTCCGCAACGGGCGAATGGACTTGGGAGTGAATTTCCTAATTGCTCGGGGATATACGGGGCAAACCACGGAGGTTCTCGCTTCGCCCGATGACGCCGCACCATTCGAGCGAATCGTCGGAGTCAGGTTGTGCTCTTACGTAAGCGCTTCCTACACTTACCATTTTCGCGCAGCACAAACGCACTAGATTTGGCTGAGGCGAACGTCCGCGCGCTGGTCAACGTTTGACGAAATCCGGTTTGACCGAAGCGACCGTACCTACATCGACCTGATTTTCATGTAGCGGACGATGTCCGGAATCATCACGATCGTAACGATGACGGCTCCTGCCAGAACAACGCCTCCAATAATCATCCCTATGTGCATGACGGTGTCACCTCACTTCGCCCGCATATTCACGCGACGACTTGGCCCCGGCCATGCATGGAATCACTGACCCCGCTGAGTTTAATAACGGAGCGCAACTAGGCTAGTTACAGCGCCCGTCAGGGTCCCGCATAGATCGAAGCACAAGCTTCAAACCGGGACATTGCCACGTTCTACCCCTCCATTGCGGAACTCTATTAGTCTGCGATAGTTTGTTCTCAGTTTAGAAGAGCACATTCTTAGGAGTGCGGTGTCTTGCCGCGCTTTTCGCCGAGGAGAATCCCTTATGGTCAAGCTGTTTGCAATCTCGCTCGTCCTGGTTCTAACAATGGCGCTCAACGCGGACCCACGCGCCGGCGCATCGGCACACTCGGGCATGCTCCTGGTCATGAACAAAGGAGACCGCACGCTTGGTGTCATTGACTCAGCGACACTTCGCAACATCGAAAACATCCCCATTTCTGGCGTCACCGGCCATGAAGTTGCCGCAACTCCCGACGGCCAACGCGCGTTTGTTCCCATTTACGGTGATTCTGGCGTCGGACGTCCGGGCACCGATGGCAGCATGCTTGTAGTCGTCGATCTCGCGGCCCGCAAAACTTTGCAGACCATCGATTTTGGCCACGGCGTTCGGCCACATTGCGCGGTGTTCGGGCCCAGAGACGGGTTGCTCTACGTCACCACAGAGCTGGACAAAAGCATAACCGTCATCGACCCGGCAACGTTGAAGATCGCCGGGAGCATTCCAACCGGCCAGGCTGAATCGCACATGCTGGCTCTAAGCCGCGATGGACGTTTCGGCTACACCGCGAATGTGGGGCCCGGAACGGTCTCGGTGCTTGATATCGCAACGCGAAAAACGAAAACAGTAATTTCCGTCGCGCAGCATGTTCAACGCATTTCGATTACGCCGGATGATCGCTGGGTGTTTACCGCGGATACAGAGCAGCCGCGCTTGGCGGTGATCGACACCGCCAAGAACGCCGTTGATCGCTGGATCACCCTGCCCAGCAAGGGATACGGCACGGCGCCGACCTCCGACGGAAAATGGCTTTTGGTGGCAATGCCGGACGCAAATGGCGTTGCGGTTGTGGATCTCGCAACTCTCACGGCAACGAAAACAATCAGCGTGCCGAAGGCTCCACAGGAAGTGCTTATCCGGCCGGATGGCAAAGTAGCCTACGTCTCGTGTAGCGCTGGCCACCAAGTCGCCGCAATTCAGCTCAGCGACTGGAGTGTAAGCGCAATTCCAGCTGGCGCCGACGCAGACGGCCTAGCCTGGGCCAAATAATTATCTTGTCCGGAATTTCCCAAATTTCTGCTCCAATCGAAGTTCTTGACAACGCTTCCCTGCCCGTATATGAACGGTGGGTTCTTAAGCCATTTAACGGCAATACCTGGTCGGGCTCCTCGCTCCTGCTCCTCTGCCACCGCCACGTATGCCGTGTTGTCGCCCTTCCAGGTCGGATTTGCGGCTGTTTCACGGATTTTCGTAAAGGTGTGAATCAACTACGTTTCGGGGGAAAACCATGGCCACCCAGGCAGTGTTGACAGCGGAAAGCAACGCTCAGCAGGGTATCTGGCGCGTCCTTCTCGCTTCCTCAGTGGGCACGATGATCGAGTGGTACGACTTCTACATTTTCGGCAGCCTTGCGGCCGTACTATCCCCCAAGTTCTATCCGCCCGGTAATGAGACCTTTGCGTATATCGCTTATCTCGCCACCTTCGCGGTGGGCTTCCTGGTTCGCCCGTTCGGCGCTTTGTTTTTTGGGCGTATCGGAGACCTCATTGGCCGTAAATATGCCTTCCTGGTCACACTCAGCATCATGGGCGGCGCAACCGCTCTCATCGGCTTCCTTCCCACCTACAAAACGGCCGGCTGGTTTGCTCCCATCACGCTATTGCTCATCCGCGTGCTCCAGGGACTCGCTCTGGGTGGTGAGTACGGAGGAGCCGCGGTCTACGTCGCCGAACACGCACCCGATAAAAAGCGCGGTTTCTTTACTAGTTTCATTCAGATCACCGCGACCCTTGGGCTCTTCGTTTCGCTGGTCGTGGTGCTCGGCACGCAATCGGCCATGACCAAGGATCAGTTCGCCGAATGGGGCTGGCGCATTCCCTTCCTGGTATCCATCATCTTGGTCACGATCTCGCTCTATATTCGCCTCAAGATGAAAGAGTCGCCCATCTTCACGCAAATTAAGAGCGCTGGCATGACCTCCACCAGGCCCCTCACGGAGGCCTTTACCAAGTGGCCGAACCTCAAGCGCGTCTTGATCTCTCTTTTCGGCGCCACGGCTGGTCAGGGCGTCATCTGGTACACCGGCCAGTTTTACGCGCTGTTCTATCTGCAAACGGTCTTGAAGGTGAATGCAAAAACGTCCTCCATCATCGTCGCTATCGCGCTACTTCTCGGCATGCCCTTCTTTACCGTGTTTGGCGCACTGTCCGATAGAGTGGGCCGCAAATGGCTGATGATGGCCTCCTGCCTGCTCGCGATTGTCACCTACATTCCTATATACAAATCGATGGAGTCTGCCGCAGGCAACAACATCAACGGTTTGAAGTCCACGCAAAATAAAGTGACCGGCGCGATCAGCCTCACGGCGCTCACCACCGATTCCGCGACCGGCCAACAAGTCGCTGCTAAAGAAGCACCCGCTCCCAACGTACCTAAGCTCGTTTTCCTCGTCTTCATCCAGGTTCTTTACGTCTGCATGATCTACGGTCCGATCGCGGCGTATCTCGTGGAGGCCTTCCCGGCGAAGATTCGCTACACGTCGTTGTCGTTGCCATATCACATAGGCAACGGCGTATTCGGGGGGTTGTTGCCGCTCATTGGACTGTCGTTATGCGCGCGAACGGGAAACATTTATGCGGGACTCTACTATCCCATGATCGTCGCGGCCATCACCCTGGTGGTGGGCAGCGTGTTCCTGAAAGAAACCCACGGCACGCGCATCTGGGATGAATACGCGGACGCAAAACAGCCCTGAAGACCTTCTGTTCCGCCAATTGACGACGGAACTCTCGAAGTAGCATCATCATGGCCTGGAGCAATCGCGGGTGCCCCACGCAGCTTGCCCTGAGCGAAGCGGAAGGGTCGGTTTTAGGTGTGGGTCTTGGGTTCTCTTCAACTACAGGGAGCCCTCACCTTCATGGTTCCAACGCGCGACGCTCCGCGCGTGAATTTACTACTGAGCGAAAACTACTACACCATCCATTCACCAGGGAGCAGGGAACGTGGCGAAGACCCGCGACAAAAAACATCCCGTAAAGAAGGCCGCCAAAAAGGCGGTCGAGAACGAAGCGCAGATTGCCGTCCACTGGAAGGAAGAAGAGTACATACTGCCGTCCGCGAAATTCATCGGCCAGGCGAACCTGAATGATCCCGCGGTCGTCGAGCGCTTCAGCGAAAAATATTTTCCGGATTGCTTCCGCGAATACGCGGAGTTACTGCACTGGGACCACTATTGGCACACCACGCTGGACACCAGCGAGCCGCCCTTCTGGAAATGGTTTGTCGGCGGCAAGCTGAACGCCGCCTACAACTGCGTCGATCGCCATCTCGCCAAACATAAAAACAAAGCTGCGTTGATCTTTGTCCCGGAGCCCGAAGCGGAGCAACACGTCGTCATCACTTTCCAGGAGCTTTACCGCCGCGTGAACGAAGTCGCCGCGCTGCTGCGCGACTTCGCCGGTCTGCAAAAAGGCGACCGCGTCACCATTCACATGCCCATGATTCCGGAGCTGCCCATCACCATGCTGGCTTGCGCTCGGCTTGGTGTGATTCATTCCGTCGTCTTCGGCGGCTTCTCTGGTGAAGCCTGCGGCATGCGGGCCGCGGATTCCGGCAGCCGCGTTCTGATTTACGCCGATGGCTACCACCGCAATGGCCGTTGGGTGGATCACAAAGCCAGCGCCGACATCGCCGTCGAAACTGCGAAAAAAGAAGGCCAGGCGATCGACAAGGTTCTAGTCTGGAGGCGCTACCCGCACAGGTACGTATCCGAGAGTCCCATGATCATGGGCCGCGATTTCTTCGTCGACGAACTCCTGAAGGAATACAAAAACCAAATCGTCGAGCCCGTTTCCATGGACGCCGAGGATCCGCTGTTCCTTATGTACACCAGCGGTACCACGGGGAAACCCAAGGGCTGCCAGCACCGCACCGGTGGCTACCTCGCCTATGTCACCGGTACTTCAAAGTTTTATCAGGACATTCATCCCGAAGATGTCTATTGGTGCATGGCGGATATCGGCTGGATTACCGGACATTCCTACATCGTCTACGGTCCGCTGTCTCTCGGCGCGACGAGTGTTTTGTATGAAGGCGTGCCCCAATTCCCCGACGCTGGCCGTCCCTGGCGCATCGCCGAACGCCTGGACGTCAACATCTTTCACACTTCGCCCACCGCCATCCGCATGTTGCGCAAAGCCGGCGCCGATGAGCCGAAGAAATACAACTACCACTTCAAGCACATGACCACTGTGGGCGAGCCCATCGAACCGGAAGTCTGGCGTTGGTATCACGAAGTCGTTGGCAAGGGCGAAGCGGTTATCGTGGACACCTGGTGGCAAACTGAAACCGGCGGTTTTCTATGTTCCACAAAGCCGGCGTTGGATCCTATGAAGCCCGGCAGCGCCGGACCACCGGTGCTCGGAATCTATCCCGTGATCTGGGATGAAAACGGCCACGAAATTACCACCGCCGCTCACGCTGCGGGAAACATCTGCATTCGCAATCCCTGGCCGGGAATCATGCAGACCATCTGGGGCGATCCACAACGCTTCGTGAATCAGTACTACAAAAAATACAGTAAGAATGCACACAGCAAGGATTGGCGCGATTGGCCGTACTACGCCGCAGATGGCGCGGTGCTCACTGCGGACGGCTACTACCGGATTCTCGGCCGCGTCGATGATGTCATCAACGTCGCCGGACATCGCCTTGGCACGAAGGAGTTGGAATCTGCGTGCCTCACCTTATCTGAGATTGCAGAGGCCGCCGTTGTGCCTGTCGTGGATGACGTAAAAGGCCGCGTCCCCGAAATTTACATTTCGTTGAAACCCGGCGTGCATTCGAACAAAGCGGTGCAGGAAAAAGTAATCTCTACCATTGAAACAATGATTGGGAAAATCGCCCGGCCCAAGCGCATCCACATCGTTCCAGACATGCCCAAAACGCGTTCCGGCAAAATCATGCGGCGCGTCCTGGCTGCCATCTCCAATCGCATGGACACCGGCGATATCACGACGCTCGCCAATCCCGACATTGTCGAACAAATCCGTGAACTGGTCCAAGGCCGCGAACGCGGTCCGGTAGCCGAAGGCCCCGCCGACATAAAACTCTTCGGCGAAGAACGCTAAGCCGTGAGTTTCTCGGCAGTATCTCGGTGACTGCATAACAAAAGATGCGAACAGCCGTCCAGATTTTTCTTTTTGTACTAGCGATTGGTCTCGTTCTCGGAGGAAACCAACTCGTTCACGTCATCATTCATGACATAAATCGAAGTCCAGACATAACTCGGCGCTACCATGGTCAAGATGCACGCGCGAAATTTTATGAATTCTTGAGAGTTCACTCGGGACTTTTTCCAGATAGCAAATTACGCCGAGCAATCGTCCTTCTTTTTGGCTTCGGTTTTGCTGCGGTGTTGATCTGCTTCGGACTGGGATTCCTGCGATAAGAGATACATCCGGACGCCGGATGTTATTGTTGCGCGGTGGCGGCTACGCCCCCGCACGCCTGTTCCGCGGCCGCCTTCACATCCGGATCAAACTGCGACCCGCGCCACCCTTGCGCCGAGCACACCTGCCAACCTTCCAATCCCAGCGCGCCACGGAAGTCCGCGCCTTCCAGCCGCGCGCCTTCCAATTTCGTCTGTCGCAGCACCGCTCCCGTAAACGTGCCGCCGCGCAAATCCGCCTTCGACAAATCCGCCTCCAGAAAAATCGTGCCCTTGGCGTCCACGCCGGTCAGGTTCGCCCCCGCCAGCTTGGCCGCGGACAAATCGGTCTGCTCCAAGCGCGCCAAAGACAACACCGATCCTTCCAGTTTGACGTCCCGCAAATCCGCATTAGATAACACCGCGCGCAGCAAATTCGCGTGCTGCATATTCGCCGCGTAAACCGTCGCTCGCGTCAAATCCACCGTCGTCAGCGTTGCCCCTTCCAGATTCGCATACGAAAGATCCGCATTCCGGAAATCGGCCCCGGCAAACGTCGCGCCTTGCGCATCCGCGGACACCAGGTTTGCCTTTGTCGCCTGCAACCGGTCGAGCCTGGCCATGCGCAGCACGCCTTCGCGCAAATTCACGCCGCGAAAATCCGCATCCGAAAGACTTGCGCCTTCCAGATTCGCCCTCCACATCCGCGCATTCGCAAACGCCGCGTGATAACCGCGCGCGTACCTTAAATTAATCTCATTCAGCCGTGGCCCGGTCGCTTCGCTCTCCGAAGTCTGCCCGGGATTCTCCACAGCAGGCAGCGTCGAAACCGATTCTTCGCTGATATCCGCAAACGGCCGGTAGCCCAGCCAGTGAAACCCCGTCGCCGCCCAGCGCCGCGGGCTGCTCGCCGCAACATCCGGCCGCACGTTCGGGTCGTACGGCAACCCATGAATCACGCCAATCGACAGTACAAACAGCGCAATCCCCGCCGCCACCGGCGCGCGAAGCGCACTCGCGACATCGCGAACAAATTTTGGCGTGCTTTCGTCCGCCCAATCTCCCGGACGCAGCATACGCGCCACAATCTGCGGCAAGCCGCAAGCAATCGCTCCCACCAGCGTAAACAAAAACACCTGCAACAGCGTCCCGCGATAATCCTGCATCACCAGATAACGCAGCCAGAAGAAAAATAACGTAGCCGGCACCGCCCAATACGCCAGCAGTTTTGCCATTACGCTTTCCACAATCGCCAGCGGTGACTTCGGATCGCGCGTCCACCGCAGATGCGATCGAATCGGCCCCATTACGTACCACGGCCCATCCTTCTCCGGTGTTTGCCCATCAGGGAACACCGCGGGCAACGCGCCGACGCTGCCCCACAACCGTAAGAACAAAAACTGCATGCGCAGGTACAACACCGTGAGCAGCAGCGGCCCACCCAGATAAAATCCCTGCAACGGAAGAAAATTGGGAATGCGCGCGGTCACCGTAGCGGACTCGTCCAGAAGTAGCCTTACGTCGGTGGTAAGTGCAATCAGTGCGCAAGCCGCCAGGCAAATGGCCATCACAAACAGGTAGAACCGCCGCACCGCCTGGGTGGATTGCCCAATCGCTTTTCCTCCGTCACTCGCGGAAACCGCCTCCGGCAAAGTCGCATCGAACAGATTCGTTCCGCCCAGCCGGCCGGCCCACAAACCCTGCGCGCCGTACAGATTCGCGCCCATCAAGTTCGCGCCGGAAAATTCCGCGCCCAGGAGATTTGTCTCGCGCAAATCGGCTTCCACCAGATTTGCGCCGCGCAGATTCGCCATCGATAAATCCGCGCCACGCAGGTTCGCTTTTTGCATCAGCGCGCCCTGCAACGTCACGCCGGTCAGGTCCGCACACGCCAGCGCCGCGCCGGAAAAATCACCTCGCGAACCGTTCTTGCTCGCGGATTCCACCCACAAGCGGTGCTGGTCCAGCACTACCGCCAGCTCCAGCAAATCCGCATGTTGCACTTGCGGTTCGGCTTCGCTTTCGCGCGAGTACCGCGGCTCTTCAATTTCGCTTCGTACCGGTTCGCCATCCACAAAGGCATCGGTATCCGCGATCGCAGCCGAAGAAACTTCCGTCAACGGTCTCGGGCCCTCCGCCACAGCGTTCTTTTCTTCCTTGCTCGCCGGTGCGAACTCGGAAAAATAGTGCTCCGCATCCGCGGCAAGTTCTTCGGTCTCGTCCGCCATTTGTTCTTCCAACAGCTTGAGGATTTCCGCTTCCTGATCGGGGTTCGGCACTCCGCCAAATTCCGCTATCTCCTCGGGCGTGGCAAGCCGTTCGATCAACGATTCCGTGTCGTTCTTCCGCATTACTGCCTTCTTGTCCGCCGGATTGTCCGGCATAGCGCCGTTCCTGTCGTTCCTCAAAAGGAGAAACCTGTGAAATGTCGCTTCCGCGAGCTCAATCCATACTCGCCTAAGAGGCCTGTGCAAATCGCCTGACCCGAAGGACAGGCGTCGCCTGTCAAGCAATTCTGCCACTTCGGAATCGACTACAGCGCCGTTCGTCCTTGTGGGGGCGGCTTAAGGAACCGCCCTCCTGGGGCCGCCTGTGTAGCGGCCGCCTTCTGAGGCAGGCGCCTTTTTCGGGTTTCTATTCTTGCCTTGGGTTTACTTATCGAATTCGGGCAGGAAATTACTTCAGCGCCAAACGCACATTAGGACAGGAGCTATAAGGTGGGAACCGCAACGCCTACCAACAAACTAATGCCGGGGTGCTCCGCTGAGGGGCCGATGCACCCCGGCTGTTCCTGCCCGCCTCCGCAGTGAGCGAGCAAGAAACTTGTACAAAATCCGTTTTCCCGCGAACAGCGTCTCTTAGGTTTCGTCGCTGTTGCGCAGAAACTCATACCGTTCAATCGCGGCGACGACTCCAACCGAATTCTCGTCGCGCGGTTCGGTCCGCTGTACACGGCCCAGGCAACGTACGCGCACGGGGCCCGCCAGCGTGATCTCGTTGGGGAGGGTAAGGAGAATTTCGACGGGTGACCCCTCCTTCACGTCTCTGGAAAGAAAGAAGTACACCCCGCGGGAGCTTACGTCGCGGGACTCTGTCGATGTTTCTCCAACGGCCGCCCCCGTAGTCCAACGAACGGTAAGCGGGAGCCGCATGGAAAACCTTTGGGTAGTGCGGCGTTCTGAGCCGGTCAAGACAGGCCTCCCTCTTTGAAAGACTGAGTCTACGCGGGGATAGGATGGCGAACAATAGGACTGGGGGTTCAAATTCAGAGCAGGTGGAAAAAGTACGAAAGTACTACAACCGTGCCGGCGCGCAGTCCGCTGGCCAATCGAGCGAATTGGGGCCGCAGATGCCGCTCTAGCGGCCCTTTGAAGCGATAATGCCCTCTTGGACGACTTTCTGTGCCAATCAGAACTGGAATTTCAACGCTAACTGCACCACCCGGCCCGGCTGAGCCGCTTGAATCTGTCCGAAATTGGGCGAATTGATGTCGTTGTCCGGCAAACGGAAGTTTACATTATTGAAGATATTGAAAAACTCCGCGCGGAATTGCAGGCTCGTCGATTCGTGAATCGGAATCGTCTTGATGGCGGAGAAATCCCACTCCTGGAAGGCAGGCCCATCCAGCGTGTTTCGCCCGACGTTCCCGAACTGCCCAGGCGAGGCCTGCTGAAAGGCACCGGTATTGAACCAGCACCCTGCGGTTCGCACCGGCACCGCTACTCCGCCCTGCTGACAAGCCCCTGTGTTCGGGTTGCCCACGATATTCGGACGGCTGCTGTAGAATCCGGAAATTTCCGGCGCGCTTCCTTGCAGCGATGGATTGCTCGAATCATAGACCGTGAAGGGCGTGTTGCTCATGAGCGTGGTGATCCCGTTTACCTGCCAATTTCCCAAGATGTGCCCGTACCAATTCTCCGGGTGGCTGAACCACGGCAAATCCCATTGGTAACTCAACACAAACCGGTGCCGCGCATCGAACATCGATCTTCCGTATTCGGACTTCACGTCGAACGGATTCTGCGCCAGGTCGTTCTCTCCCGCTACGCTCTGAGACGCCGAGCCCGTGATGTTGAATGTGGACGCGTCGTCCAGCGTCTTTGATAACGTGTAGGACCCCAACATCGACAGCCCGTGGCTGAACCGCTTCCGCAAGCTCACCTGCAGCGCGTGATACGTCGAATCCGCGATGCCCGCAATCTCGCCCACCGACGAGAACGTGCATGGCGACGGCACCTGTACAGTGCAACCAGAGTATAGCCGTCGCTGGTCGGAGAGATTCGAATTGTCCGTCGGCGACAAATTTGGATCGTAAACGGTCGGATTTGCCTCAATGAACCGCGGCAATTTGGTTCCCTTTGTGCCGATATATCCGATGTCCAGGAGCCAGTCGTTTCCAAAAGCTCTTTGCACGTTCAAATTCCAATCCTGTGCATATGGCAGCCGCAGACCCGGAGCCAGAGTCAACAATGTCATTGGCTGCGCGAAGCTGCCATTAAATGGATTCTGCCCGTTGTAAGGGTCGGAGAAATTCGGAATGTTGATCTGCGGTGTCTGCAGATATGGCGGCGCGCTGATCGGAGTCTGCAACGGCCCGCCCTGTCCTGTGTAATACGGATCGTAAAAAATACCGTACGCCGCCGTTACCAGCCAGCGGCCCTTGCCGGTGACGTCCCACGCTAACCCCACACGCGGCGCGAACGCGTCGCGCTCCGTGGGAATCAAGCCGTCCGGAACGCCCTTATCTCCGGGATAAAGCAATCCCGTTGGCGCGCTCGGGAACACGGTCGATTGCACTCCGGGTTCCCACAAATTCTGCTGGTTGTGAATTTCCGTGTAGGGCGAAGGAACTTCGTAGCGCAATCCATAATTCACTGTCAGCCTTGGCGTCGCTCTCCACGTATCTTGCGCGTACAAATGGAACGCTTGCCCACGCAATCCGCGGTAAAAGTCTCCGCCACCCTGCAGAAAGAAGACTGGCTGGCCAAACAGAAAACTCGCGAAAGGATTGCTAATCGGGAAGTTTGCAAACACAAAAAAGCCGTTGGTGGCAATGCCCTGCAGCACGTTGATCTGGTCATACTGGTAGCCGCCGCCGAATTTCAGCTGATGGTGCCCGTGAATCCAGGTGAGCGAACCCGAAAAATCGTAGGAATTCTGGTAGGTGTTGCGCGGTCCGGTGATGGGATCGCCGATCGACGCGTATCCTCCCACTTGCACGAACGGCGGACCAATCGCCGTTTCCAGCGTTGGCGCGTACTCGAATCCCAGGCTGGCCGGATCGGTATGATTCAAATGCTCATCGAGCAGGAATTTGTTTCGCAGGTAGGAGACGCGAAGAACTCCGACTACAGAGGGAGTAAAAGTGTGCGTCTCTTGCGCCACAAAATTCTGGTCCCGTTGATCTTCTCCCACCGGGAATCCGGGGACATTCGCGCCCGCCGTCGAAAGGGGATCGGTCTGATTTCTCTGTCCGAAGCTGTAACGGAAGTTCAACACGTCACGCTCCGTCAGGTAATGATCCACACGCACGCCGAATTGATCGGTATCCCCGGTCAAGACTTGTGTACCGACATACGTAAACGCACCGGAATTGGCCAGCGGATAGAACGGAAGCAGATTTTGCGAAATTGGATTGATAAATGGCAGTTGATTGAAGGGCAGCGGCTGCGGCGGCGCATTTGGCGGTACAAAAAAGTTGAATAGCTGCCCGTTTTGGCTGACCTGACCGGAAGAATTGTCTATGCATAGCCCCGCGGCGTTGAAGGTTCCGTTGTTGAGTCCACATTGATCCGCGAAGTTGCCGGTCCTCTCCGCATCCGACGGTACTGTTGTCCGCGTCGTTTCTCCCTGCCGGTTGCGCAATCCTTCGTAGTATAGGAAGAAAAACGTCTTGTCCTTTTTAATTGGTCCGCCAAACGTCCCTCCAAACTGGTTGCGTTTCAGCGGTTCCACGCTATCGGCAAAAAAACTTTTGGCGTCCATGGCGTTGTTGCGCAGAAATTCCCATGCCGACCCGTGGAAACCATTTGTTCCCGAACGGGTGATAATGTTCGTCGTTGAACCGGTGCTATGGCCAAATTCAGGGTTCGCGGTGTGCGTCAGAATGCGAAACTCCGAAATCGCGTCGACTGGCGGTTCCAGCACGAATCCTCCGTCCACCGTGTTGAAATTGTCCGCGCCATCGATCAGAAAATTGTTGGATTCCGGACGCTGGCCGTTTATCGCGTACGCCTGCCCCTCACGCAAAGTGCCGCCGGCTTCCACCAATCCTGGAGTAATCGGCACCACACCGGGCTGCAGCAAGCCAAGCTGCGTAAAGTGCCGCCCATTCAATGGCAAATCCAAAACCTCGCGCTCTCCAACCGTCTTGCCAAGACTTGTGGACGTGCTTTCGATCATCAGCGCGTCGGCCCGCACTTCAACCTGTTGCGTCGTCGTGCCCACGGTCAGGTGAATCGCTACCGCCGCCGTCTGGTTTACATCCAACGTAATTCCATCCTGCCCATACTTCTTGAATCCCTTCGCCTCCGCCTCCAGGCGGTAGTGGCCTACCGGCAGCTCAAACACAACGTAATTCCCTTGCGAATCGCTTAACGCCGTCCGCTGCAATCCTGTCTCCGCCTGGATGGCGGTAATCCGGGTGGCGGAAACAATCGCCCCGCTTTCGTCGGTCACGGTGCCGCGAATGCTCGCCGAAATTTCCTGCGCCGAAACGGTCCCAACACAAAGAATTGCGAATAAAAGTACGCACACCAATCTGGTAAGCCCGGCAAAAAGTTTCATGCGATTCTCCACCCCAATTTCGATTCGCTTTCTTTGGTAACCCCGACGAACACACCCGTCCCTTGCGCCTCGAACAGTTTGCACTCACGCGTCGATTAAAAGGAAATCCTGGCGGCCCGTTCACCCCGCCGCCGCTGCACACTAAGTCATGGTGGGAAAACTACAGACTCACTCGCATCCATTCAATACTGCAAAAGAACTACGTCGCAGCGACTTGGTGGCACAGCCATTTCTGGCGGTGCTCCTGGGTTTTCTGATGGTCGCTTTTGCTTTCCCGGACAAAAGAGCGCTGGAAAACAAAAAAGGGGCGTCAAAAATAGACGCCCCAACTCCAATTCGATTCCTGGTCCTTGGCTAGTCCCCTACGAGTGGTCAATCAACCGGTGGTGTATCGCATACAACGCCAGCTCCAGCCGGTCCGAAACTCCCAACTTATCGAAAATATTGTGCAGGTGATTCTTCACCGTCTGTTCCGAAATAAACAGCTTCTCGCCAATCTCTTTGTTCCGGAATCCCTGCGCCACCAGTTGTACGATTTCTTTTTCGCGATCCGAAAGCAGCGGCTTCTCGCGCCTCGGCCCCGATTCGCTGGACTTCGCAAACGCCTTCATCACCTCGGCGGTCATGCGGTTATCGAGCCAAATTTCTCCGGCATGCACGCGGTGAATGCTCTTCACCAGTAAGTCCGTCGCGGACTGCTTCAGCACCACGCCGCGCGCGCCCAGCCGCATCGCGCGCACCACATCGCGGTCATCTTCCGCCGCGGTCAACACAATCACGCGCGTCGGGATGGTATCGAAGTTTACTTCTTCGAGCACCGCCAGCCCGTCTTTATCCGGCATGCGCAAATCGAGCAACAAAATGTCCGGCTTCAATTTCGCCAGCATCTTGATGCAATCGGTTCCGTTTTGCGCTTCACCGATGATGGTGATTTCTTCGTCGCCGTCCAAAAGCTTGCGCAAGCCATCGCGAAATATCGCGTGGTCATCGGCCATCAATACGCGGATTTGCTGTTTAGTCTTCGCCATATTAGCCGAGTGGGACCTCGATCGTCAGACGCGCACCATGCCCTGGGTTTGACTCAATGGTCAAAATGCCGCCGACCGTACGCGTTCTTTCCTTGATGGAAATTGGACCCAGCCGTAGGCGGTCGAGCTCATCCCCTGTGAAACGCCCGGCGAAGCTAAATCCTTCGCCGTTATCGTCTACCACCAAGATAAGCCGGCTGTCGTCCTGCGACAGTTTTACCACGACATGGGAAGCCTTCGCATGCTTTTTTATGTTGTTGAGTGCTTCACGGTAAATCTGGAAAACCTCGCGGCAGACGCGGTCCGGAGCATGTAATTCGACTGAATCAATCAGTAAATCCATGGCCAGCCCGGACTCATTTCGGTAGCGTTCGCCAAATCCCCGCATTAAATCGACCATATCCGCGGACTGCACCCGCAAGGGCCGCAGGTCCGTCACCATATGCCGCAGCTCCCCACCCTCGTTCCTGACCGTTTGCTGCAAGGAAGCCAGGCCCGTTTCCACCTGCTCCGGCTGCGCGGTTACCTTTCGGCGCATCACGTCGATCTGTATCTCGATGCTCAGCAGCGTTTGCAGAATCCCGTCATGCAGATCCCGCGCGATTCGTGAACGTTCCGCTTCGATCGCGCGCGCGCGGAGGTGCCGCAGCAAAAACACGTTTTCGATGGCCGGTCCGATGTGTTTCGATAGCCGCTCAAACCAGATCAATTCCTCATGCGTAACCGCGCCCGCGCCGGGCTTGCGGTTAAACAGGAAGAGTCTACCGGCCGCCTTATTTTCCTGTTCGAACACTACGGTCAGAAAATTGCGGATGCCCAGCTCCGTCGCCGTTGGCCCAGGAATTCGCGGCAAAACTCTCAGCGACGCCCGCGTTTTCCGCAGCCAGCCGAATCCCGACCCGCGCCCTTCCATCGAGTTCCAGCACAGCGAATAGTCCAGATCGTCCAGCAGAAATCCGTCGGCGCGCGTTACCGGCAAATTTTCCGGCACGATCCGTTCGCTCTCGCCAGAACGCACGTGCCAGATGAAGATGCGGTCCAGATCGGAGTCGCGATACGCCAGCATGGCTTGTTCAGTGTGAAACTCCGAGGCTAATTCTTCCAGCAATTGCCGCAGCGATTCCGCCAATCCCAGCTCAACATGAATCGTGCTCATCAGCCGCGCCAGAAATTCCTGCTGCTCGGCAAAGCGCCGGTTGCGGTCACCCAAAAACGCAAAGCTCGCCGCCACCAGAAAGGTCGCCGTCGCCAGCAACACCGGCAGCAGAATGCGCGATCCGCCACCCAAGTCTTCGTCCCGCAGAAATCCTAGCGCCACGCCCAGCAGCACCAGCCCAAAGCACAAAAACAGGGCAAATTTCGCGTTCCACCGGTATCCCGCAATGAACGAAACAAAGCACAACAAAATCCCCGCCGGCAGCAGAATCGGCGAAAGATACAGAATGATTCCCAAAACCAAAATGTCGCAGATCAGCGGCAGGTGCCATCCGAAGCGGCGCAGCGCCGGCTCCAGAAACATGATTACCACCGACAGCACCAGATAGGCCACCAGGAACGAAACTGGCCGCTCCACTTCTCGCAGCGGCCGCAATTCCACCACGCATACCAGCGCCATCAACGCCACTACCGGGCGTGCATACGCGAGCTGCTGATCAAAATGAAGTCTGTCGGCTAATTGCGGGTTCATGCGCGGGGACACACTTCCCTACCCTCAGTCTAACAAGCGCACCTGTCCTCCCCGCCCACCACGCAACCCCCCGTTTCCACCTTGCTAAGTCCCGTTACGTCATCGCCCCGCGGCGGCTCAGCCAAGGCGCTGGCACCCCCTGCTGGTCGTGGCGGCCGCTACACCGGCAACCCAGACTGCTGGGCTAAAGCCCAGCACCTACGATCGGCATTTGTAACAGGAAACCGGGCAAAGAGCCTGCCGCAGGCCCTCGTCGAACGCGCCATGCCAAACCATCTCACCGAAAAAATGTCGGCGTGCCGACATTCGTGATTTTTCCCGAGAAAAAGCAGTTCAAGTAATACTTTAGGTATGCAAAGGGTGCCGAAGGGATTTGGCATCAAAATTGTTTCGAACACGCCTTCATCGCTATTTAAGCTATCGATCTTTCTCCACCGGCCCGTCCATGCGCCACAACCTCATCTCTTTTTCCCGCGCCACCAGCATGTTAAACTTTGTCTCAGCGGTGGGAGTAGCTCAGCTGGTAGAGCGTCGGTCTGTGGCACCGAATGTCGCGGGTTCAATCCCCGTCTCCCACCCCAACTTCACGTCGATGAGCTTCGATCGTCAGGTTGACATCCTGGTCGCGATCTTGACTGCGGCGCTGGCGTTCCTGGCCGGCATCTTCCTGGGAGACCTTGCCCTCGCGATTAGCGCATCCATTTCTGGGTGTGTTGTCGTTGCGGGACTTCTCTTACGTCGCGGTTTGATGCGAGTTAGCGACTTCTTGGCCTGACACGAAGCCTCTTCTCTATCTGCCGCAATACACTTGGTCCACTTCGTATTTTTGGAACACCGCATCATCCGTCAGAATCGTCATTCCCTCAGTCCGAGCTTGCGCGATCAACAGGCGATCAAACGGGTCCCGATGGTGATTCTCTAATTCATTAACGGCCAGGGCGTGGGTATGCGTGATGTCTAGGGGCTGAAGGGACATAAGTTGAATCGCACGTGTCACGAATTCAGCAGGTCGCTCCGACAGAACCAGTTTTCCGGTACCAGCTTTGATGGTGACTTCCCAAGAACTCACTGCGGAGAGATACAACTCTGAGGAACGGTCCCCCAGAAGCTTGAGAGCCTGAGAATTCAATTTGGGTCGAGAGATGAGACTCTGGATTAATACACTGGTATCCAGCAGGTATTTCACGCGACTTTTCGCTTGCGCCGCCGACGGCCCTCAAACAAATCCAAAATCTCATCCGGAAGCGGAGCATTGAAATCGTCGGCAATCTTAATCGTATCGCCGTAAGCCCCTAGCTGTCGTTTGAGCTTCTCTTGGTGCACCGGCACGAGGCGCGCCACCGGCACTCCACGATTCGCGATAGTGATCTCCTCGCCTGCAGCCACGCGTTTCAGCAATCGTGAAAACTGCGTCTTCGCTTCGTGTGTATTGACTGCCTTCTTCATTTCGACATATTAGACTAAGTCACTGGACTAAGTCCAGTAGAAACACGGTGCGAAAGGAAAAAGGCGGCTATCGAACAGCCGCCCTTTAGTGAGAACCAACCGCGCCCTTGACTCCCAAATTGTGGAGCTATCGGCAGTTTCTCACCACAGGGAATCGTTATGGTTGGGCACTCCCCTCTCCAGTTGACATCCTGCCCTCATCCGCGCCAAAGTCTGTCCCGGCTTTGTAAACCCGTCGCACCCGCAGGCGGGCGTCTGCGCCCATTCTGCACGGCATCAAGGAGCGACCATGAAACCAGCGCACCACGCAAAATCTTCCAAACCCCACACCCCCAAAACCCTGGTCATCGACGTTGGCGGCACACACGTCAAAATGCTCGCCACCGGGATGAAGGAACCCATCAAGTTCGAGTCTGGCCCGAAAATGACCGCCGAAAAAATGGTCAAGCAGGTCAAAGCCGCGGTGGCCGAAATTCCCTACGACCGCATCTCTCTCGGCTATCCCGGACCCATCATCAATGGCCACCCGCTTCGCGAGCCCCACAACCTGGGCGGCGGCTGGAGGGCCATCAATTTCGCCAAAGCCTTCGGCTGCCCCGTAAAGGTCATCAACGACGCCTCCATGCAGGCTCTGGGCAGTTACGAAGGCGGCCGCATGCTTTTTCTGGGACTCGGCACCGGGCTCGGCTCCGCCATGATCGTCGATGGTGTGCTGCAGCCCATGGAACTCGCGCACCTGGAATACAAGCATGGAAAAACCTACGAGGACTATCTGGGCCTGCGCGGCCTTGAACGTCTCGGCAAGAAAAAATGGCGCAAATATGTCGAGAAAATCGTGGAGCAGTTGAAGACCAGCCTGGAGGCCGACTACGTGGTTATCGGCGGCGGCAATTGCAAGAAACTGAAAAAGTGTCCCGCGGGAGCGCGCCCCGGCAAAAACGAAAATGCGTTCCTCGGCGGCTTCCGCCTATGGGAGAGCAATACTCCCGTCCCAATAGTCGCAAAATCGCGCACCTAGAGGGAAATTCATGTTTGCATAGTCGCAGGCGAGCAGCGCAGCGGCGCCGTGCAAGGACACGCAGTGCGGTGCGACTGGCGGATTGCGCCCTCATCGGATCAGGCAGTAATCGCCGCGGTCTTTCTCGGCGGGTTGAAAAATGGCAGGGGCACCACTTTTGCCGTTACGGTTTTTCGCGAAGCTTCCACGGTTAATTCCATGCTGATCTCGGTCCCCAGGGTTGCCGCATTCCGCTGCACGGAGGCGAGAGCGATCATGCGTTTCAAGGTTGGCGACCATGTGGTGGAAGTGGCCTTGCCAATTTGCCTGCCACCTCGGTAAACAGGAACGGCCACGCGCGAAGCCGTGGAAGGCACTTGCGGCGCCATGCCGATTTTTTCGTAAAGCGCTTCCACTTCGCTCCAATTGATTTCCAAGCCGACGAGAGCGCGCGGGGGGCCGCCACGTTTTTCCTCCTGCGCCAGCGCCTCGCGTCCCACGAAATTTTCTTTTTTCAGGTCCACCAGTTTGCCCAGGCCGATCTCGCCCGGCGTGTACTTCTGTTCTTCAATCAACGCCCGCTTGCTGGAAAAATAGTCCACTTCGATCAGGATCAACCCTGCTTCGATACGCGCAACGTCCAGCGCCACCATGCCAGCGGGATGAATATCGAAGGGCTTGCCCTTTACCATCAACTCGTCAAAAACTTTTATGGCCTGTTCCCAGGGCACCCAAATTTCGTAGCCAAGATCTCCGGTGTAACCGGTGCGAGAAATATCCACCGGTACTCCCGCGATCTTTGCATGAGCGACGCGGAAATACTTCAATTTTGCGATGTCGGCCCCGGCCGCCGCTTGAAGGAGTTTTCCGGAAGTGGGACCCTGCAAGGCAAGGGCGGCAACTTTTTCGGAAATGTCCTGGATCGCCACGTCCAGGCCCAAAGCATTTTGCTGGAACCAGCGCAGGCTGGGATCGGCAGCGGTCCAACGATATTCATTTTCGGAAAGGCGCGTGATGGTGCCGTCGTCGATGACTTTGCCGGCGGGATCGCACCAGCAACAGTAGATCACCTGACCGATAGCCACTTTGTTGATGTCTCGAGTGATTACTCGATTCACAAATTTGGTGGCGTCCCGTCCACTGATGCGATATTTGAAAAGCGGAGTGATATCGATGAGGGCCGATGAGTTGCGAATGGCGTTGTATTCGTGCTCATGCGTCATCTCATAGGCGCCGACGGTGTAGTAGCCGGACCATTCCTTGAAATTCAGACTTTCGCAGAGCGCTAGTGTTCGTTCGTGAAAAGCAGTTCCAACCGGCACAGTCCCTCCGGGATGTGTGTGCAGAAAAATCGAGCCTGGTAGCGCGTAAAGAAGCGTATCCAGTGCGCGATTTAGGAGCAATGAAGCGCTGGCGAATTATAGTTTCGATTCGCCAGCGTCCGCAAGCGAGCGGTTTGCGAGCATTTCCCACACATGCTTGTGTGCCAAGCGCACGACCAGTAGAATGTGGCATTCTTTTGTTCATTCACGTTGCACTTCGTATTCCGGAGTCATAACGAATGCCTCAGTCCTACGATGTAGTTGTGATCGGAGGCGGTCACAACGGGTTGGTGAACGCCGCGTACCTTGCAAAAGCAGGGAAGAAAGTGGTCGTTCTGGAGCGCCGGGGAGTTTTGGGCGGCGCGGCGGTCACCGAAGAAATCGTTCCCGGTTTTCTTTTCTCCGAATGCTCGTACGTAGTTTCCCTCTTGCGTCCGGAAATCATTCGCGAACTCGACCTGCCGCGTCACGGACTGGAAATTTTGCCGTTGGATGGCACGTTTTCGCCCATGCTGAACGGCGATTACTTGTGGCGGGTGAACGATCACGCGAAGACGCAGCGGGAAATACGCCGGCACTCGCGGCTGGACGCCGAGGCTTACGACGATTTCTCCAAGATGATGACGCCGATGTGCCGCTTCGTTAAGCCGCTGCTTTCGATGATCCCGCCCGACCCGACCACGCTGAATCCCAAGGACCTGAAGCAGCTGAATTTTCTGTTGCAGAGGTTCCGCGAGCTTTCTTCGGAGGAGCGCTACACGCTGGTGCAATTAATGACCATGAGCGCGGCGGACTTTCTGGATCAGTGGTTTGAAACCGACGTGCTGAAATCGACGATGTCCGCTTCCGGAATCATCGGGACTTTCCTCGGTATACGTTCGCCGGGCACGGCATACGTTTTGCTGCATCACTATATGGGCGAGATTGATGGCGCATTCCGGTCGTGGGGTTTCAGCCGCGGAGGAACGGGCGCGATTTCCAACGCGATTGGGGCGGCGGCGCGTGAATTGGGAGTGGAGATTCGCACTAAAACGCCGGTGGACAAAATAATCATCAGGAACGGGCGCGTGGCCGGTGTGGCGCTGCAATCGGGTGAAGAGATTCTGGCGAACGTAGTTTCTTCGAGCGTCGATCCGCACCTGACTTTTGAGAGATTCATCGACGCAAAGGAACTGCCTTCCGAATTTCTGGACAGCGTGCGGCGTTACAAATTTCGCGGTTCGTCGGGAAAAGTGAACATCGCTCTGGATGCGCTGCCAAATTTCAAGGCGCTTCCGGGGTCCGGCCCGCATCTTCGCGGCGCGGTTTCTATTTCACCGGGCATGGAGTATATGGAACGCGCTTACGACGATGCGAAATACGGCCATTATTCACGGCGTCCGTACATCGATATGGTGATACCCAGCTTGACGGATCCTTCGGTCGCGCCGCCGGGGAAGCATGTTCTTTCCTGCTTCGTGCAATACGCGCCGTATAAATTGGCGGGAGGCACGTGGGACGATCAGCGCGAGGCGTTCGGCAACAACGTGATCGATACCATTGCGCAGCACGCGCCAAACATCAAGGACATTATTATCGACAAGCAAGTATTGACGCCGCTGGATCTGGAGCGCGAGTTTGGATTGACACAAGGGAATATTTTTCAGGGGGAACTTTCGTTGGAGCAACTCTTCTTCCTGCGACCCGTGCCCGGATGGGCTTACTACAAAACGCCGGTTGACAATCTTTTCATGTGCGGCTCGGCAACGCATCCGGGCGGCGGAATCATGGGCGCGAATGGACGCATCGCCAGCCAGGTGATCCTGAAGGATTGGAAGAAGGCGGCGAACTGACCATGCCCATCGGACAAAAGGTAGTGCTTATCGGCGGTGGGCATAACGCACTGATTACCGCATTTTATTTGGCGAAAGGCGGATTCAAGCCGGTTGTTCTGGAGCGGCGAGACGTCGCTGGTGGCGGCGCAGTCACCGAGGAGTTTCATCCGGGATTTCGCGCGTCCACGCTTGCGCACACGCTGGGCCCTTTGCGCGCCGACATTGCTCGCCACATGCAACTGGAACGTGCCAAGCTGGAGATTTGCCGGCCCGATCCGCGCGTATTTGCTCCTGCACCCGATGGGCGCGCTCTTGTTTTTTACGACGATGCCGCGAAAACAGCCGGTGGAATTTCGCACCTCTCCGCGAAAGATGGTTCGCGCTACACGGAGTTTGCGGAAGCGCTGGAAGAAATGTCCAGCGTGTTCAATCAACTTGCGTCGATCACGCCTCCCGCGATTGACAAACCTTCTCCCGAAGATTTCTGGAATTTGTTGAAAGTCGGACGTGGGGTGCGGGGGCTTGGAAAGACCGGGATTTTTGATTTGCTGCGCTGGGGACCGATGGCGGCGGCGGATTTTGTCGCGGAATTTTTTGAGACAGAATTGCTGCGCGCAACGATTGCGGCGCGAGGGATTTTTGGGGCGAATCTGGGGCCGTGGTCGGCGGGCTCGACGGCTGTTCTGCTCTTACGCGCGACGGCGGACGCGCACCCGGTGGGGTCTGCCGCGTTTCCGCGCGGTGGGCTTGGCGAATTCGCGCGGGCGCTGGTGGAGTCCGCACAGAAAGCCGGAGCGGAGATTCGCACGAATTCCGAAGTGCAGCACATCCGCACAAAGGATGGCGCCGTGGCAGGAGTGGTGCTGACGAACGGCGAAGAGATTGCCTGCGAAGCGGTAGTTTCCGGCGTCAATCCCAAACGTACGTTTTTTGAATTGCTCGATCCGGCGAATCTCGATCCTATTTTTGCCATGCGTATGAAGAATTTCCGCACGACGGGCAGCGTTGCGAAAGTGCATCTGGCGCTTGGCGGGTTGCCCGAGTTTCCGGCGCTGTCCAATGCTGTCGGGCCGGATGGATTTCGCCAGGCGCTTGCGGGACGCATTCATATCGGGCCGGAGATCGATTACCTGGAGAAGGCATTTGACGCTTCCAAGTATGGAGAGATTTCCACGGCGCCGTATCTCGATGTGACCATCCCGACGATTCTCGATCCTTCGCTTGCACCCGAAGGTAAACACGTATTGTCGGCGTACTTTCAGTTTGCGCCGTATAAATTACGCGAAGGGGAGTGGGACACGCGGCGCGGAGAACTGGCAAATATCGCGATCAAAACGCTTTCGGCGTATTCTCCGATGCTGGCCGACCTTGTAGAAGGCACGCATGTAGTGACGCCGAAGGATCTGGAAACGACGTATGGCTTTACGGGCGGGCACATTTATCACGGCGAACTGGCGCTCGACCAGATATTCACGATGCGGCCGGTCCTCGATTGGGCGCGGTACCAGACACCAGTGCGCGGGCTTTTTCTTTGCGGCTCCGGAACGCATCCGGGCAACGGATTGACGGGAGCTTCGGGCGCAAACGCGGCCAAAGAAATCATCCACGAGCTGCGTTAATCCGATGACTGCGTTCATGGCTGCGGTCAACAGAGAAAAACTAAAGAAGCTCCAGGCGAGGGAAGCGAAGCGATTTGTCGCGGAGCATCCTCGATCGGCGGAGCTGTATCGGCGCGCTGAAAAATCGCTGCTCGGCGGCGTGCCGATGAACTGGATGAAGAAGTGGGCGGGGGATTTTCCGGTTTTTGTGACGCACGCGAAGGGCGCGCATTTTACTTGTGCGGATGGGCGCGATTACGTCGATCTTTGCCTGGGCGATACGGGTGCGATGACCGGGCACTCGCCGGATGCGGTGGCCGAGGCGGTGGCGAAGCAGGTGCGCAAAGGGATTACGCTCATGCTGCCGACTGAAGATGCGCTGTTCGTGGGCGAAGATCTGAAGAAGCGCTTCGGTTTGCCGTACTGGCAATTCACGCTGGCGGCGACAGATGCGAATCGCTTTTCGATTCGAATCGCGCGAGAGATAACGCAGCGCTCGAAGATTCTGGTGTTTCACTACTGCTATCACGGGACCGTGGATGAGACGTTTGCAAGCGTGCACGAAGGCGTGGTCGGACCTCGGCGAGGGAATATCGGTCCGCCTGTCAATCCAGCGGAAACGACCCGCGTGGTGGAGTTCAACGATTTGACTGCACTGGAAGATGCATTGAAGAAGCACGATGTGGCGTGCATTCTGGCCGAACCGGCCATGACGAATGTGGGAATTATTCTGCCGGAGGAAGGCTATTGGAACAAAGCGCAGGCATTGGCGAAGAAGTATGGAGCGCTGCTGATTGCGGACGAGACGCATACGATTTGCGCGGGTCCCGGGGGCTGCACCGCGGAATGGAAGCTGGAGCCGGATATGGTGGTGTTTGGTAAGGCGATCGGTAGCGGGATTCCCGGCGCGACGTACGGCTGTACGGAAGAAGTGGCGCAGCGGATTAACGCGCGGATTCACCTGGAGGATTGCGATGTCGGCGGGATAGGAGGGACGCTGGCGGGTAACGCGTTATCGCTGGCGGCGATGCGGGCGACGCTGGAGCATCTCCTGACCGCAAGAAACTTCGAGAAGATGATCGGGCTGGCAAAGCGGTTCAAGGAGGGAGTCTCGGCGACGATTACGGCGGCTGGCTTGGGCTGGAATGTGCAGCGATTGGGTTGCCGGGCGGAGTACACCTTTCGGGAAACACCGCCTAGGAGCGGCGCGGAGTCGGCTGCGGCGGCGGATTTTGAGCTGGAGAGGTTCCTGCACCTCTACGCGCTGAATCGCGGGGTGCTTCTGACGCCTTTTCACAATATGGCGTTGATGTGCCCGGAGACGTCGGAGGCAGACGTCGACCAGCATGCGAGGGTCTTTGCCGAAGGAGTCGAGGAGTTGATGGGGTGAGTAGAAGTGCTGATTCTAAAGTGGTTATTTGGTCATTTCCCAGTGTTTGTGTCGGAATCTGCGAAAGATTCAGGCCTTTCCGGGTGATTGCCGAGAGTTCAAAGAAGTGAAATCGAGAGCTCGCTTGACCTATTGCAAAGCGATACATCTAGGGCTGCAAAGTAACTATATAACGTACAAATAAATATACGCTCATCCACCTGGAGCGGGTCATTTGGCGGACGGCCTCCCGATGAAGGCGAGAACACAGGCTGCCCGGAGCAGAGGGCTGTCATTGAGTCCAGTTGAAAACTAGTTGCATTTAATATACGACTCAGTTAGTCTGCATTCAATCGAAGTCAATCCAAGAGAATTTTATGGGGCGAAAGCTGAGGATTGAATGGAACTGCGCGGTTTGTTGTTGCAAACGACTTGCAATAGATTCTTGCTCTTATTCGCTCTTCTCATTTCTTCCGGTTACACCGCTCACACCCAGGAGCCGCCCTACTTCGTCACCTATTCGGATGCGATGGAAGAGCCCGGAAACCTCGAGATCTCCTACAAAGGCATTCACGCAGCGCCGAAAAACGCGAACTCGTTCAACAGCGCCACGGTGGAATTCGAGTACGGATTGAAGGGCTGGTGGACGACGGAGGTGTACCTCTCCGGGCAGTCCACGCAAAACGACTCAACCATTTTTACCGGCTATCGCTGGGAGAACCGCTTCCGGCCGCTGCTGAGAAACCATTTCATCAACCCGGTACTATATGCGGAATACGAAAACGTAAATAAGGCGGATCGAAGTTTCCTGGAAGTGATGAATCACGATTCCATTTCCGATTTGTATTTGCGCAATGCGCAAGCGCGGCCGGAACTTGAACGTTCGATGGAGCTGAAGCTGATTCTTTCCAGCAACACGCATGGCTGGAACATTTCCGAAAATTTCATCACCGAGAAAGCTTTGAACGAGAGCGAGCCGTGGGAGTTCGGATACGCGCTGGCAGTGAGCCGGCCTTTGGCGCTCTCAGCAGGACGGAAGAGCTGCTTCTTCTGCCGCGAAAATTTCACCGGGGGGCTGGAGCTTTACGGAGGCTTGGGGACGACGGACAACTTTGGATGGAAGCAGACCTCGCAATATCTTGCACCGAATATTCAATTCAACATTCCGAAAGGTCCGTCGATCGGGTTCGAGCCTGGTTTTGGATTGAACGCAAACAGTGTGGGTGTTTTGTGGCGATTCAAAGTTTCGTATGAGATCGAGCAGATTTTTGGGCGGTTAGGGAGGAAGTCGCAATGAGCTCGCGATTTGCCGGGATTGGCGTGATGGTGGTGGCGATGTTGGTGTGTGTCGCGGCGGATGGGAGTTGGCTGAAGCATGTGCCAGTTGCAGATAGGAAGCGGGTGAATCCATTGGCGGGACAGGCGGATGCGATTGCCGGTGGAGGGCGAATTTTCGAGGATCACTGCGCGAAATGCCACGGCGAGGACGCGCTGGGGCGCGGAAAACGGCCCAGTTTGCGAAGCGATCGCGTGCAGCATGCGACGGACGGAGAAATTTTCTGGTTGCTGAAGAATGGAAACCTTGGAAAAGGTATGCCGACCTGGGTGGCGCTGCCAGAGCCGATGCGCTGGCAAGTGATTGCATACGTGAAGAGTTTAGGACCGGTCTCGTCGACCACACCTGGGGAGGCAGGCAAACCAACGGATGAGGTAAAGCCATGAACGGCAGGTGCCGGGTGATTTCGAAGGCGGCGGCGTACGGTTTGAGTTTCGTTTTGCTGCTGGGCACGGGATGCGGATCGGGCAAGGCTCCCGAATTTCCGCGGGAGAATGAAGGAGGAGCTCCGGCAGACCAAAACGTGGGAGAGCGGATTTTCGTGGACACACGGTTTGCGGAATATTTCGCGGTGCACATGACCGGAGTGAATGACCCGTTGCCGGTAGGCGATCCGGTGGTGGCGCAGGTAAGCACGCCGGTGGGAATGCTGCCGGGGCCATTCGCGGGGCTATCGATCAATTGCAGGTCGTGCCATTTCGTTACCGAGTTCACCGGGGTGGAAGGCGTGCGCAATCGCACGTACTCGGACTTTGTGACGCACAGTCCAATCCCACGCACCATCAACGGAATTAATTCAACGCCACGCAATGCGATGCAGATGGTGGGAACATTTCAGCCGCACAACGGGCCGCAATTCCTGCACTTTGATGGAGAATTCGCGACGGGAGAGGATTTGTCGCTGGAAACTCTTACCGGGCGGAATTTCGGCTGGGCGCCGGATCAGTATCAGCAAGCGATCGCGCACATTGCGAGAGTAATTCGCGAGGACAACGGGAATAACGCCGGGTCGATCACGTATACACACGGGATGTCGTACGCGACGATTTTTCTGGGGACGGATCCGTCGATTCCCGCGGATTCATTGCTGCCGCCATCGGACTGGCTGGACGTGAACAGCGCTTCAGACGAAGCGATTGTGGAGAACATGGCCAAGCTGCTGGCCGCGTACATGGAGGGGTTGCTATTCAAGCAGGACCAATTCGGGCGCTACATTACGTCGCCTTACGATGTATTTCTACGGGTAAATCATTTGCCGACACAACCGAAGGCCGGAGAAACCGACCAGCAATACGCGCAACGGCTTCTGGGCTTGCTGGACAGCCTCAGTTCGCCGGTGTTCGTGGACGGGAGTTATGGGAGTTTTAAATATCATCCGCAGGATTATGTGTTTGGCGCGACGGAATTGCAGGGATTGAAGATTTTTCTGCGGGCAGCGCCGGGAGCCGCGGATGAATCGCAGCACGCGGGAGGCTGCGCGAGTTGCCACGTGCCTCCGAATTTCACGGATTTTCGTTTTCACAATAACGGCGCGGCACAGGAAGAGTACGACGCGGCCAATGGACAGGGATCGTTTATGCAACTGGCGATTCCGGGGCTGGCCGAGCGGACCGCGAATTTCGACCTGTACTTGCCGCCATCGGCGAATCATCCCAATGCTACGGAGCGCTTCCGGCATCCGGCCGCGGCAGGGAGCCCGCAGTATGCGGACCTGGGACTATGGAACGTATATATGAACGGGGATATGCCGAAACCGCAGGCGAATTTAAGTTTGGTCGTGTGCCCGACGGCGGCGAATTGCGCAGTAGATCAGGGACTGGCGACGACGATTGCGCAGTTTAAGACGCCGATGCTTCGCGACCTAGAAGATTCCGCGCCGTATTTTCACAACGGATCGAAGCCGAAGTTCGACGACGTGGTGAATTTCTATATTAAGAGCGCACAACTGGCGCGACAAGGACAGTTGCGGAATGCCCCGATGGAATTTGGGGGGATGTCGTTGAGTGCGGACGATCTGGACGCTTTGGTGGCGTTCCTGAAGTCGTTGACGGAGGACTACGACGACGCGTGAGGCGGGAGTGGAGAGACGTAGAAAGAGAAAACCCGCACCCTTAGAGGCGGCCCTTCCGGCGCTCAGGGCAAGACGGGCGGCGCCCAGGTTGGAGTTGAGGATAATTTCTAGGAGATGGCTTTTTTCAGGCGCTTGGTGGTTTTTTCCAGTTGGCGCTTCAGATCTTCGACCTGCTTGGAAATTGCCAGCAATTCTTCCTTGGCGACTTGGCCGGCATGGGAGAGTTGGTGGGCTTTTTTGTTTGCTTTGCCGAGCGTGGTGCCGATTTTGACGCTAACTTCCGTGAGTTTGTCTTTTTTTGCCATAAACAGCCTCCTGTGTCGAAGCCATCGTACACCGAAAGTGAAGGGGCGACGAAGGCCGCTTTGGCGGTTACGCTGCGAAGAAGAAATTCTGAGGATAAGCAGAGGGTTTATACTGTTTCGCGAATCGGTTGTCGTAAAGATTCATGGGGAGAGACATGAGTGACGCTTACTTATTGAAGACCGAGCCTTCGGAATATTCATTCGTAGCTTTGGCGAAGGATGGCGTGACCATTTGGGACGGGGTGAAGAACCCCGTGGCGATTAGACATTTGGGAGAAATGAAGCCCGGGGATCATCTGATCATCTATGAAACCGGGGATGTGAAGAGCGCGGTGGGGACAGCAGAGGTAGTTTCGGTGAACGCTTCCGACCCCAAGAAACCGCTGGTGAAACTGAAAGCGGGAAAAGCGTTGAGCAAACCGGTCACGCTGGCAGAGATCAAGCAAAACAAATTGTTTCAGGATTCGCCGCTGGTGCGGATGGGAAGGTTGTCGGTGGTGCCGTTGACGGCGGCGCAACACAAGGTGCTTTTGCGAGCGTAGTGTTGGGTTTCGGGCCACGGAAAAACCCCCGAAGGTTTCACCTTTCAAAGCCCAGGGTGAAACCAAACCCGTGTGTTCCCCTTTTTCACCAGAACGACCGCCGGCCTGCCGCTGAAGTTCCAACCTCCTAAAGAAGATAGAAGCGATGCTATGATACGCCGCAAGCAAGTCTTAGCGCGCGGAGTTCGCCCATGTCCGATCGACCCGATCAACCCGATGATTCCAACACGCAGTTCCTCGAGCGCAAGCTGGCGACCATTCTTTCCGCGGATGTCGCGGAATTCAGCCGCTTGATGGGCGAGGACGAAGAGCAGACGCTGAAAACGTTTCGCGGGCACAAGAAA
>Ga0210383_10000335_pt1 | contig 45142 bp, 47 predicted proteins | sample IncBWC14OmetaG_FD_160072 | JGI IMG/M metagenome (GOLD analysis project Ga0210383, IMG submission 160072) | Forest soil microbial communities from Barre Woods Harvard Forest LTER site, Petersham, Massachusetts, United States - Inc-BW-C-14-O ...
TCGCAAGCGGCTCGGCTGGACATCGGCGACGCCGATCATCCGTCAGAAACAATCCAGCGACGACCCGAGATCCGGACTCTCCAGGCCCGATTTTTTGCCCGATTTTTTCGACGGCGATTCTCAGCCGCTAGGATTCTTCGAATCCTGATCTCGGCGCATTTCGGAATGGTCGCCTCGCCGGCCATCCCTCGGCCTGATCCTCAGCGTAATCCTGGGGCCTAATTCTCGGCCTAATTCTTGGGCCGCATCTGCGCTCTATTCGATCACCCGGTCAGGACGGCCACCGGACGCCACCTTAGCTTGCCTGCCGGCCTCCTTGCTCGCCTGCCCGCCTCTCGCGGTGCAATCCTGGGGGCATGCGGCCTCTCGCCTTACTTCTTCCCGGCCCCTTCTTGGCCTCGTCTTACCCCCGCGCGTTCGACCAGAGGATGAGAAAGCCGCCCGCCTTTGGCCGGCTATTTCGGGGTATAAGTTGCTCCTTACCACTCAGCCCGGTAGTAACGGCCCATGCGGCGGCCCGTGATTTCAAGGGCAGGCTGAAGAGACGGCAATAACCGGCAAATTATTTCGGCTCAAGGACAAGGCCATGACTCCAGTTGCAGACCTGTCGACGATTCTTAATCGTATTCTCGACACCGCCGCCGACAACTTGCGGGTCGCCAAGATCCTGATCCAGCTCGGGCTCGATCCCGACAACATCACGTATGACGCGATCTTCAACCGCCTGCTTGAGATTTTCCTCCACAATATCACGCTCGCCAACCTGCTCGCACTGATCGGCGCGATTTTCTTTGTCGCCACCTTGCTCACGCAGACCATGGTCCCCTTGCGGGTTGCCAATATGATCGGCTGCGCGTTCTTCGCCGCTTTCGGAGCGCTCACTGGAACCATCACGACGTTCCTGCTCTATCTCCTCATGGTGCCAATCAACGCCTGGCGGCTGCGCCAGATGCTTCAGCTCGTGAAGATGGCGCGTAGCGCCACACAAGGCGACACCTCGATGGAGTGGCTGAAGCCGTTCATGACCGAGCGCCAATATAAAAAGGGCGACGTGCTGTTCAAAAAGGAGGATAATGCCGACGAGATGTTTCTCACGGTGACCGGAAAATTCCTGGTCAACGAGATCAATGTCGAACTGCCGCCGGGGCGGCTGATGGGCGAACTCGGATTCCTGTCGCCCGACAACAAGCGCACGGCGACGGTGAGTTGTCTGGAAGACGGCCATGTGCTGACCATCACTTATGAGAAGCTGCTCGAGATCTATTTCCAGAATCCGCAGTTCGGCTATTACTTCCTGGTGCTCACCAGCCAGCGCCTGCTGGAAAATATCGCGCGGCTCGAGGGCATCATCGCGCAGAACAAGCTCGCGCAACCGGCGCCGAATTGAGCGGCGCTCATGCGCAAGCTGCAAAGTACCGAGCCGCTAGCCGTCGAGCTCACGGCGATCGTCAAGGCAGGCGAGCTTGACCGACTCCGCGAGTTGCTCGCATCCGACCCCGGAATTGCCTCCTGCGTGGTCGAGGATCCGAAGGGCGGCGGACGGACGCCGTTGCACTTGTTTGCGGACTGGCCGGGTCACAACATCAATGCTGCCGCCATCGTGCAGACACTCGCCTCGGCGGGCGCAAATCTCGATGCACCGGCGGTCGCGATGTGGCACCGGGAAACGCCGCTCCATTGGGCGGCGAGCAATGACGATGTCATGCTGGTTGATGCACTGCTCGACGCCGGCGCCGATATCGAGCACGAGGGCTCTTCGATCGACGGCGGCTCGCCATTGTCGTCGGCTGTCGGCTACGGGCAATGGGAGGCGGCGCGACGGCTGGTGGAGCGCGGTGCGCGAACACTTCTGTGGCACGAAGCCGCGCTTGGAATGCTGCCCGCGATGATGCGCCGGTTCGAGGCCGATCCGATACCGCAAGCCGAAACGCTTTCGGGACCGTTTTGGAATGCCTGCCACGGCGGGCAACTCGCGGCCGCGCAATATTTGCTGGAACGCGGTGCCGACCTCAACTGGCCTGCTCCGTGGTCGGGACAAACGCCGCTCGATATCGCCGAGCATGTGGGACAAAGCGACGCCGTGACATGGCTTCTCGAAAAAGGTGCGATCCACGGCAAGAAGAGCGGCTGACCGGGCTGGCTAACGCGATATATTCAGCAAGAAACCTGCAAAGACATTGGGAGGCAACATGAAGGGATGGCGAGCACGCATTGGATTTCTGGTGCCGCCGGGCAATCCAACCGTCGAACCGGAAATGATGGAGCTCGCGCCATCGGGCGTATCGCTGCATTTCACCCGCATGAACGCGGAAGGCCCAGCCGGAACGCACACCGGCCAGGAAGAGCGCAATCGGAGCCAGGTCGCGAGCGTGCCTGATGGCGTCAAGCTGCTCTCGATGGTGTCGCCACAGGTGATCGTGATGGCGCATACGGCGACGAGCTACACGCTCGGACAAGGCCTCGAGGCCACGCTTGTCGAACAGATGGAAGCGCTGAGCGGCGCGCGCTTCATCACCGCGTTCGGCAGCGTGCTGGAAGCCCTTGCACATCTCGGCGCGCGGCGCATCGCCTACGCGACGCCCTATTCCGCCGAGATGACGGCGCGCGGCAGGCAGCACATCGAAAAATACGGGCTTGAAGTCGTCAGTTCCGGCCATCTGTCGAACGTCCGCAATATCTACGAAGAGACCAGCGAGAGAGCCTATGCCATCGCCCGTCAGGTCGATCATCCCGACGCGGACGTGATTTTCCTAAGCGGCGTCGGAATGCCGACGCTCGATGCATTGAAGCCGCTGGAGGAAGATACCGGCAAGCCTGTGATCTCGGCGGCATCGGCCATGATGTGGCATGCCTTGCGAACCGCGGGCGTCCATTGCCGCATCGAAGGCTACGGCCAATTGCTCGAAGGCAACGCGAGATAGGTTTTCAGGGCTCTGAAATATCCTGCCCGATCCGCCACAGCACGCCGGTCGGATCGACAAGCGTGAAATCGCGAATGCCCCAGGGCCGGTCTTCCGGTGGCCCTGCCGCGACGTTGTATTTGGACGCGATTCCCTTGGCCTCGACATGACGCCACCAGGCGTCCACGTCCGTGACCAGCAGATGCATCATGAAGTTGTCCGCGTGCTCCCGCACGTAGAAACCCTGCAGCAGGAACGAACAATTCCCGTGATGCAGGTACGCCATGTTCTCGCTCGACCATGCGAGCTCGAAGCCCAGATCCTGGTAAAACTGCTTGGAAAGCGCAAAGTCGCGCGCCGGCACGAAGGCCTTGATTTCCACCGTTTCCAACCCGCTCACGATCAGGCCTCCGCCAAGTCTCCGCTGACCGGCACTTTAGCCGCCGCGTGTGACAACAATTGGCCGGTTGTGCCGACGAGTCGGTCTTCGGGTAAAGAGAATTTTCACTAATTTGCTATCGGATCAAAACGACCGGCCGCCAGACGGGGCCGCGATGCGAACACGGTCAAGTCAGCGCGGGCCGTTGTTCTCGATGCAACCAATACTGATCCCTTTACGGAGGGTGCAATGATGTATTTTGTAACCGGCGTGCTGGCCGTCCTGTCCGGCCTGTTTTACGCCGCGGGCAACAACGAGATCGGCTCGCTGGGCGTGACCGTGTGTCAATATGGCAGCGTGTTCTGCAACAGCCCGCACTACGTATTTGTCGGCGCCATCCTTGCCGGGCTGTGGGCCACCTTCGTCAGCATCAGCTGAAGTCGCCTAGATCGGATTTAGAATTTAATTCGGTTCAGGATTTGGCGGCTCGGCCTGTTTCGGCACCATGGGCTCTGGCTCAAGCTCGGGCTTGGGCGCGGTCGGCACCACGTCAGCACCGGCAGCTCGCGCAGCCTCACCGGTCGTATGAAAATAGGCGACGTGCGCGGATTGGGCTTGCGGACGCGTCCACGGACCGTGATCGACCAGCAGCATCGCCACTATCCCGAAGACGGCAACCGCCAGCGCGATCCAAACAGGCCGCACGCCATCCTGCTTCGCATGATCGGAAGTCATCGAGCACCTCGTCGAACGTTTCCTTTTGGGTCAATGATGCGCGGCGGCGAATGTTCCGCGTGGTTTCGCGGCCGATCGCGGCCAATTGAGGGAACAAATTTCGGAAAGCCGCAACCTACATCGCATTCGTCGGCGTCGGCGAGGCGCCGCCATTTCGTTGCGTGTGCTCAAACCAAAAACCACCAGCGTCGCGGTTCAGTTACGGCGAATTTGGCGATCATCTTTAAGTTGTCCGAAACCCGAAGGCGATAGAAAACAGCATGTCCTGGATTCCGTTCTTCGTCGCTTTCGCTGCGTTGCTTTGCGTATTCTTAAAACGAGCACGCGACCGCGCTGGCGTGAAAGTTTTCTCTACAGCCAATATTCCGCTCAAGGTGCGCCTTCGCTGGGCCGGCATTGGCGCTATGGCTTTGCTGGCAGCGTTCAACATTTTGATATGTTATCTCCACCACGTTCCAATACCCACGGTGTTTTGGGTCTTCCTTCTTGCGTTTTCGGTGGCAACCGCAATGATTTTCCGCGCCTTGATGCGACAATCCTGGTCGATCGGATGAGAACGAAGCTCGTTCTTTAGCTTTGATGGTGCCGGCTGGCCGCGGCGCTGCAAGTTCAGATGACCTACATCGCGTTCGTCGGCGTCGGGCGATCGGTGATCTGCTGGCCGAACAGGCTTGCGATCAATTCCACCACGCTGCGCGCGGTGCGGCCGCGATCGTCGAGGAACGGATTGAGTTCGACGATATCGAGCGAGTGCACGATGCGGGAATCGTGCAACAACTCCATGATCAGATGCGCCTCGCGATAGGTCGCCCCGCCCGGCACCATGGTGCCGACGCCGGGCGCCACTTCGGGATCGAGGAAATCGACGTCGAAGCTCAGATGCAGCACGCCATCGACGGCCTTCACTTTGTCGATGACGCGGCGGATCAGGACGCTGACGCCGAACTCGTCGATCTTGCGCATGTCGGCGACGCTGATGCGGCGAAGCTTCACCAGGTCCTTTTCGAGCTTGTCGATCGAACGGGTGCCGAACAGCTCCAGCCTCGAGGAATCGATCGGGGCGCGCGGCTCGTTCCCCAACAGCCCATCGAGCCCCTCCTCGCCGCACAGGAACGCCGCCGACATGCCGTGCATGTTGCCGGTGATGGTCGTCACCGGCGTGTTGTAGTCGGCGTGGGCGTCGAGCCACATAACGAAGAGTTCACGCCCCTGTTCGCGGCAATGCCGCGCCACGCCGTTGATCGAACCCATCGAGAGCGAGTGATCGCCGCCGAGAAAGATCGGAATCGCGCCGGTTTTCGCCAATTCATAGGCGCGCGCGCTGATGGTGCGGATCCAGCGCTGAATCTCGCGGTAGTGCTTGGTGTTTTCGGGCGGAGTGTCCATAAGCGGCGCGACGCCGCCGACCGTCAGGTCGCCGTGGTCTTCCACTGTAAAATCGAGTTCCTCGAGCACAGTCAGAAGACCCGCGGTGCGAAGCGCCGCCGGCCCCATCAGCGTGCCGCGTTGCGAGGCCCCGATCTCGATCGGCGCGCCGAGCACGGCGATCTTTTTTGCTGGCTCTGAAGCGTTCACGGCTGGAAACCTTTCACGATGTCAAATAACGAAGCGAGCTTACCCGCAAGCTTCCGATTCTGATATTCAGGCGAGGGTAGAATCGAGGCGAGCGAGCCGCCGGCTGCAACTACTTCCGGATGTAAATAAATCGTCAACAATCGCTTTGGCAGCTTGATCATTTCCGGGGGGAAGTGGAAAAGGACCGGGCGCTTTAACGGGCTGAATCGAAAAGCAGGGATTTCGACGTTCTGGGACTTGAGGGGATGGACGAGGAACACCGGATCGCGAACAGACATCGCGTGTTGAAAGGCGGCCGCATTCATTTCGGCGGCGGCACGATCGATTGCACAATCAGAAACGTTTCCGAGACCGGCGCGGCGCTCGATGTCGCGAGCCAGCTCGGAATCCCGACCGAGTTCACGCTCGAGGCCGATGGTGCTCACCGTCCCTGCCGCGTGGTCTGGCGCAAGGAAAAGCGCATCGGCGTCACCTTTGACAAGGAAACAAGCGGGGACTGAGTCCGGCGGGAGAAGACGCCTCGCGAAATCAGCGAATCAGCCGATAGTGCGGCTCCTGAAACTCGCAAGCTCCGAATCCGTGACCAAACCGCAAGCCAAACCGTCCGCCACGCACCCTTCCCGGCATCCCTGGGCGCCCCGCCTCGCACAGGAAACGCGGTTGCGCGAGCTCGACGCGCAGTTGGCATTGCCTCTCAATAGAGAAGCGCAGCTTCCGGTCGAGATCGAGCGCGCGGCGCTGCTCGGCGCGCTCGATCGCCAGGGCGAGGCGCAGGCAGCCTTCATCGATATTCTGCGCCGGCACCCGACCCATTTCAGCGCGCTCAACGAATTCGGCACGCTGCTCGCGGCGCACGGATCCATCGACGCCGCCTGCCGCGTCTATGCCGAAGCGATCCTGCATCACCCCGACAATCCGATGGCGCATGTGAACCTCGGCAACCTCCTGCTCCGCGCCAACCGCCATGGCGAAGCACGTACGCATTACGAGGCGGCGCTCAAGGCCGATCCCGACCACGCCGCCGCCCACCAGGGCATGGGCGCGGTGCTATCAGACGAGGGGAACCGCGACGGCGCGCGTGAGCATTTCGCAAAAGGTTTTCGCGGGCATGCGGTCTCGACGCTGCCCTATCGCGGCAACGGACCGCCGATTCCGCTGTTGCAACTGGTGTCTTCCGGTGGCGGCAATATTCCGACCGCGCCGTTTCTCGACGACTGCGTGTTTCTGACATCAGTGGTCGTGGCGGATTATCTCGACCCCGCCACGCCCTTGCCGCCGCACCGGTTGATCTTCAATGCGATCGGCGACCCTGATTTGTGCGAGCCCGCACTTGAGGCGGCGATCCGCCTGACCGCGCATTCGAAGGTGCCCGTCATCAACGATCCCTCCGCGGTGATGCGCAGCGGGCGCATCGACAATGCGGCGCGGTTGTCGGCGTTGCCGGGCGTGGTGACTGCAAAGACGCTGTCCGTCGGCCGCGCAGTTCTCGCCAGTCCCGAGGCCACCACCTGGCTTTCCGAACATGGCTTTTCCTTTCCGCTCTTGCTCCGCTCGCCCGGCTATCACACCGGGCGCAATTTCGTACTGGTGGAGAAAGCCGCCGATCTCGCCGACGCCGTCGAAGAACTGCCGGGCGAGGAGATTCTTGCGATCGAATATCTCGACGCGCGCGGCAAGGACGGCAGCGCCCGCAAATACCGCGTGATGATGATCGGCGGAAAACTGTTTCCGCTGCATCTGGCGATTTCGCGAAACTGGAAGGTGCACTATTTCACCTCCGACATGGCCGACAAGCCCGATCATCGCAAAGAGGAAATGGCGTTCCTCGACAACATGCGCGCGGTGCTCGGCGACAGAGCGGTCGCGGCCCTTCATGCGATCTGCAATGCGCTGGCGCTGGACTATGCCGGCGTCGATTTCGCCGTAAATGCGGAAGGCAACCTCCTGCTGTTCGAGGCCAACGCCACCATGGTGATCGCCTCGCCCGACAACGACCCGCGCTGGGCCTACCGGCGCGGCCCGATCACGGCCGCGATCGAGGCTGTGACCGCAATGATCAAGGAAAAGGCGGCTCCTCCCCGCCGCGCGGCCGGCTAGCGGCCGGTTAAAGGGTTTTCCGAACGCGCCCGATACCGCAGCGCAAAAACCTGTTGCGGAGCAATAACTTTCGCAAATTTAATCTGCACAATCCTTAACCTGAACTCACTGAAGCCACGTCCAAATCATTATCTAAGGTGGCGGGAGAGGGATAAGACAATGAAACGGGGCTTGGTCATTCTGGCCTGCATCTGCGCGGTCATCGGCGGGGTTTACGTCGCCGGCAGCAAATGGGCCATCCGGCATCAGACACTCGATCTGTTCGATGCGACACGGCAGCGGCCGGTGTCGGTCGACCTCGCCGTGCGCCGCGACTACGAGATGCAGGCGAGCGAAGGCACCCGGACGTTGCCGGTTGCGCTCATCAGTAACGGCAACACAGTGAAGAACACCGAATACTCCTTCCTGGAGAACGTGCTGGCGGCGCGCGGATATCTCGTGGCCAGCATTCAGCAGGACCTGCCGAGCGATCCGCCGCTGGTCACCAAAGTGGGCATGCCTTATGTCGGCCGCCTCGACGTCTACAAGCGCGGCGAGGCCAACATTCTCTTTGTCGTCGACGAGCTGAAAAAGATCGAGCCGAACGCCAACTACGATCACCTGACCCTGGTCGGCCATTCCAACGGCGGCGACATCGCGATGTACACCGCGAAAGAACACCCCGGGTTGGTGTCGAAGGTGATTACGCTGGACAACCTGCGCGTTCCCTTCGTGCACAGCGACAAGATGAAGATCCTGTCGTTCCGCTCGAACGACCCGAATTTCAAGACCGATCCCGGCGTGCTGCCGACGCCGGAACAGGCCAAGGCCGAGGGCATCGACATCGTCAAGACGCCGTTCCAGCACACCTGGATGAGCGACCGCGGCCCGGAAGACGCGCGGGAGCAAATTCAGTCGACGCTGGAGAAGTTTCTGGGCAGATCTTCAAGCAGCGATCTGTCGCCGGTGCAGACCGATAATCCGCTGATCGCCAAGATGGGACCGGGCCCCTATCCATAGGAGCTGAAGCCGGCGAAGCGATTTATGGATTGGTCGTTGCCACCTATAGCGGCGTGGAACCCGTATGGAACCCGGCCACCGGCCGCGTTCTTTCACTTGCGTCAAGAATCGTACATGATCTCGTCAATTGGATCCGCGTTGCGTGAGTTGCCACTAACAAGTTGAGGAACAGAGAGAAAAAACGAGGAAGCTGGAAACGAAGAGAAGGGTTGCAATGCTGGACCTTCCCCGACCCACGCCTACCTGTACGCGCTCTCAAACCACCATCGAGATGGCCTGCATCAAATGCAGCGATCAGATGAAGCTCGTATCGATCGAGCCGCAGGACGGAGCGTTCAATCTCGTCACCTATCACTGCAACGGGTGCTCGGCGGACGAGAGTTTCCTGAAGTCGATCTGACGAGAACCTAGAACTTCGGCTTCATGTCCTTGGCGGCCGACATCACCTCGCCGGTGATCTGCCGCATATGTTCACCGGCGTTGGTGAACTGGCTCCGCAAGAATTCCGACTGGATCTGCATGGCCTGCTGCAGGTCGGTTGCATGCACGAGCTTGCGGGCGTGTTCGAAAGCCGCCTTCACGTTCTGCTCGGTGAACGACAGCGCCTGTTTCGATATTTCCGTTCCGGGTGTCGGGATCGAGGCGACGGATTTGGTGGCGGCCTCGAAAAACATGCCGAACGCGCGCTCGGCCTGGTCGATGGTTTTTTCGGCCAAATCGCGCAGTTCGGCCGGCACTTCCAGTTTCGGTTCGGACATCGGCAACATCCCTCTCGTTTTCTTTGGCTTGCTCGAAAGGAGTTAGCACAGTTAGGCAGCCGAGGCGAACGGACGCTGCCGCATCCGCACCCCACAGCCGTCACATTAAGGTACGGCTCACGGTGCTATGCGGGCGCTGCCTCTGCCCGGCTTAAGGTTCAGATTGCGTTCACCTTTGGCAATCTAAGCCTTTGACGGGGGCGCGTATTGTTTCAACAGGAGAACCCATGACCTTTAGGCGATTGATGACTGCTTTTGTGATCGCAGCCGGCATCGGCGGATCGGCCGGAATGGCCGTGTCGCCGGCCCACGCGCAAGGCGCGGCGGTGGAGGCGGAAATTCTTGGCTTCCATCAGCTGTGCGAGAAGGGCGACCGGAAAGCCTGTGTTCGGTTCGGCATCCTGATCGGCCGCAACGAACAGCGCGGTGCCGACTGGCGGCGGGCGCACGCCGAGTGGTTCTGGTTCGAACGATAAATTCTAAAAACCGTCTGGAAAGAGGCCGCCCTCGAGGCGGCCTTTTTTATGAGCCGGCTTTTCGCGGCTCGTCGGCGAGCGGACTTTTATGTCGGGCGGGAAATAGAGCGGGCGGAAATGCGCAGTCCTGAAAGCTCGGCTTTCGGATCGGCGGTCCCGGCTCATCAATTACTTTAAGCTTAAAAGCTTGCCACTTGAAAGGTTGTCAGCGCGTCGAGAAGCGGCCGCTCACCCCGCCGGGAAGCGGCGCGGGATCGGTAGCGAGTTGCTCAACCAGAGCAAGCACCTCGGAACGCTGCGACGGCGAAAGCCTGACGAACGCCTTCCAAAGTCTCAAACCCTGCACGGTTTCACTGGAAGGAAACCCGAGCGTGGCACTGACTTCCGAAGCAGATGTGCGATTTTTCATTTCGCGCCTTTATAGCGGCAATTTCAAACGACAAAAAACCGAAGTCGCCGCGCGAGAAAGTATGCCAAGGAACATACAGGCGGGCAAGGCTGTGTCGGGTTGAGGCGCGAATGGAACTTTCGCAGAGGTAGTATTTACCCTCAAATACCCGTTTTTGCCGGAACCTCGTGCCGCTACCGCAGCGTGTTGCCTTAATCGCATCGATCGATCGCGTCCTTTGCGGCAGCTGCAAACCGCCGGCGTCACTCAAAAAACGACATTGTCTTGCAGCCTCGATTCGTGTCGCGCCGCTCGCCGCCGTCGGTTCTAGGTATGTCGCGAACATTGACGCTTCGCGAGTCACGATCGGCGCGCACCGAACAATCGCATCGCTCACGAGAGCCGAAGCAAGCGGAGGTAAAATCTCACTTTTAAGTGACCCTTTTTGGGGGACGTGAAGTAGGACGCGACCGAAATAAACCATCCTTGTCGCTGTTCCCATCATGACGGAAACAAATACGGAAGATCTGTTGATGCCCCCTGCTGCCCTTCTCTCTCTCGCAACCGCGGTCCCTCCCCACTCCTTCTTGCAGAAGGACGTGATGGACGTCGCCTGGGGCTTCTTCGGCAGCCGCTTTCCCGACTACGAACGCTTCGCCAGCATTTTCACCAACACCGGAATCATCAAACGCTATGGCGTCAAGCCGTTCGAATGGTATCTGACCCAGCGCGGCTGGCCGGAACGCACCGCCGCCTTCCTCGAAGGTGCCGAGGCGCTGTTCGTCGATGCCGCGACCAAGGCGCTGGCCGCAGCCGGCCTCAAAGCAAGCGAAGTCGACACAGTCGTTACGATCTGTTCGACGGGCATCGCGACACCGAGCCTGGACGCGCGCGTCGCCCGCCGCATCGGCTTTCGCTCCGACGTCTCGCGCGTGCCGGTGTTCGGGCTCGGCTGCGCCGGCGGCGCCTCGGGTCTGTCGATCGCCTCGCGCCTGGCGCAGGCGCGTCCCGGGGCCAACGTGTTGCTGGTGACGGTCGAACTCTGCACGCTCGCGCTTCGGCTCGACGAACTCACCAAGGCCAACATCATCGCTACCAGCCTGTTCGCGGACGGCGCGGCTGCGCTTGTCCTGCGCGCAGGCGACGGCGGCGAGACGCTGATCGAGGCGGTCGGCGAACATCTGTGGCCGGACACCCTCGACGTGATGGGATGGAACGTCGATCCCCTCGGCTTTGGCGTGATCCTTCGCCGCACCATCCCCGATTTCGTCACGACCGAACTCAAGCCCGCGCTGACGCAAATTCTCGACCGCATGGAGCTCGATGTCGGCGACATCGACAGGTTCATCTGCCATCCCGGCGGCGCCAAGGTGATCGACGCGATCGAGACCGCGCTGTCGCTCGACCAGGGCACGCTGGAGCATGAGCGCGGCGTGATCGCCGACTACGGCAACATGTCGGCGCCGACGGTGCTGTTCATCCTCGAACGCACGCTGGCGAAGGGATTGCCAAAGCGCTCGCTTCTCACCGCGCTCGGTCCCGGCTTCACCGCCAGTTGCGTCTCGCTGCGGCACGCGGCGTGACGGCGGCGGAGGTCATCCTCGCGCTTGTCACGGCCCAGCGCGGCGGCGAGTTGCTGCTGTCGCGCGCTCACACGAAAGCGCTGATGGCGCGTGGCGCGGTCGAGATCGCGCCCGGCCATTATCCCCTCATGGTCGCCGTTCACTCGGCGTGGCTGATGTCGCTGTGGGCGTTCGGGTATGACCAGCCGATCGATATCGTAGCGCTCGTCATCTATCTCGCACTTCAGGCCTTGCGCGTCTGGGTGATGGCGACGCTAGGCGCACGCTGGACGACCCGCATCATCGTGCTGCCGAACGCCCCGCTGGTGACATCAGGCCCGTATCGATATCTGCGTCACCCCAATTACGCCGTCGTGGTTGGCGAGATCGCGATGCTGCCATTGACGCTTCAGTTGCCGGCGGTGGCGGTGATCTTCACGCTCCTCAATGCAGTCGTGCTCTTCATCCGCATCCGTGCCGAAAATCAGGCGCTGGATGCAACCCAACAAACCAGATGAACCGCGCGGAGAGCATCACCGGCGAAACCGAATGCGCCATGAGCGCGCTTGTCGCTGACGCAACCTTCAAAACCTGGCTCGGCTTCCTCCTGATGTGCCTCGGCATGTTCATGGCGATCCTCGACATCCAGGTGGTCGCGACGTCCCTGCCGGCCATTCAGGAAGCACTCGGCATCTCGCGCGACGCGATGAGCTGGGTTCAAACCGCCTATCTGATCGCCGAGATCATCGCGATCCCGCTCACCGGCTGGCTGACGCGCGTGCTGACGCTGCGCTGGATGTTCGTCGCCGCGATCAGCCTGTTCACGGCGGCTTCGATCGGCTGCGCGCTGTCCGACAATTTTTCGACGTTGATTTCGTTTCGCATAATACAAGGCTTTGCCGGCGGCGCGCTGATCCCGGCGGTATTCTCCGCGGTGTTCCTGCTGTTTCCGCTGCGCCTGCATCCGCTCGCGACCACGCTTGCCGGCATCGTGGCGGTGCTCGCGCCGACGGTTGGGCCTGTCGTCGGCGGCTGGATCACCGAGACCTGGTCCTGGCACTGGCTATTCCTGATCAACGTCGCGCCGGGCCTGTTAGCGGCGACCGCCACGCCGTTCCTGCTGCCGCGAGACAAAGTCAACTTCGCCGAATTCAGGAATCTCGACCGGCTGTCGCTGCTGCTGATGGCGGTTGCGCTCGCGACACTCGAGATCGGCCTCAAACAGGCCCCACAGGATGGCTGGCTGTCGCCGCGACCGCTCGCGTTGTTCGCCGCGAGCTTGATCAGCGGCTGGATTTTCGTGAAGCGAAGCATCAAGGCCAGCCACCCCGTCGTCGAACTGACCACGCTGCGCGCGCGTGCGTTTACGGTCGGCTGCGCGTTGAGCTTCTGCCTCGGCGTCGGATTGTACGGGTCTGTCTATCTGATGCCGGTGTTTCTCGCTTACGTTCGCCGCCACGACGCCTTCGAGATCGGCAGCATCATGCTGGTCACGGGCATCGCGCAGCTCGTGAGCGCGCCGGTCGCAGGCTTTTTCGAAAGCCGGCTCGATCCCCGCAAGTTATCGGCGGCGGGCTTTGCGCTGTTTGCGGTTGGCTTGGGCCTGAGCTTCTTCCAGAGCCGCGTTGCCGACTTCGACGAGATGTTATGGCCGCAAATCTTGCGCGGCATCGCTATCATGTTCTGCCTGTTGCCGCCCACACAACTGGCACTCGGCGCGCTGAGCCCACCGCAGGTGCCGGATGCGAGCGGGCTTTTCAACCTGATGCGCAACCTCGGCGGCGCCATCGGCATCGCCGTGATCGACACCATTTTGTACGGCCGCACCATCGGCCATGGCGAAGCGCTGCGCGACCGCCTGATCGCGGGCGACGTGTCGGCCGCCAAGGCCGTTGGGCTCGACGTGCAGCTCTTCCTGCATCCGCCGCCGGACGTGACGCAGGCGACGATCGAGGCGTATGTGCGCCCGATGGTCGAACGCGCGGCATTTGCGATGTCGGTCAACGAAGCCTGGGCGTTGCTGTCGGCCGTGGCGATTGTCGCCTTGGCGTTAGTGTGGTTTGCGGGCAAGCCCATGAAGGAGCTATCTTGAGAGGCAACAAGCCTCCACGGTCATCCCCGCGCACGCGGCGACCCATACCGCGGACCTTGTCCGTTTTTTGATGTGGTAGCGTTCTTAAAAATAATACCGCCCGTGGTTATGGGTCCCTGCTTCCGCAGGGACGACATTGACAGGTCCAGCTCCGTTGGTGCTGGCCCAACGTCAACGTTCATTGCATTTGAGACATGCAGAAAGTTTCACTTGCCTTCCCGCTCCATTGTTGGAGGATCGCGGCCAAGCCCAATACTCAAACAAAAAACTTTAGGGAGGGCACGATGGAACGACGCGATGTGCTGCGGTTGACGGCGGGTGGCCTGGTGGGCCTTGCTGCGACTGAAGGAATGACGCCGGCGCGGGCCGCCGGGGACGAAAGACCCGATCTCTCCCTGATGATGTTTCCAGGCAACTACACCTGGTCGGCCGCGACCCGCATGGTCGTCGCCAGCGAGATGTGGGGCGGCGCCGACATGGGCGAGATCTACAAGGTGGTGGCCGCACTGAAGCCCGATGTCGGTAAAAACACCGCGTGGTTCGAGCAATGGACCGCGATGGCGCACAAAGTCGCGAAACTTGGCGACGAGGCCAAGGCCAAGGGTCACGAAAAGACCGCGGCCGGCGCTTACTTGCGCGCCGCTGTTTATTGTCAGGCCGGCGAGCGCCTGCTGCAACCGCGCAGCGAGGACAGCCAGAAGGCCTATGCGACCTCGGTCGAACTGTTCAAGAAAGGCATGACCGAGATGGCCGCCGTCTCGGTCGAGGCGGTCGAGGTGCCGTTCGAGGGCGGCAAGAGCCTTCCCGCCTACTTCGTGAAGAGCCGCGACGCCGGCAGCGCGCCGCTTCCCACCGTGGTGTTTTTCGACGGGCTCGACATCACCAAGGAGTTGCAATTTTTCCACGGCGTGCCTGAATTGGCCAAGCGCGGGCTTGCGGTCCTGATTGTGGACATTCCGGGCACCGGCGAGTCGATCCGCTTCCGCGGCATGCCGGCGCGCTACGACACCAATGTCGCTGGCACCGCGGCCGTCAATTATCTCGAGACCCGCGCCGACGTCGACAAGGAGCGCATCGGCATCATGGGCATCAGCCTGGGCGGCTATTATTCCGCGCGTTCAGCCGCCTTCGAGCCGCGCTTCAAGGCCTGCGTGTCCTGGGGCGCAATCTGGGACTATCACGCGGTCTGGCAGCGCCGCGTCGACAAGGCGTTCAAGGGTTCGCTCTCGGTGCCCGGCGATCACATCATGTGGGTGCTCGGCGTTTCCAGCCTCGATGCTGCGATCGAGAAGCTGAAAGATTGGCGGCTCGCCGGTGTCGCCGAGAAGATCAAATGTCCTTATCTGGTCACGCATGGCGAGCGCGACGCGCAAATTCCGATCGAAGATGCCAAGGCGCTGTTCGACGCGGTCGGCGCTACCGACAAGACGTTGAAGGTGTTCACGACCGAGGAAGGCGGCTACGAACACTGCCAGGGCGACAACGTGACGCTTGGCATCACCTATATCGCCGACTGGTTCTCGGACAGACTGGAGGCGCGCCGGCGCACGTGAGTGAGGCATCATCGGCAAGGGCGCTGGCGGGGAGTCTCCGCTGTCGGCGGCTAGAAGGGAGAACCAGGAATGCGCAACCCAAATTGCAAATTCACGTACTATCCGGCGTCAACAGCTCTGTTGCTGAGTGCGGTGCTCGGCCTCTATCCGACGTTTGCCGAGGCGGGACCGTGTAGCGCCGATATCGCGCAGTTCGAATCGGCCATCCGTCAGTCAGCCGGCAATCCCTATGCGGGATTGACGGGGCGTCAATCGATAGCGGCCCAGGACGAACACCAGCCGACAGCCGCCTCGGTGAAAAACGCGCAACGCGCCCTGAAAGCCAAGTTCGCCGCGACGATGGCGCAAGCTAAGCGGCGGGACGCTCGCAATGACCAGGCAGGTTGCGAGCGCGCGCTTTCCGAAGCCAAGAAAATGTACTTGCTGTGAAAAGATCGGCGCTCGCGGCCTAGCGGGCGCCTCCGGGACTGACGACCTGGGCCGACAGCACCAGACGGCGGTGATGAACGAGATTGTCGAGCCGTTGCGCCAGCGCGATCAGCGCCAAGGCCTCGGTCCGGGCCTCCTCGTCATCGCCGGATTTCGCCAGATGCGCGCGAAGCATGACGTCGATGTCGTCCTCGATCTTGCGCAACTCGGCCTCATCCTCGAGATCCCGGATGCGTTCGCGTAACGCGCATAACTGTTCCAGCGTGCCTTGCGCCGCGTCGCGGCTGCGGATGCCGAGAAACCGCCAGGCGGCCGCGAACACCGAGGCCAGCGCGCCGAACACGATCGGCGTCAGATAGATGACGTTGCCCCAGCGGTCCATGAAGCTTTGCTCGGTGCCGTTGTAGAACGCGGCGGCGCCCGGATGCACGGCGATATACGCATCCGCGTCGAGCGTCGGCGTGGCGATCCCGGCGATTAGAGGCTGCTCCGACGCCAGATCCCGCCGCGCGGCCATCACGCGCTTGGTGAGTTCGGCCACCACCTGCTGGTCGAGATGGCGGTTGGCGACGAGAAGATACGGCACGCGAAGCGTGGTGACGTCGTCGGCCGGAACGGGCGGCGATCCCCGCAGCGTGCCCTTGGGAATATCGAAGCTCTCGTAGGGGCCCTTGGTGTCGGTGATCGCACCGGCCGAGTCGATCGGGATCAGCACGGGCGTGGAACTCGCGCCTTCGCGAAACAGGCCTTTTATCAGCGACAGATATTTATCGGTGAGCGGCACCACCGCGATCACCGCCGCGACTTCCTTGGCCTGTATCGCGCGCCGCAAATCCGTCGGCGCGATGTCCTTGAAGGTGACGTTGGCGTGCGCGAGGTCGTATTCCTTCTTCAGCGCCTCCACCACGCTGCGATTGATCTCGCCGCCGGCCACGCCCACGGTGTGATCGCGCAGCTTGGCGATGCTGGTGATGGTCGATCCCGGCGGCGCCACGATCATGACGACGCCCTCGGCCATTACGGCGACCGCACGCGCCTGCGAGAGATCGCCGACATCGGCCCGCACCACCGCCAGATCGGCTTTGCCTTCGGCAAAGGCCTTGGCGGCGTCGAGCACGTTCCCGGCATTTTCGATTTTGAACCGGATCGGGGAATTGGTGGTGGCGAGATGCCCGGCGACGAGTTGGGCCGCCTGCCGCGCCTCGCCGTCAAACGAACCCACAGCGACGGTAAGCGTCTTGGGCTGCTCGTAATACCGGTAGCCGACCAGGCCGGCGCCTGCGATCAGGCACATCAGGCCGACCAGGAGGACGGCGCGAACCCAGAATGGCAACGTTTTGTGAAATCGATCCATGAAAACCGGACGTGAGAGATTCGAGGCAATCGCCGTAGCGTAGGGGTATTGGGCGACCGGCTTCAAGTTCGAAATAGCCGGATGATGAATGCTGCATAACCGGACCATTTGACGGGCGGGCGCTCGGGCGCCTTCTTCGGCGGCTTCGCCGCGCGGCGGCGGTGTGACAACCGCACAACCGGCCAGACGCGGGAATGATAACGCGACCAGGACATCATCTTCATCGGAAGCTCCATCGCTCTCATCATTGGTGAGGCGATGCCGAGCTGCCGTTCGAGCAGAGCGCGTTACAAATCGGCAAGCTAGGTTAAGCTTGCGTAATGCGCCGAACCGGACGCGGCTCCCCCTTGCAGGGGCGGGCAAGGGGGAGGGATGTGCACCACCTCGACAGATGGGCCGTACAACACCGCCCCTACTTCGCCGCCGAATCCTTCGACAGCAGCGCGATCGCTTCCTGCACCGTCGTCATGAACTGTGCCGGGAAGATAATGGTGGAATTCTTCTCGACCGAAATTTCCGCCATCGTCTGCAACGTACGCAACTGCAGCGCGACCGGATGCGCCGTGATGATGTCGGCGGCCTCGCCAAGCTTGACGGCAGCCTGATACTCGCCTTCGGCGGCGACGATCTTGGCGCGGCGCTCGCGCTCGGCTTCGGCTTCCTTCGCCATCGCACGCTGCATGTTATCCGGCAGCGTGATGTCCTTGATCTCGACCGCCGTCACCTGCGTGCCCCACGGCTCGGTATGAAGGTCGATCACGTTCTTGATCTGGTCGTTGATGCTGGAGGTGTCCGACAGCAGTTGATCGAGGCTGAAGCGCCCGACCACATTGCGCACCGTGGTCTGGCTGATCTGGTTGATCGCGTTGAAGACGTTTTCGATCGCAATCACCGCCTTTTCCGGATCGGTGATGTGATAGTAGGCGACCGCCGCGATATCGATCGAGACGTTGTCCTTGGTGATGATCTTCTGCGAGGGGATCTGCATCGTCACTGTGCGCAAGGACACGCGCGTCATGGTCTGGAACGGCACGAAGATCAGCGTCAGGCCCGGACCGCGCACGCCTTCGAACTTGCCGAGAAAGAACACCACGCCGCGCTCATACTGCTTGAGCACCCGGATCGAGGCGAAGGCGTAGACAATCGCCAGAACAATCAGAATCGAAACGAATCCCATGACGTTCTCCCAAGGCTTTCATCAAGGCCTTCATCTTTCAGTACTCTATGTGGGGTTGATGAAGCCAGAACTACAAGCCGATTCAACACGTGAGCTTGCTAGCCTGCCGCTCCAGCTCCCTTGCCAAGCCCCTGCCATCGGGCCATTGTTCGAAGCGAAACCGGCCCCGCGAGAAGGGCCGGTCAAACAATCAAGGGAGGTCACCATGCTGACACGCCGAGATTTTGCGAGCGTTGCGTCCTGCGCGCTCTGCTCCCTCACCGGATTTATCGCCACTGACGCGTCCGCCCAGACGCCGCCGGCGACCAACGGCACGCCGGGCGTCACCCGAAAGATTCTCTCGCAGACCGATGGCCCTACCCCGGGCTATGTCACGCTCGTCGTCGACATCGAAATCGAGCCCGGCGTCATGATCGGCCGCCACACCCATCCCGGCATCGAGAGCGCCTATATGCTCGACGGCGGCTTCGACCTGCCGATCGAGGGACAGCAGACGGTCGCGTTCAAGCCTGGCATGGGCGTCGTCGTCCCGGCGAACACGCCTCACGCCGGCGGCAAGAACGGCGACAAGAAGAGCCACATCGTCTCGACCTACATTGTCGAGAAGGGCAAGCCGCTGGCCTCGCCGGCGTAGGGCGCGGGAGTTCTCTCATTCGTCATGGCCGGGCTTGACCCGGCCATCCACGACTTACTTTTTCTAGGGCCACAAAGACGTGGATGCCCGGCACGACGACGGTTTGAGGTGTGGCAAGCCTTACTACTGCTGCTTCTCCCAGAATGACAGCAGGCCCTGGCCGGCGGAGCCGCCGATCACGCAGGGGATTCCGACCGCCACCGCACCGAGCGCTGCCGCCGAGACGCAGCCGAGCGCGACCGCGCCGACGCCGACCTGGCCCCAGAAATCGAGATTGCGGCGTGAGTCCGAACCCTTGGCTTTCAGTTCATCGACCGCGGCGAGCGCATCCTTGCGCACCGCCCCTAACTGCACCGTGTCGGCGGCCTCGATCACTTCGGTGAGCGGCACCTTCACCGCGTCGCTCTGCACTTTCAACTCGCTGCGGAGATATTCGCGCAAGCTCGCATCGCGCACGGCGTAGCTCGCGAGCGTATAGCGCGCCATGCTGCCGACGGTGAGCTTGTCGATGGTGTCGCGGCTCTTGCTCCAGGGTAACATTGCTATAATGCGCAGAATGGGACGGAACGAGCCGGTCGCGAAGTAATAGCCCCACAGCGTGTCGAGCAGATCCTGATTGCCGGCGAAGGTCTGCTGCATCTTTATCTTCTTGCCGTCTTTGTCCTTCGAAAACGGATTTGTCGTAAACGCCGTCTTCATCTTGTCCATCATGCCCGGCTGCTTTTCCTCCAGCGGAATGTCGGTCAGCGTCGGCAAGGTGCCGGCGAGGTAAGCATCGATCATCACCTGCCGGCCGGGCATTTTGGGCGCGATCTTGCGCAACAGGTTGCGCCAGTCCGGCACGCCTGAAAACGCGATCGCGCGGATGATCACCCATTCGTCTTCCGCCGGTATCGGGAAGAAGCTGTTGACGAGCGCTTCGGCTTTCGCCGGGTTCGATGCGATCGCGCCGGCAATGAAGCCGAGATAGATGCCGGCATTCTCCGGCTCCTTGAAGGTCTGCGCATGGAACAGCACGCGCACCGCCGCGGGGATGTGTCCGTAATCCGGTTTGGCGCGATAGTTGTAGATCCACTGCTGCACCACGCCGAGCGAGGCGCGCGGATCGATCTCCTGCGACGTGGTGGCGGACGCACTTTGAAGGAAGACCAGGAAAGCAAGGAAGAAGGCGACGCTACGCATGTGATGCTCCCACCAAGCGCCCAAGCACCGCAGCTTCGATGCGGGAGCGCCATTTGGGCAACAGGCTAAAAAACATTTGGGCCGGCATAAGGACATTTTCTGGATGGTCCGGCGCGGCTCGCGTCGAAATTGTGGCGGCCGTTAAGGTTTAAGGCACCATCTCTCCCCGCCGCAGACATTGTTTCGCCCTCCCCGCAAAATTGGATGAGACCGGGCAAGGGCGCGCAAAATATCGAGTCAGGCGTGACAAGTGGTGTGAGATCGTGGACGGCGCCGGGCTTTGTACCGGGCTTGGTATTTGCCTTGGCGCTGGGCGTGATATCGGGCGCGGCGTCTTCCCGGGCCGAAGAAGCCAAAACCAGCGATTTCGAGGAAAAAGCCCGCGCCGCGATCGAAGTCGAAGGCAACAAGCGCGTCGATGTCGCGACCGTGCGCTCCTATTTCCATGCCTCGGCCGACGGGCGCTTCGACGAGGCCGCACGCGATGCCGGGCTGAAGGCGCTGATCGGGACCAACCTGTTCGACAAGGTATCGATCGATCGCTCCGGTGAAAAACTGATCGTGCACCTGCACGAGGCGCCGGTACTGGATAAGGTCATTTTCGAAGGCAACAAGCGGGTGAAAGACACTGAGCTTTCGCCTTCCATCGAATCCAAGCCGCGCGGCAGCCTGCAACGCGCGACCGTTCAGGCCGACGTCAACCACATCGTCGACACCTACAAGCATCTCGGGCGCGACGACGTCACGGTCAAACCCGTGATCATCGATCGCGGCAGCGACCGCGTCGACCTCATCTTCGAGGTGACCGAAGGCGCCAAGACGCCGGTCCGGCAAATCAACTTCACCGGCAACACGGCCTTCGGCAAGCGGCAGCTCGCCGCCGTCATCAAGACATCCGCCACCAATATGCTGAGCTTTCTGCTCGGCGGCGACGTCTACGATCCCGATGTCGTCAACGCCGACCGCGAGCTGATCCGCAACTACTATCGCGCCAAGGGTTATGCCGACGCCAACGTGCGCGCGGTCACACCCGAATACGATCCCGCGACAAAGGGATTCACACTGACTTTTGCGATCGAGGAAGGCCCGCTCTATCATTTCGGCGACGTCACGATCGACTGCCATGTCGATGGCGTCGATACGGAAAAACTGCGCCGCATGCTCAACGTGCAGGCGGGTGCGCAGTTCAACGGCACCGCGCTCGACAAGAGCACCGACAAGATTTCGACCGAACTCGCCAAGCTCGGCTATCCCTTTGCCCGCGCGCTGCCGCGCAGTTGGCGCGATGTCAATGCGCGCCGCATCGACGTGAGCTTTGCGATCGAACAGGGCCAGCGCGCCTATCTCGAGCGCATCGACATCCACGGCAACACCCGCACGCGCGGTTACGTGATCCGCCGCGAGTTCGATATCGCGGAAGGCGACGCCTTCAACAAGGGACTGATCGACCGCGCCGAACGGCGGTTGAAGGCGCTCGATTACTTCAAGACCGTCAAGATCACGACCAAGCAGGGCTCGGCGCCGGACCGTGTCATTCTCGACGTCGAATTGCAGGAAAAAGACACCGGCGATTTCAACATCTCCGGCGGCTATTCGACCACCGACGGCTGGCTCGCCGAAATCAAGCTCGGCGACAGGAGCGTTGGCGGCACCGGCGTCGCGCTCAACTCCACCTTTAGCTACGGCCAGTACGCCCGCGGCTTCGACGTCTCGGCGACCGATCCCGGATTTTTCGGCAACCGCGCGTCGGCCGGCATCGACGTCTCGGCCAAGCAGACCGACGCCAGTCCCTATGTGTCCTACGGCACGGAAAATTACGGCGTGACCATGCTGATCGGCACCCCGATCTCCGAACAGCTCGGCGTGAATTGGCGCTATTCGATCGCGCGCCAGGACCTCACCATCGATCCCGCCTCGCTCGCCGCGCCGCCCTCGATCGTGGTGCAGCAGGCGGCCGCGACCGGGCCGCAATGGGTGTCGGCGGTCGGTGACACCGCGACCTATTCGACCGTCGACAATCCGAAAGCGCCGACCAACGGCTTCTCTTCGCAACTGAGCCAGGATCTTGCAGGGTTGGGCGGCGACGTGCGCTTCCTGCGCACCACGGAAGACTTCAAATATTACCACGCGATCAACGACGACGTCGTGGCGCTGGCGCGCGCGCAGGGCGGCTACATCACCGGCTGGGGCGGCAGCCAGGTACCCCTGATCGACAACTTCTTCGGCGGCCCCTCGATGGTGCGCGGTTTTGCGCCCTATGGTTTTGGTCCGCGCGACCTGACGCCCGGCACCACCATGGATAATGTCGGCGGCAGCATGTATTGGGCGACGACGGCCGAACTGCAGAGCAACATTCCCGGCGTGCCGGCGGAATATGGCCTCAAGGCGATCGCCTTTGTCGATGCCGGTAGCGTATTCCGCTATAACGGCCCGACGACGTTTCCGGGCTCTACCCAGTCGCTGCAACTCGCCAATTCCAATGTGCTGCGGTCTTCCGTCGGCGCCGGCTTCACCTGGGCCTCGCCCTTCGGCGGCCTCACCGTGACTTATGCCGCGCCGATCACCAAGGCCTCCTACGACGTGACGCAGCCGCTCGGCTTCACGGCTTCGCCGTTCTGAGCATCGGCCTTCCCAAGTTCGTGATAATCGAGGCGCCAAAGACCCCTTGAAGCGTTGGGAATAGGTCTCAAATGGATGTGGGACGACTGGAAGACGTTCGACATCCTGCGTTGCTTACCCCCTGCGCAACGGAAAATCACGGAGGCGATTGTGAGAACATTTCTTTTGGCTGCTGCTTTGACCGCCGCAGTTGTTACGGGCGCGACGGCGCAAACCTATTATGATCCTTCGCCGAGGGACCCACCGTTCGGAAAGGGTAATCCCGGCAACGACACCTATCACCTGCCGAACCAGACCGATCTTGGGTGGGGCGCGAGCAGTGGCAACATGACCTACTACGGCGATCCCTGGAGAGAGCCGCGATACCGAAGGCCGCAAACCGATCGGCAGTAATGGCGCAACGGACCAGCGCCGGAAAAAATCGTGCTGCCCGATTTCCCGATGCAGCATCTCGAAAAGCGGCTCTTGAAAAAAATGGCCCCGATGAAGGGGCCATTTTCTTGATTACATCTTCTTGCCCATATGATGGTGATGGTGATGCACGTGCATGTGATGATGCACATGGTGATGCTTCATCATCTTTTCTTTCGCGCTTGCGATCGACGGCATTGCGAATGCAACAGCGACCAGCGCAGCCAGAACGTATGCAAAGTTCTTCATGGAATTGCTCTCCCCCACTTGAGTGCCTGATGTAGGCACTTGATAGAGGTATCAAGCGCGGCCATCGTCGCCAACAGAAGAATTATGAATGAACGTTCAGCTACAGTTCAAGCTGATCAGACGCAAGCTTGCTATGGCGCTGCGAAGCCTCTGACCCCATGACGTTGTCGCGCTGCAGCAAGAGACTCACAGCCGGCGCTCGCCGAAGCCGGCGGTTCGCATTCCATGTTGTCAGTCGTGGATGCCGGGACGCCATCGCTGCTTCCGAAACAAACCGGCAAAAAATCTCTCTCGATAAACCCGCTCACCTTCCCGTCGCCGGACCCTCCATCCGGTTGATCGGGCAGCAGGTTTGCACGTTACGTTCGCATGCTGTGTCGAAGCGTCGCAAAGAACTGTCATAGCGCTGTTAGAAACCTGCCAGATTACCGCAACAACGCGCGGGTAGGTTCGCAATGTCGAACAACATATTCCCTCTCTGAATAAAAAAATTTCTGTGATCGCGGTCGTGACGTGCGGGCTGGAGCCATCCCTGGTTTCCGCGCAGCGGACGCTCGCGCATGGGCAGGTGCGGCTTGGTACGACGGTTTTCGGCCATTTCTCGTGTCATCGCTGCGGTTTGGCTCAGGAATTCCCTTGTGATTCTCCTTGGGCTCTCTGCGGGAGGCTTGGCGGCGTGGCTCGGCGCAACTGCGCTGCTGGCGCAAACGAGTATGCCGCAGGCGCGAGAAGACGTTTGCGTCCGGCCCGAGCCCGGAAGCGCTGTCCCGCAGCCGGCCGATCTGCGCAGCCACGACGGCATCCTCGAGACTGATTTACGCATCCGCGATCAAAGGCTGCCGGATGGGAGCAGCCGCTACTGCTACCTGACGCCGGACGGCAAGCCGTCGCCGACCTTGCGCGTGAAGCCGGGCGATCAGCTGGTCATTCATTTCAAGAACGACCTCACCGACCTCGACACGGCAACCCGCGACACGGCGGCGCCCGGCACGGCAACACTCAACGCGACAACGTCCGCGATCGACCGGCAGCTTTCCGGCGCGCCGATCTGCACCGCGAAGAGAAGCGCCAACCCCTGCGAGAGCGGCGCGATGACGCCGGTGTCGACCAACCTGCATTTCCACGGGCTCACCGTGCCGCCGGCCTGTCACCAGGACGATGTGCTGAAAACCTCGATCCAGCCCGATGACGCGCCGTTCGAATATCGCCTGCGCATCCCCGACGACGCCGCCCCCGGCCTCTACTGGTATCACCCGCATCTGCACGGCTTCTCCAAGACGCAGGTGCTCGGCGGCGCGTCCGGCGCCCTGATCATCGAAGGCATCGAGCGCGCCGATCCCGCCCTCGCAGGCTTGCCCGAGCGCGTGATCGTGATCCGCGATCAGGACCTCGTCAATCCGGACGCTGCGCCGTCGAAGTCCGAGCCGGTGATGTCCAAGAGCCAGCTCGACAGTGACGGCGACGCCATCAATTCCGGCACCGGCTTCGGCAAGCCGTCGAAAGACCTCTCGGTCAATTTCGTGCCCGTCCCCTATCCGAACTATCCGCCGGCGAAGCTCACGATGAAGCCGGGCGAAAAGCAGCTCTGGCGCGTGCTGAATGCCTCCGCGATCACCTATCTCAACCTGGCGGTGCTGGTTCGCCGCGCGCCGCAGAAAATCGGCATCGTCGCGCTGGATGGCGTGCCGCTGCAATTTGACGGCAGCCCGTCGCCGCCGGTGCAATGGGTCGAGCATATCGGCGTGCCGCCGGGCTCGCGCGCCGAATTCATCGTCGAGGGACCGCCGGCCGGATCAAGTGCATTGCTGGTGACGCGCGCGGTCGACACCGGGCCCGCCGGCGAGAACGATCCCAACCGCGCGCTGATGGCGATCACGTCTTCGCTCGATGCGAGCGAACCGCAGGCCGTGCTGCCCGCGGTTGCCTCGCCGCTGCCGAAGCCCGAGCGGCCGTGGGTCGGCAACGTCGCGCCGGTGCGCGTGCGAAAGCTTTTCTTTTCCGAGCAACAGGAGAACCCGAGCGACCCCAATAGTCCCACCAAATTTTTTCTCACGATCGACGGCGAGACGCCAAAGCCATTCGATCCGCAATCGGACGCCGCGGATATCGTCGTCAGGCAAGGTGACGTCGAAGACTGGATCATCGAGAACCGCTCGATGGAGCTGCACGATTTCCATATCCACCAGCTCCACTTCGAACTGCGCGAGTGGTCCGGAATTCAAGTCAACGAACCCTTCCTGCGCGACACCGTGAACGTCCCCTACTTCAACGGCCGGATGCTGGCCTATCCCAGCGTGCGGCTGCGCATGGATTTTCGCGATCCCAACATCGTCGGCACGTTCGTCTACCACTGCCACGTCCTCGAGCATGAGGACGGCGGCATGATGGGCAAGATCACGGTCGTGCCGAGGGTGACTGCGACTTCGACGACACCATCCAACCAACCAAACTCCAATCAACCGAACAAAGGAGAGCTTTAATGCGCGACAAACGTAAGTCACGTTGGCTGCAAGGTTGCCGCCTTGCCCTCAGCGTCATGGCGCTGGGTCAGTTCATCGCCACCCCGGTCCTCGCCGATCCGCTCGGCTTCCCCGGACTTCCGGGTTTCCCGGGCTTGCCCGGACTCCCCGGCTTCCCCTTCCCCGGCGGCGGCAACGAAGCCCGCACGCCGATCAAGCACGTCATCGTCATCATCGGCGAAAACCGCAGCTTCGATCACGTGTTCGCCACCTACGTGCCTAGCCGGCACGGCGAGACCGTCGACAACCTGCTCTCCAAGGGCATCATCAAGCTCGACCAGAACAAGAACGCGATTCCTGGTCCGAACTTCGAAAAGGCCCATCAGACCGCCGCAGCGGACACTGGACCGGCGGATGCGTTCCTGCTGAGCCCGCCGCAGCAGAAATTCCCCAACGACCAGCTTCCCCCTCCGATCGTCGGCGGCACCAAGACCTCCTACATCTTCCCGGCGACCGTCGCCAATGCGCAGGCGACTGAATCGGGCCTGGCTTCCGACTACTACCAGTTCCTGATCACCGGCGGTTATCAGTCGACCGACCCGACGCTCACCGGTGGTTCGCCGGACGCGCGCATCACCAACGTGAATGCGCTGCCGGCCGGTCCCTTCCAGCTCACCAACGCCACGACGATGCCCTATGACTCCTATGCGCAGAGCCCGGTGCATCGCTTCTATCAGATGTGGCAGCAGCTGAACTGCAACACCTCGGCCGCCAGCCGCGACAATCCGTCGGGCTGCAACGCCAACCTGTTTGCCTGGGTCGAAGTGACCGTCGGCGCCGGCACCAACGGTGCGACGCAGCCAACCCCGTTCACCAATGCGTCGACGGGTGAAGGATCCACCGCGCTTGGCTTCTACAACGTGCAGAAGGGCGACGTGCCCTACTTCACCAGCCTCGCGAACAAGTACGCGATGAGCGACAACTTCCACCAGTCGGTCAACGGCGGCACCGGCGCCAACCACGTCATGTTCGGCCACGCCGACATGATCTGGTACTCCGACGGCAACGGCAACGCGGCCGTGCCCCCGAACGGCACGCAGGTCTTCACCGGCACGCCGGACGCCGGCATCGTCAATGAAATCGAAAATCCGAATCCGGCGCTCGGCACTAACAACTGGTACACCGAGGACGGCTACGGCAACAGCTTCAACTCCGGCTTCCCGCCGCCCTTCACAAACAGCCCGGCTTCCGGCGGCGGTTCCTACTCGGCTTGCGCCGATACCACGCAACCCGGCGTCAAGCCGATCACGGAATATCTGAAGTCGCTGCATATCAACCCGAACTGCGAGGCCGGCCACTACTATCTGCTCAACAACTACAACCCCGGCTATTTCGGTAACGGCAGTCGCGCCGACCTCGATCGGAATCCGAGCAACACGCCGTTCACGATTCCGCCGGTTTCCACGCGGAGCATCGGCGACAGCCTGAACGCGAGCAACGTTTCCTGGAAGTATTACGGCGACCAGTGGAACAACTACGTCAACGATCCCTATCAGCTGAACTGGGGCGTGACCGGACCGACCGCCGACGAGTACTGCAACATCTGCAATCCGTTCCAGTACGACACGTCGATCATGTCGCACCCGGATCAGGTCAAGGCTCACATCGCGGACTCGCTGCAGCTGTACGCCGATATCGGAGGCAACACGTTGCCATCGGTCTCGGTCGTCAAGCCGAGCGGATATGTCGACGGTCACCCGTCGTCGTCCAAGCTCAATCTGTTCGAAGGCTTCGTGAAGAAGATCGTCGACCAGGTCGAAGCCTCGCCCTACGCCAAGGACACCGCGATCTTCATCACCTTCGATGAAGGCGGCGGTTACTACGACTCGGGCTATGTGCAGCCGCTCGACTTCTTCGGCGACGGCACCCGTATCCCGCTGATCGTGGTCGCGCCGCATCTGGTCCCGGGCCACATCTCGCATGCCTATGCCGATCACGTCTCGATCATCAAGTTCATCGAGCGGAATTGGGGCCTGCAACCGATCACGCATCGCAGCCGTGACAACATGCCGAACCCGATCGCGTTGCCGAACAACCCCTACGTTCCGTTGAACAGCCCGGCGATCTCCGACCTGTTCGACATGTTCGACTTCGACGGTCCCCTCGGCTTCCTGTTTCCCTGATCGAAACTGACCACATCTAACGATCCGCCGGCCCCAAAGGCCGGCGGATTTTTTTGGCCATCAGCCGGCTGCGGATCGGAAGCGGCGGCAATAAAGAGTAACAAAACTCTCGCCATCCCCGGCCTTGAATGGTGGTAGGAACGCCGGGCTTGTGACCCTGCGCCTCGAAAGACCACGGAGAAGATCGTGAAGAAATTTGTTCTGGCCGTCGCCTTTGCTTCCGCGTTTGCCGCCAGTGCCATCGCGCAAACTTCGGGCCTCGCGCCGCGGGATCCGCCGTTTGGCAAAGGGAACGCGGACAACGACACCATGAACGAGCCGAACTCGACCGGGACCACGCATGGCGCCACGAACCAGAACCTTCTGCCGCGGGAGCCCGCGTTCGGAAAAGGAAATGCGGACAACGACACGATGCATGAGCCGAACTCGGCCGGCAGCCGCTATAACTATAGCGCGGGCAATCAAATTCCCCCGAGAGATCCGCCGTTCGGAAAGGGCGACGCCGACAACGACACCTCGCATCTGCCGAGCTCGGCGGTCACCCGCGGCGCGTCCACGGACACGACGAAGCCGAAGAAGTCCGCGACCAAGAGCGCCATGAAGAAAGACAATACCAAGAAGGACGCTGCGCCGAAGGATACCGCGCCGAAGACCGATACGGACTAGCGCTCAAGAGCTTTCGCGTAAGAATTTTCGCCACGGCTCGGATTTCACCGAGCCGTGAAGGCGCATCACGTCAGGTGCGCTCGACGGTCTTGGCGGCCTCATCGAGCACCGCGGCGATGGTCGCGGCCGCCTCCGGATTGATCGGCCCCTGACGCAGCCGCAGCCGCATCGCCATCTTCAAATTTTCCATCGCCCGCACGACCGGCGCCGGCACGCGATCGGACCCGTCGGCTTGCGGCGAGCTACCGCGCGCGAGCAGATCATCTGCGGCCGCGCGGTTGGCGACCAGAAAGGCTTCGCCTTCGGAGGTGATGCTGTATCGTTTGCGGCCGGCCTCTTCGGTGTCGAGCGCGACATAGCCCATGTCTTCAAGCCAGGAGAGCGTCGGATAGATCACGCCGGGACTCGGCGTGTAGCTGCCGCCCATCCGTTCTTCGATCGCCTTGATGAGCTCGTAGCCATGACGCGGCCGCTCCGCGATCATCGCCAGCAGCAGGATGCGCAGTTCGCCGTAGTCAAAAAGCCGCCCGCTATGCCGGCCGCGGCGGTGACGATGCTCGTGGTGATGTTTGCCGTGATGGCCTGAGAGCTCATCGCGGTCATCGTGGTCGCGGCGGCGACCGAACCGGTGTCCAAATCTCATATGCATTCCCATCTGTGTTTGAATTCCACAACGGCGATATAGTCTGAGATATATCGGAAATCAAGATATATCTCGATTATATCGGAATATCGCCTATCTACCTGAATTTTATGTGAAATATTTTCAGAGGACTGCCGGCCGGCCTCAGAGCAGCCTGATTTAGCGCTTTGCCGTCCCGGTCTTCTTGCTCGGTGACGCGGCCTTCGCAGATCGCTTTGCCACCGGCTTCTCCTCTCCACTTCCCTTGGCGGCGAGCTTTCCCTCCTCCCGCAGCAGATCGATAAAGGCGCGCAGCCCGGCCGTCATATGCCGGTGACGGGGATAATAAAGGCGCAAGCCCGGAAACGGCGGCGTCCAGTCTTCCAGCACGGCTTGCAGGGCCCCGGCGGCAAGATGTTTGGTGACCCAGAAGTCGCTGACAAACGCCAGCCCCAGGCCTGCAAGCGCGGCTTCGACCATCAGGTCGTCATTGTCGAGGGTGAGCCGTCCCGGCACATCCAATGCGATCTCCTCGCCGCGCTTTTCGAACTCCCAGTGATAGAGCTTGCCGCCCGGCATCCGCCGTCGAATGCATTCATGCTTGAGCAGATCCGAAGGCGCTTGAGGCTTTGAGGCGCGCGCGAAATATTTGGGCGAGCCGACGACGATGAAGCGGGAATCCGGACCGCAGGGAATCGCGACCATGTCCTGCGGCACGGCTTCGGCCAGCCGAATGCCGGCGTCGAAGCCTTCCGCGACAATATCGATGTGACGGCCTTCCAGCGTCAGTTCGACGTTCATGTCGGGATAACGCCGCAGGAAATTCGCAATGACCGGGCGCAGGATCTGGTGCGCGGCGCGCTCCTTTAGATTGATGCGAAGCGTTCCCGCCGGCGTATCGCGAAACTCGTTGACGTCCTCGATCGCGCCGGCGATCTCGGCGAGCGCCGGGCTGACGCGCGCGAGGAAGCGCTCACCCGCTTCCGAGAGCGAGACGCTGCGCGTGGTGCGATTGATCAGCCGCACGCCGAGACGTTTCTCGAGCCCGGCGATCGCATGACTTAAAGCCGACGGCGAGATGCCGAGCTCGGTGGCGGCCGCGCGGAAGCTGCGATGCGACGAAATCGCGGCAACCGCGTTCAATTCGAACAAACCTGTGTGGATCATTGTGCTATTTTCTGCATCACCTCATGCCATTCTATGCCGATTATTGCATTAATCAACCGACCTATATTGAGCCTGCAATCGACATTGGAGGCCTTATCCATGGCAAAGACATTCCTCATCACCGGCGTTTCCTCCGGCTTCGGCCGGGCATTGGCAGACGCTGCTCTCAGCGACGGCCATACCGTCGTCGGCACCGTGCGCAACGACGCCGACCAACAGAAGTTCGAAGCGCTCGGCAAAAATGCGCATGCGTTGATCCTCGACGTCACCGCGACCGCCGCCATCGCGCCTGCGGTCGCCGGCATCGAGAAGACCATCGGCGCGATCGACGTGCTGGTGAACAATGCCGGCTATGGCCACGAGGGTATTCTGGAGGAATCCTCGATCGACGATCTCAGGCGCCAGTTCGAGGTCAACGTATTCGGCGCTGTGGCCATGATCCAGGCGGTGCTGCCGTTCATGCGAAAGCGTCACGCCGGGCATATTCTCAACATCACCTCGATGGGCGGGATCATCACGCTGCCGGGCTTGAGCTACTACCACGGCAGCAAGTTCGCACTGGAAGGGATCTCCGAATCCCTCGGCAAGGAAGTCAAAGACCTCGGCATCAAGGTCACCGCGATCGAGCCGGGCGGCTTCCGCACCGATTGGGCGGGCCGATCGATGGTGCGCGCCGAACGATCAATCGGCGATTACGATGCGATCATCGAGCCGATCCGCAAACGTCGCCTCGAGATGAGCGGCCGGCAGGTCGGCGACCCCAAGAAGGCCGCGCAGGCGATGCTGAAGGTGGCGCTCTCCGACGATCCGCCCGCGCATCTGTTGCTCGGCAGCGACGCCGCGCGGCTGGTGGAAGAAAAAATGAAATCGCTGCAAGCCGAGTTCGATGCCTGGAAGAGCATCACGCTTTCCACCGACGTCGCATGAACGCGGTCAGTCGCTGACTTCATCGCGGAACTTAAGAGCCGGTCGCGGGTTAGCGCTCGCTTTCCTCTGGTGGGTTCCCGTCATGAAAAAACAGCCGACACTGATGATGTGCGTCCTGCTCGCCGCCCTCGCCTTGAGCGGATGCGGCGTCAAGGGCGATAAAGGTGACAAGGGCGACAAGGGCGAGGCCGGCCCTGCCGGACCGGCCGGCGCGCCCGGACCTCAAGGCGTCGCCGGTGCACCCGGAAAAGATGGACGCGACGGCGTTTCACCGCCGCTGCCGTTTAGAGTGGTGCGCTCGGCGGTCGACAACGGAATTTCCAAACCGGCGCTGTGCGGCACCGAGGAAATCATGATCGCGGCCACCTGCGTCGTGAAGGTTGGCGAGGCCGCGCAGTCGCCGCGGACCATGGGCGAGAGTGGCGCGAGCTGCGATACCAAGCCGGGCCAGAGCGATCCGCCGCAGGCCGTGATCCTCTGCACCAAGCCGCAGCAATAATGGCCGTACATCGAAGAGTGTGAGCACGCGGCCGCCTAGCTGCGGCGCCACACCGCCGCAACCAGCGACACGAAGACGATGATGTCGGCGGCGAGCATCCAGCTCTCACCTTGAATGCTCGACATCGTGAAGTGCTCCACCTGCAAAACCCTGCCTGAGGCGAGGCTAGACACTCATGCTGACACCCACCTTACGGCGGGAACCTGGCGGCCGCACGCGAGTTATTGCAATGCACCAATTTGTTGGGAGACCGTTGAAATGTCGAAGATTTCGCCGAGCGAAGCCATCGCTCACATCCTGCCGACGCATGATCTCGACCTGGCCGATCGGGCGATCGCCGAACTCGACGAATGCGGCTACCGGATCGTGGAAAAGGATTCGATGGACGCGGCGCCGGACCTCCCGACCGAAGTCGTGCCGCTCGATCCGGCCGCGGCAGCGCTTCGCCGCGAGATGGCGCTGACGTGAAGTCGCGAACGTTCGACTCGCAAAGCGCTGACCCGCGTCGTTAATCGTCGGATCTGGAGTGAGGCGAATCGTTCCTAAAAGAAGATCGGATCGCTCTAATAATCCGCTGGCCTGTCCCGACATCACATTTCAAAATGTTTCCACCATCGGCATATGGCCGCCTGGTAGACGGAGGATAGTGTGATGGATCGTCCGAAAGACTCGGCGTCCTTCCAAGAACGGCTGAGCGCCTTCGCGGAGGACGAACGCAAGAAGGCCTTGCTGCTCCCGCCCGGTCCCGAAAGGGACGCCGCGCTCCGCAAGATTCGTCAGGCGGAAACAGCCTCACATCTGCACGATTGGGCCAATTCGCCCGGACTGCAATCGCCGGAGTAAAGGCGCGGCCTCGTGAATGGCCGGCCGTCCCATTGCCATCCTCTTGTTCGCGGCTGCCGTTGCTCGCTGCCTCGCCGGCGCGAGGCGACGCGCAGTCGAAAATAAAAACCGGCTCCAGTGGGCAAAAGTTCACTGGAGCCGGTTTGATCCGCAGGGAGCGTTGTAGCGGGGACTGTCCAAACGAATCGCGCTGACGATAGCGCTGAATTCGATGAGCGAGTGTGGTGATTTGTTTCGGTAAGTGTCGTGACGAGCGGACTTATACAGTTGACAAGTACAGACCGACTATGAGCGGCGGTCGCAGGTCACGTGATCGCCGTTGCTTATGCGGCGGTTATCTTCACGTCACGATGACTCTTGCGGAGAGCAGAGGAGGTACGCGCCCGCGATGTGGTCGTGGATGCCGATTTCAGCGCGATGGAGCCGGGAGACGTATTCCTCAGCCATGTTAGCGCAAGCGCCATCGAGGCTGTATGCCTCCTGATGATTGATTCTCTTGACCTTGAAACGCTCATGAAGGTTATCCCATGATCCGGCTTCGTCGGCGTGCAGAACCGTTCCCTTCGCGACACGAGCGCGAATGAACGAAGCCGCTTGGCTTTCGGTATTGAATACTGCCGGAACAGAGTTACCGCCTCGTTCACGGACTATGACTACAACCTTGCGCTTGCCGTTCTGGTTCCGGGCAACGCGACGGTCCCGGCGGTATTCTTTTTGGTTGGCTGGCTGTAGCCCCCGAAATACTCTTCCTGCCTTGTAGCTTCCCTTCACCCCTCCCCCGGCCAGGCCAACATCGCCGATGCGGCGACGCCTTTCAGCTCTTCAGAGGTGGCGCCATCGCGCGCCTGAAGCGCCATGCCCTGAAAAACGCTGAGATAGAATCGGCTGAGGCGATCGACGTCGGCTGCAGCGGGCAGTTCGCCCTCCGTCACGGCGGTTTTCAGACGCGACTGCAAATTGCCGAGCATTTCGAGACGGACTTCTCTGACGACGTCGGCGACCGCGGCCGGCCATTCGTCGCCGACACCTCCCAGCACCGCCATGCAGCCCGCCGGCATCGGCCCGGTTTCAGGCAGGATCTCGGTCGCAGCCAGCAGCATCTTCTCGACGCCGTCGCGCGCGCTCGTCGCCGCCAGCTTGTCCCAGATCGTGGGCCCGACGGTCTTTACGTAATGCTCCATGGCTTCGAGATAGAGCGCTTCCTTGCTGCCGAACGCCGCGTAGAGGCTCGGCGAGCGGATGCCCATCGCGTCGCACAGGTCGTTCATCGACGTTGCCGCAAAACCCTTGCGCCAGAACACCAGCATCGCGGCCTGAAGCGCCGTTTCGCGATCAAATTCCCTGGGCCGCCCGATCACCACTATTTCCATCCTTTCTGTAACGAGTAACACATAAGTCATTTGATCCCGCCGATCAATAGACTATGTATTCTGTGTTGATCGTTACATAATGGAGCAAGATCATGTTATTACAAGGAAAACTGGCTCTGGTCACAGGCGCAAGCCGGGGAATTGGTGCGGCCATCGCAAAAACGCTGGCAGCGGAAGGCGCGGATGTCGCCATCACCTATGAGAAGTCGGCCGATCTCGCCAACGAGGTCGTCAAAGCCATCCGGGACCACGGCCGCAAAGGCATCGCCATCCAGGCCGACAGCGCGGACGTGTCAGCCGTCCAGGCTTCAATCGAGAAGACGGTAAGAGAGCTCGGCGGGCTCGACATCCTCGTCAACAATGCCGGCATTCTTCGGGTCGGCGGATTGAAGGACAATTCGATCGCAGACATCGACGCGCTGCTTGATGTGAATGTCCGCTCGCCGATCGTCGCCAGCAAGGTGGCGCTGGCTCACCTCGGCAAAGGCGGCCGCATCATTACCATCGGTAGCTACTTTGCCGATCGCGTCCCCGCCCCCGTGCTGACAGTGTATTCGGCAACGAAGTCGGCGTTGGTCGCCTTCACCAAGGGGCTGGCGCGCGAGCTCGGTCCGCAGGAGATCACGGTCAATCTGGTGCAGCCCGGCTCGATCGACACCGACATGAATCCGGCACACGGCCCGTTCGGCGACGCGCTCCGGCAGTTCATGGCCTTGGGTCATTATGGCAAGCCGGACGACATCGCCAATGCGGTCGCGTTCCTCGCGAGTGAGAAGGCCAAATACATCACCGGCACGGCACTGACCGTCGACGGTGGCGCGAACGCCTAAGAGGCAACCCACTCACGTCGTCCCTGCGAACGCAGGGACGACAACAGGGTGCGGTGCCTCGCACCAAATGTACCGACGCACACCTGACATAAAGTTGTTCGCGCTGCTCTCGAAATCGGCGCGGCATGCGCTTGATTAGCTTGGTTCTTTAGCGTTCATTCCCCCTTAGATCGATTCCAAACGGCGCGTTTAGCGTCTGATCAAAAAGGGAGAAACCCAATGGGCGCTGAACCCAAACCGCTGGGCGAGTTGCAGCGGCGCGTCTTTCTCAAGGGGGCCGGCATGGGCCTCTTTGCTTTTACACTCGGCGGCGCCGAAATCCTGATGTCACCCGGCGAGGCGCGTGCCCGCGGGGTGCCGTTCCGCACGCTCAAGGCCGAGGAAGCCGAGGCGCTGGAGGCGCTCGGCGAGACATTGTTGCCCGGCGCGCGCGAGGCTGGCGTGGCGCACTTCATCGACCAGCAGGTTTCGGTCACCCCCGGCGAGGCGCTGCTTGAGGCGCGCATCGTCAACGTCAAGCCGCCTTACATCAACTTCTACCGCGCGGCGATCGCCGGCATCGACAAGGCGGCCAACGCGCGCAGCGGCAAACGCTTCGCTGCGCTTAACGCAACCGAACAGCACGATTTCATCGATGCGCTTCGCCAGAACAAGATCGAGGGCTGGCAGGGTCCGCCGCCGGGCCTGGTCTATTTCGTCCTGCGCAGCGACAGCGTCGATGTCATGTACGGCACCATGGAGGGCTACGAGTCCCTCGGCGTCCCCTACATGGCGCACATCGAACCCGACAAGAGGTGGTGATCATGGCGACGCAAAAAGTCCAAGAAAAAAACCTGGAAAAAGTCGACGTCGTGATCGCGGGCGCCGGTGCGTCCGGCTCGACATTCGCGGCCGTGCTTGCGAAAGCCGGCAAGAAGGTGGTGCTGATCGACAACGGACCGGACTGGCAGGCTTCAGATCTGATCTCGTCGGACCTGTGGGGCCGTCGCATCAAGCCGGCCGGACCTCCCTTCATTCTCGAGGGCAAGCAGGTCGCGCCGATCGGCTATCACGGCGGCTGGGGCGTCGGTGGCGCCGCGCTGCACTGGTTCGCCAATGTGCCGCGTCTGTTGCCGAACGATTTCAAGATCAAGAGCGAGCACAACCGCGCCCACGACTGGCCCATTGCTTACGAAGATGTCGCGCCGTGGTACGACAAGGTCGCGCACGACATCGGAATCTCCGGCGACGCCAAGGCGGAAGAACTGTGGCGGCCCAAAGGCCGCGACTATCCGATGCCGCCGATGAAGACCTTCAAGAACGGCGAGGTCTGGCAGAAGGGATTTGCCGCCAACAACATTCGCCTGGTGCCGGCGGCGGTCGCGATGAACTCGACCGACTTCAAGGGCCGGCCCGGCTGCATCTATGACGGCTGGTGCCATGTCGGCTGTCCGATCGGCGCGCTCGCCAATCCGCTGGTGACGTATCTCGGCGAAGCCCGCGCGGCAGGCGCCGAGGTGCGGGCGTGGAGCACGGTGACGCGCGTCCTCACAGATGCCACCGGCAAGAAGGCGACCGGGCTTGAATATGTCGACCGCGACGGCGAAAAACACGTTCAGCCGGCGAGCGTCGTGATCTGCGCCTCATGGGCCGCGCAAAACCCGCGGCTGCTGCTCAATTCATCGACCGACAAACATCCCAATGGTCTCGCGAACACAAGCGGGCTGGTCGGCAAATTCATCATGACGCACTTCACGGCGGTGACGAACGCAATGTTCGACGACGATCTGGAGCCGGCTAGAGGCACCATCGGCGGCCAGTTCATGTCGTATGAGCGCTATTCGAAGACCGCGCACAAAGGCGCGTTCGGCTCGACGCTGTTTGCGGTCGGCGCCGCCGCCAAGGTGAGCGGCCTGACCGGCATCCACAACTCGCGGCCCGAACTGTTCGGGGCTGAACTTGCCGCCTTCATGAAGCGCGCCGTCAGGGGCTACACGCGCTACACGGCGGCGTGCGAGGAGCAGCCGAAGATCGAGAACCGTGTCGAACTCGTCAGCCAGAAGGACGAGTTCGGAATGCCGCTCGCCAAGATCACCCACAACTATGACGACAACGAAGTGGCGTTGTGGACGGCCAATCTCGACGAAGGCATGAAGATCGGCCACGCCACCGACGCCAAGGAAGTATGGCAGGTGCGCACCGCGATGCCGGCGATCCATCTGATGGGCGGCACCATCATGGGCACCGCCGCTGATAACTCCGTCGTCAACAGTTTTGGCCAGACCCACGAGGTGCCGAACCTCTATGTCGCCGGCCCCGGCATCTTCCCGACCTGCGGCGCGTCGAACCCGACCTACACGGTGTTCGCGCTGTCGCTGCGCGCGGCGGAGAATCTTGCTTCGAACTGGGGTTCGATCGCGGGGTGAGGTGAACCGCTGACGCTGCTTGAAGTCACCTCTCCCGCGCCCGTCCGCCGTAGCTCGAAGAGCGAGGGCGGATGCGGGGAGAGGTGAAAGATAGCGGCCTCAGCAACGGGGTACCTCTGCCCGCTGCCGCGCCCTCGAATGACAGGCGCACCCTCGGCTATAGGAATGGAGCTTCCGGGCGGTCCATCAATGGAACTTTAGTTTTTATCGTCTAATAGCTGACACATGGCGGAAGACCGAGCCGCACCGAGATACCGCGTCAGGAAGCCTGCTTTCATCAAGTACGGCGGCGACAAAATTTCGTGCACGGTATGCGACCTGTCGCTGACCGGCGCATCACTGGAAGTTTTTGACGTCAAGAACGCCCCTGCGAAATTCACGTTAGTGATTCCAGAGGACGGCCTGGAAATACCGTGTCAGGTGATCCGGCGTACAGAATTCCGGCTCGGCATTAAATTCGACTGAGGCCGCGCGCTCGTCGACGAAGCTGCGGCCTCACCCGGACTCCTCATGAAGCGCTGCCGCGCCCTCGCCTCATTTCGGAATCTGCACTTCTTGAAAACGCCAGTTCCGTTCCCCGGAACTGATCGATCTTTCAGCAACCATCCCGCGAACCATCTGCAACTCCGATGACTTGTCATCAATTGGAAAGGGAGGAACAACGATGGGACAATCAAAACCATTTCGCCCGACTGCCCTGGTGGTCGAGGACGATCCGATCCAGCGCGAGATGATTGTCCTGTTGCTGGAAGAAACCGATTACGATGTCATTCAATGCGAGGACGCGGAGACCGCAGAGTTGGCCTTGAGCCGGCACCCTGCTCTTCTGATCACCGACGTCTCTCTCGTTGGCGCGATGAGCGGCATCGAACTGATGGAACGCGCACGCGAGGCCGATCCGGCGCTCCGCGTTATCGTGATGTCCGGGTTGCCGCTGGCCGAGGCATTGCCGGATGGCGTGACCTTCTTCGCAAAACCCTTTTATGCCATCGAGTTGATCCGCGAGGTCAGTGCGCGCCACTGAAATCAGCGCCCGTCGCAACGCGAGCCAACGTAGCCGGCTAGCGTCACCGGCTATCGCGCGATATCCCAGGCGGCCCGGCGAAGATGATCGGATCCGCTTGGGCCGGCAATGAACGCCAGAAATGCGGAAGCGCCTTTCGCATTCTTCGATCCCTTTGCAATCGAGGCTGCGTAAACCGTCGTGAGGTTCTGCGCATCAGGCAGGTAGCCTGTGAACACAACGCCATTGCCGCCGACGATCTCGCTCGCCTGCGTCATGCCGATGGTTGCGCGGCCCGATGCAACCGCGTTGACGATTTCCGCGCCGGTCTTGCAGAGCACGGCTTTGGCATGCACGGCATCGGCAACACCGAGAGAGGAAAACATCTGCTCGAAAAACGGTCCTGAAGTGCCGCCGCCGTTCGGATCGATATAGGCAATTTTGTTGGCGGATAGCAGGAGCGCCCGGAACGTCTCGGTCGAACCAAGATCCGGCATCGCTGCGCCTGCGGGGACGGCAACGCCAAGCCGCATCTTGCCGATCACGATTTCATCCGGGAGGAGCGCGCCTTGTTTGGCGAGCGCTTTCACACCGGCGGAAGACGACATCACGAGATCGGCGGCCTCGCCCGCAACCACGCGCGCGGCGACCTCACCGGCGTTGGCGATCGACACCTGAATTTTAATGCCATCGGCCGCCTCGAAGGCAGGCCCCAACGACTGCAAGGCGGTTGCAAACACGCCCGTCGCCAATACGTGGACCGGCTCTTCGGCGTTCGCGGGAATTTGACTGACAAGACAGGCCGTGAGGCTTGCGAGAAGCAGGAACGTTTTGGGACGCGACATTTTTGGACGTGACACCGATCGATTTCCGTTGGTTTTTTCGTTTGTTTTTACTGTGCCATTGAACATGGCTTCAGAGAATTTTGGCTTCAGACTTGAGTCTCACCTGCCGTCGCCGGCAGCCGCTTCAGTTTGCGCGACAGGCGCGCGCGACGACGGCGACGCGCGCGCAAAAGCCAGGCTTGTCGACAGCAGTCTGTCGAATCCGATCTTCAGATCGTTCGAGCCGACGCAGAGGCCGTCAGCGCCCAGCGCGCGATTGGCGTTCCGTGACCAGCGCGCCATTCTGGTGAGATGGAGTCCGGCCTCGACCGCCGGATCGACCATGAGCACCATGTATCGCTGTCGACGGTGCTTCCAGACCGCGATGTCCTTGACGGCGCTCCACGGAATAATCTCGGCGGCGACCCGGCGATCCCAAATCCCCTGTGGCGCGATCGTGACGACCGGACCGTGGGCCGTGAATGCTCTCCACAGCGCGAGCAATGTGCAAGCCCCGAACAGCGGTATCCCGACATAGCCGGTGAACTCGGCCAGGCTGCCGGGCTGGACCTTGGGAAACGCATGAAGGGCGATCGCCATCGAAAGCGCCGTCATGACGACCCCGATGACCGCAAGGCCGAGCAGCTTGGCGCGTGAAGCTTCGATCTCGACCGCGCGACTCGTATCGATCGTCATTTCGAACTCGTCCATATGGAAGGGGGCGGATCAACCAGCGCCGCCATTCTGGCACGGCGGCTTGTCGTCTTTAAGTCAGGATGTCAAACCTGACATCAGGCCCGAGAAGAACAAAACGCAGACCAGAATTGCCTTCGACATCGCTCACTCTCCGCCAAGCCCATGTTATGAGTTAGCGAAGAATTTTGCACCCGGATTTGAATGGTCTTCCCGCCGCCGAATGTCTATGGTGAGCCTATGTCGCGCCTCATGTGTCTATCCATTGCTGTTGTCCTGTCGCTGCTGCCGGCGATCGCGCAAGCCGCGCCGGTTCAGAAGAAGCCCAAGCCGGTTTGGCATGGCTACGGCTTCCTGCCGGGCTATCAACAGCCGCTGAGCAACAGCCAGCCGGTCTTTATGCAGAAAGATGGGTTGCGGCGGTTGGCACGCCAGAACCGCCGCCCCTGGTACATCGACCCGACACCTCGATATTACGGCTACGACGACGAACTGCACTATCCCGGCCGGCCCGGCTTTTACAACGGCCATTACAATGGCGGCACCTTTGGTCCGTGCTGGTCGCGGACGCCGATCGGACCGGTCTGGAATTGCGGCTGACGAAGCCGGCAATCTCGTTTGCTTCACCTCTCCCCGCTTTCGGGGAGAAGTGAAGAAGAATCAGATCAACCTTTGGCTTGAAGCGCGGCCGCGAAGGCGATGAGATCGGCTCGCGCCGTCTCGTCCGGCACCTGCCTGGTATAGCCGGCGAGCTGTTCGAGGATGCGGGAGCGCTGCTGCGGCAGGAAATAGCTCGCCCAGACCTCGCTTGTGTCGCGGATGGCGGCCGCCACCAACCGGGCGTTGGCGGGCTTACCGCCGCTGGTGATCGCCGAGCAGATGGCGCTCAGGATAAACTCGGCGTTGGAGTTGCGGGCGCCCGCAAACCCCTGCTCGCGTATGCGCGTGCGCTGCTCCGGCGCAAGGCCCTCCCAGAATAGATTGCTCGAAACCGCCTCGCGCGCCTGGCCGTGGATCAGGAAGTTCAGCGCGGCTGCGATCTGGTCCTCGTACTCGGCCATGTTGCGCTCGATCGCCGGCAAGTCGGGCCCCGGCCCCGGCTTCGAGCCGTAGCGGGTGATCAATTTGTTGGCCGTGTTGGCGGCTTCCATCCAGTCGAGCAGCCAGGGAAGATCGCTCCCCTGCGCGGGCGGCAGCGCGTTCAAGGCGTCAAGATCGAAGATGCGGTCGAGCAGCGCTGCGACTTCCGGCCGGGTCAGGTCGGGCCGCTCGCCCTTTTTCGCCACCCCTTCGACGTAGACCCGGAAGGCCTGCGCGGCGTCGCGCGCGGCGGCCGCATCGAGCAGACCGTCCTCCGCGAGCGCCGGCGAGGCGAGCGCGAGAAACACCAGCAGGATTCTGACGATCGGCATCGGTAACCTCAGTCGGCGCGATCCAGTCGCAGCACGCCCGCCGTTCGCGGACAATGGCGATTATTTGTCGCGCCCGCGCCGCCAAGGTTCACGACTGATGCCTCCTTGCGCGGGCACCTCGTCGCCTCCCGGTCTGTCTCAATCAATCTGCCTCACACCTGTCGTCTCAAGCCTGACGTCTCCAGCATCTTCACCAGCCACCAGCGCCAGCGGGGCGCTTGATAAAAAAGCGTCAGACTTGGCGAAGGGTATCCGTCGACAGTCTCGGATAGACGCCCATTCGCCATCGACAGCTCGACGGTGCCGACCTTCTTGTCGCTTTTCGTGCAACGCCAGTTCAGCGCGTCGCGGACGGCACAATTGTCCAGCTTCGAGGGCGCCTCGCTGCCGATCCAGACGATGACGCTCTGCTGATCGGGAAACGCTTTATAGGTCTCGGTCACCGACGTCAGTTCGTCCCTGAAAACGCAAGGACCGTCGTCGTTGCGATTGGACGCGCAGAACATCCGATAGACGGTCGCCTCGCCTTTGAAGTGCTCAAAAGCGGGCCACATGAGGAAAGCGGCCAGAACCAGCAGCAAGCCAGCAATAAGACACGCGGCAATTCTCTCCGCGACCGTTTCTGGCACGGCCCATCACTCCACCCGATCAACCCGCAACCTAGATGGGCCCGCAAGCTTTGTCGACGTTGTGTCGAGCATGAACGGCTTACGAGAATCGCTATTGCGGGCAGCCTGAAGCGCGGGGTCATTTTTTTGGCGCTGATAAGGAGCGACCTGCTCAAACCGACGGCGTCGATTCCGCGGCTACCAAAAGCGAGAACGACCGACCGGCGGCCTTGTAGATGTCGCCAAACCCGAACGGCGCGGCGGATGCGCCGTCAGGAATGTTGGTATCGAGCAGCAAGGTCCACTGCGGCCCTGCGGTCGTATGCGGCAACTTGAAATCCACTTCGCCTTCGGAAGCATTCATGATGATCAGCACGCTGTCGTCCTCGCCGTGGCGCGCCACCGCGGTTTTGCGGCAGCGACCGTCGAGCATCGCGCCGAAGCATCTGATCCAGCCCGTATTCCATTCCTCCGGCGTCATTTCGCCGCCGCCGGCGCTGATCCAGGTCACGTCGCGAATGTCGAGCTGAGTGTCGTGTTCACCGGTCAGGAAGCGGCTGCGGCGCAGGATCGGATAATCGCGCCGCAACTGAATCAGACGTTTGGTGAAGGCGAGTTGTTTCTGCGCGGCCTCGCCCATGGTCCAGTCGAACCACGAGATGTCGCTGTCCTGGCAATACGCGTTGTTGTTGCCTTGTTGCGTGCGGCCGAACTCGTCACCACCAAGCAGCATCGGCGTGCCCTGCGACAACAGCAACGTCGCCAGCATGTTGCGCTTCTGCCGTTCACGCAGCGCCAGGATATTCGCGTCGTCGGTCGGACCTTCCGCGCCGCAATTCCAGGAACGGTTGCTCGAAGAGCCGTCGCGATTGCCCTCGCCGTTGGCCTCGTTGTGCTTTTCGTTGTAGCTCGCCCAGTCGTTGAGCGTGAAGCCGTCATGGGCGGTAACGAAATTGACGCTTTCCCAGCTCCGCCGTCCCTCGCGGTTGAAGATGTCGCCCGACCCGAGCAGTCGCGGAGCGAGCACCGAGGGCGGCACTTCCGCGCGCCAGAAGTCGCGCGCCGTGTCGCGAAACTTGTCGTTCCATTCCGCCCAGCCCGGCGGGAAACCACCGACCTGATAACCGCCAGGGCCGCAATCCCAGGGTTCGGCGATCAGCTTGACGGTTGCGAGCAACGGGTCCTGGTCCATGGCTTTGAGAAAACCGCTCTGCTCGTCGAAGCCGTAGACTTCACGCGCCAAAATCGTGCCGAGGTCGAAGCGGAAACCGTCGACATGCATGTGGCCCGCCCAGTAACGAAGAGAGTCCATCACCATCTGGATCACGCGCGGATGGGACAGGTTGACCGTATTGCCGGTGCCGGTGTCGTTGATGTAGTAGCGCTTCTTGTCGGGCAAGAGACGGTAGTAGCTCGCATTGTCGATGCCCTTGTATGAAAGGGTCGGCCCGCGCTCGTTGCCTTCGGCGGTGTGGTTGTAGACGACGTCGAGAATCACTTCGAGCCCGGCGGCGTGAAGCTTCGCCACCATCTCCTTGAACTCGCGAAGGCTGTTGGCGACGTCGGCGGCATAACGCGGATCGGGCGCGAAGAAGCCGATGGTGTTGTAGCCCCAGTAATTCGTCAGCTTCTTTTCCAGCAGATTGCTGTCGTTGATGAACGAATGAACCGGCAACAACTCGACCGAGGTGATCCCGAGCGATTTCAGATAGTCGATCACCTCCGGCGTGCCGAAGCCGGCGTAGGTGCCGCGCAGGTGCTCCGGCACGGCGGGATGTTTTTTGGTGAAACCCTTGACGTGCGTTTCGTAGACGATGGTCTCGTCCCAATGGACGTTCTGCCGCTGCGCATCCGCCTGCCAGTCGAAATCGGGATCAACGACGACGCATTTCGGCATGAAGGTGGCGCTGTCGCGCTCGTCGAATGTGAGGTCGTCGCCGCTCTCCATCTTGTAGCCGAACAACGCCGGATTCCAGGTCAGCGCGCCGACATGGGCGCGAGCATAGGGATCGAGCAGCAGCTTGTTCGGATTGAACCGGTGACCGTTGTCGGGCTGATAGGGCCCGTGCACGCGATAGCCGTAGAACGTGCCGGGGCCGACGCCCGAAATGAAGCCGTGGAAGATCTGGTCGGTATATTCCGGCAGTTCGAACCGGTGCGTCTCGAGCTCGCCGTCGAACAGGCAGATTTCCACCTTGGAGGCGTTGGCCGAAAACAGCGCGAAATTGGTGCCCTTGCCGCTCCAATGGGCGCCCAGCGGATACGGCAATCCCTCTTCGATCGCGAAGTCGGCCATTCAGGGTCCCCCAAGGTGCCACGGCGTGCGGCGGCGCGCAGCCGTGAGCAAACGCGGGCGCGCTTGAAATGTTTCAAATCTGCGGAAGGTTTCGCAGGTTTTGGCTGCGTAAGTATGACGGCGGCGTCAACCTGCGTCCTTCACCGTGACCGTGGGCTCCTTCGGCGGCTCTTGGTGTCGCCGCGTGATCCCAATGAATTCTGCAATGTGTTGCGAGCACAGTGGACGTCCGCTGGCGGAAGCCTGCCTGAGTAGCATCGACTCAGGATTGTTGCGTGGCGATGTCCGGTATTGGGCCCTGACCGATTGCTGAAGTGGTGTCCTTAAGGGCGCGCGCCATAAACGATCGTATCGGTCCCCTAACCCCTTCAGATACCCGGCGGGTACCTACGTTCAATTGAGTCGCCGATCGCAATCGTCTTAAGTTTGCCCATGCGGTAGCCCCCCAACCCCACCCCGCTATCGCAGCCCTCCATGGGCGTTTCCTCCCTAGACTTGGGTCGCTCGCGGCAACGCAGGCGGCCTTTCTTTTTGTGTATGCCGCCACTTGTGTATGCCGCCACGTCCACAGCCATTCCGCGCCGGCTACGCTCGACTTGAAGAAGGCCAAGGCATTGCTCGATCGGTTCGCGCCAGGAAGTCCAGTTTTCAAGCCGTCATGTCGCTTAATGACCCTGGCTGTGTGAAAACGCCGTGGTGCTGTTATGATTCTCGCGTGATTCTTGCGGGAGGAATCGATGAGGCGCTTCGTTGAGGAGGCGGATCG
>Ga0210383_10000336_pt1 | contig 45103 bp, 42 predicted proteins | sample IncBWC14OmetaG_FD_160072 | JGI IMG/M metagenome (GOLD analysis project Ga0210383, IMG submission 160072) | Forest soil microbial communities from Barre Woods Harvard Forest LTER site, Petersham, Massachusetts, United States - Inc-BW-C-14-O ...
GTCGGCGAGCACCTCGATCTGGCCGGCCTCGACAGCGTCGAAGACCTGCTGGGCGACTGATTCGGGCGTGTCCTTGGGCGCGTTGGTCAGCGCGGCCATGTCGGTGTCGATGAAGCTGGCGTGCACACCGACCACCAGGGTGCCCTGGTGGTGCAGTTCGAGGCGGACGCCGTTGGTCAGCGACCAGGCAGCGGCTTTCGACGCTCCGTAGGAGGCGTCGAACGGGTTGGTGTAGAAGCTGGTGACCGAGAGCATGTTGACGATCACGCCGCCGCCGTTGCCCGCCAGTACTGGTGCGAACGCCCGGCACATGCTCAGCGTCCCGAAATAGTTGGTCTCCATCTCCAGCCGGGCGGCGTCCAGGTTCGGCGCGCCGGTGAAGGTGCTGTACTTGAGCACTCCCGCGTTGTTCACCAGCAGGTTCACGTCCGTGCACTGCGCCGCGACCTGGGCGACGCGTTCGGGGTCGGTGATGTCGAGGGCCAGGGGGGTCACGCCGGGCTCGGTGACGGCGCCCGGATCACGCGCGGCTCCGTAGACCTTGGCCGCACCCCGGCTGACCAGCTCCCGGGCATAGACCCGGCCGAGGCCGCGGTTGGCCCCGGTGACCAGGGCAACCGATCCGTCGACCTTCATGGCTCTCCTCGTGATTGGGACCTACCGCCACCGGCCGCGTCCGGTACGTGGTCGCGGTCCGTCAGGGCGCGGCGACGGCGGAATCAGTCGGATCTACGGGTCGGCGATCCAGCTGCCGTGGAAGCCAAGCGGGATCCTGGCGGGCAGATGGACGCGGGCGACCGGCTCGGCGGTGAAGTCCTGGGCGGCGAGGATCACCAGGTCGGCGGCGCCGCGGTCGGGGTTGTGCACATAGGACATCACGTAGCCGTCGTCCTCGGCGGCGCCTGGTGCGGCGGGGACGAAGACCGCTTCACCGGCGGTGGCGTCCTGGCCGAATTCGTGGGCCTGCACGGTGCCCGCGGTCAGGTCGTGTTTGAGCAGGGCGTCGCTGAACGCCTCGTCGGCGAAGTCGCCGTCAGGTGAGACGGTGGCGTGGCCGACCGCGCCGATGACTGCGCTGTAGCCGTAGCGGTGCGCCAGGCCGGTCACCCGCTCGTCGGTGCGAGGGAATTCCTGGGGACGGTCGTCCAGCCGCTGCTGGGTGACTTTCCCGGCGGCCGGGTCGATGATCCACCGGTCCAGGCTCAGCGGCCCGTGCCCGGTCAGTTTGGACACGTCGTAGGCGCCCGCATACCGGACCAGGTCGACCACGACTCGGCCGTCGTCGTCGTAGGCGTTGAGGGTGTGGAAGACCCAGCACGGGTCCACCTCGAACCAGCGGACGCCGGCTGCGGTGCCGCCACGGGGCAGCAGGCCGACCCGGGCCTGGTGGGCGGGATTCCAGGTGTAAGGCAGCTTCACCCCGGCCGATGCCGCGTCCAGGCTGAAGGTGACAGGCAGGTCGAGCAGCACCACGTAGCCGGGGGTGAGCGCGAAATCGTGCATCATCGGGCCGTCGGCGACCGGGATGTCGGTGGTGCGGCTGACAGTACCGCCTGCGCCGATGATCACGTGCTGGACGTGGTCCCAGGCCCAGTAGTAGGCGATCGCGTGCAGCTCGCCCGTCGCGTGGTCGAGCTTGGTGTGGGCGGCGAACCCGCCAGGCAGCGTGCCGGCAAAGTCGCACGGACCGAGGATGTCCAGCTCACCGGACAGCTCATAGGGCAGCGGGCCGGCCTCAACGGTGGCCAGGTAGCGGCCGGCGTGGGCGATGATGTGAGTGTTGGCGGCGAAATCCATGCCGGCGTGGACCGGCCCGCCAGGCCATTTCTCGTCCATCGCCTCGGCTAGCGCCTGGGAGCGAACCCACCGGTTGCGGTACCACTCGGCCTTGCCGTCGCGCAGCCGCACCCCGTGCACCATGCCCGGGCCCAGGAACCAATAGCCTTCCCAGAACCGGTAACCAGGGTCGTCCAGGCCCAGCGGGTTGGGCCCGTTGCGCAGGTAGCGGCCGTTCAGCCCGGCAGGCAGGCTGCCGGTGACCGGCAGGCCGAACGCGGTGATCTCCTCCTCAACCGGGGCGAACGGGCCGCGGAGAAACCGATTCGGGTCAGGCATCGCGGTTCCCTTCCATGCGGGACACCTCGCCGATCTACCAGTTGGGCCGATCCAGCTGCGATCATGACCCCACGGGACGCCCCAGGGGATCTGTCAAATGACTCGGCTTTATCCCCGGCCCGTCGGCCGCCGGCAGTCACATGACCGGGCGTCCGGAACGCGGCAGGCAGACGTCAGGACCCAGACGCAGGCACGCTGCCGCCCCAGCCCGCTATTCCCCCTGCTTGGGGCGGTCGGCTATCGTGCCAGAAGGACCGGGGTCAATGCTCTAGATGGCCTCGCTGGAAGGCTCGGACAATCGGCGGTAAGGCGTGGCGGGGGTTCTAGTCGGGCGCAGCGATGAACTCGCGCTGGTCAGCGCGTTTGCGGAGCGGGCCAGGACCGGCGGAGAAGCGCTGCTACTGTTCGGCGAGCCAGGCGTCGGCAAGACGGTCCTGCTGGACTCGGCGGCCGAAGCGGCCGCCGTGGCGGACACCTGGGTGCTGCGCGCCGCCGGGGTGGAGTTCGAGGCGGATCTGACCTATTCCGCGCTGCACCAGGTGCTGCTCCCGCTGCTCGGCGAGTTCGCACAGCTTAGCGCCGCGCACCGGGACGCGCTGAACGTCGCCCTCGGTTACGGGGAGGGGCCGCCGCCGGCTCGGCTGCTGGTGTCCACCGCGACCCTCACAGTGCTGCGCCAGGCGGCCGCCGCCCGCCCGGTGCTGATGATCGTCGATGACCTGCCGTGGCTGGACCGGGCCAGCGCGCGGGTGCTCGCGTTCGTAGCACGCCGCCTGGCCGGCAGCCGCGCCGGCTTCCTGGCTGCGTCACGGCCGGGACAGGAGAGCTTCTTCGAGCGTGCCGGGCTGGCGCAGCATGAGCTGGGGCCACTGGATGAGGAGGCGGCGAGCGGCCTGGTGAGTTCGCGTTTCCCGGAGCTGGCGCCGCGGGTTCGCCAGCGGGTTCTGGCCGAGGCACAGGGGAATCCGCTGGCCCTGCTGGAGCTCCCGGCGGCGCTCAGCGGCGCGCAGCGCGCCGCGGCTGAGTCGCTGCCCATGGTCCTGCCGCTCAGCCGGCGGCTGCAGGCGGTGTTCGCCTCCAGGGCCTCAGCTCTGCCCGCACCGGCCCGCTGGCTGCTCCTGCTCGCAGTGCTGGACGGCAGCGGAGACCTTCGCGTCCTGCAGGCCGCCGCCGGGCAGCAACAGGTCGAAGACCTCGCTCCCGCCGAGCAGGCTGGGCTGGTGCGCGTCGACGAGCGCACCGGCCGGCTGGTCTTCCGCCACCCGCTGACCCGGTCCGCGATCGTTGAGCTGTCCACCAGCGGCGACCGGCGCCGGGCCCACCGGGCGCTGGCCGCCCAGCTGGCGGATCAGCCCGAACGCCGCGCCTGGCATCTCGGTGAAGCAGCCATCGAGCCTGACGAGCAGATCGCGGGCCTGCTCGAAGAGACGGCGCAACGGACCATGCGGCGTGCCGATGCGGTCGGTGCCGTGTCCGCTCTCCTGCGCGCGGCCGAGCTAAGCCCGGCGCGCGCTGACCGCAGCCGCCGCCTGGCCCAGGCCGCCGCCGTAGGCGCGGCCTTCAGCTTGGAGACCGACGCGGTCTCCCAACTGCTCAGTAACGTGGGCGAAGCCAGCCCGGAGTCCGCCACGTACCTGCTCACCGCGGTCGCGGCCGCCTTCGTGCTCCTCAACGGGGACGGCGACGTCATCACCGCCCACCGCCTGCTAACCCAGGCCATCGAGGATCAGGCCAGGCCCGACCGGATCAGCGACACCGGGGTTTTCGAGGCGGTTTCTGGCCTCTTCCTAATCTGCCGCCTTGGCGGACGGCCGGAATTGTGGATGTCCTTCCACGCCGCTATCAGCTGGTTCGCGCCGGACGTGCCCAAAGACCTGTATCTGCTCGGTCAGACCTGCGCAGACCCGGTCCGTACCGCGGCCGGCGTTCTCCCCCTGGTAGACGCCGCCATCGCCGGCCTGCGCGGCGAGACGGACCATCTGCGCATCCTGATGATCAGCTCAACCGCCCACTTCACCGACCGGCAGCCAGGTTGCCGGGAAGCGCTGTGGCGAGTGGTCCGCGAAGGCCGGCAGGGCAACGTTTTCGCTCCGCTGATCACCGCCCTGGATCATCTCGGTCTCGACGCCTGGTTGGCGGGCCAGTGGGACCAGGCGCAGGAACTGGCGGACGAAGGCCTCGAGCTAAGCCTGGCCCACGGCTATCCGCTGCTGACCTGGGCCTTCCGCTACCGCCAGGCGTTGATCGCCGCGGCACGCGGCGCTTATGACGAGGCGCATACGCTGACGGACGAGATGCTGCGCTGGGCCGCGCCGAGACGAATCGGTCAGGCCGACCTGGCGGCTCATCATGTGGGGTCGGTAGCGGCGCTGGGGCGGGGTGATTTCGAGGACGCGTACCAGCACGCCACGGCGATCAGCCCAGCGGGCATCCTCGCTTCCCACGTCCCGCTCGCCCTGTGGGTGCTCACCGACCTGGTCGAGGCCGCCGTCCGCACCGGCCGCCACACCGAGGCCGCCGCTCACGTTACCGCCATGCGCGACGCCGGCATCGCCGCGATCTCGCCCCGGCTGGCCCTGCTGGCCGCAGGGTCAGAGGCGATCGCCACGCCCGACGGCAACGGCCTCGGGCTGTTCGAGAAAGCGCTCGCGATCCCCGGCGTTGACCGCTTTCCGTTCGACCTGGCCCGGGTGCAGTTGCTCTACGGCGAACGGCTGCGACGCGCCCGTTCCACGAAAGAATCGCGGCCGCATCTAGCTGCTGCCCTGGAGACCTTCGAACGCCTCGGCGCCAGGCCGTGGGCCAGCCGGGCCGCAGGCGAGCTCCAGGCAACCGGCCAAACCAATGCCCGCGCCGATCAGCCAGCACGCGACTCGCTCACGCCGCAGGAACGCCAGATCGCGATGCTGGCCGCCGCCGGCCTGACCAACAAAGAGATCGGCCAACAGCTTTTCCTGTCGCATCGCACCGTCGGAGCCCACCTGTACCAGATCTTCCCCAAACTCGGCATAACCACCCGGGCAGCGCTGCGCGACGCGCTCGCATCCCACCCCCCCGAGCGCCACGGCGAGAATCGCAGCTAACCGTTGTCTCAAAGAACCGCCCGGCAGGTCCCGGGGACTCCGAGGAGCGATGCGACAGCGGTTGCTGATCATCGCCTCAGAAGACGGCGCACTCCCGGTTGCTGCACCGTACGCCGTAGCGGAGAGGGGTCCACGGCAGCAGATTGTTCGGTATGCGCGAACGACAGCCCAGTCCGAGGAGCCCCGAATGCACGCCAGTTGTGACTGCAACCCGCTGACGGTTGGCTGACCTATCTGGGAGGTCGGCCACGGTGGCCGTCCACTCTCATTAGTGGGGAGCCATTATCGGCCGGCATCAGGCCACATGCAGCCTACTAGAACGTTCGATTCCTTAGCTCTACCAGTCATCCAGACTCAACCAGACACATCAGCCGACGCAAAGAATCTCGTTCGCATTGGGGTAGTCAGGTCAGGCGTCGCCGCCAGGTGCACGCTGTCCGGCTTCTGGTGAGCGTCCCTGGTCATGCAGGATTCGAGTTCCCGTCGCTGGTTGCTCGCTTTCATGGCTGTGGTATTTGTGATCAGCCATCGAGGCGACGCCCGAGCACGACGACTTCTGAGTCGGCGTATCCCAGATGTTCGTAGAAGCCGATCGTGCCCCGGTTTGTCGCGCGGACCATGAGCTGGATCTTAGGGATTCCCCGTGACCGCACCCAGTCTTCGCAAGCTTGCATCATCTGCCTGCCCAGCCCGCGGCCCCGCTGCGCCGCGTCGACGGCCAGGTAGTAGACCCAGCCCCGATGACCGTCGTGACCGACCATGGCGGTAGCGAGCAGACCGTCATCGTCTCCGATGGCGGCAAGCACGCAGGACGAACTGCCACCGGCTGCCCGGCGCAGGTCGGCTTCAGGATCGTTCCACGGCCGCGTCAAGCCGCTGTCCTGCCACAGCCAGATAGCGGCGTCGTACAGGCGTCCCGGAAGTGGCTCGATCCTCACCGCCGAAGCGTACTCATTGTGCCCAAACCCGGCATGCGGTGCACTGTCAAGACAGGGCCAACGTTCACCTGAACAGCCGGTCCATGACTTCAGCGCCGCGGCGCAGTTCGGGGACGATCAGCTTCCGGTAGACCGTCTCGGTCGTCAGGGTGCCCTTGTGCCCTACGAGGTCGGCGATGTCCTCGAGCGGCATCCCGTCGGAGCTGTGGAGAGAGACGAACGTGTGCCGCAGCTCCCGCGGCACCCAGTCGGTACCCAGGCCAGCTGCCTCGGTGATCTTCCGGAACTCGCGCAGCACGTTGCGACGATCCAGTGGCGTCCCGATCGATGACGCGAAGACCAGGCCGTGATCCTGCCAGAGCGATCCGGCCTTGAGCCGGTCGGCGGCCTGAAGCTTGTGATGCTCGCGAAGCGCCTGCACGGTTGGCTGCGGTAGCCCAAGGACGCGTCGGCTCTGCCGTGTCTTGGCATCACCGGTGACCCGCGCGGCGCGATAGACCGCGACGGCGCCCGCGTCGAGATCGACCTCGTTCCACTGAAGCGCTCGAAGCCCCTCGGTCCTATGACCTGTCATCAGAGACAGGACCATACTGGATGCTTCGGGTCGGATCGTGGCCCCCCACCCGGCCGCTCTAGTCGAGGCAGGTTGCGGCAGTCGCCGCAAGGCCTTTCCTGGTTGAAGGCTAGGCGGCGGCGAGGAGCCGGACGGGAAGGCTGTCCAGGTAGGCGCGAGCCATCGCATATCGGCGTTCGATGTGGCCCAGCGGCCGGAGAGCCACGGTGAGGGTGCCGTCGTTTGGGTTATGAGTGCCGTCCAGCGCATGTCGCTGCCATCTTGGGCGGTCTCTGGTCGCCGGTTGACCTCGCAGGCTCGGGCCTTCTCCGTTTTCTCCGGCGGGCGGCCGGGCATGTGCAGGACCGGCGGCTTGCGTGCCGCTGGCCACCGCGGGTTAGCCGCCGAGCAGGGTGAGCGCCTTGGCGATGTCGGGGTCGTGCCCGGTGGAGAGGTCGTACGCGGTGAGCGGGACGTAGTAGTCCGGGGCGACGCCGATGCCGTTGATGAGCTCGTGGTCGGCGCTGAGCTCGTGCTTGGTCGGAAGGATAATCAGGCTGGCGTCGTCGAGCAGGTAGGGGGCTGCGGGGGCGGACACCAGGCCCCCGGTCCTGGTGCCGACCAGGGTGCCGAGCCGCAGGTCCTTCACCGCACCGCTGAACGCTTCGCACGCCGAGAAGCAGTTGCGGTCAGTCAGCACGACCAGCCGCAGGTGCAGCAGCGGGACGCTGCTGTCGGTGTAGGTGGCGGGGCAACTGCCGTGCACGTCGCAGTCGTAGGCGTAGGCCGTGCCGTGGGTGAAGGCGCCGAGCAGCATAGAGACCTCGGCGGGTGAGCCGCCGCCGTTGCCGCGCAGGTCCAGGATGAGCCCGCGCAGCTTGGCGCTCGGGGCCAGGCCTGCTATCGCCTGCAGTACCTGGTCTGCCGCGCCGGGGAAGAACCCGGGCAGCTGCACGTAGGCGATGTCCCCGTCCAGGAGCTTTGCGGACACCGGAGGCGGAGAGGCCTGGTAGAGCGCGGCTGTCAGGGTCACCGTCCAGGTGCGGCCGGTGGCGGGCCGCTGCAGCTGCACCGTTACCCGGCCTGGGGGCGGGTAGGGGCCGGTCAGCAGGTTCATGACCCCTGCGGAGATGATGCCGTCGGCGAACGGCGGTGCGCCGTCAACGGAGACGATGATGTCCCCGGGCCGCAGCCCGCTGCTGGCGGCGGGGGATCCCGGCAGCACCGCGGTGATGAACAGCGGCGGCAACGCCTCCTGCGGCGCGATATCGGCCAGCGGCGGCGCCGGTGAGGTCATGATCCCCAGGTCGCCTGGCACATCTCCGGGTGGCGGCGCCGGGTAGGACCACTGGGCGTGGTTGTTATCCAGGCTGGCGACCATGGCGGTCATGGTGGCGGCGGCAAGCTCCTGGCGCTGCGCCGGGCTGGCCGGCAGATGGCCGGTCACCTTCTGGTACACGGCGGCGAACGCGGCCCAGTCACTGTCGCGGTTGCCGGTGAGCGCGGGCATGGTGGCGTCCGGCTGGTCCATCCCGAGCCGGTCAAGCTCTTGGGTGAACCCGGCGAACGCGGCGGCCAGCAGCACGCGGTCATCGAGCACCGGCCCGGCGTAGTAGTGGGCGAAGATGCAGTAGTAGGCCTGTCCGATCGTGGTGACCGTGGTCGGGTGCAGCGGCGGCGCTTCCGGCGGCGGGTTCGCCGAGCATGGTGGCGGCTGCCCGCTGACCTGCCGGGCGGGCGCGGGGCTGCCCGCCCCGGCGCTGCAGGCGGCGAGCACGAGGACCGCCACTGCCGGCAGCACCGAGATAAGCCTCGGCCAGGTACGCCAGGTGCGCACCGGCGACTGGGTTCCTGCCGCCGCGGATGCACCGCGACGCGATGACAAGCTCATAGCGACCCTTTCCCGGACCGGGACCACGCTGTTGCCGGACGCGCAGGCGATGTGCTCTGGACCCTCATGCCCCCGGGCGAGGATCCAGCCTTGCGCCGGGAGAGGGCACCTGGTATCTGGCGTGCCGCTGTGCAGGAACCCCGATCCGTGAGCGCTGACACGGCCTAGCCAGCCCAGCCCGAATCTGGGTCTTCCCTTTCCGGAGCGTTCAGCAACTCCCTCGCAGGCCAGGCAGCCGGCCCCGCGCGCGGCTGCCGGAGCCGGAGCCGGAGGCACCCAGGACCGGCACAGCGACCGCTCGTGCGGCGACCTCGGCGTGCTTTGCCTTGAACTCAGCACCCCAGCGTGTGAGCACATGCCACAGCGGGATCCCGGCCCAGCAGCAGACGAGCACCATCATGAGCGGGATATTCAGCCCGAACCAGTTCATCATCTTCCCCCCTGGCGGCCACCGGACCAGAGCCGCTGGTCCGGGCCGCATGAGACAGATCGTGCCAGCGCAGCATTACGCGCCGGTTAAGCTGCGATCGCGCGGTTCGCCAGCCGTTATAACCCGCTTCTCAACCAGTTCTGGGGTGCCCGCCGCGTTCGGCTAGGCCACCAGCCGTGGTTCTGAATGCCCCGCCGGGGATAGCAGGGAATCCATCTCCGGCAGCAATTTCCTCCCGGCCAGCACGGCCCCCGGCCGTGGTGCCAGTCTCAAAGCGAGCATGGCCGCTGAGCCGCCGCTCTTCGGCCCGCGCAGTCGGCCGGCGAGATCTGGAGCGCCTGACGCCGGCAAGACTGCAAATGCAATCAAGGCGCTGACCAGACACGCAATGAATCAGGCGTTGCGACAGCCCTGTCGTCGCCCGAGAGGCGGAATTCCAGCGAACGCGGCGGTGACAACGCTTACGCCTGCACTCCATGAGGCGACCACGCCGCGATGCTCCACCATGTTCACGAGGGTATGGCCAAGGGGCCATTAAGCCGATCTGGGTGATCAGCGCGCACCAGCCCAGATTGGCATGGCCGTCCGTCGGCCGCCCGGCATTATGGTGGGCTGCGGACTGCTGCCAGGCAGGTGGCCCATCGGAGGACCGGGTGCTACGCTGCGCAAAAAGCCAGGCGGTGGGATGTGGCAGGCGCCGCGTCCGGGGAGGGACCGCGATGGGTGAACGGTGGGCTGCGGCGGTTGCCGTGGCTGGGGAGGAACCGCCGGCGGACCTGCCGGCCGTGGTTGCCGAGGAGCTGATCGCGCTCTGGAGCGATCTGAGTCAGGCGCTGGGCCCGGCAGGCGTGCGGCGCTGGTCGGTGGAATGCGACGGGCTGGTCGTGCGGATCGTCATGCTGAGCCGCCTCACCAGCGCCACGCCCTGGCAGCATGTACCGGCGTCGTTGCTGGCCGAAGGCATCTACCAGGGCATCCTGCGATCCGCGGGCATCATGTTCGCACCGCCGGGCACCGGCGGCATCGACCACGCGGGATGGCCTGCCCAGCCGGGATTCCCGGGCTGCCCGGCGGCGCCGACCGCTGAGCCCATGATCATCACAGAGGGCGACTTCGGGCACCGTCCCCGCCGCGGTGAAGGTAATGGGCCGCTCAGCACTGTGTACGCAGAGCCGGATAATCCGCGTACGCTCACGACAGTGATTGACATTTCGGCCCAGCGCGCCGAGTCGACGTTAGCCGCAGAATCACTTTGAGGTAAGCCGATAAGTTCGATGCGCTAAGTCACGCCCGGACCCATCAGCCGGTTGGAGGACTGGACGTTCCGGACCTGGCCGGCATCTCGCAATATGACCCGGGATGTAGTGTCCATTCATCACGGGCTGACGCCAGATGCTTGATAGTGCAACGGCATTTACGAGATACGGGGAAAATCCTGCTGCGCACGATTGGGTTTGCGGCCCCAGATCAGGAACAGCAGACCGGACATTACGACTGTATGCGGGTTATCGAGGTGAGCGCGGGCTGCCGCGTCCAGATCGTCAAGTTCGGTGGCGGTGGCGAGGCCCATCTCCAGCACTTGCGGGCGCATGCTTTGCACCAGGTCCAGGCGGATGGTCCTACGGGACTTGCCGTGCGGGTACATCTGCACCCTGGCTTCCACCGCTACGTGTTCCAGTCCCGCCTGGCGGAAGAGTTCAGGTACGCGGCGGCCGATCCACGGATCGGCGCCGTTGCGGCGGAAGGCCACGGTGAAGATGTCCCGGAGCCGGTCGAAGGCCGGGTGCGGCGGGTAGCAAAGCGCATGCTCGGTGTCGGGCTCCGTGGACGCCACCCAGCCGCCCGGGCGGGCCAGCCGCGTCATCTCAGCGGCTGCCTCGGCGGGCTCGGACAGGTTGACCAGCAGGGTACGGGCGTGCACCAGGTCGAACGTGCCCGCAGGCAACCCGGTGCTCCTGGCGTCGCCCGTGATGATCTCCACCCCGCTGAGCCCGCGTGCGGCGGCGAACTCGGCCGCCATGGCGGTATGCGCCGGGTCCGCGTCCAGGCCGACGACCCGGCCCGCCGGGGCGACCCGCCCGGCCAGCATGTCCAGGATCCCGCGCGGCCCGCAGCCGAGATCGATCGCACTTTGGCCTGGCAGCAAGCCGACCCGGTCCAGCAGCGCCGCACTGTCGGCGGCCAGTTCCTCGGCCTGGCGCACCAGCCGGGCACTTTCGTCCTGGCTGGTGCCCAGCGGGTAGACAGCGCTGGCCTCTGGCCTCGTCACGCCCGCAGCCGGCCGGAGCGATTCGCCCATGTCGCACCACCTCGCAACCAGTATCAGGCTGTGTCCGTTAGTCGCCAGGCAATGACCGGGCGGACAGCCGCGGCTACGACGCCCGGCACCGGGCAGCGGCGCGCTGGCTTATTGCCGCGGGACAAGGCCGGGGCACCCTGGCGGCACTGGATTCCGATGCACGGAACCTGTCGAGCTTAAGCAGCAGCGTGACAGCGCGGCCTTAACCCGCGATTAAGCTGTCATCGCGGAAATGTCCCCGTGCTCCCCGTCTCCAGCAGAGAGATAAGCCGGACCCCGCGGTTGACGGTGACCACCTGGTCCACGACGACATGGACGGGGAAGAGATGCAAAAGCCGCGGTGAGGCCAGGGCCAGGCCCGGAGATGGCCTGCTCCAGTGCGGGGTGCTCAGCCTTGACGGTCCCGCTGATCTGGCTGGCTCACTTGTTGCGCATATCGGTAACGCCGCGCGGCGGTCTGCACGGCGGACCAGTGGGCCAGCACATGTCGTACCAGATGCGGCTGTTCGCGGCCGGGGAGTTCGACGGCGCTGCGGCTCGCTGGGCTTGCTAAAGTCCCAGGAAACGAGGAGTGCAGCCATGGCAGGGAACGACGCCATTGACGATCGGGGCTGACGTCAGCTGTGCCAATGGGGTCGGCGGCAAAGTGAGCCGCGTGGTCATTCATCTGCGCGCTCATACCGTCACCCATCTCGTAGTCAACGACCGCCAGTTCCAAGGCCGGCTTGTCCCGCTCAACCTCGTCGACGTCGACGCCGCGACAGGCAAGATCCGGCTCCGCTGGACCATCGCGCAGTTCGAAAAGCTCGGCCCCGCCAGCATGACGGTGCCGTTGCAAGGCAACGATGCGGACCCGGACAACAGCGATGACCAGGTGCAGTGGCGCGGTACTGGCTGGCTCGCGGACCCCGTCGGTTACCTACGACGCCCTTCCCCCGGCGAGGCGGGCGTGCGCGCCGGTGAGCACGTCCATGCCGCCGACGGCGCCATCGGGCAAATCCAGGGGATCGTCATCGACTCCGCCAGCCATCAGGTCACCCATGTGCTCCTCCAAGAGGGACACGTGTTCGGCCGCAAGGTAGTGGCGATCCCGATCGGCGCCGTAACGGGAGCCGGCGAGAACGGCATCTATCTCGGCATCACCAAGCAGCAGGTCAAGGACCTGCCGTCCGGCTGGCATCGATCAGCGGGTGAGCAGCGGGCTCCGCCCCGGCCCCCATCTCTTCGATGACACCCGCGCGGGAAGACCCCGCACCCTGGCGGGACGGTGACCACCTGGTTCACGACGCGCAAGCGGGGGAGGGGTGTAACGGGACTCCCATCCCGGCGCTGGCAAGTGCGGAGATTCAGGCTGTGCCGTGGCGGCCGAAGACGATGCAGAAGGGATGGCCGGCGGGTCGGTGAAGACCGCAAAGCTGTTCCGCTTTCACCCGGACACAGGTGGCACATAGGGCGAGCAGTTCCTGCTCGGCTCGGTCAGCATCGCTGACGCCGATGTCCAGGCGCATTTGCCGGGATGGGCGGGGTCGGGCCACCGCTGCCGAACCCGGGCGGCTACGCGTTGGAAAGCCAGCTAGGGCTGGCCGGGCCCGGAACCGATGACTACCCCGGCCACTGGACCGGTCTGGTCTCAGCGGATCGGCTCTGGCGGGTCGATGATGTCGGCTGCCTGCCGTAGCGCGCGGGCTATCCGCTCCCGCGGCCTCACCTTCTGCAGCTCTTCGGTCAGCTCGGAGACCAGCTCGCGCAACGGCGTCAGGTCAAGCACTCCCGGCTCGCCGCCGGTGTTCGCCACCCGCCTGGCCCTGGCAGCCTGGGCAGTGCGGCGTGCCTGGTCAGCCAGGCGGCCGGCGATCAGGTCGCTCAGGCGCGTTCCCTCAGCCAACGTGACGTCCCGGCCGGTGCCGGGGCCGGCCGGCGTATCAGGGGCAGCACCTGGCTGCGTATCAGGAGTAACATCAGCGTGGGGACCCTCGGACACCGCAATCACCTCACTTCGCGACTCTGGACGGCCTGGCGTGCATGACGGGCAAGAACGCTTCCCGCCCGGCTCCTATTTCCACGGCGATCACCTCTAACCCGCGGTCCCGAGTGTCCTGGCGACGTACTGTTCCCATTGTCACTGTGAACCATCCCGCAAGCCGATCGTCTTGTGTTACACCCCGACAATAGACCGCTTCCGATAGCGTTCGCGCGGCAGTTCACGGTGCTCATCACCGCACTGCAGCACACACAGATGACCCAGATCGGCGCCCATCATGGCCGACATCGTCTGACCTGTCGGCTGCGCCATATCGGCGGCAGTGTGCGCGTCGTTACGTAGAAGTTCGATCACGGAGTGTCAGCCGTCTTCCGCTGGCTTGCTGAGAGCCTGCTGCCATGACGGCCTTGCGTGACCGGCTAGGTTAGCCCATGCTGGCGCGGTCAGTGAGTCAGACGTACCGTCGCAGTAGCAGTCCCAGTGGTCTGGGGCCGCGTAGTTTCCGGTGCCTTTGTCATTCCGCCGAAAATGCGGCCGTCGGGTCCTGGTCTCGTCGATGAGGAGTATCGGATGACCGTCGACAACAGCCCGGTCAAGTTCACTCCCGCTCTGCCCGGCCAGCCCGTCCCGGAGATCCGGGCGATCGGCGGTGGCCGGCCGGTGTTCCGGGCAGAGCTACCAGACGGCCGCATCGTCTGGTTGGTCATCGGGTATGAGAACGTCCGCCAGGTGATCATCGACCATCGCTTCTCCCGGGCCATGGCGGTTGCGCCGGGCCAGGCTCGGCCGGGCTTCGAGATGTTCGCCGCCGGTTCGATCAATGGGATGGACCCGCCCGAACACACCAGACTGCGCAAACTAGTGGCCAGCGCCTTCACCGCCCGCCGCGCCGAGGCGCTGCGGCCGCGGGTGGCGAGCATCGTCAACGGACTCATAGACGCGATGCTCGGCCGGCCCCAGCCCGTGGACCTGGTGGCAGGCTTCTCGCTGCCGCTGCCGGCTCAGGTGATCTGCGAGATGCTCGGCGTGCCCGCCGCAGACACCGGGCAGTTCCATGCCTGGTCCGACACTGTCCTAGGAGACTGGCAGCGCGATCCCGATGAGATCATGACCGCCCTGGCCGAGTTGTACGGCTACTTCGGCGCTCTGATCGAGATCAAGCGGGCCCAGCCCGCCGATGACCTGATCAGCGCGCTCATCGCCGCTCGCGACGATACGGACCGGCTATCCGAGCAAGAACTCACCGTAATGTGCTGCACCCTGCTGATCGGCGGGCACGAGACCACCACCAACCAGATCAACCTGTCGCTGCTCCTCCTGTTCGACCACCTCGGCCAGGTGGCCAAGTTGCGCGCTGATCCGGGATTGATACCCGGAGCGGTCGAGGAAATGCTGCGCTACACCCGGCTGGGCGGCCTGGCACCTGCCCGCGTGACCAGTGAAGACGTAACGATCGGCGGGGTCACGATTCCGGCAGGTGAGCAGGTCATACCGCTGTTCGCCACGGCCAACCGGGACCCCTCGGTATTCGCCGATCCGGACCGGTTCGACGTCACCCGCGACGCAGCTAGCCACCTGAGCTTCGGCGCCGGCGTGCATCACTGCCTCGGCGCTCAGCTTGCCCGGGTGGAGCTTCGGGAGGCCTTCCGCGGCCTGATCGGCCGGCTGCCGGGACTGCGGCTCGCGGTGCCTGCCAGCGAACTTGAGTTCAAACCGGGAATGGCGATCCACAGCCTGCGCGAGCTACCGGTCCTATGGGGCGAGCCATGACACGCTAGAAGATCCCTGTCGACAAGAACGTGTGCATCGGATCGGCCATGTGCGTCGCCATCACCCCTGGCCGGTTCGTCCTGGACGAGCGGCAACGATCCAGGCCGGTCATGGTAGAGATCGGCCCGGACGAGGTGGTACGTGACGCTGCCGCCTCCTGCCCGTCGGAGGCGATCAGCCTGGTCGATGCCGACACGGGCCAGCCAGTAGATCTCGACTAATGAGCAGCGCGTCTGCGAGCCGTACCTGAACGGGTTGTCGTCCAGGGGCGCGGAGCAGCCTAGTGTCATGCGTACTCAACTATCCATCGGCGACTCTTCGCAGATAACGAACCTGAGCGTCAAGTCCATTCGATCCGGTCCCACTGCTCCCGCTGCTGCGGGCAAGGTTCCACCACAGAACGTGACACAGACGCAAGCAACTCCCGCTCACGGCTCAGCCCAGGCCGAATATTTGCAGGTCACGAGTCGGCTTGCGGATCTGACGTGGGCGCCCAGGTCGTTGTGTTCTGTCGTTGGACGTCTCGCTGGCCGCCCGGCCCCGTCGGCGATCAGAATGGCGGTGTTCCCGGCGGCGGCTGGGTGGGGCGCCGGTGACGGCTCCAGCGGATGCCCGGCGGTGGGATCGTACCGGGATCTGATCAGGCTGGCCACGGTGGTGCTGGAGATAGGCAGAACTGCCTGTAGCTGCACGGTGCGGCGGTGCAGGATCTGCTCCGTGATGTTGTCCCAGCGGTCGGCGCCGGTGAGGCCGGCGGTGCCGGGAACCCGGCGGCGCATATTCGCATCCCATCGCATCCGGTCTCGGTGACCACGGCCCTCACCCGGACCAGTCTGCGCCGTATCTACCCCCGGTGATCGGCGGTGATGATCACGCTCGGCGAGTTCGTGCCCGACCCCGGGGCAGGCGGCAACTTCCAGTCTTGTGCCCCGCTCGGGGACCTTCCTCGCCGTTCACGGGATGGCCCGCGGCCGGTCCGCGAGCCATGACCACCTGCCACCAGGGGGCATCCGGGCGGGCGTGGATTCAGGACACGGCCGGCGGCTGATGGTCAGCAGGCCGGGGCGATCACGTCAGGGGAGGCGCAGCCTGGTAGCTGTCCGGGAGCGGCGTCCCCGTCTGCGGCGATTCGACCTCGACGATGTCATCGCGCATCGGCCTGAGCAGGGCGGCCAGCTCGTCCTGCTCCGGCCCAGGGATATGGAGCTCGTCGAGCGCGGCTCCCAGATGCTGCGTGACGACATCGAACTCGCCGGCCGTGGTCTTCATCCCGGTGTGTGTCTCCCGCATGCTCCGGCCGGTGTAGGTGCAGGGACCGCCGGTGGCCTCGCACAACTGGTCGACAATCTCCTTCTTGAGCCGCGCGATGTCAGTCCGTGCGAACTTCCCGTTGGCCCTGTCATCGCCCCCGACACGGGCCACCCATGATTCCGTTACCGCGTTGATCGCATCGAGACCGCCGAGCCGGCCGTACAGCGACTTCGTCTGTGTCGTCATCTGCTTCCCCTTACATCGCCTCGTTACGCTGTTGCTTTTTGCTTTGGTGCGGTCTGGAAAGCCGTCTCGGCTCCCAGCCGAAGTCATTACGCGGACGCTGCTCAAGGTGACGGGTGACGTTCGGACGAGTTTGCTCTCAGAAGGAACGCACCGTCTTCCCGTAGAACCATGCCGCGATGCCCCTTGGCGGGCCTTGGCCCTTGTCACGCCTGGGCAGACTCCTCCGGAGCGAACCGCGCCTGGCTGCGGCGCCGCGCCATCAAGGCCGTGATCCCTAGGCCCGGTCCTCGAGGATGTCCAGGTCGTAGAAGACCGGCGGCCCATCGGAGATCTTCATGTGCTGCTCTGCCGATGCCTGGGTTTCGGGCAGGTCGGAGTTCTCCATCGCTGACTCGTATGAGTCGAAGAACACGACAGCGAAGCAGTGGCTGGGGTCGGAGTGATCACGGGCGAGCAGTTCCCTGCGCACGGTGCGCTTGCCCTCGGTGGCATGCCACCACTCATCGTCGACCTGGCGTGCCCTCTCGATGTCGGAGGTGCGGAACTCGATGATCTGCACGAACGCCATGCGTTGATCTCCTCTCGTCGGCCGTGGCCGAAAGTAGTCGGTTGGTGACCTCCCTCTTAAGAAGGGTGGTCACGGCCTTTGCCTGTTCAGGCCACTCCTGCGTGGTGAAGCCTGGATGAAGACCGCGTGTGCGAGATGCGGAGCGGGTTCGCCTCTCGAGGCGTCTAGACCTGTGAAGTGGGTCTCCACTGGGTCACCACAACGCCCGCATCCGGGCTCCACTCCTGTTCGCTGGGATCAGGTCACGCCCGGCCGGATACACGCCCCGGCGGGGAGAACTGCCAGCAGGAGTGAGCATGGCCACGGCCGAGCGGATGACAGCGCCGCTGGAGCAGCCGGTGGAGAAGGGGCTCATGCCTGGCGCTCTGGGCCTGGTCTCCACTACGGTCATCGCGACCGCTTCGGTGGCTCCGGCATACAGCATCGCTGCCACGCTCGTGTTCGTGGTGGGGGCGGTCGGCCTGCAGGCGCCGGCGGTCACCGTGCTCGCGTTCGTCCCGATGCTGCTGACCTCGATCGGCTACAGCGAGCTGAACAAGGCCGACCCCGACTGCGGCACCACCTTCACCTGGGCGACGCGGGCGTTCGGCCCCAGGTCCGGGTGGGCGGGCGGCTGGGCGATCATTGTCGCCGACGTGCTGGTCATGGCCAGCCTGGCCCAGGTTGCCGGGCAGTATGTGTTCTTCCTGTTCAACGCCGATGGCATCGGTGCCAACCCGACCAGCGGCTGGGTGCTGCTCGTCGGCGTGGTGTGGATCGCGGCGATGACCTACGTTGCTTACCGGGGCATCGAGCTGTCCGCCAGCTTCCAGAAGGCACTGCTGAGCATCGAGCTCGTCATGCTGCTCGTGCTCTCGACAGTGGCGCTGGTCAAGGTCGGCCAAGGGCACCCAGGGTCGATCACCCCGAGCTGGTCCTGGTTCAACCCGTTCGACGTGCCGGACTTCAGCGCATTTGCGAGCGGCATCATCCTGATGGTCTTCATCTACTGGGGCTGGGACACCGGCGTCTCGGTCAACGAGGAGACCAAGGAGCGCAACCGGACCCCAGGCCTGGCCGCCATGTTGTCTACCGTTATCCTGCTCGTCACCTACGCGCTGGTGGTCACCTCCATTCAGGCTTTCGCGGGGGTCGGCACCACGGGAACAGGCCTCGGCAACCTGGCCAACGCCAGCGACGTGCTCTCGGTCCAGGGCTCCGCCATCTTCGGCTCCTCCGGCTTCGGGCCGGTCTTCACCCACCTGCTGCTGCTGATGGTCCTATCCTCGGCCGCAGCATCCACCCAGACGACCATCCTGCCGACGGCTCGGACGACCCTGTCGATGGCCGCCTACAAGGCGCTACCGGACGCGTTCGCGAAAACGCACCCCCGCTACATGACGCCGACCGTCTCCACGATCGCGATGGGCGGCATCTCGATCGCGCTCTACGCGGCGATGAACTACATGTCGTCGGGCGCGCTGGTCATTGCCGACGCGGTAATCGCGATCGGCCTGTTCATCGCGTTCTACTACGGGCTCACCGGCTTCGCCTGCGCCTGGTACTACCGCAAGAACCTCACCAGCAGCGCCCGCAACCTGTGGATGCAGGGCATCCTGCCCGTCGCCGGCGGGCTGATGCTGTACTTCCTGGGCGGCTGGAGCGTCTGGCTAGATTACAACGTGGCCACGGAAAACGACTACACGATGTGGACGGTTCCGGGTCTCCACTGGCAGGTCGGCGGCGCCTTCGTGATCGCCGCCATAGCGGTCCTGGTCGGCCTGGCCTGCTACATCTACTGCCGGATCACCAGGCCCGCGTTCTTCAGGAAGCAAACCCTCACCAGGGCCACGCCGACCCTGACGCCCGATCCCTCGTTACCTAAGGAGGTCCGATGACCGGCGAGGCGTTGACCGCCTGCCTGCGGGCCGGCACCGAAGGCGAATCAGCGGCGAGCGTCTACGCCGGCACCTTCAAAGACTCCAAGCCGGGAAGGGCCGACCGCCACCCGAAGGCCAGGCCGGAGCCGGCCGGCGCGGTCATGGCTGCCGATTTCGGGCTCATGAGCCAGACGTTCGTCGCCGTCGACCGCGGGCCGCAGTTCACGTTCAATGAGGCCATGTCGTTCCAGATCCCGTGCCCGGACCAGGCCGAGGAGGATTACCACCGGGCCAGGCCTTCCCGGGGGCGGGCCGGAAGTTGCCTGTGGCTGGCGAAGGACACGTACGGCCCGTCATGGCAAGTCATCCCTAGCGTGCTCATCGACATGATCAGCGATCCGGACCCGGGCAGCGTGAAGCGGGTCACCCAGGCGGTGCTCGCGATGACCCAGCCCGGCATAGTGACGCTCCAGAAGGCGCACGCAGAGCCGGCTTATGCCGACCATAAATCCCATCCTGGAATCGGAGGATCTCACGATGGCCAAGGCCCTGCTCGGCCACATCGGCGGGCCGGATCCCCGCATGCTCGCAGAGATGCGCCGCCTTCAGCAACAAATACGCGACCTGGAATCCGAGCTACTCCGGCTGCAGAAGGAAAATGACGTGCTGAGCGCGGAGGCCGGCAACGACATGCTGGTCTCGGTTCGCGAGCAAGCGCCCACCTGAAAGCCCTTGACGCAACTAATCGCGTGCCTCGTCCTGAAAGGATGCCGCGGCGGGCCGGGCCTTCGGCGCGGCGACGGGTTCTCGCGCGCATCTTGGCCAGGGTACTGTCGTGTTCTGTCCCGGCCGGAGCCGCCGCCCTGGCCTCATCCAAGCGCCGGTCGGCTGACGCGGCATGGCCAGAGCTCCTGCGCCCCGGCGCCCGGCCCCACTGGGGGCGGTTATCGGCGTAAAACACCATGATCAGCCACACGGCCAGACAGATCACCGCCACGACAGGGACGACGATGAGAGACAGGCCGGAACCGTCCATGCCCGATGGTTCCTTAGCCCGGGCCGAGGATCGCGCGGCCGCGGATGCGGCCGCGGCGGAGGTCGCCGATCGCATCATTGGCGGCTTCCAGCCAGTACCGGGTGGAGCGGAGCACGACTTTGCCGTGAGCGGTGAGCATAACCAGGTCCTCAAGGTCGGCGCGGGTGTCGATGAGGTTGCCGGCGACCGTGATCTCGCTGAGCACGAACCGCATGGCGGAAGCTTCACGGCGCCGCCGATCTTGACGACGACATCGTCCGGCCGGGACGCCTTCGGCTCCGGCACGGCGTCCGACTGAGGCGGCTGTCCATATCCGTGCACTCCGATCGCCTCCATAGGTGCTCTGCTGCGTGCCCGGAAAGTGTCGGCGGGCTTGCTTGTAACGTGAGCCGGCCTGCGTGAAGCCCGGATGCAGCACATGTGGTGCGCAAATGGAGGGGATGCCTGCCAGCAGGCTGGCCTGCCGGCTCACCGGAAGAGCAGCAACAAAGTCGACCCCCCGTCACAGGCCGGCCACCGCCGCAGCAATTCCCGTGGCGCCAAAAGAGCGCCAGGCCAACGATCCGCAGACGGCGGGACTTCAGGCGGACGATCTCCCTGAACTTGATCCCGATCGCGGCCGCTCGCTAATCGAACTTCCTCCGCGCCTCTGCCATCGCCCCTCCATTGGGGATGTCTCCGCCGAAAACGGCGTTCTCCGCGACCCCTCGCGGCATCGCGTGGCACAGGTCTGAGGCGCTGAACCGCGGTGTGTCTGGGTGGGACTGGACTGCTGGGTTCGTTCCGCCCAGCCTGACACAGGCGAGGTGGCTATCCCTGCTGCCCGGGCTGGTAGTCACCGGCGGGCTGCGGGGTAGTGATGTTTATGCGGTTGCAGGCGTTGATCAGAGCGATAAGCGACACGAGCGCCGCGAGCTGGTCATCGTCGTGGTGCTTGGCCGCGCCCGCCCAGGCCTGGCCGGTGATCCCGCCGGGGGCATCGGCGATGCGGGTGCCCTGCTCGGCGGGCTCGCGGTCGCCGCGGGTGAGCGGTACGGTCGGCGTGTGAAGCAGCACGTGCGCTTCTGCTCTGCCGCGGACGGGGTGCGTCTGGCGTACGCCGTGCACGGGAGCGGTCCGCCGCTGGTCAGGGTCGCAACCTGGCTCAGTCATCTCGAGCTCGACTGGGACAGCCCCGTGTGGCGCCATTGGCTGAAGGGGCTCGGCGAGCGGCACACGTTCATCCGGTACGACGAGCGAGGCTGCGGGCTCTCGGACACGGAAATCGGCGATCCATCGGTCGAAGCGTGGGTCGGCGATCTCGAAACGGTCATCGATGCGGTGGGCCTGGAGCGCTTCGCGCTGCTCGGCGTCTCCCAGGGAGCGGCAATCGCCGTCGCGTACGCGGCACGACACCCGGACCGCGTCTCCGGCCTGGTCCTCTATGGCGGGTATGCGCGCGGACGACGATTCCGCGGCGAGGGCGAGGAGGAGGACGCCATCGTCGCCGCGATCCGCGCGGGCTGGACGGCGCCGAACCCGGCGTTCCGCAGGATGTTCAGCATGCTATTCCTCCCGGACGGCACGCCTGAGCAGATGGCCTGGCACGAGGATCTGCTCCGGCGCTCCACGACGGCCGAGGCCGCGGCAAGGCTGTACCGTGCGCGCGGCGGCGTGAACGTCTGCGAGCTCGCGCCGCAGGTACGTGCGCACACCCTGGTGATGCACGCGCGGGACGATCGAGTGGTCCCGGCCGAAGAGAGCCGGCTCCTCGCCGCTCTGATCCCGGACGCGCATTTGGTCCTGCTTGAGTCCGCGAATCACATCCTGCTCGAGCAGGAGCCGGCGTGGGATGTGTTCCGCTCAGAGATCGAGGCGTTCCTTGGCGCGGACACGCAGCCCAGTCCCCCGATCGGTGCCGGCCACCTCAGCGGGCGCGAGCTCGAGGTGCTCCAGCTCGTGTCAGAGGGCCTGACGAACGAGGCGATCGCCGACCGCTTGTATCTGAGCGTCCGGACTGTCGAGCGGCACCTGACGAACATCTACGCGAAGCTGCACGTCTCCGGCAAAGCGGGCCGTGCCGCGGCGGCCGCATTGTTCGTCCAGTTGCACCAGCCGCCGCGGTTCTCCGCCCGCTAGCCGCCTCGAGCTGCGTGCAGGCCGCCACCGGCAGCGCGGAAGTTACGTGCAGACGCCGATGTCGTCGCGGCCGCATGATCGTAGCGTCCCTGTCATGCACAACACCAGCACAGGGAGATACGAAATGGACCGCGATCCGGCACTGGACCCGATGTCGCCCCCGATTCCGGCTGCAACGCACGAGATCCTCGGCGGCGGCGGGCTCAAGCTCCACGCGCGAGAGTGGGGCAACCCGCGGGGACCCGCCCTGCTGTTCATCCACGGCTGGTCGCAGAGCGATCTGTGCTGGCTGAACCAGGTACGCGGCGATCTCGCCGGCACGTTCCGCATCGTCACGTTCGACCTTCGCGGACACGGCTTGTCGGAAAAGCCCCCCAGCCCGGAGCACTATGCCGACGGGCAACTGTGGGCCGATGACGTGGCTGCGGTTATCGACCAGACAGGTCTCGAGCAGCCCACCCTCGTCGCCTGGTCCTACGGCGGCTACATCGTCGCGGACTACCTCCGCGCCTACGGAGACGCCCGGATCGGCGGCATCAACCTGGCCGGTGCGGCAATGATCTGCAGGCCTCCGGCATTCGACCACATCGGTCCGGGAATGCTCCAGAACGCACCAGGAATGTGTGCTCCCGACCTGTTCGCGAACATCACCGCGACCCGGCGCTTCCTACGCGCCTGCACCTCCACGCCGCTCAACGACGATGAGCTGGCCGCCGCCCTGGCCTGGAACATGGTCGTGCCACCCTCCGTCCGCGGTGCGCTGCTCTCACGCGAGCTCGACGGCAGCGACGCCCTCGCGAGCACCTCGGTTCCCGTACTCGTGACACACGGGCAAGGCGACACGATCGTGCTGCCGTCAATGGCCGAACACACGCTCACCGTCTGCCCGGCCGCGACCGCGTCGTGGTACCACGGTGTCGGCCACATGCCGTTCTGGGAGGCGCCCGATCGCTTCGACCGCGAACTCGCCGACCTCGCGCACGGCGCGAGATCACGACGACCCGTGCCCCTATAACCCGGCCGCCGACGCACGAAACGGCATTTCCGGCTCGAAGGTCCCTCGCACTTTCGCTGGGTTAATAGGCCGTGTGGCGACGCGACACACGCAATCAGGTCCCATGTTCCCGGCCCTGCCGCGGCTGGAACATGGGACCGAGTCGCCGCGATGCACCCGGCCCAATCTCGTGATCTGCTCCCGCCGCCGGCCAGCGGCGACGGGTAGTTCGCGACGACGGCGACCTGATCAAGGACCCCGAGGCCATCCAGCCCGGCGAGGCGCTCAGCTTCACGCTGCTGCAGAGCAACCGCACTCGGTGCTCGGCACCCCGTCCGAAGGGGAGGCCGGCGTGGTGTCCCTGCGGTTCAGCCTGACCGACGGCCAGCCCAAGACGCTGGACGAGATCGGCAAGGTCGACGGGGTCACCCGGGAGCTGATCCGCCAGATCGAGTCCAACACCACACCCAGGCTGCGCCATCCGTCCCGGTCCAAGCCCCTCCGGGACTACCTCGACTGACCTGACCGACGACCGTCAGCCCCAGGATGTAACCAGCCATCGCGCCCGGCTCGGGGACGCACAGAATGCCCAGATCCGGACGGCCAGCATCGTGACCGGCATCGAGCCGTACTCCGCGCAGATTGGGCGGGACTGTATGCGTTCTCCGTGGCTCCAGGGGTCACTCAGCGTAATGTCGACCGTCGGCCTCAACGCCTATCGATCCGGCCTTAACTGCCCTGTAGCCCCAAGACAGAAGCTCCTGACTGCAGGGTCCCGCACTGCCCGACATGGATTTCCGCAACACGGCCAGTTCTAACATTTCGCTAACATCGTGTCAGAAACTGGGAGCACGGGCTTCGTAGAAGACCTGGTCAGGCTACAGGCCGAGGCTCCGGGCGATGACTTCCTTCTGGATCTCGGTGGTGCCGCCGAAGATGGACGGCATCACCGGCACTATTTGGGCCAGCCAGACTATGCTGCCCCTCGGGCCCCACGACCGCTCAACCTCGCCAAACCGTGAGCGTGGACCGACGATAGTCGGCATCAGTAGCGTTGGCTGATCCACACCGATATGTGGGCGGGCTCTAGGGCCTGGTGCACGACACTGGCCAGGTCATCTTGGACGGCATCCAGGTCGATAGCTTCTTTGAGCCGGGCTGCGAATGCTGCCACGGTCTTGTCCGCGTCATACCGGGTCCGGTTGAACCGGCGGTGCACTGCCCGCTGGACCCGTTTGCGCAGCGGGTTGAACAGCGCGGCCGCAGCCAGCGTCGAGCCAGACCGCTACCGGCGTGGTAGGCGACATGACGTGGGTGGCCAGGAACACGAGCCCTGCATAGACACCCACCAGCAGGCCGATGACGATCGCGTACGCCAGGGTGCGGCTTATCATCCCGTCGATGTCATACAGCCGGTACTTCAAGATCCCCACCCCGATGCTCACCGGCACCGCGACCAGGCCGAAGCCGAGAACGGTCGACACGACCTGCCCGGTCCCGGCGGCGCTGTCGGCTGCGGCGCTCAGCGCGACTGAGATGACGCTGAAGGCGCCGCCGGGCGGCAGGTCACATCATCCCACCGCGGCTTAAATTAGCGGCCCCCGTAGGTCACTGCCGTCCCTCCCTCCTGATGGCCAGCCGCGACCTAACCCGAGTGCTCAATGACAGGTATGGCTGCGTCAACCCCAACAGGTATCTCAGCGAGCATGCTGTCAAGGCCTACGTCGACCAGCTCACCTCGTTAGGGCCGGCGGGCTTGATCAGTTCCTCCAGACGCTGCCTAGCGATGTCGCGCAAGTTCCGCGGCCCCGGACCCACAGCTGCGCATGATGCGGTGAGATGGTTTCCTCACGCCAGCTCGACCTAGGTTGCACTGGAACTGCATTCGGACCCTTGTCATCCATCTTCGGAATCGTATCTGAATTCGATTCCCTCGCCTGACTAGTATCTCCCGTGGCTCCGCTTGAGCACGGCCACCAAGGCATCCTCCGCGCTGGCCTGAGTGGCCGGGTTGGGGTCAATGACCGGACCTGCCCAGAGCAGGCCGAACTGGTGGTGCCGGTTGGTGTCGTGGGCCTCGATGGACCGCGCCTGCTTTCGGAAGAACAAGGAGAACTGACTGGTTCTGGCAGTGACAGCCAGCACCTTGAGGTCCTGCACGAAGATTCCCTTGTACGACTCACGGGCGCCGCCGGTGCTGTTGCCGCATCCGGTCCCCCTGCATCGCTCGTGCAGCACCCCGCTGATCGTAAGATGGCTGATCGCCGCCTTGGCGATGCGCTGGGCGGTACGCAAAAGCCCGGAGTCCTTGGTCGCCCGGTAGAGCTGGGCCAGGCCTGCCAGGATCACGCCCTGGTTGTAGGTCCAGGTGGTTTCGTGGTTACTGGCGCAGCGTGAGTTGAGGCCGTCGTTGATCAGGTCGCTCTTGTTGATCATCCCGCTGCCCTTGAACCACGACCATTCGGCTTTGGCCCACCTCAGGTACTTAGTGTCACCGCGGATGGTGTTGTGCAGCCATGCGGTCAGCTCAAGGAAGATCTCGTTGGTGATCGCATTCTTATAGGCCTTGGCAGTCGTCCAATACACCCCGCCGCGGCATGTGCCGTCCCAGGACCGGTGCATGTAGTTGGCGTCGGTTTCCGCCATAGCCAGGTACCGTCTGGACCGGGTGATGTCGTAGGCCTGCAGCCAGGCCAGTCCCCACCAGCCGGTGTCGTCGTTGTAGGAATTCTCGAAGTTGCCCCGCTTGTGGTCCTTGAACGCAGTGCGGATTGCCTTGCTGTAGCCAGTGTCTCCGGTCGCTTGCTGGTAGGTCTCCAAGGTCGACAATGCGACGGCAGCTTGCCACCAGACATTGCCGACAAGTCCGGTATGCGGGTTATACGACTTCATCAGCTCGGCCATGCCAGCCTTCTGCGGGCTCGTGGCCCTAACAGATGCCGAAGCGGCGCCGCCGCTCATCGCGGTCGGGGCGACGGCGATGACCGCAACTGTGAGCGCAGAGACCAAGATCCCAAACGGCGACCGGCGACCAGATCGGACCGCGCTCGAGCTTCCGAGGGTTTTCGCCCGGCACCGGCCAGCCTCGATGACCTCGCCGTCCAGGATCCGGTACGCCGCGCCCCTGGCCCGGGCGAACTCCAGCGCGACGTCAAACACGGCACGACAGGAGACCACGCGGAGCCTCTCCCAGTAGATGGGCGATCTTTGACGAGACCTTTCTACCGGGAGCTCACCGTCTATCAGGGGATATCCGCTTATGTCCGCTTATGTCCGCGTGTCTGTGCCAATGCCCGTTAGATTCGCATGGCCGCTCCTTTAGGGAGAAACCTCAATGTACGGCTAGGTCATTTTGTCGCGCTCTGGCGATTCAGTCGGCGACCTGGCATGGGGGAGGCGCCTGGATGGCCGCAGCACATCAGGTTGACAAAGCCGCCTGGAGGGCAATCGTCTAACTAGAGGGGAAGGCCAGCCGTCTGTCGGCGGCTCCGGTGCTTACCGATGTCGCGGTCACCAGCACCAGGCGCCTGCTGCAGCGCCGGCACCACCGGCTTCTGGTCGCGTCGCTCCTGCGGCGGCAGCTAGTCTCTGCCGCTCGGGAATTCCCCCGCTCAGGCCGGACACCGTGAGGGACCGGATCCCGACATGCCGGACCTGACGGTTTGTGCTGGCGACCCACCGGCCTGAGGCCCGAAGATACAGCCACACCCAGCTGTGACACCAGCGGGGACGATGAGCTCTATACAGGCGGTACGCGACTTCCTCCGCGGCGGCGGCCTGCGCCGCGGAGCACTCGCTGACGCCGGGCAGGTTCGCGACGTCAATCCAGGCGTCCAGGTACGCCGCATATGCCGCTTGCACCGCAGGGTGAGCGTTCGGACCGGCCGGGGTCCGCTCACTACCCGCGGTCACTGCCCGGCCTCCGTCAGCGGGCCCCGCATTGGTGCTGTGGCCGTTCATGCACGTGCCTCCATCTCGGGTTCGGGTTCCGGGATACGTCCATGGGTCAGCACCGGCAGCCACCACTGCCGGAACTCGGCGTTCGCCTGATCGATCTCTTCGGGGTCATACGGTGATCAACTAAGGTTCTCCGCGGCCTCCTCCCATTCGTAGATATGTCATTTCACCTCACTGGCGAGGATGTAATCTTCATCTTCACTAGGAGGTTGCCAATACCTCAGATAATTATCCAACATTTCTCGGCTAATCTTAAACGAGTCTTTCGTGAGAAAATTGTTTCTTCCCGCAACTCTTTCCCGTATCGTTTCTATCGGCGTCTCAATATAGTACATTACCGCTTTAGCGCCAATTGCACCCGTTCTTCTTCTCATCTCATCTCGTAGTTCTCTTTCCCAAAATCCCTCATCAATAATGACATCAATACCTTTCTCGGCAAGCTGGAATGCGACATCCCTTGATAGCCCGCAGATCTTATGATCCCATTCCTTATATCCATCGATTGTAGGATCGTTTCCAATTAGACGAATTGACCACTCATCCTTCGTGATTCTCACTGCACCAGTTTTTCCCTCTAGCTTCTTTGCGAAAGTAGTTTTACCGGCACCGATAAATCCACAAATTAGATAAACGATAGGTTGTCTCCTCATAAAAGTATCATACCAGGTTCTAAATAGAATTAAGAAACCTACACAGATGTTGGTGCTGATGGAAGCTAAAAATATATGCTCCCCGTCACGGAGGAGATCCACCTGGGTCCGACCCTTTGGGCATTCCAAATCTTGGAGCTTCCATAAAAGAGGATTATACCATTACGAGAAAACTGCACGTAGATTTATTTGTCAAGTGTCGATCTATTACCAGATATTAGGATTGAGCCTTGAATTTAGGTTTTGTCGAAAACTGCGTTTCTGACCGGTTCGCTGCCAACTCCACTTCGCGTAGCTATTGAGATGGCCTCGGCTTCGGTGAGGACCGGTAAGTGTTGCTCGTTTCTCAGGCCGACCTTCAAGAAACCGGTCGTGGAGCTCCTGCGAAGTTACAAGGTCATTGGAGCGCTGCGCTAACGTGCTCCACTACCTCTGTCTGGCATAAGGCCAGGTCAGTGGGCGCAGGAGGGTTCGAACCTCCGGCTTCTCGCTTGTAAGGCGAAAACAGCTCACAAAAAGGTCCAGCTCACAGAGTCGGCTTCATGCGCTTGACCTGCGGAAACCATGCCCTGAGATGCCCCGGGATGCCTGGGAAAGTCTGCACGGTGGTTCCCGCAAGTGGTTCCCGGAGCAACGTCCAAGATCACCAGAGTCCGGCACAGAGCAAAGGCTCCTGGCTCCTCTGCCTATCACCGGCACTTCCGCGCCGACAAGCCTGAAGCACCAGGTCCGGACCGCTGCAAGGCCATCAATGCCGAAGCCGGGCCAGGACTCCCACCAGCGCCATCGGCCGAACAGCGACCGTCACGAAGAGTGGACGCCCCGCTCGGTTGACAAACGGGTGCTCGCGCATAACGCCGAATACGCGCTCATCCACCCGGTGCCATCTGGGGCGGACGTCGCGCGCAGATTATCTGTTACGGCACAATCTCAGTGATCTATGTCGCGAGTGTCCTGAAGGTAGCGGCCGTAACTTCCTGGACTTGGTTGTTAAACCTCGGCTGCCGTCCTGATCGTGTCGTGGAAGCCATTTGAGGGGCGGTCGCTACACTGCGGCGGTTGCGTGAGGCGGGGCTGCCGCTGGCTTTGGTCACCAACACGGTCTCCCGTACCCGGGCCTCGATCGCGGCGGCGCTGTCCGGGGCGGGCTTTGCGTCACTGCCGCTGAGGTTTGACTGCTCCGGTCATCGCGGCCGCCTATCTGGCCGCGCATTATCCGGGTGCCCGGTGCCTGCTGCTCAACAGCGGGGATGAGTGAGGCCAAAACTGAGCCCAGAGCCCGGAAGCCGTGTCAGGTGAGATGCTCGACTTCGGCGGTGAGCTCGCCGCCCGCGTCGCCGGTGTTGACGACGCTGGTCGGCTCGAACAGGAGCAGCGCGGTTTCGGTGTCGGCGCGCGGACAATGCTCGACCCCTTGTGGTACGACGAAGAGCTCCCATGGAGCCAGCACGACATCGCGATCCCGCATCTGGATGGTGAGCTGTCCGCTGAGCACCAGGAAGAACTCGTCCGTGTCAGGGTGCTGGTGCCAGGTGAATTCGCCCTGGACCTTGACAATCCTGACGTCGTAATCGTTGACCTGGGCAATCTTCTTGGGCGACCAGTGCTCAGCGAATCGCGCCAGCATCGCGTCGAGGTTCACCTGTTGCATGTCATCATCCTTTCCTCTTGTCTTGGCTACAAGGATGGGCGGCGGGACGACTGCTGTGTCTGGGCACGTTGCCGCAAGGCCAAGGGCCGACCCGCCCGCCCGGGCCTGCGCCAGTTAGCCCCGGTCCCTGGCGCAGGCCCCGCCCGGTTCACTCCAGGGGTTGCCTGGCTATGACCTGCGGCTGCCGGCCGGCCAGCAGCCAGCCGCCGACGGCCGCCACCAGCGGCAGGCCGGCCAGGACGGCGAGCAGGTCCAGCACCGGGAAGTCGCCGAAGGTGACGGTCAGGCTGCTGCGGGCCCAGGCGACGCCGGCGGCGGTGGCGCCGGCCGCGCCCAGGATCGCCCCGAGCAGGCCGATCGCGCCGGCCGTGGCGCTGGTGATCGACCGGCGGATCCGGCTGCTGGCGCCGGTCGCGGCGAGCGTGCGCAGGTCGCCTGAGGTCTCGCTGCGGACCAGGCCGACGGACATGACCAGCACGCCGAGCGCGATGACCAGGCCGAGCACGGTGGCGCCGTCGCTGATCTGATTGAGCCCCAGCTCACCGGACTTGGTCTCGACGGTCACCCCAGCGTTGGCCGCGATCTGCCTGGCCGAGCTGATCTGGGCAGAGGTGAGCGGCTGCGGCGCCTGGATGAACCAGCCGTCCAGCGAGGTCTGCAGCTTGTACCGCTGGATCGCGTGAGGGGTGATGACCGTGTTGGGCGCCGACGTACCGGACGGCAGCGCGGCGAGCTGCTGGATCTTCGGGTTGTCCGCAGCGCTCGGGGTGGCCTGCGGGTTACCCAGGTCGCCGTAGATGAGCTGCATGTCCGGGACGCTGCCCAGGCCGGGGCGCATGGACACGATGTCGGCGCCGGGGTCGACCTGGCTGGGCCTGATGCCGAAGTCCGCCAGCAGCGCCGGGGTGGCCACGTACAGCGTGCCGGAGAAGTTGTTGTTCTGCCGGCCTTGCTGCTGCAGCGTGGCGTTCACCGTGTCCAGCGGCAGCACGTACTGCGCGTGCAAGGAGGCAGCGAAGCTATCCACCTTTGCTTGCAGCGCTGCGGTCTGGCCCGGGGTCAGGCCGCCGCCGCCGGGACCGGCGTTCGGGCCCTGGTCCTGGGTGTACATGATGAGCTGGTCGCTGGTCAGGTTCTGCCCGGTGTAGTCCAGCACGTTGGAGAACCTGACGCTGGCCACGATGCCGATGAGCATGGCCAGGAACACCGCGAAGCTCACCGCGGCCACGGCCGCCCCCGAGCGGGCCCGCTGGCGCACCAGGTCACGCAGCGCGATCCGGACGGCGACCGGCACCCGGGGCCCGGCCCCGGCGGTCAGCACCGTGACGCAGGCCGGCGCGAGCAGGAAGATTCCGGCGCTGATGCCCACCAGGCCGCCGAGGACGAGCAGCGCGTCGCTGCCGCTGCTCCCGCCCCAGCCGCCGGAGAACAACAGGCAGACCACGCCCGCGATGACCAGGGCCACGCCCGGCAGGGCGGAGCGTCGCACGCCCTTAGGCGCGGCCGGGCGCCCGGACAGGGCCGCCAGCACCGGGACCCGGGCCATGGCACGGGCGGGCCGCCGGGCTGCGAGCACCGAGGTCACCACGGCCAGCGCCATCCCCGCCACGATCGCCCACCACGGCAGGTTCAGCGGGTCGATCCGGTGCGCGGTATCGGCCTCCAGGGACGGGACGTAGGCGAACCAGGCGCCGAACCCCGCCGCCACGCCGACCACCGTGGCGGTCAGCCCGACCGCGGCGCCGTTGGCCGTCATCACCAGCCGGACGTTGCGCTCGGTCGCGCCGAGCGCGGCGAGCATGCCCAGCGCCCGCAGCCGCCGCTGGGCCATCACGGTGAACCCGGCCACCGACACCAGCCCGATGAACACCAGCCCGAGGACGGCCACCACCAGCACGATCGTCGCCGGGCTGATGATGCCCGTGTGGCCGGACTGGCCGGCCAGCGAGACGTTCGCGTCCGCGGGCAGGCCGGCGAACACGGGCGGCGGCGGGCCCGCAGTGACCTGGTCCTGGTTCTGGCCGGCCCCTTGCGGAGCGTTGACCAGGATGGTCACCTGGGTCGGCGTGGTGACTTTCCCGGGCGCGACCAGCGCGAACTCGTCGTTGAGGTCGGCCGGGTTTTCCACGATGCCGGTGACCAGCCAGGATCGGCCGTCCGCGTGCCAGGTGCCGCCCGCCTTCACGTCATAAAGGGACGCGACCTGGCTGGTCAGCGCGACCTGGCCGGGTCCGGCCGGGTAGTGCCCGGAGTCCAGGGCGAGCAGCGGGCGGCCGAACCGGCCCGCCGGGTTCTGCGCGCGCAGCTCGACGGACTGCGTCGAGCCGGTGCTAAGGACCTGGTTCTCGATCACGTCGATCGGGCCGTAGTTCCTGCCGATCTGTGCGATCTCGGCGGCCAGGTGCGGGTCGGTGCCCGGCAGGCTGATCGCGGCGGTGGCGGTGCCGAAGGTCGCGGTGGCAGGCGGCGGGGTGTTGGTGGCCACGCCTATGCCCCAGATCGTCGCGGCCACCGCGACGGTGAGCAGGCCGAGCACCAGCAGCTGCTGGCGCCACTGGCGGCGGAACAGCCGCCAGGCCCAGCGGATGACGGCCCGCCGGGCCGGGACGCCCCCGTTGCCGGTCCCGGCCCGGTCGGGCCTGCTGGTTATCGTCGCGGTGCTCACCGGACTTGTCCCAGCAGCGGCTCGGGACCGGCCGGCGCCGCGGTCTGGTCGGTCACCCGGCCGTCCCGCAGGAACACCACCCGGTCCGCCCAGGAGGCCAGCTGCGCGTCGTGGGTCGTCACGACCGCGGCCATCCCGCGCTGGCACGCGGCGTGGATGAGCCGCATGACCGCCTCCCCGTTGGCCGAATCGAGCGCGCCCGAGGGCTCGTCGGCCAGCAGCAGCCGGTGCTCGCCGACCACGGCGCGGGCGATCGCCACCCGCTGCCGCTCGCCGCCGGACAGCTCGTCGGGGAAGTGCGACGCCCGGCCGGCCAGGCCCAGGGACTCCAGGGCGCCCAGGCCCACCTGGCGGGCCCGGCGGGCCGGCACGCCGTCGAGCTCGAGCGGCAGCGCGACGTTCTCGGCCGCGGTCAGCCCGGGCAGCAGGTTGAAATCCTGGAACACGAAGCCGATCGACCGGCGCCGCAGCCGCGCCTTCCCGTTGCGGGACAGCTTGGCCAGGTCCTCCCCGCAGACGACCACCTCGCCGCTGGTCGGGTCCTCCAGGCTGCCCGCGATGGTCAGCAGCGTGGACTTGCCCGACCCGCTCGGCCCCATCACCGCCACCATCGACCCGGCGTCGACCGACAGGTCAATGCCGGCCAGCGCGTGCACCTCGGCGGCTCCCTGGCCGTAGGCCCGGGACACCTGCCGCATGTCGAGGACGCTCACCGCGGTCCCCCCCGTTCTGTGTCGTAGTTCATGGTTGGCTCCGTTTCTTGTCGTGACAGCGGGCTAGCAGGGTCCGGGCCGACAGTCCGTTTGATGCGGCCGCCGGCGGGCCGGAAGCGTCATGTGCCACCAGCAGCAGCTGGCCTGCGCCCAAGTGCTCGCTCACCGCGCCCGCAGGAGCGATCTGGTCGCCGAGCACGCCATAGACGCTCGCGGCGGTGCCGATGAACTGGATGAACATCTGGGCTTCTCACGCTTGGCGGAACGCCGCCCGCAGCGGCGCGACGAGGATCAGGGCTTGGATCGCGTGGGTTCGCCTCCAGGGCGAACCGTTCTGGCCGCGGTCACCGGGCGGTGGCCGCAAGGCCCCGCCGGGCCGCGTTGCCGTGCTGCCCGGCGGAAGTCCTCCTCGCGCTGGCGAACGATCTCTTGCAGCAGGTACCAGTGCATTGATGTAGGCCCCTCACCTGGTGATCCATGCAGTCCCGTCAGCCCGCCGCCTGGGCGGGCCCGGGGGAAGGTGACGGCCTGGATGTTCTTCCGGCGACGCGATCACCGGCACGGGCGAGCGCCTTGGCCCGGACCACATCGGGGTCCCGCGGGTCGGGCGGCAGGACCTCGGGCCAGCGATGCTCGCGCCGGGCCCTCGGCCGGTGGATACGGATCTGCTGCACTGTGTCTCATCTCCTCGGCCGGCCACCCCATACCGCGGGAGGCCGGTGGCGGACAGCCCGGCCCTGGTGGCCCGGCTCTTCGGGAAACCGTACGGATTCCCGCCTGCGCAGGGCATCACCCGAAGGTGCCTGCCAGGTGGAATCTTCCGCGGCGGGCATTGGCACGAAGGTGCTGCCAGGTCGGCTGGGGTGCGGTGCCACGGAATCAGGCCGAGCTGCCGGGCCCGCGCGGCGGCCTCGGTGCGGTTAGCGGCGCCGAGCTTGCCCAGGAGGTGGGTCACATGCTTTTGACCGTGTCGAGCGCTACCACCAGGTCGTGGGCGATGCCCTGATTTGACCTGCCCGCGGCGATGAGCCGCAGCATCTCCAGCTCGCGATCGGTCAGCGGCTCGGCCAGGCCCGGCGGCGCGGCTCGCCCCGGCGGCGGCACCGCGCCTGCCCGGCCGCAGGCGCGCAGGAGCGCGGCCAGGCAGCCAGGGCCGATGCGGCCAGCCGCATGCTCCCGGCCCGCCCGGGCCCGGGACAGCTGGGATGATCGCTGTGTCTTGGTGATCGTCCAGTGGTGCCCTGCACGAGCATGCCGGCGGCCAGGCCCATGAACACCGGAATTGTTCCGGGTCGCTGCTGGCTTGCCGCTGGTAGCGGCAGGCGTGCGGGCCGCTAGTCCGGGATGATCGCGTCCACCTCGAACTCCACCAGCCATTGCGGATCCACGAAGCGTGATACCTCGATGAAGGTGGTGGCGGGCCGGACCTGGGCGAACCGCTCCGCGTGGGCGCGGGCGGCCTGCCTCCATTGCCGGATGTCGGTGAGCATCACCCGAGTGCGGACCACGTCGGCCAGCGCGGCGCCCGCCTCGTGGAGCGCTTGTTCGGCGATGTCGAGGCAGCGGACCGACTGGGCGTAGACGTCGCCGGGGGCTGCGGTGCCGCCGCCTGGCGCGATCGGCGCGGTGCCGGCCACGCAGACGTACGGGCATGCGCGCACGGCGCGGGAGAAGCCGATTTCTGGTTCAAGAGGCGAGCCCGAGGTCACCAGGCGGCGGGATGAAGGCATAGCCGCAGAATGCCAGATCCTGGCTACAGATCAATACCGCTGCGCGAGCCCGAGCATGACGCCCGCGGCAGGCCGAGGCGCTGGCAGACGGCGGACCGGTGCACGCGGAGCTCGGCGAGCAGCGCCGCGGCAGGGGCGCTGCCGGGCCGGCGGGGGGTGGTGTCAGGGGATCAAGCCGGGACACCGCCGGGCCAAGACGATCACCAACTGCGTGACCAACCGCCGGGGTGATGGCCCGGACACCCCGGCTGAGGCCCGGGAGTGCGTGGCCCGGGCCAGCGACCCGTCGCTGCAAGACCTGCTCACCCGTGTCGATGACGAGACGATCGCCACGGCTATCCGGGGCGTGCGGGACCTGGAGCGACACTGGCCGGCGGTACCGACTGGCGGCAAGCTCACGCTGGTCTGGCCGCTGGCACGTGATTTCTTCGCCGGGGCGACAGGAGACCCGCGGTCGGCCAGTGACTAGGACCAGCCCGACACCGAACATCCCGTTATGGGCCCGATATGGCAGCAGAACCGGTAGCGGCATAGGCGACCATAACGGCGGTTCACGTTCGCGCTGAGATTGCGGTGCGTCACCGCGGGGTGGTGGTTGACATCGGCGGCTGCAGGCGGCTCCGCCTGGGGGCTGCCACCGCCAGGCGGAGCTTCTCCCGTCCGGTACGCCTGTTACCGGGCAGCGCCTGCGACGTAGGCGGCGACGATATAGGTGGCGTGCCGGTCCAGGCTGCCGCGGGCCCGGTCATACCGGATCGTCGTTCTCGGGTCGGCGTGCGAGGCGGCCTCTTGCACGTCGCGCAGCGGGACCCCGGCATCCAGCGCGGCAGTGATGAACGCGTGCCTGAGCGTATGGGGCGTGACCGCCTTGCCGATCCCGGCGCGGCGGGCGGCCTTGCGGACGATCCGCCCGGCGCCGTGCCGGTCCAGTCGGCGGCCGTCCGCGGTCAGGAACACCGGCCCGCCGGTGCGCTCGCCGACGGCCAGGTCGATCGCCCGGGCGGTCCGCGGCGCGAGCGGGATGGTGACGACCTTGCCGCCTTTGCGGGTGATGGTCAGGGTCCGGTGCCCGCGTTCCAGGCCCAGGTGCTCGATGTCCGCGCTGGTGGCCTCCGATACCCGCAGCCCGTTCAGCGCGAGCAGCGAGACCAGCGCGTGTTCTGTCGGCGGGCCGAGACCGGCGGCGACGAGCAATGCGCCGAGCTCGTTGCGGTCTAGTCCGACGGCGTGAGATTCGTAATCGACTCGCGGACGGCGGACGTGGGCGGCGGGTGAGTGATCCAGGAGTTCTTCTTCGACGGCGTATTTGTAGAACCCGGCGATGGTGGACAGCCGCCGGGTGACGGTGGCGCGGGCGCGGCCTCTGGTTTCCAGGTCGTGGGCGAAGGACTCGATGTCGGGGCGGCGGACGGCGAACAGGTTGAGGGAGCAGGCCCGGCACCAGGTGGTGAACTGGCGCAGGTCCAGTGCATAGGCCTCGCGGGTCAGGCCGCGGTACCCGGCCAGGTACCCGGCCAGGGCGAGCCGTTCGGGATCGGTGAAGGCGGGCTGGATCGTGGCGAGCGCGGTGGATGGGGCGGCAGTGGTCATCGGGCACCTCCCGGCCGGGCTGAGACCCGAAGGAGGCTCGGCTGGGCCGGCTGCGGGTCCCAGCGGTTAAGCGGAAACCCACCGTAAACCGCCCTGCCAGGTCACGCTATGCCACCAGAGAGCAAGCGCCGCAGTACGGCAAGGAGCCTGGGAAATGCTCCATACCGCCGAATCCGTATTCGGGTGTCAGGCGGCCTTTCGTGGTCCCGAGTAGTACAGATCTTCTGGTTATGGGCCGAGCGGGTTGGGGTGCGGGATGCGGGCCGGGGACGCGAAGACCGGGTTGGAGCTGTGCGCCGTGATCATGGCGGGGGTTCTTGTACCCGGGCTGCGGCTGGCTGGAGGCTGCCGCTCGCTGCAGGGTCTGAGCTGGCCGGCGGCGGTGTGCGGGTGTTTGAGTATGCCGCGGGGGAAGGTTTTACCGTGATCGCATGGAGCAGGAAGCGCCGGACGTATTGCTGACCGTCGGGATCGTGGCCCGGCGCAGCGGGCTGACCGCGAAGGCGCTGCGGCACTACGATCGCATCGGGCTGCTGCGGCCGGCTCGTGTTGACGACGCGACGGGGTACCGGCGGTACTGCAGCGACCAGGTGGCGGAAGCCCGGCTGGTCGGCTCGCTGGACCTGCCGCTGGACCAGGTGCGCGCGGCTGTCCTCGCGTGGAAGAACGGCGACGATACTGCTATCGAGCACGTGATCCGTCAGCACAGGAGCCGTCTGGACGCCCGGGTCACACGGCTGCGCGGCGCCTTGCACCGGATCGATCACCTACTGCGGGAAGGACTGGAAACTGTCATGTCTGAGCAGGATGGGCCTGGCCGCGCGGCGACTGCCAAGAGCGCGCCGGGCACCGGCAGCGTCACAGATCCACGGCTGCTCGCCGCCCAGTTGTTCAACGAGACCTGGCGGCTGATGGAACAGGAGGGCAGGAGCAGGCAGGACGATGACCGCATGATCCACACCGCGCATGCGTCCCGCTATCACTGGGGCCAGGTTCCCACGGCCATCCCGGCGCACCTGGCCCGCGGCGAATGGCAGATCTCCCGTGTCTACACTGTGCTCGGCCGGGCCGAGCCCGCGTTGCACCACGCCCGCAGGGTGCTGGACCTATGCCAGGAAAACGGCATCGGGGACTGGGACCTCGCCTTCGCCTATGAGGCACTCGCCCGCGCCTGCGCCATCGCCGGAGACGCCGGCCAGGCCCGGGAATACACCGACCAGGCCCTGGCCGCCGCGGAGGACATCGCCGAAGACGCAGAGCGCGAGCTGCTGCTCGCCGACCTGGAAACCATTCCCGGCCAGCCGCGCTACTGGTAGCCCATACCCGTTCAGCCCGGCAGGCGCCGACGCCATCCAACGGCAAGCCGGCGTGGTCCAGCTGGGCCTTGTCCTACCGTCATGCGCATGACGCAATACAGATCAACCCGTTCGGCGCGCCTCCAGCAGACCTAGCCGAAAGGACTGATCCAGTACAGATCGGCGGCTTTGCGTGTCTGCCGGGGAAGCGCTTGACCGCGTTCTGTATGGACGCTGTGGTTGAGGTCGGCAGCTGCTCTACGCGGGAGGGGATCGTCAGGGGATCTTGCCGGCGCGTGTGATTGCGGGCCTGATCCAGGGCAAATTCTCTGGTGTTAGTTCGGCGTCGGCGTCTTGGGCGTGCTTTCGCGCATGGTAAGCCGGCCCCTGAGATCTTGTTGACCGCTGCGTGGGAGCCCGGCATGGACTGGCGGCCGGGGGCGCCCGCGGGTATCGGGCCCGGATGCCGGCGGCATGGCGGCCATCGGGCTCGTGTGGTGGTGACGGGTAACTGCTCGCCGCGGTCGAGCCCATATCATGGTCAGCGCGCTCGACTGCGTCGGTACCGGCCCCCGGCCGCGGGATGGCTGGCTGCGGGAGACATAGGAGCGAGATGACCAGGGTGTCACGGGCAGCGGCTGATCCGCTGGTGCTCGCGGTCGATGTCGGCTCCACCGCCACCCGCGGCGATGTGTACGACGCTGCGGGCCGCCCGGCTGCGGGCGGCAGGTGCAAGGTGGCGCACCAGTTCACCACGGCCGCCGATGGCACCTCGGTGATTGATCCAGACGGGGTCGTCGAGGAGGTGGCGCAGGTGATCGGCAGGCTCGCCGGGCGCTGGCGTGCCGGGCGCATCGCTGCGGTCGCTCTTGACACGTTTGCCTCGTCTTTGGTCGGGGTGGGATCTGGCGGCAGGGCGGTGAGCCCGTGCTACACCTATGCCGACTCCCGCTGCGCCGAGCAGGTCGCGGCGCTGCGCCGGGAGCTGGACGAGCCGGCCATTCAGCAACGCACTGGCTGCCGCTTGCATGCCAGCTACCTGGCGCCGCGGCTGCGCTGGCTGCAGGCCACGCAGCCTGGCGTGTTCGCTGCCGCGACACGCTGGATGTCGCTGGGCGAATACGTTTACCTGCGGCTGCTCGGCACTACCGCGGCCGGTACGTCCATCGCCGCCTGGACCGGCATGCTGGACCGCCGCACCGGCCGCTGGGATGATGAGCTGGTCGCCGCGGCGGGGCTGCGGACGGGCCAGCTGGGGGAGATCCGTGATCCTGCCCAGCCTTTCGACGACGCCGGGGCCGTGGTCGCTTCGCGCTGGCCGGCCCTGGCGCGCAGTATGTGGCTGCCGGTGGTGGCCGACGGCATCGCGAGCAACATCGGCGCGGGTGCCACCGGCGAGCAAGCCGCGGCGCTGTCCGCCGCCACCAGCGGCGCGATCCGGGTGCTCCTGCACCACATCCCGGCGACGGTGCCGGCCGGCCTGTGGTGTTACCGCGTGGACCGCGACCGGTCGCTGCTCGGCGGCGCCGTCAATGACGTCGGCCGGGTGGTGAGCTGGCTGAGTCAGACCCTGCGCCTGCCAGGCCCCGTTGACCTTTCCGCCGCGCCGGACCCGGGCACGCCGCTGGTGCTGCCGTATCTGTCCGGTGAGCGCAGCACCGGATGGGCCGCCACGGCCCGGGCGACGTTCGCCGGTGTTTCGGCCGCCACGACCGCCGCGATGCTGGCCCGGGGCGCGATGGAAGGCGTGGCCCTGAGCTTGGCCCGGATCGCCGGCCAGCTTGCCAGCGCAGCGGGCCCGCCACAGCAGGTGCTGGCCAGCGGGCGAATCACCCGGGAACTGCCCGATCTGCTGCAGCTGCTCGCCGACGTTCTCGGCGTGCCGGTCACCCCGGTGACCGGCAAGCGGACAACCCTGCGCGGTACCGCGATCATGGCCCTCGACGTTGTCGCCCCCGGCACAGCCAGGGCACAACCGGCAACCGGCCCGGTCCGTCGGCCGGTCGCCGCTCATCATGCCCGCTATGCCCAGCGAGCGCAGGCCTACCAGGCCCTTTATGACGCGGTCATTGCCCCGGCAACCGGCTAGCCACACCCTGGTGAGCCCGGCCCGGCCAGCTGCCCGGCAACCGGGCTCCGGCCGGAAATGACCCGCGGCGCCGAAGCATACAGACAACGACACCATCCTCATGACGCCATAGCTCCGCAGTCCTCACCTCGCCGCACCGGGTCATAAAACGGCCGACGGCGGCGCAGCCGATCCCACAGGCCGCCCGATCATCAGCAGCCGCCATTTCGGCGGACAACCGGCGCGCCGTGCATGGTTACGCGCGCCATCCCGCCTCGACAACGCTCGCACATGCCGATGAGGGGAGTTGGCAGACGCCGTATAGTACGCGCTCACACGTATGTCGCCCATGTCAGCGGCGATCAGTCAATTCAACCCTGTCGTTACTATCGCGGAGCGCCGAACGCCGAATATTCATTGTCCGCGTAGCAGGTCGGGGTTGGCTGTTGAGCAAGCAGTATTTCCGGTTCTGGCGCGGCACCAAGTGCCGCGCCTTCGCCCGCTCATAACCCGAGGCCCAGACGATGGGGATGGCCAGTTGCCGCCTTCGCCACCAGCGCATGTGGCGCAGCCACAGCACCGTGCTGCTGGACTCGTGCAGGAACAGGGGTCCTCGACGACAAGTCCGAACCTCGGCGCGACGACGGCGGGGGTCTCGGCTCGGCTTTCGACCCAGCCTCGTCCGATCCAGAACCTGAGCTCCTCGTCGCGTGCAGCTAGGCGCTGTGGCAGTCTGAGTGATGACGGGTGTGGTAGAGCTCCTCCTTGCCATCGGATGGGCAGCGTTCTGGCTGTACTGGCTCGTGGCGGCCTTTTCTATGAAGAGGGGTCGCGTGCCGTGGTCCCGCGAACTGGGTATCAGGGTGGCGATCGTGGTCGTCGTGATTCTCTTGCTCCGCTTGGGCGCCTTTCGGGGCACGGCCTCAACACGGTCCGGTGGCGCGCTGGCCTCAGGCTCGCCCTGTTCTTTGCAGGGTTGGGGTTCGCGATCTGGGCGCGGGTGCACCTCGGGCGCAACACGGGCATCCCGATGACGCAGAACGACGAGCCGGAGCTGGTGACGAGCGGCCCCTGCCACCTGGTCCGCCACCTGATCTACTCGGGCATCCTGGTCGCCGGCGTCGGTACCGCGGTGGCGCTGAGCTGGCTGTGGCTGACCGCCGTGGCCCTGGCCGGTGTCTACTTCGTCTACAGCGCGACCGTCGAGGAGCACTACTTGACCGGGCAGTTCCCAGAAACCTACCCGGCGTACAAGCGCTCGACCAAGATGCTCGTGCCGTTCATCTTTTAACGGGCTCGGCCGGCTTTGTGCCGGCGAGGACGGCCTCGGAGCGCGATGTTCTGGCAGATCGGCGGCGCCGCGGGCACCACCGGCCCGGTCCGCGCGAGCGCCGGCAGCGCACCCGGCAGAGCCAGGGCTGCTCACCTGGGGTGATGTCCCGGACGACATCCGGCCCCCGGCGGGTCGCTCGTCCCCCTAGCGGAGCAGGACCGCAGCCGGCGGGACCGGAGCGTCACCGAGGAGGGGATCGTGCTCGTCACCGCCGCCCGTCCGCGCGACCCCATCGGGCCGCACCAGCTCCAGGCAGCTATCGCCGCCCTCCACGATGAGGCGCAGAGCCCCGAAGCGACCGGCTGGCCCCACATCGCCGCCCTCTACGACGTCCTGCTCCGCCTAGATGACAACCTGGGGGTTGCGCCCAGCCGCCGGTCGCGATCAGCATGGTCGCCGGACCCCGGGCCAGCCCCGGGCTGGCCCAGCATCTCGGTACCGACCCTCGGGGTCAACGCCGGTCCTCGCGCCTACGCGGTCCGCGGCCACCTCCTCGTCAGCGCTGGCCACCCTGCTGCCGCGCTAGCCGCAGGCCTGGTGCGCTGCGCCGGGCGGCCTGGCTCCCCGCGAACCGCTGTCAGTCATCGCGGGCCAGGCTCAGCCGGTACCCGCCGCCCAGCACCGTCTGCACGATCCGGGGGCTGCCCGGGTCCTGCTCGATCTTGCGGCGCAGGTTCTTCACATGCGAATCGATGGTCCGCATATGCCTCTCGAACTCATCCCCCCGCACCCGGTTGATCAGCTCAAACCGCGAGTACACCCGGCCCGGGTCCGTGGCCAGCGCCACCAGGATCCGCCACTCGGCCGGCGTCAGCTCCACCCGTGCACCACGCACTGTCACCTCGCGGCGCGGCTGATCGATGACCAAGATCCCGCCGCCGTAGCTGGCGGCGCCCTGCCCGCTGCGGCTGAGCACCGCCTGGACGCGCAGTACCAGCTCCCGCGGGTTGAACGGCTTGGTCAGATTCTCATCGGGGCCCAGCTCCAGCCCGGCGATGCGGCCCTGCTCCCCGGTCCGGGCCGTCAGCATCAAGATCGGCACCGGCCCAGTCTCGCGGATCTGACGGACGACTGTCTCGCCAGGCACATCCGGCAGGCCCAGATCGAGGATGACCAGGTCCAGGGCGGCCGAGGCACCCAGGGCGATCGCCTCCGCGCCGGAACTGGTCGACAGGACATTAAACCCGGCTCGCTCCAGATACGACTGGACCAGCTCCCGCAGCCTCCGTTCGTTCTCCACCAGGAGCACCGTCGCCGCCATAGCCGCCTTATTCGCCTCTCCTCCGGCTGCCTGCCAGCCGCCTGGCGGCTGCATTCGGCCCGGTTAGCACAATCGCGGCGCATACCGGCCCGCTAACGCCGGGACGCACCCGCACTGACCTGTATCCGGCCTTAACGTCACCATCTAGTTGACCGGCCCGCTGCCGAACCAGCCCGTCCGGAAGGACCTTGCGACCGCAGGCCGTACGGTGTGCATCTCTCGATGGAGTCCGGTACCGCCAGGTATGCGACGTTCTGACCTGGGTGCCCGGGCGGAAGCCTGTGGCGCGGGTCAGGTGAGGAAAAACGCACGGCTGGGAAGTCCGGGCGTCACCGGCATCGCCGTGACGTGGGTCCCCGCGGATATGTGGTTCACCAAGCGGCCTGTCTGCATAGCGGAGCCCGCACAGCAGCCAGGCCGGGTTCAGTGTGCTGGGCATGTCGTCCTCCTCAGATGCCAATGAAGCCAGACACGTTGGAGGCCCCATGCGATGGCTATGGTCGCCGGATGGAGATGGCCGGGTCTTGCCGCGAGCGCGCCGTCCATGCCCTCACCGTGACAGCTTCGCCGGGTCGGCGTGCCGTCGCCGGCTGGTTTATCGCGCGCCCGTTAGCAAGCGCGTCGTCGTCGAACATCCAGTCGTAGTCGGCGGACAGGGTTTCATAGGAACCAGCCATGAGATCGTAGTCTGGCAGACAGCGCCGGAACTTCTGTTCTGTCGTTGGGCGTCTCCCGGCCGGGCGGCCCTGTCGGCCGTCAGAATGATGATGTTCCCGGAGGCGCCTGGGGCGGGGCGCCGATGACGGCTCCGGCGTGCGCCCGGCGGTGGGATCGCACCGGGATCTGATCAGGCTGGCCACGGTGGTGCTGGAGATAGCCAGAACCGCCCGCAGCTGCGCGGTGCGGCGGGGGGACAGGATCTGCTCCATGATGTTGTCCCAGCGGTCGGCGCCGGTGAGGCCAGCGGTGCCGGGCACCCGGCGGCGCATATTTCCATCCCATCCGATCTCGGTGACCACGACCCTCACCCCGACCAGTTTGCCCCCTTATCCACCCCTAGATGACCGATGGTGATGATCACCCTCGGCGAGCTCGTGCTCAACCCCGGGCAGGAGGCAACTTCCAGTCTTGTGTCCCGCTCGGGGACCTTCCGCGCCGTTCACGGGATGGCCCGCGGCCGGTCCGTAAGCCGGAACCGCCTGCCACCAGGGGGCATCTGGGCGGGCGTGGATTCAGGACACGGCCGGCGGCTGATGGTCAGCAGGCCGGGGCGATCACGTCAGGGGGGGCGCAGCCTGGTAGCTGTCCGGAAGCGGCGTCCCCGTCTGCGGCGATTCGACCTCGACGATGTCATCGCGCATCGGCCTCAGCAGGTCGACCAGCTCGTCCTGTTCTGTCTTCGGGACATTGAGCTCATGGAGCGCGGCCCCCAGATGCTGCATGGCGACCTCGAACTCGCCGGCCGTGACCTTCATCCCGTCGTGCGTATCCCGCATGCTCCGGCCGGTGTACGTGCAGGGACCGCCGGTGGCCTCGCACAACTGGTCGACAATCTCCTTCTTGAGCCGCGCGATGTCAGTCCGTGCGAACTTCCCGTTGGCCCTGTCATCGCCCCCGACACGGGCCACCCATGATTCCGTTACCGCGTTGATCGCATCGAGACCGCCGAGCCGGCCGTACAGCGACTTCGTCTGTGTCGTCATCTGCTTCCCCTTACATCGCCTCGTTACGCTGTTGCTTTTTGCTTTGGTGCGGTCTGGAAAGCCGTCTCGGCTCCCAGCCGAAGTCACTGCGCGGACGCTGCCCACGGTGACGGGTAAGGTTCGCGCGAGTTTGCGCTCAGAAAGAATGCACCCGCTTCCCGCAGAACCACGCCACCGATGCCCCTTGCGGGCCTTGGCCCTTGTCACACCTGGGCGGCTACGCCGCCGGCCCGGCCGCGCGATGACGGACAAGGCAAACTCCTTCCGAGCGAATCGCTCCGGGCTGCGGCGCTGCGCCATCAAGGCCGTGATCCCTAGGCCCGGTCCTCGAGGATGTCCAGGTCGTAGAAGACCGGCGGCCCATCGGAGATCTTCATGTACTGCTCTGCCGATGCCTGGGTTTCGAGCAGGCCGGAGTTCTCCATCGCTGACTCGTATGAGTCGAAGAACACGACAGCGAAGCACCGGCCGGGGTCGGAGTGATCACAGGCGAGCAGTTCCCTGCGCAGGGTGCGCTTGCCCTCGGTGGCACGCCACCACTCATCGTTGATCTGGCGTGCCCTCTCGATGTCGGAGGTGCGGAACTCGATGATCTGCATGAACGCCATGCGTTGATCTCCTTTCGCCGGCCGCGGCCGAGAGGAGTCGGTTGGCGACCTCTCTGTTACGAAGGGTGGTCGCGCCCTTTGCTTGTTCAGGCCACTCCTGCGTGGTGAAGCCTGGATGAAGACCGCGTGTGCGAGATGTGGAGCAGGTTCGCCACGCGAGGCGTCCAGACCTGTGCGTTTAGTCGTGTGCCTCGTCCTGAAAGGATGCCGCGGTGGGCCGGGCCTTCGGGGCGGCGACGGGTTCTCGCGCGCGCATCGTGGCCGGGGTACTGTCGCGTTGTGTCCCGGCCGGATCCGCCGCCCTGGCCTCATCCAAGCGCCGGTGGGCTGGCGCGGCGCGGCCAGAGTTCCGGCGCCCTGGCGCCCGGTCCCACTGGGGGTGGCTGTCGGCGTAAAACACCATGATCAGCCACGCGGCGAGGCAGATCACCGCCACGATAGGGACGACGATGAGGGATAGGCCGGAACCGTCCATGCCCGATGGTTCCTTAGCCGGGGCTGAGGAGTGCACGGCCGCGGATGCGGCCGTGGCGGAGGCCGCCGATCGAATCATTGGCGGCTTCCAGCCGGTACCGGGTGACGTGGAGCACGATCGCCTTCATAGGTGCTCTCCTGCGCGCCCAGAAAGTATTGGCGGGCTTGCCTGTAATGTGAGCCGGCCTGTGTGACGCCCGGATGCAGCACATGTGGCGCGCAAGTGGAGAGGATGCCTGCCAGCAGGCTGGCTTACCGGCTCACCGGAACAAC
>Ga0210383_10000339_pt1 | contig 44960 bp, 66 predicted proteins | sample IncBWC14OmetaG_FD_160072 | JGI IMG/M metagenome (GOLD analysis project Ga0210383, IMG submission 160072) | Forest soil microbial communities from Barre Woods Harvard Forest LTER site, Petersham, Massachusetts, United States - Inc-BW-C-14-O ...
AGCGATAAGCCGTTCAACCAGTTGCGACTGGATTTGGGCTAAAAAGAGCAAAGCTGAAATTACCGGTGAGACTGGAGCGCGCCCAAAACGACACAGTGACGGATTGCGCGCCCGCCACACCAAAACCAAGATCGCCGATGAAATCAGCTTCTATGCCATGTTGAACAATAAGTGTAGCCCCCGCTACTGCGGTGTAAGCCGAGGTCGATTGAACACCTAGAAAATACTGAAATCCAGGCGGCTTAGTCGTGATAGCGGGCAAATTTTGCTGAACGTTGAACCTAGAAACCGCTACGCTATTGTAACTAAACCAACGATCTGGACAGTAGACTGCATTCGATGCAGGAACGGCAATACTCGCCCCAGCAAAATGCTGGTCTACCCACATGTCGCCATTGTCGATGCGGTTAGGATTGACCCCTATCGGCATCGCATCGACATATTGCTTGGGCGCAGCTTGCAGCGTGGTCGTCGGATTGCCGGGAAGCACAATCGGCCCCGTCATTGTCCCGCCTACCAGCGGGAGGAAAGGACCGCCGGTCAAACCGGCCGCCGTCCACTTGGTCCCGTCCCAGGTCCAAGTGACGCCCGCAGCGGTGAACTGCTGGCCGAGCGTGGGGCTGGCGGGGAAGTCGATCATGTGACTTGCGTATAGGTCATGATCAAAGCTCCGCGCTCGCAGTTAAGCTACCGCTCCATTGCGCCCCTCCAGCAGCCGTAGCAACAGCGTATAAAACAAGATCATCAGGCAAGATATTTATTGCCGTTAGCCCACTAGCATTTATGTAAGATTGACCTGAAAGCACAATTGTCGGATTTGCGCGCATCGTCACAGGTAGAGCAATCGGACAACCAAAGTTGGCAGGCCCGTTCATGGATGTCATCATTGAGAGATTACTTTTTGTACAGTAATACCTCTGGCAGTCGGCCAAAGCCCTCGCCATCGTCAGTCGAGGAAACGGCGTTGCTACCGAGCCGATCTCCAACTTGACGCCGGTCAAATAAATACTGCTAGGAACAGCAATGATATTGGCCGCTCCGGTAACGCCTACATAGTTGGCCGCCGCCCACGCGTTGGCTGGCCCGCGATAATTCGCGCCAGAGCCAAAATCGAAGCTCACAAGAAGCGCCCCAGCATTGCCTTGCATTACCCACGTTCCGGCAGTATCGCCGGGGATATTGATAACAAACTGGGTCCAAGTGCTTACCGCCGGAACTGTAAAGGCGAATGGATAGCTCCGAGTGCTTGCATAATTGCGAATAGAACCGCTAAATGTTCCAGCCACGCCAGCATAAAACCAGAACGACAGCGTAACAGGTTGGGCGCTCGCTGATCCCCAACGGAAGTCGCTGATCATATCGGCTTCGATAGCCTGAAAAATTCCGAAAAAATCAGTAGCCAGAGGCGTGTAAGCAGAAATTCCCACAATATTTAAAGTATAGGGAAAAGTAAAAGCGGCAGGCTGGCGTTGCCACGTCGCTTTGCCAGCTTGATTTGCGCCATAAACCCATCTGTCTACCGTATAAGCGTTAGTCGCCGTCCCGCTTGCACCATTGTTCCTCTGATCAATGCGCATGTCCCCATTGATAATTCTATTCTCGTTGGTCCCAGGCCCCGCTGGCCCTTGCGGTCCGGTTGCTCCCGCTGGTCCCGTTGCGCCCTGTGGTCCCGCAGGTCCTTGCGCTCCCGGCTGACCTTGCGTGTTAGTCGCCGGAACCCATTGCGACGAGTTCGGATCTGGGTACCAAAGGTAGGTCTGACCCCCGACGCTATCGAACCACAACGCTCCCCCGACAGGACCAGCAGGAGCGGTATCGCTGATAGTAACTGGCGGCCCACCCGCTGTCCCTGGATGAACGTGATCGGCCCGCGCCCATGTCGTCGCCGTCCCAACCGCCGCCGTGCCATTGGCGAGCGGCAACGTGGTCGAGGCGGCAGGGATCGCCGTGGTCAGCGCGTAAGGAGCAAGCGTCGCCGTCCAATCGGTAATGTCAGTATGAGTGAGATGCACCCAGGCGGCGGATTTACGGGCGTAAGCGGTGCCGTCGTTGGGCGCGTCGGCAATGCCGCCGCCTGCTCCCGGCGGCGTCTGCCAGGACAAAAGACCCGCGCCATTGGTCTGTAGAAATTGCCCGGGCGTACCGCCAGGAAGGATGAACGACCCAGGCCCCTGCAAGGCGAAACTGCCGTTAACCGCCGCACCCGCGTTCATATTGACCGGACCAGCAAAGGCCGCCGCGCCGGTCGCGCGCGTAATGGTCAGCCAATTGCCGAGGAAGGCCCCAGTCGTACTATAAGCAGTAAGACTGAAATTCGATCCAGTATTGTTTAGACCCTCTGTGGTTCCATCGCCCAGCATCATCTGCCAACGCGTGAGCGTCGAGGTCTGTCCGAGAATGGCGCGCTGCTGACCATTCGGAGCGTTGAGAACAAGACTGTTCGCGCCCTGCACGGTCAGAACCTGATTGACCGTCAGCGAGCCGGTAATCGTGCCGCCTGTAGTAGGAATGACTGTCGCCCAGGCATTACTAACTCGCCCATAAGCATTGCCATCATTCGGCGCATCGGTCTGAATTGGAACCGGAGCCCAAGTAGCATTAAAGCGGCCAAAAATCTGACCACTTGGCGCTTCGGGAATATAAGTCTGCGGTAACCGTTCCCACGTTCCCATGTAACGGGAATAGGGGTAATTGTCCATAGGCGCTTCGCCGGGAGGAGCATTGTCTACATATTGCTTGGTTGCTGCGCCCAACGCCTGAACCGGATCGTGGTTCAATAGGATGTTTTCGCCATTCCCAGTAATTTCAAACGGAGAACCGATGTAAGTTCCGGTGCCATCATAATGATCGATAGTAAAATTTGGCGGCGAATCCCCATCATTAAGAGTGATTCCCCAAGCATTCGGCGCTAGAATTACAGCCGGAATATCCCTTATAATAATGCCATTAACTATAGAAGGGCCAGAGTTATTGGCACAAGGAGGAATTTCACTCCACTCATTGGATGGCGGAATGGGATTGGTCCAAGGCGGGCTTGGAGCGGGCGGACTAGGAACCCATTGGTCAGTCACTATCCGAAGCTCCGCGTTCGAGTTCGGGTGACGCGGGAACCAGATGCCTTGGCTTTAGCCCAATCGTTGTTCAGCTTGGTGATGATAGCGTCGGCCATCTGACCAAAGTTACTCGCCGGCCCTTCTTCGCCGACTGCGTGGAATGCCGCGTTGCGCAAACACTCCCAAAGATACATGTTCGGGTACTTTGTATAGACCCAACTGTCTGTGGTGTCATTCAGCGGCGGGACTTCGGCGTAATAGACAATCTGGTACTGAATGCCCTCCACATTGTCCGGCGTTCCGCCAAAATTGATGGTCCGACCAACAATGGTGTAATATCCGAACGCCGCCCAATCACGGAGATTGAAGAACTCATCATTCGACTTGTAGCGAATCGGGGACCATCCATTCGGCGCATATGTCGTCGCGATGCTTACTAGATACATTTCCAGCCAGTCATCAGGAAGCGTGGAACATCTCTGCGTGACCGTGTTGACGGACGGGGTGAGCATCTGGCTGACGCGCAAGTCCGAATTAAACTTCTGCTCAGCAAATGTAACATACGATTGAGTAAGGCCGGGAGTTCCGCTCCAATCGCCGCGATTTGCCCAATCCATAAGCTGATTGGTAAGAGTAGTTAGCTGCATCGGCATCAGAGGTAACCTAACAGCGCTAATATAAGCAAGATCACCAGAATAGTACCGACGCCTCCAAGGCCATAATTACCGTAACCATAGCCATAAGGCAGGCCGAATCGACCGGAACCGCCAAGCAGTGCGAGGACCAGGATCACGACCAGAATAACTACGATGGGGTTGCTCATATCCGCCCCTTCCAGATTCTAAACGGGGCTGCCTCGCTCGAATTGAGGTAGCGCTTCCAGTCATCCTCATCCCAGCCTTGCGCGATTGCTGTCTCATAAACCGTAAGCGGGATGCGAGCCAACAATTTATTAGTTGTGCGCTCGCGATGATTTTCCGCGTCGCGCTTAATGCCCTCTAGAACTTCATCAACATTCTGTTCAGTAATGACGTGGAACCGCGTCGGGTCTTCGGAGTCAGTCATAAGGGTACGACGAACACCGTCATGGTCCCTTATGACTGACTTCCGCTCCACGTCCTTGACTACTTACGCCGTAATGCCATTGAAGAGGATATGCGCGAGACTATTGCGCATCTCAACGCCCCACTCCACGACAATCATCCGATTCTCGGCATCACCGATGCGAGCCATCAGATACTGGCGGAACGCACGGAAGTACGCGACTGCGGCGTAATCAGGGTCGATGAGCAACCCGATGTCCGACGCAACCCAACGAGACGGCAGAGCTTTCACTCTACCGAAATCCGTCGCGAAAATATCGACGGTCGATACAACCTCGGTCTTGCCGACCAAGACTTGAGTGGTGGAACGACCAATAAAGGTCGAAGCTGTCCGCTTCGGCCCTGGAGGCAGAATCCACATCGTGGGCGACGCACCGTTGGTATATGCTTGTTGCATCGCATCGTTCAGCATCGCTTCCGTAAGCTGAACGGGAGTCCCCGGAACCGGGAACGGATCAGTCGAGAGGATCGGAATACCCGTCGTCACAGTTCCCGGCGCAATCGCAGCGGCGGGATTGCCCGATTTGTCAACGGCTCGCGCTACCCAATGGGAGAACCCTTCAGTGACGCGGGCAACAGGGGTCGTCGCGTCCGAACCATCGTTGCGCGGCTGGCGCGAGCATAGCATAACTTCCATGTCCGACTTGAGGACCTTGGCAGCCATTGCCATCTGGTGCGCCATTTCAGAACCTTTGCCTGCCGCATCGGACTCTTCTTGAGTGCCCGAAACAGTGGCATCGCGTTCCGAAATTTGGGTGCAGTTATTGACCCGAACAGTTGGCGTTCCAACCGAGGGCGAAAGTTGAAAGCCTTCGACCTGGGCGTTTGCCGCGTTGACTAGCGGAAGATGTTCGGTCTGCCAATCAAAGATTCGGTTCTTGACGTTGCGCCGCCGAATAGCCGACATAACCGGCGTATCGAACGGATCGATGTTGTAAATGGCGTTCGACAAATCTTCGCGATTTGCCGTCGCCTGATACGTAGTAAAGGCGTTGGTAACTTTGGCCATGTTGATCCCTCATCGGATTATCTTCTCGAAGACCGAGGCCGCATCGTCTAAGCGACCTGATTTAGCCAATCGGCTCTGGGCTTCGTCGATATTCCGGCGTCCCGCGTTCCCTATTCGGGGTGCGGAACCGGGTGTCAACGCTCTGCCTTTTCCGGGGATAACCGCTCTTGGTTTTGCCGCCATCAACCGGTCGTATTTGCTTGCCTTCCGGAGAACACTGAGCATTCGCGAATCGTATACTGTCGCGACCTCTTGTTCCGTGAAACCATGCGACATGGCTGTTCGCCGCATCGAATTGATTTCCTTCCGAAGGGAAGCCTCGTCAGGGATCTTATTGTCCATGACGAACCTCGCGAATTGATCCTTCGCGTAGGTTTCCGTGACGCGGGCTTGTTCTGCTGCCCGCTCTTGCATCGCCGCCGCTCTTTGCTGCCGCAGCGTGTTCAGTTTTTGGTCCACCGCCTCATATTGTTTTCGAAGCATGTGGGCTGATTTAGGGTCTCTTGTGAACTCCTCGTCCCAGTTCGGCTGTTGCGGGATAAGCGTAAGAATTTCCTGCTCCAACGCCGCGTTCTGGTTTATGTAATGGTCACGAGCCTGCGCAACTCTTTGCGCTTCGGCCATGACTGTCTGAGAAGCTTCGTTTACTTTATTCATCCGCTGATGGAACGTCTCGGTGCGGATGTACCCTTCTAACGCTTGCTTTAGGGAAACCTCCATCGGTTTCCCATCTACAACTACCTCATACCTTTCGGTGTCTTGCTCGGCGTCCCCGTCGGGCAACTGCTCCCCGCCCTCGGTCTCCCCGTCGCCGTCTGGAAGTATCCCTTCACCTTGTGACTCGGACTCGTCGTCACCGTCCCCTTGCCTACCCGTTTCACCGAAGTGTCCGTCGTCGGCGGAGGCATCGTCGCGTCCCGCTTCATCGGAGCGAGGACGTTGGCGACCCTGCCTTTCATTTTGGGAGGACGTTTTGCCGGATCGTGTGGAAGTCGATCCATCTTCGAAGGGGTCGCCATTTGCTCTCTCCTCTTGGCGACGCATACGAGCGTCTTCGCCACCATCTCTGGTGTCGCCAAACTCGTCGCCTTCAGTCTGACGCTCGGAGAACAAAGGCTCGGGCCTAGAGCGCGCCTCAGCAAATCGGCCAGCTTGGTCACGGGTTTGGACACGCTCAGTACTTTCGAGAGCGTTTCGAAACGCACCAGCAGCTTGATCAATTCCCTCGGGCATTCTTTAAGGCCATCTTATAATCATTGATGAGGATTGCTAACTCAGTAGCAAGGCCTTCTAGGGCGATAATTCTAGCACACAGCCGCGCGCCTGTCAAGTCCCCGCCACCGTTCTCCAGGAGTTCCTGGAACCATCGTTTCCTAAGCTCCAACGTCGCCCATTGAAATGCCTTATTCTCAAGCAGCGCCTTAGCCAGCTCAGCGCGCTCGCGGATAGGCTCAATATCCGGTTTCTGAGGCGGATCAGGGATGCTCATCCTCCCCAACCCCAGTTCTGATCGCTCCGATCCTGCGCCGCCCTGATATGCGCCATTATGCTGGGATCAGTTGGAATATAATTGGGATCCGACATAGGCGTTGTCGGCAATTTTTGATTAAAAAAGCCAGTCTTTCTCTGCCAATCGACAGCATCGAGATTGAAGGGCATGTAGTAGCCGCTCATGTTGTACGACTGAAAATCTTGATCGTGCGGCCTCGACGCCCATTGAGCCGGTCCCGCCGCCACGCGTCGATCCTCAACATTTTTCGAGCTGGGCATCTGCTGGTAAGCAGGATTGATCTGATCGCCGAGCACCGGTTGCAACGGCGGCCCATTCCACCAATTCTGTAGCCAACCAGGCATAGAGTTTAATGTGAAGCCGGGCATATTTATTCTCCAGCCGTCGGTTTCGCCGCCTCCATCGCTATCCTTTCCCGCTCAATCTGGCCCCTCTGCAACTCTTGGATGTGTTCGAGAGCCAGCTTCTGGCGCTCAATTTCCAGCTTCTGCTGATCATAATCTGCTTTCTGCTCGAGCTGCGCCCGCTGCAGCAGAGCAGTAGCATTGTTCTTGTCCGTCTCGATATGTTGCTGGCCAATTTTCGCGGCAGCGTCCGCCTTGACTTTCTCGTATTGCGCTTTGGAAGCAACCGTCATCGGATCGGGCTCCTTCGGCGCGGATTGCATGGCTTGCAGCGTTTGCGGGTCCGGCATCTTGAAGTATCGGCTCACATTCTTGATGTTGAGCATCTCCAACATGTCCGTAACCGTATTCAACATTTCGGGGATTCCACATATTGGATTATTCAACCCCATCTGACTGACCAACGTCTGCTGATCCTGCTTGATCTGCGTGAGCGCCATCATCCGCGTAACGTCGGTGCCCTTGCCTAGGGTCGGATTAACCTCGACGTTCATCGTCGCGTCGTAAGTGCTCGGATCGAATTGCTGGAAGCTTCCGTTGACTCGGAGAATCCGCGGTGGGTTCGGGTTCTCACAGATTTCACAAAATAGACCCTGGAACAGGTCCTTAAATCCCGTCTCCGCGAGAACCCTAGCCACCAATTCAATGCGTTCCTGAGCGCCGGAGATGATTGCATCAACGCCAATCATGGTCGAAGACTGCAATGCCTTGGGGTCAAGGCCCTTTGCCGCATCGGAGAGGCCAGTTCGTCGCTGCAACACTTCGTTAAGCTGCTGGATAATCGGAAGGACTTGCTGCCCGACGAATGGAGTCTGAGTGTAAGATACGGCGGTTGCCGGATCACCGCGCGTCCGAATGATAGCGCCCAAGTCATCATTCATCGCATCGTCGAGATTCGTCATTAATTCATTGACGGTCATCTTCGGATTGATAGACTCCGCCAGCGAATCCAACATGCCACGGAACATATTTGACTTAATTCGCTGAATATCGAGCGTTAGATCAGCAATACTATCCCCAACGATAGTGTGACTAATAGGATCAACGCTAAAGCAGGCGAACTTAGCGCGGTTTGCAGACTCGTCATTGACGATGTGATGATCTTCACCCATCGTGCAAATATACCTAAGCTGAGTCGAACCGTTGCCTTCACGATCAACCCAAATATACCATTCCCCATACATCACCCCATCGCCAATACGAGTCGACATTCCGCGACCTTCATTACGGAGTTGAGCCTCCATCGTGAAGTTGTGGATATCCTGCGTCTGAATATAGTTGGCGCACATATCGCGGTCATAACCCATCGCGACCAATTCATCGATGTAAACGATGCGCTCGTGGCCAATGATGCGAGAGCGAGACAAGCTCCTCGCGTAACGGTCAAGGCGCATCTCCTCTGGCGGAACGCCCGCTACTTTGATGATCGGTTTCGAAACAGTGAACTCAATAACCACCTGAGGAAAGAGGCCAGTTTGGCGATCAACCGGATCCGCCTGGACAACCCTCGCTCCGGGGGACTCTTGGAGTAACAGTTGAACCTGCATCTGGTTAACGTTGGCAAATGTCTTGTAAGCTGTCTGAACATTGTCATCGGTCCACCACTTCACGAAGCCCGTCTTGACCGTCATCGCGTCTTTGAATGCGCCATAAAGGATCAAGAATCCCGGATTGTCCTGCCAGAACGTATAATTCACGTAGTTGGTAGCCTGTTCGGCGATCGCTAGTTCCTGCTCAGTGCGCGGAATGATTGTAATGACATTCTCCGACGCAGCGAATATGCGGATAAGGGAGGGGAGGATGCTGAGAATCGCATCGCGAACATCGGTGGACACAAACGTCGATTTGTTCAGCGTCGCCGAATTGTAACGGTCATTCAGAATATCGCCGAATGTCAAATTCGGGTCGGTCAGAATGCTCGAAGTCTCTTCCGGGGGCAAGCTCCCGATGCTTGGAAGCATTCCGTAATAATATTTCTGCGCCTCATCGCGATATTTCGCGAGCACGGAGTTCTCATAATCTCTCGTGTCGTTGATCAGCGAATCGATGAATTGCTGATACGAATCGGGATCACCAGGATCGTACTGCGAAGCTGTTCCCTGATCCTTGAAGGTATAGAACAGACGTTCCATACCCCCAGCGGCTTGCTGCGTGTAAGACATGTCGTTATCCTACCATCTGGAACGGCCAGCCATATTTCTGAGCTTGAGGCAGAGCATTAGGAGATGGCCCATAAGGAGTACCTGTCGCGCCCTGCCTATTCATCGAGGGCTGCGGCGAATTATTGAATATATCATCGGGGAGGTTCTGGAACATGCCACCGACGTTGAATCCGCTTCCACCACCTTGCGGATTCGCCGCGAGCGCGCCTCTCGGTTGTTGGGGCTGAGCTTGCTGCGGGAACTGTCCTTGCTGCCCCCAACCAGCGTTCTGGGGTCCGCCGAAATTACCTGCGGTGTAGATCGGAGCATTGCGGGGGCCTTGAGCGCCCCCTCCAACGCCGTACTGAACCAGCGAATAATTGGGGTTAAGGTTGTTCCCGGTGCGGTTCGCGCCTAGGGGGGCGGGAATGCCCGGAGAGGGCGCTCCGCCGACATTCGATGGGTTCGGGCGCGGCGGGCCAGCAACAGGACGCCGGGGAACCATCGTTCCGCCGAATGAGCCTGGGGCCATTCCGGTGTTCATGTTCATCGCAGCGTCAACTGCTCGCGGGTCGCCACCCGCAACGGGGTAACCCCCAGCAGTCGGCGGCGTCACCATTCCCATCTGCATGTTCACATCGGGGCGCGGATCTCCCGAGTTTACGGCGGGAAACATTGACATATCCGACGAATTGCCCGGATAAGCCTGAGCGAGCAGCGCATCAAGCCACGGAGGATTCTGACTGGCCATTTAACTTCTCCACGTCACCGCTTTCACGGCCCACATCTGAGCAGTCTGCGCCTCGGTAATCGCGACCGAATACATGCGTTTCACTTCGGGATTATCCGACTCTTCGCGCGCTTGATGGCAAAGATCAATAAAGAACGCCGCCGCAGCTTTCAGCCCGAGCACCGCATCGTCGCCGCTGGGGTTGAAGGTATATCCGACGGCGCGTTTGCCGAAGCTCATCACCGGCTCATCCATTATATTGTTCCTCTAAGGCGTCGGCGAAGTGGTCCTTGGTGTCGCGCGGAGCTTGAGTATCCGGCGACCAAGTGGAAACTGGTGGAGAGGGTTCTGAAAGCGTCAGCAGGATGAGACGCCCAATCGTGTACAGGTCTGCCGAGACGGGAGCGCTTATAGGCACGTAGAGCAGACATTCCCTTGGTAGTTGTGTCCTTGTTGAACCAGGAAATTCCAAGAATGCCGCGAGTAGCGGCGATTCCGTCCTCGGGAGATGCGAGGGGAGCCGTAATAATAGGCTCGTCGAGAAGCTCTCCGAGTATCTGTCGTCTTGATTGTCCAGTCGCAAGTTCGCGCGCTTCCACGTCATGTGGGAGACAATGCGCCTTATATTGGTATCGAACAGTCCCGCTTGGACCCAGCTTCTTGCTGTTGATAACTCCAGCGTAATGTGATAGAGGCTGCCCGTAGCTCTGGTAGTAATCAATGACATGCACTTCGCGCCCGCATATTTGATAAAACCAGATGCACATGGCGTCGTGAATGCCCAAATCCCACGCAGTAATCACCGGCGAATTAAGGTCCCAGGGCACTTTGTCGATTCGGCCCTCCGCCATCATCTGATTCAGCGTCTCGGCGTAGTAAGATCCCTCAATCGGTGCCTCGAATGAGCAAAGCATCTCACGGGCGAATTCCTCCGGCGACATGTCGGATTGCATCTGCGCCACTTCATGCGGAGCCAGAGCGTCGGTGGCAGTCACCGGAATGATATGAATGTCCCAATCGGGGCTGGACAAATTTTTCTGCATCAAGGCATGAAAATGGTCGTCACCATTGCTAGTTCCGCTAACAATACCGAAGCCGCTATAGTCAGCCAAACACGGCCTGACGACACTGCTAAACACAGCAGGATTAAGGAGAGGAAACTCATCAAGAACAATGCCATCAAAGTATACGCCGCGCATCCTTTCATAAGCAGCTGAACCTCCATATAGCCGAATCGATGCCCCATTCGGGAGCACCGTCATCAAATCCCCCTCATAAAACCGAATATTTGGGATCGGCTCAGCGTAGTGTTTAGCATAACCCCAAACCAAGTCTTTTGTTTGATCGAAACTGGGTCCAACGTAGGCATATCGCGGCGGGGGATCTTTGCGCTGGAGCTTGAGGGAAGCGCGGAGTAGATGGTTATACTCCGCAACGGTTTTGCCTGCGCGTCGGTGAGCGCACACGAATTGGAATCGCTTAGCGGAAGCGTGAAGTGGGCGAAAGTGACTACGCGGAACATACGGAATCTCTATTCGGCGAGGCTCAATAACGTCTGCCAGTTCAGCGTCCATTAGCGCGGCGGAATAAGCATATCGTGACGCGCGGGAACGCAATTGCACCAATCCAGCGGCGGCGAATTAAGCTGGGTCCCGAGGATGTTATGATATTGTCCAAGCTGCTGGTTCTGCGTATTCTGCTGGCTCTGCATGGCGAGCTGTTGCATGGCTTGCGCATATTGTGCATTCTGCAATTGCGCGGTCAATTGCTGTGCTTGAGCAACGTGCGAATCCGGCGGGGGCGGGTCGCAACGCTGAATGGCGGGCGGTGCGGGAACCGCCGAATCGACACGCCATTGCAGCACCCTGTTATATGCCCGCAATTCCTCCATCGCCTCGTCTTGCTGATTCGCGCGGTTCAGCAAGAAATCCCGTTGACGCTGCACTTCGGCCATCATGATCTGGCTTGCCGCGAATACTTCGCGCTGACGTTTCGCCACTTCTCTCCAACTGCGCGCCCGCGCGCGGGCCGAATATAGAGCCCTCCGGAGTTTCCGAATGACTAGAGCGGCGTCCACTGCAGCGAATTCAGCTTTCATTTGCCATCTCTCCCTCGATGATAGATGAATCGTTGTCATCGTTCGACAGCGGGGTTCCGTCGGCCCACTGAATAAGTATGTTACCGCCCTCCGAATTGATATTGATCTGCTTACCGGGGCCGGTGCCGTATCCACGCAATCTGCCAAGACTTGAGGCTACGTATTTCGACATCGAATCACGGCGGGCCGAATCAATGGGGTCCCACAACGCGTCCTTTATATTCTCCTCGGCTTTATCGACCAGCTGTTCCCGCGCTTCATTCTGCTCCGCGAGAAGCCTCGGCGAATTATTGATAAACCGGCGAAGCCGAGAAGGGGCGACCTTGAGGCGAATAGCCGCCTTGGGGATGCTGCCGGACTCAAGCCATAAGGCCGTGCGAACCTCCTCTATGACCAAAGGAAGTGAATCTGGCCGCTCTCCCCACGGTTGCGTAGGTATCGGCTGCAGATCGCTCGGCAATTCGGGCACAGCTCTAATTTTAGCACACACGCGCGTGGCTGTCAAGTCCACAAAGGAGTTCCGGGAACCAGCTGGTATAGCAGTATATGCTGAGATTCGTTCCGAGCGCGACGGGTCCCGCGCAAGTTGCGTGCCAACAACTGCGAATTGTGGGGGGTTTCGCGAATTATGATACGTTATAACATTGCGGGCTCTCCTTGTGGGGGATCTGTTATGTTATAACATTCGGTTAACACTGTACACCCGCGATGCGTTGACAGCGTGCTCGCGCCGTGGTAGAGTGCGTCTGTGGTTGGGACGGCGAGCACAACGCGAGCGCCAACCACAGGAGAACCACCATGGTACGCAAGACACACAAAGGCGGCAACGTGCTCGAAATCGTGCACAGCGCCCCCGCAACCGCACCCGAGCAAGCGCCGGTTGTGCTCGACCCGGTTGAGCCAGTGCATGCACCAGCCCCCAAGACGGTCGTCAAGACCGCGTACAAACATCGCTATCAGGACAAGGCGAAGGCGCGCGGCCTCACCGACAAGGCGAGCAGGCGCGGCAACGGCGATTGGCTGCAACGCGAGTTGCAGGCCGAGACCTGCGACAAGCAGGGCCGGTTCGACCTGGGGCGCTTCGAGGCGATCCTCGACGCGAACGGCGTGGACTACTCGCGCTGGAACCGCACAAGCCACGGCTGGGTGGGCCGGGTGCGAATGAGCGGTTCACTCGTTCTACGCGGCGTGGTCGGCAAGTCGGGCCTATTCCGCACGCCAGAACACACGGTCGACCTGAACAAGATCGCCACCGAGGGCGACGCAGAAGCCGCCGCGTTCCTCGCCAAATGGGCGAACTAATCGCCTGGGCGCTCGCAATAGCGAGCGTCGTTCTCTTCTACGCTAACTGAGAACACTGAATGCCCTGGCGCAAGCTGGGGCGTTCGCGTATGTGTGCGGCGTTCCGCCTGCGCTTCTCCTTATGCTTATCCTTCCGCCTCCGCTCGGCGAGCTGCGCTTATCGATTCGCCTTGTTCTAGAACCGCGCCGAAGAGGGCGAATGAGACTTAGAGGTAGAGGCGGAAATAGAGGCGTAAGCGGAATTAGGCGTGCGGCTGTGGCGATTCGTGCGTGGCTTTTGTTCGGCGTACCTGCGAAGAGATCCCCCCGCGCCGCCCGCCGCCCCCGAAGCTCCCCGCCTTACGATGTTACGACATTGCACCTACCCCTCGATCCCGCGTTCCTACCCCGTACCCCGAAAAAAAGACACACACAAACTTACACGGCGCACTCCTTATTAGCGATACACAGAACGACCTCTACGACCTCCGCCTCCGGTCCCTTCTGTATTCGCTGCGGCAAGCAGGGATTGACAGAGCCGCCCCGCTGTGGTACAATTCACTCACGGCCCGAGCGCCGTACACAACGGAGCGCCTAAATGACAAATAACGACAACTCCAAATTCTTCCCAGCACACACCGAGATGGTACAAGAGACGGTGCAAGAATTAACCGAAGCTGCCATGACTTTCTGGCAATCCGCCGAGGCACCGACAGCGAACGACATGGACATTCTATTCACCGCCCTCGCTGAACACGACCACGGAGCAATCGAGGAGTTATTCGATCGCTTCAAGCTTATCACGCCATGGAAGGAGGACTAAATGACCAAACAAGGCGACAAATTCGGCGACGCGCTGTTGTCTATCATTGACACAGCGGAACAGAACGGCGTTTCCTACGCCGAGATAATTGAACAGCTCGAAAGCTACATCGAAATCGTCAAGGAATGGAAGCAAGAACGAGACGCAAAGGATCAACGATAATGAAGCTCATTGTTCCAGTAGAGATCGAAGTGGACGGCAACGACCACACGATCGAGCAACTAATGCAAGCCGTGGAGTTTTGTTTAAATGACGAAGCGTACCAGGACGCACGCAAATTCGCTGACGCAGAGGAACTGATGCCAGAGCTGGAAATCATCAGCTTGCGCGTTGTCTTCCCGGAACACACAGGGGCACCGAAATGAAAAAGTGGATTGCTTATCTGATGGACAACGACACCGTTGCTTATGGCTTGGGTGACGTCGGAACGGGCGGCACCAAAGAGCAAGCCATAGCGAACCTCCGTTCCATGTGGGAAGCCGGAATCGTGGACGATTCGGTGGATTTGGAACAGGCCTGGAACGAGTCGGTCGAGGATGGCGAGGCCATTCGCGGGTGGGGAACCGACAAGATGCGTCTATTCGCACAGGAGATCACAATATGAGCCGCATCAAACGACACGGTTTATTCACCTGCTGGCGCGCCGATGAAGTTGCCGAATGCCTCGATGGCGTTCCCGATTCGATCTATCGCTTCCTGTGGGAACGCATCGTTCCGCTGCAGGAGCCGATTCACACAAGCGACGGAGAGGCGCGATTTGAAGAACCTACCTTCGATTCGCCGTTGAGCAAGTTCTGGAATAAGCTCCCCGAAGAATACAAGCGACAGCTGAACCGACTAGCCGAACAGCACATGCGCAAATAGACCTTGACACCGTGCGCCCCCTGTGGTAAAATAGCCACAGGGGCGACACACAGGAGTCAAAATGAATCCGTTTGCATCAAAACTTACATTCGCTGCGCGTTGCGCAATCTTCGCTGGGCATTGGCATAAAGCGTATAACTATCCAGAACTAGCGCTCGCATTTGGCGTGAATGAAGAGACGATAGGCAAGATCTGTCGCGCGAATGGTAGGTCGCGTCATTACAAAGACGTATTCAGAGAGTCAAACAACCTGGGCGTCGAACGAATGTGGGACACTTATTCGGAGAAGATTGACATCGAGAAGCGCATCGAAAACGCACGGATGGAACGCGGCACACGCAATCCGCACATTCCTGAGTATTACGTAGACACCGGCCCAGGCACTTACTACCTCAAGAATTCAAAGGGCGTGTTGGTTGCTGCAAAAATTAAGCACGGCTCCGAAATCATGAAGCTCCACCCAAGCGAAGACTACAACGAAAACGATGGCTTCATGTATTGGTCACCTAAATGGAAGCGATGGGCACGCAACACAGACGAGCCGTGGGAAACGATCAACGATGTTCTGCGTTATTTTGCTGCGTTTCCGGATGATCTCGATGACTTGTAAACGGCGTTTACGAAATTCTCGGTAGAATCGAATCTTGACAGAGACCCCGCGCCGTGTTAAAATAGGCGTGTTCACAGGAGACGACAATGACACCCGAACAGGCTGCGCGCAAGATGCGCGCTAAAACCTTCGCCGAGGAGGCGAATACCAATGCATTCGGCTCTCCTCCAAAAGGTTATGAAAGGTTGTGGAAGATACCGCACGAGTTCCAACTAGCCCTTGCTGATATCATGGAGCAAAAAGGAGTAACGCCATACGCGGAAGACGAGATTTCGCTGATCGTATGGAACGTTATTCAATATGGCGCGGAATTCTTCGGCTCCACATTCAACGATTTCATGGAAGAGGTAAATTCATGGGCCGACGATCAAGATGGAGAGCCAAATGGCAAAGGGTGACACATATTCGGTGAGTCGATACAACGGGCAATTCGCTGTTACAAAGTATGACAAGCTCGGTGGCGAGGGAGACGTTTACTTCGTCACTCAAGACTTCAAGGGCGACATGTGCACCTGTTATGCGAGCAATAAGCAAGATTGCCGCCATCGACAAATGGTGCGCATCTTCCAGGACAAAAAGCGTGTCGATTCGGACTGGCGTTTCAACTACGATGAGAAAGTGGAGCCAAAGCGATGGCGGAGTATAAAATCATGAACACTAACGAATTCAGCGTCTACCAGTTCTTCAAGGGAGGCGGGCAGGAAAAGGTCCGCGAATTCGTCTCAGGAGAGGAGGCGGTAAAAGCGTTTCACCACTACACCAGCAATGTCGCAAGCCGCGTGGGCATCACCGAACGCGTCATAATCACAGACGGCGGCGATTGCATAAACATGGAATGGATCCATGGCAAGGGCATCACGTTCCCGCCCGAACTCGCCGTCGATCCGAAAGCCGAGGCCGACATGAAGAAAATCGTCGTCGAGTTCCACACCAAGGAGGACGGCGAGTAGAAAGAAGACTTGACAGGAACCTGCGGTCATGCTAGAATTCGCAGGTTCACACGGAGGCTCTAATGAAAACACTGCACCACACTTATGTCAAGAAGGCCGCCAGAATCGGCGTTCAGCTCACTCTGCAGGACAACCAAATTCGTGCGTTCTGGCCCGAGCGTAACCTAGAGATATTCGCTGCCGATGGCAAGGAAGCTATCGAATTGATGGAACAGGCGCAGAACACGGCTCGCCAAGACGACACAGCCGACCACGCGGCGGTAAGGCTTCAGAAGGAAGTGATGGCCAGATTCATTGAGGATCCGGTTCACACGATCGAGGGCGTTCCCACCAACGGCAAGCAAGCATACCACAAAGGCTACGTCGCAGGCGATTGTCCATTCGCTGAGGACGACCCAAGAGCCGAGCAATGGAACACCGAATGGGACGCTGCCGCCGATGAGCCGATTCCCTCGCCTGAGGAGGAAGAGAAAAAGCCAGCCAGCGTCGTTAAACCGAAGTACCGCGCAATCTACGCGGAACTCGGTCATCCAACCACCTGCGGCGATGAACTGGCAATGAAGATCGACAACCTCGTCAAGAACGCCAAAGGGACGAATATCGAGTACCTTGACGCCATCCTCGCGGCGAACCAAGTCGATATGACCAAATACAATCGAACCAGCCCTGGTTGGCAAGGGCGCTATCGAATGACCGGCAGGAATATGCTGGCCAAGCGAGTTCACGCGAATGGCGGCGTGCTCAAGCTGCCCGACACTACCGAATTGCGAATGAGCGCCGATTGGATGAGTTCACAGCGCTTCCAGAAGTAAGTAGGGATTGACAGCGTGCACGTCCCGTGTTAATGTGGGGCGTGCACGAGCATTGGAGAACCACCGTGAACATGACAGAGAAAGAATGGCAGCAATTCGCCGCCGCTAAGAAGCTCGATCCCGCAACGGGGCAGCGAACCACCGAGCAAGAACCCGAAATGTTGCCCGGAGATGCTTGGAGCGTTCATGAACGATTAGGCATGCACAAGCGCCCGCCCGATCCACCGAAGCACTGGCGATGGAGCGACGAATCGCTAACTTTAGCCACTGTATTCACCGGCATCGCCTACATCGCAATGTTGTGCACCGCAGCATACTTCATCGCAAAACTGTTTGGAGGCTAATGTGAAAACACGCAACTTGTATAGCGAGGCGGTGACAAAAGCCGCTGCTTGTATCATTGCCGTGTCTGATCCCGATAAAGGGATGGAAGCCCTCCAAGATTCATTAACCGAGTTCACGACGGATGTTAAGGCTAAGATAGCCACGACTCTGTTGGAAGCTTTGGCTGATATGAAGAGTCTGTCTACTAAAGAACTGCGCGAAATAGCTAACAGGAAGGACCACTGACATGGAACTAGACAAAGAGTACGTCACGCAACTGGAATTGTTGATTGATAAATTCGATCTCGAATCGGTTATATCCGCGCTGTCTTATATCTGCAGCGAAAAGTCCGTCCACATCTCTGAGAACTGGCAGGATGTGAAGCTCGCCAAGCAATGGATGCGACGCTCCATCGTTCTCGATTCGATCACTAGGTTGCTCGAAGATGGACGATTGGAGGTTTGAGATGGCTGGGTTCACCTACAAGTCATACAACTTCGTAGACAAAGACCCCATCATCGATGAGATTCGCACCGTTTATGAAGATTCGGGCGTGAACTATCAATGGATTCACGAACAATCAGGCGTCTCGAAATCGACGCTCGTTAATTGGTTTAGCGGAACTACCAAACGTCCGCAAGCAGCGTCGATCAACGCGGTTCTGCGGGCGCTTGGCTACAAGCTTGGTGTGGTCCCGCATTCAGAGCCGGTGCAAGTTCGGCCAGCGATGGAGCAGCCGAGTGTAAGGCACGTCGTGCAAATGGCAAGGTACAAGAGAGGCAAGAATGGCTAAGATAGAAATGAAAATTAGAATAACGTCTGAAGAGTTCATGAAGATGATAGCTCGTTATCTCCCGTTCGAGATTGTTTCAGCGGGGGAGTTGATAGAAACGCCGCCGCCTCCTGCCATTTTCGCTGAGAGGCTCAAGAAAGTTAAGTTTGATGGCGTCGCTAAATCACGCAAGATACAACCGACGAGAGGATTTGACCTCACCAAGGGCATGAACGCTGTCGTCATAGGAGTTCTAGCCGACGGCAAAACTCACACGACCGCCGAATTAATCGAAGCGCTGGCCAAAAATAACTATGCCAAGGCATCCATTAATTCGCTGGTCATGCGGCTCGAGAAATTTGGGTTCATTCAGCGGGTGAAAACCGGACATTGGAAGAGGATAGAGCATGCATTATCGAACCCCCAAGAAGCCAGTTGAGCCGAGGCATTTGCTGGCTGCTGAGATCATGCGGCAACAAATTAGGTTAAAGTTGGCTGACATAGAATTGATAGCTTACTTGATGACGTTCTTCACCGACGTCGATTTGAAGTTAATCTTGGAGGAGATGCGTTCTAGAACGTAAGAAGGTAGACTTGACAGGCGCACGCGGGTGTGCTAAGATGGTCCTACGCCGTGAGGCGTGCTCTGTGTCCTTGGAGCTTGAGGCGGGCAGGGGAGTCACAACCCGACGGGGTTCCCCGGTCCGCCTCTACAAGGGCGGCCCAAGGACACAAAAATGGAACCACCTGCCCTATTATCAGCCGACGAATGGTCCGCTGTCAATACTCAAAGGGCGATAACAACCTCAGTAAATCGCGAAATAGTCAAGGTGGGGGCTGTCTACCTCCGCTCGACAAGCAAGATTCCAGTCAATGACAACTGGTCGGCGAGTAAGTATCTCGACACCAACTTGCAGGATTGGATTGACAATGAGCTATTCAAGTGGAATAACGTCGGGTTCAACCTGCAGCAAGGCTGGGTTGACATCGACATTGACGGTGATGATTCGGACTACAACAAGTGCATCCATCAAGCCATGCAACACGTAGGCGTCGATTGCCGATTGGCATTTGGTAGACGGAGTGTCGGAGCGCCGTGTCACTTCCTTGTCCAACTCCCGGAAGAGGAAGCGCGCTCGTTCGAAGACTTCAAGCGATTTGAGCCGAAGCCAGTACGAATTAAGAATCAAAAGTTCTATACTGAAATTCGATCTGGGGACAATCAATCCGCAGATGCAAAGCAGACTGTTGTTCCTGGCTCTATCTATGTTGAGGGAAGTCGAGCTGATATTTCGGTATGGTGGAACGGACAAGGAAGCGTCGCTAAGTCTCTTAATGAGCTTACGCAGACAACTCCAAGAAGCGTTAATTTTGATTGGCTCGTTCGAGCAATCGCTTTCGGCACCATTCTCTACCTCATCAAGCCTCAATGGGTCGCCGGAACCCGACAGCAAACCGCCCTCCAATTCAACGGATGGCTCGCTCGCGTAGTCGATGAAAGCTACGCTATGAATAACAGCGAGCAGCTGTCTCAGGAAGTTCGCTGTCCGATTGACACCGATGATATCGCTGAATCGCTGCTTCAATTGATCTGCGATGCAACGGGAGACGAAGAAGCGTTTATGCGCAAACGCGTCTACAAGGATGCGCGCAGCAAGCTAAGCCGAAATCCGGACGCCAAGATTCCCGGCTGGCCAGCGATGCGAAAGCTCCTGGGGGAGGAGATAGTACAAGCTCTGCGGAACGTCTGTATTCCGGGCACCGATACCAACGTCCTGATGCAACTGGTCGAACAGTACGTCTACAACAAAGACGATGGGCGTTACATTGACCGAATCGGGTTTAAGACCGCAGTCGGCAAGTTTGAATTCGATGCCGAGGATCTTTATCGGTTCCACAAGCCCGACACAATCATGATAGCGGGCAAGCCCCGCGAGGCATTCAAGTCGTTCGAGATGAGCAAGATGCGGGTGACAGTTCACGAGGCCGACCTGTTTCCAATGATTGACCCAGGCGAGATATTCAGACTGTCGCGCTCTCAAGGTGTGGTTCCAGACGAGTTTGAGGGCAACGACGCTCACTTAGTGTTCAACACGTGGCGAGGATGGAACCATAAGCCGCCCGCCATTATTGACTTGCTCCTCATGAAGCAATGCGAGGAACGGCTCGATCGAGTTCTGGGCTGGCTCACATGCGACCGCAAGGAACAGGCCGAGTGGATAAAACAGTGGCTGGCTTGGACGATTCAACATCCCGGGGACAAGCAGCAGATCGCTTGGGTAGTTGTAGGGGGACAGGGTGTTGGAAAATCTTTTATGGGAAACGTATTTTGTAGCGCTCTATTTGGTAATCTATATGGAATGGTGAGCGGCAAATCCATCGGTGAACGGTTCAGCGTTTCTCCATTTATTGGCAAGATGCTTGTGTTCGCCGATGAAGTGCGGTTCAAGAGCCGGGATGCCGTCAACGAAATCAAGTTGCTGATTCGCAACACCAGAACTCACGGCGAATTAAAGGGGATTGATGCGCGGGATTATCACATTTATGCCCGCTTGATGTTTGCGTCGAACGATATGAACCCGCGAATTAGCGAGGAGAACGTAACGGATCGCGCACTCTTCGTCACCAAGGCTTACACCCCTGAATTTATGGGTCTTAGTCAGATCGCCTTCCGCGATTGGGCGATCACGCACAAGCCGTTTTTCGATAACTTCACAGCCTTCCTCAAGCGGCCCACTGTCGTTGAACACTACATGCAAATGTTCATGTCGATGGCGGTGAATCGACACTTGATCGAGGATATTCGCTATTCATCGTCGCGCGAACCCGATATCGTGCTACACAATTTGAGCCAGCCGCGTAAGATCGCCAGAATGATAATTGAGAACGGTTATCTATTCGAGGATTTAGACATATCGACGCCGTTCACCAAGACTGAATTCCTCACCCAAGTCGCTGAATTGTGCAAGAAAATTAACGACAACGCTCGCCCGTTGTACGTATTTGAAGAGTTCGACAAGCTCGGGATGCTGGAAGAGATATTCGCCGGTAAGGGCCGCAAGCTTCGGTTCAAGTGGCGCATCGGTGAATTGACGGCTAAATTCGGCGATGCAATCGGAGTATCGCTTGAGCCTAAGTTTGAATTCGGTCCCGGCGACTTTGGCCCGAATGAGCACGTCGGCGATAAGATTGTCGCTTGGAAAGGCGCACGGAGGCATAAGTTCTGAATGCTCGTACAAGGTAGAAGGGGGACTTGACAGCAACCTCGCGCTGTGGTAGGATGGGCGCGACGCTAATGTCAGTCAACAGGAGTGAGTGTAATGAGTGATGCAACGGATACCGGCAACGGCGAGGCCAAGGTCAAAAAGTCGATTGTCCCGGCGAAGTACGCCGGCAAATATAAGGACGGTGGCAGCGATGATCTCGCGAAGTTCATCAACGATATCTGCCGCGGCAAGGAAGGATTCGACTACGCCAAGTTCTTCACGCTCTGCCGCGAGAACGGGCTGCCCGAAGACAAGGTCGCGATGTACGAGGGTCAGGTCGAAGCCAAGCGTCTCGGCTCGCAAGGTCGGGCGCGGATGACCCTTCGCAACATGCTCGCTACCATCGTCCGCAAGGAGGGTCAGCTAAGGGATATTGACGGCGAAGCAGTAGACATCGAACTGCCGAAGGTTGCCCTGACCGGAGCCGCTGCAAAGGCCAAGCAGGAGACTGCGGGCGAATCGACGGCCGAGAGAAAGTTCTGAGACGACGAGAACTTTCTCGTGGGGGAGGGCGTAGAGTCCCTCCCCCATTTTCTTAGGAGGTTGATTTGGACTTTATGAAGAGATTAATGGCCTTAGTAGAAGAGGCTGAGGCCGAACAGATCGATCTTGAGGACATCATAAATGACCTTGAGACGATGCAGGAGACGCTTCAAGGACGTCTCGATGAGGAGAAGGACCCAGAGTAATGGCAACTACACCACAGAGACCCGTTTCCACTTCATCGCCCCCGGCGTTGAAAGCGGACCCGAGCGGCAATCTTGCTCCAGAGCACGAGCGCGATCCTCGCCGCCCCGGTGAAGGTCACCGAGTCGACAGGGAGGCGGCTCGAGAAGAGCGCCGCCACGCAATGGAAGACGCGCCTCCACAGCTGAATGAGCAGATGCAGCGGAGTCGTGAAATCGAAACGATGGGCGTCGAGGCATGGAAAGCCTCGCAGGATCAGCGTCCGATCGAAGAGCAGCCGGTATTGGTGAAGGACGCCTTGCCGATTGGCGACGTTCTCAATACGCCTCCCGATGTTGGGCGGCGAGTGCCGGGAATATCGCATCCAGTTACCGAAACTCCACAAAGAGCGCCGGTCCGTAATCCGGACGGTTCATTGCCGAGAGCGTAAGCGTACGTGCGTAATGGGGGCTTCGGCCCCCACTCTTCCCAAGGACGGAGAGCAATATGTCAATGGATGTAGTTACGTTTACTAACCGCACCGTTCAGGCGGTAAAGCATCACAAGTGGTACGCGAATCGCGCCACCGAATTGAGTGCAATCGCTGCGGCACTGAATCCGGACACAATCACGCACGACACCACTAAGAAGACCGCCATTTCTGGCTTGCGCCCCGGCCACAGGCTGAATTCGGCCTTCACCAACCACGTGTTAAGACACGTCAATGCAGGCAAGGCGGGCAATTTGTCGAATCTCGCGATGTCGAATGCGATCACTGGCGAGATGAGCAAGGTGCTAGTTCCGACGAATGTCACTCCGCCGGTGATTTCGGGTACGGCGACAGTCGGTTCCACTCTCAGTTCGACGGTGGGTACTTGGAATTACGTTCCGACTAGCTATCAACGGCAATGGAGACGTGGCGCAGTCAACATCGCTGGCGCAACCGGGACAACCCACGTGTTGGTTGCAGCTGATTCAGGCACAACCATTACGATGCAACTAGTCGCGGTGAATGCTGCCGGTGAAAGCGCCCCGATAATTTCCAACGGCATCGCCGTGGCGTGAGTTTTCTAGTAGAGGTCATACAGGAACACAGCAGCGAACCGGGAATCCTGCTGATATCGCGTAAGATGATCGGGCCGTTCCCGAGCATCGAGGAGGCTGAAACGTGGATGGGCCTCTGCAATGCTCCGGTCATGTTCATCCACACATTAGAAGGACCTTCCCATGCCCTCCAGCGAGGTAATGCACAAATGGAAAACTGGCAAGCTCCATTCGGGTTCAAAGAGTGGACCGAAAGTAAAAAATCAAAAACAGGCCGTCGCTATAATGTTGTCCGAAAAGGCAACGGAAAAGAAACACGGCGGTAAGTACCCTGAAAAGGGTCGCCGCAAGTAATCCGCCACTCGGCGGTGTTCTAGGAGAGAAGAAATGCCCAGACAAGGTTATTACGCATACATTACCCCGATTGAACGGCCAGGATATGGCGGGGGTCCCGTTGACCCGGATTGGGGCGTCGATGAAGGCGGCCATCCCGATCAGGGGCTTCCAGGCGGGCGTCCGCCACATGTCGGCAATCGGCCCCCCGGTTCCGGCGATTGGCGTCCAGGCGGAGGCTGGGGCGGCGAGCATCCTGGCAACCGTCCTCCCGGAAGCCGGCCAGTTCGCCCAGGTCAGGGGCTTCCGCGCCCCGGTCGTCCGGTTGATCCCGGTTACGGCATCGAGGAAGAGGGCGGCGGCGAAGCTGGTCAATTGCCAGTCTGGCCGGTTGATCCGACCCATCCGATTGCGCCCCCGATCCCCGGTGAACCGAATCCTCCGGTTGACCCGCCTCCGGGAACAGTCTGGCCGCCGCTTCCCCCAGGAACGGTAACTGGCAAGGCACTCGCGTTGGTTTGGATTCAAGGCGTCGGGTATCGTTACGTCGTGATTCAAATCTCTCCACCGGCACCCGATCAGGGCTTGCCGCCGGGAACCGGCGAACCGACTGAACCACCAACCCCACAGCCGAAGGGACTTCGGCGCTAAATTCGAGCCGTTTGCCTCACGGTTCGGGTCGGAACCCCGCAATTGCGGCCTCCCCAGCAAACGCGGGGTTCCGTTATACAAGAAAGAGGGATTGACAGGATGACCCCGCTGTGTTAAAATGGGGACTTAAACAGGAGCTAGTCAATGAGACGCATTTTGTTAGGCGCAACGATTCTTGCCGCAATCGGTGCGAATCCAGTTCAAGCGGCAATTCAGGTAAGCGTTGAGAACATCGGGTCTGTATTCAACGAGAGCCTTGCGCTCCCGGCTGAAGACACCCCTGGTTCGGGCATCAGCTTCGAGCAGTTCTTTGAGTTCTCTCTGCCCGTCAAAGAAGTGGTAACGATGTCGGTAAGCGACAGCGGCATCGGTAGTGAGAAGATTGTGGGCGGCGTATTCAGCCTTAACAACCACACTACAACCGGCCCGGGACCTTTGTTCATTCCGGCTGGATCGTTGATCGATAGCTCACCATTGTCCAACTTCGCTGGCGGACAGGAAGCAATCGTCGGTCCCAACACCCTCGTGGCAGGTAATTATTTTGCCGAAGTGTCGGGAGCAAGCGGCGCGTCCCCAATCCATCTTGCGATCGATGGAACGGTGACAGCGGGCGCGGTTCCTGAGGCGTCCACGTGGGCGATGTTGGTGACAGGGTTCGGGTTGATCAGTATGTTCGGACTTCGCGGTCGGAAGACCGCCCGGTTCGATCTGAACTCGATCTAACTCGAACATCGCGGGGCAACGAGCCCCCCTTTGAGCCCTGCGATGGGGGCCGAATCCCACCCCCGGATTCGGCCCCGTTTTCTGCTAGCGGAAGGGGGACTTGACACGAATCTCGCGGCATGCTAGACTGAGCGTACGGGCGTGAAGAGCGCCCGGTACAAGGTGTAACATGCAAACAATAACGCAACTAGTCTTATCACAAGCAGTAACGGCCTTGCAAGAAGCCGCAAGACGAGTAACGGAGGAGACTACCGATACAATCGGTCACGGTGATCTGGTAGAATTGATCAAACACTACGCAGAACTACGCGAAGTTAACGACACCATAGAACGAGCCTTCAAAACGCTCCATGACCTGAAAGATCACCTGTCTCACTTCGATGTTCCCGACGCGTTCAAGCGGGAAGGCATCAAGACCATCAACGTAATTGACGTCGGGCGCGTTACTGTCTCATACAAATGGGGCTGCTCGATTGTCGACGGCAAGAAGCCAGAGGGCTTCGAATGGCTTCGCGAAACTGGAAACGGCGGCATCATTATTGAGACGGTGAATGCTCAAACTCTCGCCGCGTTCGCTAAGAACGAAGTCGAGACTTACGGACGTGAACTCCCCACCGATCTTTTCTCAACATCGCTCAACCCGTATACAAGCATCACAAAGGCATAGACCATGGCAAACGAAATAACATCCATTCGCCCAAATGCGCTACCCGCGTATCTGCAAGGGCAGACCAAAACCGAGCGCATCGGAAATATCGACCGCGCGGACATGGTTATTCCGCGCATCAAGCTCCTGTCCGCAGTGAATTCGGAGCCAACCGACTTCGAAAACGCCAAAGCGGGGGAGTTCTGGCACACCAGCCTCAACGAATCCCTTGGCAAGGAGATAATCGGGATTCCGTTGGTCGCTCGCAAGACCTACGTTCTGTGGGCACCAAGGGGCGACGAGCGCCAAATTCTGGCGCGTTCGCGTGACGCCATTCATTGGGACCCGCCAGAGGGCGAATTCCAAGTAAAGTTCCCCAAAAATCCGCGAACCTATACTTGGCGGCTTAAGCCTACCGTCGCCGAATCGAGGCTGGACCAGTTTGGAACCAGCCGTGATGACGATCCACAAAGCACCCCCGCAGCGACGCTTACGTATGAAGTTTTGTGGATGTTCCCAGAGCGAATGGACCTTGGCGCGTCCATTATTCTCAATTCGCGGGGGTCAGTGAAGGCAGCCCAAAAGCTGTTCTCGATGATTGATGCCAAACCAGTGGACCACTTCTATCAGCTGTATTCAATCGGCGTGGTTTTGGATAAAGGCCCGGAGAACTCTACCTATTATAACTACCAATATAAGGGCCTGGGTTACGCCGATGAGAGCGACGGGGAAATTGCCCGATCGCTGTTCATGCAGTATAAGGATATGGCGTTCCGCGCCAACGATGAGCGAGTCGAAGATATACCATCGAATGGGGGAGGGAGGCCAAGCGCGACCCGAGACGCGAACACGAAGTTCTGACGCCTGAATAGCGGCAGGCGTTGGGGGGGTGAGCGGTCTTGTTGGTGGTTCTTCAGGCCGCTCACCAAAATCTCGGAGACTTACATGTTTCAAGGCATCGATCCGCAACGCGCCATCGACATGGTGGGGTTTTCACAAATCCTTGTACTAGACACAGAAACGACGGGGCTAAAGATTCATGATACGGTGGTCGGTTGGGTCATTACAGACCGCGAGGCATCGATTTATGTTCCCACCCGGCACTTGGGTGGAGGAAATATACTGTATCCGGACGAGTTCGAGAGAGTTTTGGGTCTTGCGTTTAAAGATCGCGCTCGGAGAGGGTTCCGAACCATCGGCCACAACCTGGGTTTCGACCTCAGAATGGCAGGAAAGCACGGGGTCTTCCCCGAATACCCTTTAGAAGACACTATGATAAATGAAGGCCTTATCTGCGATATCACTAATGGATTCGGGCTCGATGATTGTAGCCAACGCTATGGTGTTACTCCTAAGCTTGGTGACGCTCTTTATCGGAGTATTGCTAGGAAATTTGGAGGTATGCCGGATCGCAAGACAATGGGTAACTTTCACCGGATGGCTGGCGATGATCCTGACGTTGTGGACTATTCTACGGGTGATGGCATATCTACTCTAGAGCTTTGGCAAGCTCAGCAGAAGCTCCTTGACGACCACGATCTGCGTGTTCCATGGGAGCTTGAGTGTAGGCTCATTCATCGGGTGGCGCGGTTGCACCGCCGAGGAATGAAGGTAGACGGCGAATACGGGGAGGCATTACGTGGACCCACAGGAATCATGGAGCGGAAAATCGCGGAGGCTCACGCGTCGTTTCCACTTGGTTTCAACACCAACTCCACGAAAGACGTTGAAAGTTTATATCGTCGTGCGGGATACCAAGACTCCGACTTTACGCACACCAAGCTTGGGGCCGTATCATTCACCGAGGGATGGCTCAAAAATAATGAGATAGGTGAGCGAATCCTGGGAGTCCGCCAACTTAAGAAGGCTCGTGATTCGTTCATCGCGCCGCTTGTGGAGACGCATAATGTACGAGGACGAGTTCACCCTGTACTCAATCAATCTAAATCTGACAACTACGGTGCACTCGGAGCGCGATTTAGCTGCTCTGAACCGAATCTTCAGGCGTTTCCAAAACGAAATAAAGAAGTCGGGAAAGTTGTCCGACGACTCATTGTTGCTGATGACGGCTTTGAAATTCAAGAAGGGGACGCCAAACAGCAAGAACCTAGATTGTTCGCATATTTCTCAGATGATGAGCGATTACTTGAGGGATACCGCTCCGGAACTATGGACATCCATGACATCACTTCCGCGGGTCTTGGTCTGCCAAGAGATACCGCTAAGCGAATGGCCATGGGAATCCTGACGGGAATGTCGGCAAAGGCTCTGGCGGGGCATATGGCTTGGCCGCTTGATCAAGCCCAGACATACCATTCGGCGTGGTTAGGCGGGCAGTTCCCCGCTATTGAGCGGTTCCAAAAACGCGCGACCGCCGTGTTCCGATCCACCGGTTACGTCAAGTCAATTACAGGAAGAAAAGCCCGCCTCGATGATCCTGATTATGCCTATCGGGCGGTGAGCCGAATCATACAAAATTCCGGCGGCGACCTGATGAAGACTACCCTGCTCCGCGCTTGCGAATATGAGGAGGCACATCCGCAGGTTCAACTGCTGATGACCATCCATGATTCGCTGATATGGCAGCGGGAAATCGGATTCGACACCAGTGAATTGGTGCGCATCTGCGAAAACGTCCCCAACGAATTCAAGCTGGGAGTTCCGATCCCTTATGAAGTTGGAACTGGCGATAATTGGGCCGAGGCGAGCTATGGGAAAGAACTCGAAACGACGCCCAAAATGGGCTATCACCAGCCCGCGGCATAAACAGGGGTTGACAGCGCGTGCACGGCGTGTTAAAATGGAGGTCAAGATGCCGGACGATGGCGATGAAATGGTTGAAGTTGAAGTCAAGGTGGAACATTCGACTGGAAAAGCTTGGTTGGTAATTGACACCATGACCAATAATGAAGGATGGCACCGAAATCTCGATGCCATATTGTCCGCGACGTCGATCCGGATGGCAACACAATATTAGCGGTTCCGAAATGGTGGGCGAGGCAGAGGAAATTCATCGAATGAGCTATGACTTGCTAGCAGTTTGGCGTCTAGAGCGGATACGCGAAGATGAGATGCTAGCCTTTAGCGATGGAGTCGATTATCCAATAACCAACAAAGCACTAGCTGAGAAATTTGATCTAAGACCAGGGCGTGTTGGCATTTTACTGCGTCAACGCCGCGAAGCTCGTAAACTGGAACGCATGCAGACCGAAATTAAGCAACTCAGGGAGGTCAACTTCACCACAATGGCTGAGAAATTGTGGATGGAGTTAGAATGGATAGCGACTAAGCTAGAGCAACGCCGAGGCGTGTATGAGTGAGGAATCTGCCCTCAAGACGGAGCTGGTCAAGCAGTGTAAAGCTATGGGTTGGTATGCTCGCCGAATCGAGGATGGGTACGGGGTCGGAATCCTAGATATAGTTATTGTGCCAACGGGGTTTCCCACCCTATTCGTCGAGGGTAAGGTAACGGATGGACTCAAATTCGCCCCGTCCGAACGGCAATACGTCGAGGGTCTCCGCGTGATTGAAGCTCATGGAATTGCAGTGCCGATTCTAGTCGGGTGGCGCAATCAAATAATGTACATTGCAGATTGGGGTAGAGAGGCTTTCATTACCAAAGCATTTAGACAATACGGCAGCATAAACTACGCACAGACAATAGAGGAGTGGTTACGTGGGAAACGGGACAGCGACTGATATTCTTGAGGAGGCATCAAAGCAAGTGGGAGGCGGGCGAGACATTCACGGCGACGTTGACAACTCATATTCGATGGTAGCGCAGATGTGGGAGGTTTACCTGCGCCACGCGAATTATGCGAGGCACAAGAATTCCTCCGTTATGTTGCGCATCGATGCAGTTGACGTGTTGGAGATGATGTCACTCCTAAAAAAGGCCCGGTTCGTCTACGCGACGGAGCCGAACCGTGAGAATTTCGTCGACGACACGGGTTACACCGCACTCGCAGGGATGCAATGTCTCCCAAAACCAGAGCTGGTGCGGGAGCCGGAAAAGAAGCCGGAAGAACCACACGAGGAATTCGACCATGGAATTCGCACGATCGCGGGCAGGTTGCGGCCTCGCATTACTGATATTATCAACCCCGACGCCAGCGAACGCGTGTCATAGGTTCCATACTTGGAACTACCCGTATCCGCAACGATGCGGAGTAGTTCACGCGGCTACCCAAAAGGCGGTGGTTACGCCACCGCTCGATGAACGCCAGCAAGCGATTGAGAAATTAAAGGAGTTGCTTAGCAATGAGTAATGATCCTTGGCATTTTCGCAGCTTTGACCCCTACAAAGAACAAAGAGACAAGAAAGCAGCGGAGACTTGTGCATGGCGCAAGAATCAAGCCCAAATATTGGCTAGAATATTAGCCGATGATAAAGTCAAAACAAGACAAATTAATCACATGATTCTCACTAAAAGGTCTAAGAAAATACCAGTAACGTTGCCAAAAATTGGGGGATCAAAAGATGAGTAACCTATTCGAGAAGACCGGTCTTCACGTAATGGCAGGGGGTCAGTTCGGCAGCGAAGGTAAGGGGCTGCTAGCCTCTTGGCTCGCCAAGCGTGCCATCGAGGAGGACATCCCATTCGCTGGCTGCATTACAAGCGCGGGGCCGAATAGCGGGCACACCAGCTATTTCGGCGACGAGAAAATAGTGCTGAAACAACTACCAACATTTGCGGTCCATATGTTTCTGCGAGGCCATGTCATTCCGGTATATTTTTCGGCGGGAGCTATCATCGACGCCGAAATCCTGGTCAAGGAACACTTGGAGTTCCCAGACATTCCTATATTCATTCACCCCTGCGCGGCGGTGATTCTCGAAAAAGACAGAATGGAGGAACTCGATGCCTCTGGCAGTATATTCGCCATTGCTGGAACACGCTCCGGAACAGGCGCTGCAATCTCTCGGAAGGTTCGCCGTGATCCTTCTGCCATTTATTACAATCACTCCCATCGGTTATTTCCTTACTATGAGAACATTACCGACCTGCATTATCATCCATACTTTATGGAAATATCACAGGGATTCTCACTCGGGCTGAATGAGGCGAAGTTTTATCCGTACACAACTAGCCGCGAGTGTACGTTCATGCAGGGAATGGCCGATGCGAGGCTCCCGCCTACGTATTATAAAAAGGGCTATCTATGTTTCCGAACCTACCCAATTCGGGTCGGGAATGCAGACGGATTCAGCAGCGGCGATTGGTATGCCGATCAATATGAAATCACGTGGGAGGATATAGGACTTCCCCCCGAATACACAACCGTAACCAAGCGAGTGCGCCGCGTCGCTACGTTCAGCTGGAACCAGTTTAAGGATTCAGCGATAGCGAACGATCCGACGCACGTGTTCTTAAACTATATGAACTACATCGGCACTGTAGATCAGCTGGAATTCTACAAAAAGCACAGGGAAACAAGGGATGTCCTCGGAGCGAATTACAAGTTTATCTTCGGGCATGGGCCTAGAGTGGAGCAAGTTGACGATCAAGATTCCACCGGAGCTTCGAGCGTATGAGCATGACATGAGGCGCATGTTCGATGCGATGATCTACAAGCTTCGCAAGAATGCCCACAAGGGTAAGTGGGAACATGGACGCGTCATCGAATACATGAATCACCTTCGAGAAGAAGTGACAGAGCTTTCCAATGCAATCGAGGAGGGAAAGAACACCGTCGAGATAATACTCGAAGCTGCCGACGTAGCGAATATGGCGCTCATTCTGTGCGCGATGGCGATTGACGGGAGGGAATAATGAATAAAGAAACGACGGACGTCGCCGTAGAGGCGGCAAGATTAATGATAAGAGCGGCAGTGCAGACTATCGGAACCGATATCGATGATGATACACGCAACCTGACGATGGCAATGACTTTAGGGATTGTTCTAGCATCTTTTAAGCTAGTCGATGAGTCGATTCCCCGCATAGCCGCAACCGCCTACTTGAGGAACAATGAGCACCCTTGATCCTGTCCAGATCGCCGCGCTTGAAGCCAGCAAGGGCAGGCAGGGATTCGGCTGGTTTATGGAGATGGGCCTTGGCAAGACTCTTACCGCTCTCACCGAATTCCAGGCAGAGGTTCCGAATGGAACGACGCGAATGGTCGCAGTCTGTCCCAACACCTTTAAGGGGGGATGGGCAGATGAGGTCGATAAACACGGAATGGATTTGGACGCCCACGTCTTCCAGAGCGGTACGTATGACAGCGACGCATTCCTGCGACGGCGATACGACAGGCCGCCTCTACTCATTATCAATTACGAAGCAATACGGAGCCAGACCATATTCGATAAGGTTCTCGATTGGATGGGCCGAAAACCTACTTACATTGCCTTTGACGAGTCTATTCAGATTAAAACGCATGACGCGCTACAAACTAAAGCATCTATCGCCCTATCAAGAGCGGCAGTTATGCGCCGTATCCTTACAGGGAAGCCGACCGCTCAGGGGCCTCATGACTTATGGGGTCAGATGCGTGCTATCGGCCAACTTGATGGACGTAACTTCTACGCGTTTCGTGGCATGTTCTGTCGCATGGGCGGATTTAAGAACAAGCAGGTGATCGGCTCGCAGAATGAAGATTTGCTGGCGCAGCTTATTGAGCCACACGTATTCCGAGCCACCAAGGAAGATTGGCTATTCAGCATCCCCAAAGTCTACACCATCCGCGAATATGAGATGACGCATGAACAGCGCGCTCAATATCGGAGCATGGAACGCGATTTCGTGCTCTGGATGAATGAGGATGAATTTGTGACGGTTGACGCAGCTATTTCGAAATATGAAAAGCTGTCCCAAATTCAATGCGGCTTCATTATCGACACCGACAATGAATCCAAGGTTCACGTCATCTGTGAATCCCACCGGAATCCCCGCATTCAGACGTTGCTAAATGTGCTGGATATGGAGGTTCCCGGCAAGGCCATCGTCGTATATGTTCACCGATATGCGTTCGAGATTCTTGAGCAATCGTTGAAGGAGTACAACCCGGCATGGATTAAGGGGGGCATGAAGCCCGATGAAATCGATGAGCAAAAGCGAAGATTCAACGACGACTCATCTTGTCGTATCATATTGGTACAAGAGCGAGCAGGTAAGTATGGACATACCTTGCTCGGACAATCGGGGGCGAATCGATGCTCCACCACCATCTTCTTTGAGAACAGTTATTCACTCGACGATCGTTCGCAAATTGAGGATCGGAATCATCGTCGCGGACAGGATGCTAATTCAGTCGACTATATCGATCTTTGCGGGACTAGCATGGATCGAAATGTCATTCGGGCGCTTCAACGTAAGGAGTCTATTTTCAAAGCGATCTTCGCTCACATAAGGAAGGCGACACCAACATGAAAACTCCAGGAGGCACTGGAAAATTCGCTCCAAAGCTTACGTTCGAGCAGCGTTGCGGATTCTACTACGCCCATCTAATCGGAATCGACCGCGAATGGATTGTTCTAGCTTCGGGGATGGATAGAAGTACAGTTACCCGTCTTACTAATCGGCGTTACAGAGCCTACGGCGGAATTCATCGGAAATTCGATGAATTGGGATTAGAAACATTCCGTGAACAGTACTGGACCCAAGATATTCGGGACCGGCTGGCGGCGGCAGGGGCGCAGGCAGCTGGGCCTGCGGCAGGGGCTGGTGTATGATCGCCGTGGGCAGGGTGTACGGAGCGGCAGGGGCGGCAGGGGTATATATAGCTGGCGGGGGCGAGGCGTACACCTGGGCCTACTGACTTTGATCTGTTCCGGCGGTCAAGCCGCCTATCATTCCGCGCTTGATGAGGTCTTGTAAGGCTGTATTCGTATAAGGGGCAGGGGAACCACTGATTGTCTGGCGAGCTTGATTCACCAGATTCGCCGTGGACGCGTCAGTCACAGCTTTCGTCGTCGCGTTCACTGCTGGAATCCCTGCCGCAATGCCGCCAATAGCTCCGACTGCTGTGCCCAATCCTCCTCCCATTTCGTGTCCTGCCCCTCCTCCTGCTGCGGCCAACATCGCAACCTCTGGAAGCATATGCCCGATGCGCCAAGAATGGTCGCTCAGATATTGGGCTGTTCTCCCGGTAGCGGTTCCTTGCTGAATCTTTCTAAGGGCATCGAAGGAATCTTGAGGAATATCTGGACTAGTTCGTAGATATTGACCGACAGCGGTTCGCGTTCCAACTCCTCCCAAGCTAGCCTGATTCTGGATATCATCCAAGCGGCTGAATATATCCGCCGTTTGTTGCGCGCCCCTAGCTTGTCCGATTGCAGTCGGAACATCTGTCGGAGCCATCCCTTTAGGGACCTTCGCAGGAGGCGTGTTCTGCATCAAGTCCTCAAGGTGCTGATGCAATATATCCCCATACGTCGAATCACCTTCCGGAAGGGCGATGGCTGCCTTCTGCCAATCATGCAGATCTTTTACGCTCATGGGTTGGCCAGTTGTAGTGGTATCTGAAAATTTATTGTATAGATTATAAGCATCCTTGTTTCCTACTTCGGTCATTGGTTGACCGCCCGCCGTCGCTTCACTCCAAGCATTGCGCGACACTGCTTGAGCCTGTTGCGGGGACCAGAGCACGCCTTTGGTTCTATCCCACAAATTCGCCGCCGCGTCCTTCAAGTCACTGGTGCTTGGCATGTTCGGAAATATCTTGCCGCCAGGAAGCCAATTGGTAACCTTGTTAGCCAACGGCCCAATAATAGATCCGCCGACTACTCCAACAGCGCCAGCATTCCTCATCTCCTCAGGAGATTTGCCCTCCGCTCCGGCCTGAAATGTGTTAGCTGTTCCGGTCTCAAGCGCAGCTGGAACCAATCCACCAGCAACATCGGCAATAGGACCCGCAACAGCCTTCGCAACTGGTCCCAGCACTTTGCCGGGACCCATCACATATCCAGTCCCTTGGGTGGCGAGGCTCAATACTGGTCCAAGTCTATTCTGCGCCGCTTCGGTCTGCTCCTGTTCCTTAGCAAGCGGAGTCCCAGTGACTGCCGACGCTATGCGATTGTCCAAGCCTCCAGTGAATCCGTGGATAAGATTGCCCATGGCGTCTTGCGCCGCCGAAAATTGCTTGTAAGGAGCCAGGAATATATTGGCCAGCCTCGCATCCGTGTCGCTTGGGGTGGCCCCTTGACCGATAGACGGGTTCGCAGCGGGAGCGGAACCCTGCCCTGATCCTTGTTGACGCATAACATTAGCGATGTCATCATCCGACATTGTGTCAGGAAATGTGATTCCGTCTATGACCTTAGTCATAAATCACCTTATGCTGAGCCGCATCGTAATGCCCTGTGCGAGGCGCAGCCGCCCCCTTAAGTTGAGCGTCAAGCTCTGGGGGCACTGGCATCCCGGCCTTGTCGTAGACGGTGCGCAATTGAGCGGCGATCTTGTTCCGGTAGTCTGTAATAGCTTGCTTGTAGTCCTTGCCGGACATCGTTTGATCGTGCAATCGGCTCTGCGCCTCGGTTCCGGCAGCGAATTCGGTGCCCAGAATTCGACCGACGCCCTTGAGCGATTCGACCGCTGATACGCCCGCCGAACCAGCCAACTGGTCGATCTTGGCTTGCAACGCGGCTCCCTGCGTTCCAGGCAACGCGTGGACGATCTTACCAATGCCAGTTCCGCCCCATCCAGTAAGTTTCTCCAAGGTCGGATCATTAATAATATCGTCAGCTTGCTTCAGCTGATCGGTAATTTTCTGAGTCGCATCGGGCAGCTGATTCTGGGCGCTCATCTTCTGCTGCGTCTGCAACAGCGCCGATTGGGTCATCGCTTCCTTCATTCCTGCATTCTTGGCGTTCCATTCGTCGAAGGAAGGCTTAGGCTGCCCTTCCGGAACTTGCGACATCGCGAGGCGATAATCCTTCTGCCCCTCAGTTGGATTCTGCCCACCTGACGCTAGCCAATCTCCGAACGCTATTGGCTGACGCTTACCGTTCAGTTCGTCGTTAGCGTAGAATGTATAATTCTTAATTTGTTCGGTTGGAAGCTTAGTGTCCTGCTGCGTCTTTTGAGTCTGCGCCTGAATACTAGCAACATCCGCTTGCGTCTTTGGGATAGTCGCCAAAGCCACCGCAGTGTCCGCTTTCGACTTCTCCAACGCTGCCGCAGCAGCGGGTTGAATGGTTGGGGTTCTTGCCTGTACTTCGGCTGTATCCGCGCCCGTTTTGGCAAGGGTCGCTGCAGCTTGCGGGGCAATTGTTGGGGTTCTAGCTTGGGTCTCGGCGGTAGCGGCGTTAGCCTGATTTGTCTCCGCCGTTGTCTTAGCAATCTGGCCAGGAATGGCCCCAGTTTCGGCGGTCGTCTTGCCGGTTGATGCAACGGCCTCTCCTGTCTGCGCAATATGTAGCGGATCAGCCTGAACCAATTTCTGGCGCTCAATTTCGGTCATCAATTCGGGGAGCTTGCCAGCCTGAATATAGGCCGTAACTTGCTCGACTGGCATATTCAACTGCTTAGCATAGAGCGGCGCGCTCTGCAATTGCTGCATCAGCATCTGACGTTGCCACATAGTCTGCTGCAACGCGGCTATAGTCTGCATCTGATCGCCAGCGCTTGGCATGTTCTTGTTTAGATCGGACATCGCTCCGATCATGTTGTCACGGTCTTGCTGGTTGTGGCTGAATGCACCCGCGAGTAAGCCGAGGCCAGTGTTGATTCCCTGATTCGCTTGTTGACGTTGCATTAACTGGAGGTACAATTGCCCCATGTCAGGGGGCGTCTGATAAGCCTGCGGCTGAGGCGGAGCCTGCTGTTGCTGAGGCGGTTGCGACGGCGAATTAGCCCCGCCCCCTTGTTGAGCAAGCCCAGGAGCAGCGGCTCCCGCACCGGGGCCTGGAACAGGGCCGGAACGCGAACCAGCCTGACCGGGGTATTGACCCAGCGCTTGCGCAATTTGCTGCTGGGGATTCGGTTGCCCCATCAGGCCGAATAGCAGATCACCAATGGCCATCGTTATCCACCTTGATTCCTAGCCGCCGCGTTCTGCTGCATTGCATAGGCCGGATTGATCTGCCATGAGCCTGGGATATTTTGACCACCTTGCATGCCAGCATTGACGCTCGCCGCCCCGCCCGATATCTGTCCACCTGGAGAATAGAAGAATGGCTGGATGTGCGATTGTTGCTGCGCTGGAGCTTGCATCGGGGCTTGCGGCGGTGGCGGGGCACCAATTGCAGGTTGCGCACCCATTCCACCCAAGGTTAAGCCCGGAACGCCACTCGCTCCAGCGGCGCTTGTCGGGGCACTGGAGCCACCGCCAATTCCCTGCATCATTCCAGCGAACGGATTGTTGCCTGTCATCGAGACGCCGGAGGAACCGCCCCCAATCCCCTGTTGATTATTCGGGGTTGGGCCTTGATATTGCTGAATAAAATTGTTGAGAACACCCTGATTTCCGGCTCCTGCCGTCGCCTGTTGCGGAGTGAATGAAGTCCCCGGCGTTATGGGGTTCCCTGGATTCGCCAATGCCTGCAATGCTCCCGAATAGCCAGGGTTCGAGTTAAGCGTCGTTCCTGTCGCAGCATTGGTGGGCGTTCCGCCGTATTGAGTCGGCCAACCGGGCATCGCGCCGCCGCCCTGACCGAATGTCGAATATGGATTCGACCATTGAGTAGGGTCGGGGTACAAACCAGCTTGCGCTAGGCTATATTGAGGGAATGTGGAGGCGTTTGATCCGTCAACCATCACGCATATCCTTGTCCCTGCGTATTGCCGAATGGGCCGCCGCCTCCCGGTGAACCGGGGCGCTGTTGCTGCTGCATAAGAAGTTGCATCGCCTGCGGGTTCATCTGATGCGGTTGCAGATTCGGCGTCTGCATTTGAGACATCTGGGCTAGTTGCGGGGACAGCGCACCCGCGAGCTGCTGGATGCCCTTCCCGATGCCGCCCATATTCATGTTATTTCCGGTCAACGGGTTCTGAATACCCGCTTGAGCAGCTTGCTGAACCATCGGCTGAGGCGTGGCGGCAGCCGGATTCGAGTTCAGCGTTGTTCCCGGGGGTTGGCTGAATGGGGTGGTCGGGGGTTGTTGCCCGCCCATCATAGCCTGAATACGTGCTAATAGCTGCGGGTCCATTGATTATCCCATCATTCCGTAAGGATACATTCCCTGCATTCCCATCATGCCTAAGCTCGGCATCCCGAGCGCGCCCAAGGGGGCACCGGGAACACTCGCATGTTGCCCCGGCATGCCCTGTTGCGGAACAAGGCTAGCGAGCAACGCCGCCGCTTGTGGGTTGGGTTGATGTATCCCGATATTCGGTGCTTGCATAGGAGTGATCTGTTGTTGCTGAGGCTTTAGCGCTTGCCCGAGCTTACCAATGTCGCCTTGCTTTGCCATCGTCTGCAAGCCGCCACCGATATTGCCTTGAGCGAATTGGCTAGCGGCAGAAGGCTGCTCGACAGGAGTAGCAGGAACAGCTGGGTTGGTGTTAAGAGTAGTTCCGGGAGTTGTAGGCGTCGAATCGGTTGAGGCGACTGCGGTGCCCTTGCCAGGAACAAAATTTCCGCTAGAGTCGACCGATCCAATAGCTGGCAAATTAGCTAAGCGCGCCTTGTAATTGTTTACCGCTGGCCTCTCGAATTGACCGGTCCAGATATTGGCGGCATCGTTAGTTCCACTGGACGTTTTCAACGCGTCCAGAACACCCGCTTGATAGGTCGGAGTATTCGGGCTAGTAAGTTCCTGTTTTAGATAGCCTACTTGAGTATTGAAGTCGTTTGGCGACGTCCCCATTCTAGAAGCGTAGTTGACCAGAGCCGCACGTCGTTCTCGATTCCATTGACCGATGCCGACAGAACCGCCCGGATCATTCGGGTTATAGGAAGCGGCATTGAATGTCGCCCCACTCTCGCCCGCAAGACCGGCCATCGCGCCAAGCGCCTGCTGGGGGTTTAACCCCAGACTGGTGAAGGCATTAAATAGAATAGTGCGCTTGTCTTGCGGGGCGTCAGCCATCAGCGCGCTCCCATGCTAAGCAGTCCTTGAACGCCCCGCCGAATCTTGGGCTTAGGCAAGGCCATAACCCCCGCTCCCGGTGCGATTGTCTTGCTGCCTGCGATGCTAACCACTTTGCTCGGGTCAATCTTCTCGATGTCCTGCGCCATCGGACCAACTACCTTCGGATATGTTTTCGGATCGCCCTTATAGCGATAAGCGTACATATCTACGCCGCCCTGCTTACCGAGCTTCTTGATATCGGTCTTCATTTCGCGATCGGAACCCGTAAACATACTGCCAAGAATTGATCCAACGCCGAGCATAGCCTGCATTGGGTCTGTTGAGGTTTGAACGTTCTGGGTGCCGGAAGTGGTCTGACTCTGGCCATAAGGTGTCATCCCTAGCGAAGCTAGCAGAGTGTTCATCTGGGTGGTTGGATAATTCCACGCCTGATTGAACTGATTCATATTAGCGCCGATTTCATTCTGCGCCTGGGTTTGCTCCCCTTGGCCAGCACTCGACAAAGCCATAAACTGTTGGAATGCATTGTTGTTTTGGGCATTGGCCATATTAGTCAAGCCGCCCGCCGCCGCGTTCTGGTTTTGTTGCGCTCCCAACACTGCGCCCTGATTGCCTTGAGCCGCCTGCAATTGACGGTTTAGATCACCTGTCGCGCCCGCTTGAGCCTGAGTGAAATTCTGGTTGTTTAGTTGGGCGGCCATATTCGCCATATTCAGCGCGCCCTGGGCTTGCGTAACGCCCGCTTGAACACCCTGTCGCGACCCGCCGAATGCGTTGGAAGCTGCCGCCTGATCTGCTTGTTGAGCCAGCGTCTGTTGCAGGTTCTGTTGCATGATCGGCAGCGTCGTGTTAATGACGCTTTGAGTATACGGATTCATGTAAGGCGACAGGTTGGTCTGCCCTAACGCGCCTGCTGTCACCTGAGGAGCGCCCTGCCCCAAAACTCCCAAATAACCCGCATTCGCCTCATTGTAAGGAGCCGCATTCGCTCCCGGCATGCTCGCAGCGAGGTCCCAGGATTGTTGCTGCTGAGGCGCAACGCCAGCGACTTGTTGGCCCTGATATTGTTGGAGGGGCCGGTTTGCAACGTTCTGAGCCATCGCATAATTTTGTTGCGCCGCGTTGCTCACCCACGGAGGCAATTGCGTCTGCGAGACTTGATTGGTGGTCTGGGTTGTACCCGATCCGCCCATTTACATGTTCCTCTGATAGACGAATGAGCGGGATTTCACCGTCCAGCCGCACTTCTCGGCATCGGGAAGCCAGCCTTTGCGGCCGTAAGCGTTGATCACCCCAATTCCCATGTTCGTCGCGTACTCAAGAACTCTATCGTGCAATACTCTAAGATCGTCTAAATCCCCGACAACCGCGACGATCTCCAATACTTTAGCCTTCGGATATACCGCGATCTGAGTAATCGCCCAACTATTATTCTCTACAAATGACTGCATCTTACCGCGAGCGATCGCCGTAAGGATATCCTGCACCGAATATAGGCCGCCCATTCGGTCTAGAACCCGTGCAAGCTTACGATGGTAGACCGTTGCGTTCATGCGATAAGATTGCCCCCTGGGGTAATTTGAGTTGTAGTGAAAGTCCCATTGTCTAGTACACTCAGTTGCCAAACAGCTCCGTTGGGGGACAGAAACAGCACTCCGGGAACCGCTGTCTGTTGCGGAATTTTGGACTGCAGTTGCTGATTCATCCATGTATTCAGCCTCCGCAAATAGTCCGCAAGATTCGGCGGAGCACTTGGCATGTTGGGAATATCCGGAGGAGGGATTCCGGGAGGCATATTAAGTCCGGGAAGCGCAGCCATCAGCGATCCCCTCTTGGAACCGCATCGACTTGATGCTGGCCCACAGTAAATGCGTTAATAATCCCGCCGACTACGCTTATTTTCATTCTGATATCACGTCCTGTTACGCGAGCATCGACATATCCATTAGAGCGAATTGGGACAGGGGGCGACCAGAATCCCGTATCGCCATTGGAGCGAGTGCGCCGCGAGAAAAATGAAAATTGAACGTTGGTGAAGTCTCCCTTAACATCTGGGATGACTTGTTTGAGCGTGGTGAGAACCGTTCCTGAGGCCAGATTAAGGTCAAATGTCTCAGCGAACGGATTAGCCGCATTCACGTATACATTGCCTAATTCATGCTGGAACGCAATCAAGCCATCCGCCAGAATCGGCTGAACCGTATAGCTTGAAGTTATCCCCGCCGATCGACTCATCTGACCTTGGCCCCACCAACCCTCCTTATAATTGTAATAGACGCAGCGGGTGTTCCAACCATCTCCGGAAGCATTAGTCGCCACGCTCTGCGGATAGAACCACCAAAACTCGTTGAATTGGGCATCATGATAGGCGAACGCTTGCTCCCGCACATTCGACGGATCGATATCATCGGTGATCCACGGTCGAACAAGGCAAGCAATTGGAGCGATCGTCGTCCCATCGAATGAGAACATTCCTTGATCACTCATCCAAAGCACGTAGCTTGAAGTTGAAGTGATAGACAGGGGTGACCAAGGCGTGCAATTGTCCGCTAATTCGACGTAATTATAAACGTACGGCAAGCCCAGGAACTGAATGAGGTATGCCTTCTTTGCGGTGAACATAATCGTCCCGAACCGCCCGGACATCGCCGTTATAATTGGCGACGCTGGTTCTATGTCGAGGAACCCCGCCTGATTAACTACGCTCGTATAATCCCAATCGGTCATTACCTCCTGATCACACCAGGCGAATCGTCGGAACGATCCTCCTCCGGTGGTTCCATCCTCGGTGGTCCCGAACATGATGATAAATCGTTGGGACGTGACCACGAAACATCGGCCCATCGGCGAACCGGTAACTCGCGTGAGGAGAGTTCCTGTCGCCGCTCCTGGGTCCCAAGACAACAAGCGCCCATCCGCTGAATACTGGACGACCAGAATGGAACCGAAATTATCGACCGACCACATGTTCGGAATCTGATCAACGCTGAGGATAGAACTGGTCGATCGAGGCGTTCCGTAATCCTCCGCGCTATAAAGCATATCGCCGTAACCACCCTGCGTCGGCAGAGGCGGAGCAGGCCAACCACCCGTCGGAGTAATCTCGGTGAGCGCTCCGGATGTATCGACGTAGACATTCTGCTCACACACGTAAGCTATGTGATAGATGCCAGCAAGATCGTACCAACCGTGAATAGCCTTACAGCGGGAAGCGAATGGTGGGTAGACATATTGGGCCTGCCCGCCAATGGGCTGTAATTCGCCCTCGACCCAGCGCATAAGATTGACTTCCGCCCAATTGGTGGAAGACATATTCTTCGTCGGCATCGCAACGACGCCGGGAGGAATCTGAATTGGTTTAAACTGGGAACTCATTGATACCGAATTATGTAGTTGACTACCTGATAAGGCGGAATGACATTGAAAGCCGCGCCCGATCCGGCAGGATTAACAGTGATCGCAGGTTGCGCGGCAGCAACAGTAACTGCATCGCCGCCCGCCGCCTGCAAGTTGGTCACCGCGCCGTTGATGCCGATATTGGTACCTGCGGCGTTGGTATTCGTAGGGGCCGGTGTGAACCCGACGCCAGCCGCAAAATTGGTGCCGCTCGCGGTTCCGCCAACGTTTATGCCGTGCGCATGGCCGGGGTCACTAATGGTATGAGCGTGACCGGGATCAGGGTGAACGTGCGCCGGTTGCGAAGCGGTGTGAGTGTGAGCAGGCTGCGAAGCAGTGTGAGTGTGAGAAGGCAAAGCGGTAGCCGGTATCGTCACAGCAAAAGCGCCGCCGACTGCCCCAACTGGCCCATCCCCTCCGAGCGGGAATTTCTGAAAAAGATTCGGCAAATTGAAGTTTGCGCCCGAACCGCCGAATGCGTAGCCAACAATAGCAAACAGTGCCGAATAGGTAGTGGTGTCTAACGATGAACCGTCGCATATCAACCAATTAGTCGGGGGTGTCGCACCAGCGAACATAACAATGCTGCCGATTTGAACCCCTGCTTGTTGGTTCGTGAATACCTGGGCGTCGATCGCGTCAAGATCATCATTGAGCTTGGTTCCCCAAGTAGCAGAACTTGCCCCAACTTCTGGCTTAGTCCAGCTGTAATTGACGGTGATTGTATCAGCCATTCGGCGGTCCCTTCTTGTTTTGGCCAAGCCAATAGGCAACTACCGCGCCGAATGCCGCGACCAACCCGCCGATTGCTCCGGAGGTAATTTCGTCGGTAGGAATGGTAAAAAACGCGCAGAAAGTAACGAGGCCCAGAAATGACAGAATCACCAGAAGCGAGATGGTGAGCGTCCCGCCAGTAATGTCAAACTTACTGGCAACTACTACCAATACCGTGGTCAGAATAACAGCGATCACTAAGCCGATGGACGCCGGATAGTCCATCAGCTTCGGCGTTGGGGGAGGATTAACGAAGTTAGCGTCAGCCATCAACTAGGTTCCGGCATATGCGGAGCATGAGGAAGTCCCGGCAATTCAGCCTCCACCATCACCGTTGCAGGGACTTGCTTCAACGCTTCCTTGAATTTCCAATAATACCCCGCAATCATATCGGCTTTATCGGTTCCATTAACAATTCGGCGGGCGTTTTTGGGATCCTCGATGTTCTTCGATTTCGATAGATATTTCGGTAAACCCACTCCGGTGAACCAGCCGTAAACCATCCCATCATAACTAACTAAAGCTGACGTTGGGGGATGCAGCATCTTACTAGCGTCCGGATAAATGTTCGCCTCAACCCCATAGCGATCCTTGAGGAATTGCTGGCCATTCTTGTAATTCGTGTCCCACGTTAGCTGGACATGGCCGCGCCCGTAATAAGCTTGATTATGGGGCGGAACTGCCTTGCCGTAGCTCTTACCTGAACCCTTCCCATATTCCTCGATGGGTTGCATTCGCCTGTCAGTCTCATGAAAGAATGTGGCCAAGGCGTAGGCAAGCCACATCGTTCCGTCATTCGGATTGTTGGCCTCGAAGTGTTCCTCCCATACCTCAAGAAGATAGTTCATTCCGTCGACTTGATCCTGCGTCAAATTGCCGCTGAATAAATTTTTGCGAACAGTGTCGAAGAAATGCTTACGATCGTACGGCATTGTCGTTCTCCAACTGATCGACGCGCGCTTCGAGATCTGCGAGGCGATCTTCGACCGGCACAGTCTCCGGCATCGTCGTTTCAGGCGCTTTCGCTGGCGCGGGTTCGTTGCCCTCGTTCCACCACGCCAAATATTCCTGATAGTCGCGGTTGCCGGGATCGGCCGGGATAAACGCGCCGTCCGCGTCGCGTTGGATCATGCCGTCGTGAGGCTGGCCCTTCATGTGATCCCAGACTTGCGTATAGGTCATGATCAAATTTCCGCTGACGCAGTCGCGTGGAATAGAATGAAGTCTGTAGCTTGAGCGGCTGTCCCGGAAAGAAGAAGAGTTGCCGCTTTCTCAGTTGGCTGCGTTCCGCACGCAAGATCAACCGCTGCATTTTGAGCGTATGCTCTTCCACCCGCGCCTGAATTCGGGCTATACATAAGAATCGTCGGTGTAGCGCGCATGGGAACTGGATAAGCCCAGACCAAGGAACAGAACGCAAGCCCTGAAGCCATCGCTGTCGGACCGGTAAAGACTTCCAGGGAACTGCCAATGCGGCTTGGAGACCCCGGCACTTCGGCTGCGTTGTAAGTTTTATTGAAGTACCGCTGACAGCGCGCCAGTTTGCGCGCCAAATCTTCCACTGGGAACGCCGTAGCGACGCTGCCCGCCTCCAGCTTAACGCCGGTGATCGCCCAATTCGCGCCGTTGGTGGCGGTGACATGAACCGCGCCGGTCGCCGCGAAAGCCGCCGTCGTCTGCCATGCATTCAAAGTCGAGGTTTGAACACTTGAGCCGCTGCCAAGATCGAATTCCAAGTACAACCCGGGTCCAGTGCCAACAAGCGGCCAAGCCGCTGGCGTGGTCGTGTCGCCGGGAATGGTAATAACAATCTTCGTCCAAGTATTCGCAGTCGGCAGGGAATAGGTTGTGACGTAGGAGCGATAAGTCGTTCCACCAGTTGCGACTGGATTTGGGCTAAAAAGAGCAAAGCTGAAATTACCGGTGAGACTGGAGCGCGCCCAAAACGACACAGTGACGGATTGCGCGCCCGCCACACCAAAACCAAGATCGCCGATGAA
>Ga0210383_10000343_pt1 | contig 44810 bp, 50 predicted proteins | sample IncBWC14OmetaG_FD_160072 | JGI IMG/M metagenome (GOLD analysis project Ga0210383, IMG submission 160072) | Forest soil microbial communities from Barre Woods Harvard Forest LTER site, Petersham, Massachusetts, United States - Inc-BW-C-14-O ...
TAGTGAAGTTAATTCAGACAAACCAATGTTTGCGGTGGAAGCTTGGGGAAAGGATCCAAAAACGAACCTTGGTGCTGTCGTACTCATAGCAAACCCTAGTGTAACGAAGACAAAGAAATAGAGTGGAAAGTCATGAACCAGGGTAAAAAGAACAGCATCAGGTTTGAACGGCCTCGCGAACTTGAATTTTGATTTTGATTTCCGACGTGGACTCCCTGGCCACCGTACTTATTAGAACAAGCAAGGTTTCCGCGTCGCAGACGCACTTCACTCGTGTCTAAAAGTATTTAAGTGAAAGAGCAGCATAAATATTTATTCGGCATGACCCGTTAGTGGGTCATGGACAGTACCCTCTGATGTGGTGATGTAAACTTTTGCGTGAGTGAAATTTCGCCCGCAAACCAAAGAACGAGTCTTACGTAAACGTACTAAGAACTCGTCACTTTCACCCCCACTCCTAGGGATCCTCTAGGCCTATTCTCTTGTTCAGGTACCGTGGCTGCGCTACCATGGACCATACACCACACCTCCCCACAACTGCTGACCTCGAGATACGTGCTGCTCGAATCGCTGATCCTGGAATAGGTTGGCAAAACCGTTTCCTTCCAACTGTCAAGTGCTCACATGAATTGGCTTCAGATCTCAAGACAAAACACGTTGTGGCATGTGAAATACGAGAGATGCTAGATACTGTTCGGGATACAGAGTCTGCACGCGTCCTCCCTCTCATGATAGCTCCCCTTCTGGAATTATTGCGTTCGGTGGAAGTGGCGTTGCACAAGGACACTGTGGAGTACCAATTCCGCCGTGTTCTGCTCGAAATCCTTAACCGTCTTCCGGTCAACGAAGCTGTTCGTGGACACGTCACTGAACTCTTCAAATGCTTGCTTCATGTTCTTCGAAATGACAACGAAGAAAACGGCGTGACCTGTTGCAAGACTATGGTCGACCTTGTTCGCAACTACAGACCACTCACGGAAGAAACTTTGAAAGACTTCATGACAATTTTCCAGGATGCTTTCCGAAATATGCAGGGTCTCGTGGACCAACTTCTTTCCGAGAACTCAGGTCAGCTTGATTCGAACGTCGTTCTGCCCAGCATACGCAGCTTCAAGGTCCTGGCGGAGATGGGGATGGTTATGGTTATTTTTTCGCAAAATCATCGTCCTTTGATTGCTCCTACCATACAAGCGACGATGGCTCCCGCTCTCGAAGTCCTTCGACTGGAGTCCCCTGCACAACACAGTGCCAGAGTAGATTACGAGGCGATGGGAGGTTTCTGGGCTGGAATGGCTCCCACAATCAAAAATCCTCACGCCTACAGCGACTTTATCAACGCTCAGATCAAGGTTTGACTTTTCCTTTCTGATGCAAGTCACACTTACCAATTACAATACAGATGGTATCATACCTTGCTTATATCATGAGATGGATTGGAGAACAACTCGATTACGCCGAAAGCCTGATTGTCACCGCGTTACGCATCCTACAGGATTGCCCAGCTAACGGTATTCCCCTCAGAAAGGTTAGTTGAATCTCCGTTCCCCCGTTTCTCGTCCCTTATTCTCACAGACGAGAAAAATTATAGGAACTGATGGTCGTTTTTCGACATTTAATGGCGACTCCTCATCGCAGGGCCCTCCTAGGTCAATTGGACAAGATGTTTGATGAGCGCGTCCTTCTTGGTACAGGCATTAGTAGTAAAGAAATGCTCCGGTTCGTCGCCCGCTTTCGCCAGCGATTGTGTAGCCACTTATCCACCATGATGTTGTAGGGCCACTGTTTACAGTGCCGTCGCTGATCTTGTCCACCATCTTCGCAACGAACTTACGCCTCCTCAACTCGCTCGCATTGTGCACGTTTATTCGCGCCTCATCCACAACCCTGCCCTCGGCAGCAATCTTCACACCTTATTCGCGAAAATGATGTTCAACCTCACTGAAGTTATCTTGACGAAAGAAACTCCCCAAGGGGCTGCACGAATCCTGGGGGCTATGTTTGAAACATCCATGGACAGACTGGATGCATTGACTGTTGTTCAAGAAGAAATTGCGGCCAGTATGGAAAGAACCAAAAATGGGGTAAATGACACTGTCGACGCTGCATTCATCGAAAAAGCGCGACCTATTGGTGGTGCTATTTACGCGATCGAAAAACCAGAAGATGTCATTCAAGGTGAGCCCATTTGATCTTATTGTCTATAGTATCTTATGTTCACACTTTCCCAGAATCTCGCTTGATTTTTCGGACTCTTCTTCACGGATTTCGGGTTTGTCTAGCAGGGCTCAAGAGATGTGAAGCGCCAGCACCTGATGGTACACTCATCTTTCGATTATTCGAAGGTTGTATTCGCTGTATGTCGCTTTTTGACCCGGATCCCCGTGTCAATGATCCGAACGACGCAATTGAATGGCTCTCTCCCGTCCTTCTCGAAATCAACTTGCACGTCTTCCAAGAGGTCTGGACTCACAAGATCGACTTCTTTTTCCAGTGTGCGCAAAAGCGAATCGTGCTGCTTAATATATGCCAACTTCTCTTCAATCGAGAGTCTACGTCTCCTACACTCTTAGCAATCGTGCTTAGATTTTTGGTCGACAGACTTCCGATGCTCGGGGAGTATGACGATCTGATGGCGGCGGCCACAATTCGGTTGTTCAAGATGGCGTTCGGGGCGGTAGCCTCACATCCCGGAACAAACGAACCAATCTTGGCATCACATTTAGCGAAGCTATTGATGGATTGTTTTCCGTTAGCAGCGAAGGCGACAAAGCCAACTCATTACTTCCACCTACTCAGGGTCCTGTTTCGAGCCATCGGAGGGGGAGGGGGGAGGTTTGAGCTGCTGTATAAAGAAGTGCTCCCTCTTTTGCCTGAGATGCTCGAGAGTTTGAACCGTCAGCTACTCGCTTCTGAGGGGCAAACTAGAGACATGATCGTGGAACTCTGTCTCACGGTTCCTCTGCGATTGACCCATCTGCTACCGCATCTGACCTATTTAATGCAGCCCCTGGCACTGGCATTGCGAGGAAGTCCGGAGTTGATTTCACAAGGTCTGCGTACGCTCGAGTTGTGTATCGATAACCTTACCCCTGATTTCTTGGATCCTACTCTAAGTACTGTACTTAGAGAGTTGATGGAAGCGTTACACAGTCATTTGAAACCTCTACCCGCTAGCCATCATCCCGCTCATACTACCATTCGAATTCTTGGCAAACTGGGTGGGCGGAACAGGAGGTTGTTGACTAGGGAACCAGCATTGAAGTTTCGTCATCACTCTGATCCAGCCATGGTCTCCATTTCGTTCGGGGGAAATTTGGAAAAAATGGAGCTCGGTCCAATGTCGATCCTGGCTTCGCGCACTTTGAGGAAGGCGTCCTCGCCTGATCGTATCCATGCTTACAATTATTTGGAGAATTGTTTGGCCATCATTTTGCATGAGGTAATCTCGACTGGCATGTTGTCATCCTGTTTTTAACGTTGTTATTTCTAGGGGATTAACGGTCGGAATGTAGAGGATGTATTTATCGGAACATTGGAAGGGATATTCGACGCTATCCACCTCCCGGAAGTTCAAGACCAAGCCGAACAATTTGTCCGCAAGCTATCTCAAAGTGTATTCGACATGGAGATCCGCCGAAGTCAGACTCGAGAATCGCGACTTAAACCATCTCCGAGCCCTCTCCTTTCTTCTTATCTTGACGCTCTACCTCACGCATTAACGCGAGAACACGCTGAGCATGCCAAAAAGGCTCAATCGCTTGTTTCTTGCATTATCCAGGATCTCGTAGGGATGAGTAGCCAGCACAACGTCACTTTCCAGGATATCATTCCAATATTGCACCAAATCGCCAACCGTTTCAGTGCGCTCTGTTTAGACGACTCTTGGGTTCGCAAGAGTGCTGGTTGCAGCGGCATCAAGATTATGACTTGCACTCCCGACTTAGGTGTTAAGTGGATTACCGATCGCGAAGTCGATCTTGTACGTACACTACTGCATATCTTGAAGGACTTACCCCTCGACCTTCCACGTGACATCGACGATGTGGTTGACGTACTCACTAGCGTGTTGCGGATCAGCAATGCTGACTTAGATTTCCATGCAGAGGGTGCCATGCAAGTCCGGAACAAGCTTATTCACCTTGTTGGCATCTTCTTCCCGGAACTTCAGAGTTCAAATCCGGTGGTGAGACAGGCAGCCCAAACTTGCATCGGACTGTTGGTGAAGCTCAGCGGGAGGCCTGCCGTGGACCTACTTATGCCGCACCGTGATCGAATGTTGGTGGCAATCTACACCAAACCGCTAAGAGCGCTTCCATTTGCCATACAGATAGGAATGATCGAAGCAATTCGATACTGTGTCAGTCTAGACCCTCCACTCGTTGAGCTCAATGATGAGCTCCTTCGTCTCCTGCATGAAACACTAGCGTTGGCCGATGCGGAAGATGCAAACTTACTCGGCCGAGGGAGCCCGCGTCAGGGTAGCATTGAGGTCACAAAACTCCGTGTGGCGTGTATCAAGTTGTTGACGGCCTCAATGCCTCTTACCGACTTTTTTTCGAGGCAACATCAGACTCGTCAAAGGTACGAAGCTCTACAAGTAACCATCACAGACTTCAGAACTTACTTGGCTTGACTAGGGTCACTAGTGTCTATTTCAAATCTCTCTATTCACCTTCCCCTGAAGTAAAGGATGTTGCTCATGAGGGCCTCAGAATGGTTTTGACACATCAAAGCAGACTACCAAAGGAACTCCTGCAGACTGGACTGCGTCCCATCTTGATGAACCTAGCTGATCCCAAAAGGCTTTCTGTGCCCGGTCTGGAAGGTCTAGCGCGCTTGCTAGAACTTTTGACTAACTATTTCAAGGTCGAAATTGGCCACAAGCTACTAGATCATTTCCGCATCGTCGCTGACACCCAAATGCTGCAAGCCTCATCGAAACTTCCTCTTTCGGAAAACGAAGGCATAATAAAACTTGTCCGGCTGGCCAACATATTTCATCTCCTACCGTCAGCAGCTAATATCTTTCTCGAGAATCTCGTCAATGCCATTGTGCAAACGGAAGCGCAGATGCATTTCTCTGGCCGAAGTCCTTTCTCAGAACCATTGGCGAAGTACCTGGACAGATATCCTGCAGAAGGAATCGACTTCTTCATACGGCATCTCAATTTTCCAAGGCATTTGCGAACATTGAGAAGCATACTCCAAGCTAAACTCGCGTTAAACCTCGAGCGTGAGCTTGCTTCACGAACACTAGTGCTTGTGACACATTACGTACAAGGAACTGATCCAAGTCTGGCCCTGCCTGTGCTGTTATTGTTCAATGACATGGCAGACCTCATTCCTACCTGGATTGCGGAGAATGGCTTTGTCATTGATGCGTTGCTCACAATTTGGCGCTCGGACGTGTCCCAACCTGAGCAAACCGCCGTTGTGATCCCAGAGGTCATCCAGCGGCACTCCATCATATTGTCCATCTTCATGAAAGCTTTGGATCAATCCCCACGCATCGACTTATTGTTCGATATTGTGTCTATCTATACACGAAATTTGGCGATGGACCTCATCCGCACCACGCACTTTTTATACAAACATGTTGCTTTAAGCGATGATGTGCTGTATCGACGCAACGTTCTTATGCGATTCCTGACATGGTTCGACGATCCATCTTATTCATGGTCACACAAGGCCTACTTCATCCGATACGTTATTACGCCAACTTTACTCGTCCAGGCCACTCGTTCAGCTCAGAAGGAACAACTATTAGATGTCGACTTTGTTAAACGAGTCCATCGTATCATTTGGCATCCCATAACGGACAACGTCGCTTTCTCAGAAACCGATGATATGTTCAAAATTGAACTGTTGCATCTGACTACGGTGATGGTCCAACATCATTCGGAATTGCTCGAGGAGGTCAAGAAAGATATAATCAAGTGCGCTTGGTACTATATCACAGCCAGTGATGATACCATTGTCAAGCAAACGGCCTATCTACTTACTGCGCGATTCTTCGCAGCTTTCCAAACCCCGCAGAAGTTTATCCTCCGAGCGTGGACAGGACTTCTTCGGTCTCCCCACTCGGAGGGACGGGCTCTCGTGCGGCAAGAAGCCCTGGCAACGCTCGCACCCTCCCTTCCACGTGCAGATGTTGCTGAACCTGGATACCCTCAATGGGCAAAGACTACTCGGCGCTTGCTCGCTGAAGAAGGCATCTCTCAGCTTATCACTATCTATCATCTTATTGTGAAGCAGGCGCAGCTCTTCTTTCCTGTCCGAGCGCTTTTTATTCCCCATATGGTGAATTCTCTTACCAAACTCGGATTGACTTCTTCATCTACTGCCGAGTCACGCCTGCTTTCCATCGATATCCTTCAAGTGATATTCAGCTGGGAGCAACAGGCGACGCTTGGAAACCAATCATTCTCAGCCACCACTGGGGATGCCACGAAAGCTGAGATGATATGGGTCACTCCAGTTGGATTCCGAGAGAATATGGTTAGTTACCTGGTTCGTTTGGCGACGGTCCCTCACGACCCGCCAGCTAGAAATACACTGGTTCCTCGTGCACTAGCCCTCCTTCAGCTCATGGTTGGGCCGACAGGATGGAGTGATGTAACCGTTGGTTTACGCTTCTTCTTAAGAGCCCTTGAGCAGGCAAATATTTTCTCCCTTTCCATCGGATGAAAATATGCTTATTTTATATGTTCCAGAATGAACTCAATAGTGAACTTGCTCTTACCCAGGCACTCGCCTCAGCCAAAGTTCTTCAGGTCATAGCATCCGAACAGGCTGACTCTTGGTACTCGACTAATGCAGCGATCCTGCAAAAACTCGTGCGCAAGGGTATGGTCACTGATGAATACGGTCTTCACGATGCCCTTCATCCTGTCTTCGAACGCCTACTCCGTCTATTCCCCTTACCCAAAGAAGACGATGAACAGCAGGGCGAGATTTCAGAGTTCCACAGTTTTGTGTATTCGGCTGTAGGTGACGGTCTGCGCAATACTACGGCTTTGCGGGGTACACTTCTCATGCTGAAGTCCGTTGTTCAAGTTGGACCTGAGCGGATCGAGCCCTTCAGTCAATCCCTCATGAAGTTACTCAGCAAGCTAGCCAAGGAACACATACAATCCACCCCGACGTCGCCTGGCTTCGAAAACAGTGTTCGGCTAGTGATTGCTATCTTGGATATCTGCCAAATTTCTGTGGCTTTCTTAGCTGACCAGCGACGGTGGCTCCTCAGTACTCTGGTCGTCCTTGTGGACAAATCCAAAAGCCCCCATTTATGCCGTTACATGCTGGATCTAGCACGGGGTTGGGCGATGCTCAAGCACGACCCTTACCCGACCATGAAGGAGAAGGCGAGTCTCTTACAGAAGATGGTCGCTTTCGAGATCCGGGGGGAAGCACTCTTTCACCCCTATCTCGAGCTGATTTATGAAATCTACACCGAGCCAACACTGCGCCGCACCGACTTAACTACACGTCTCGAGCAATCATTCCTCTTGGGGTGTCGAGCACGAGATCCCACACTTCGTGAACGCTTCATCGATCTCTTCGACGTCAGCGTCCCTCGTTCTCTCTCGAGTCGGCTGACATACATATTTGGGGTCCAGAGTTGGGATGCTTTGGCTGACCATAATTGGATATATCTTGCATTACACCTTGTACTGGGAGCTGCGGATGTCGACGCGCTGTTGGTGAACGACAGGAGGGCATCTTTTCATGCCTCAGTTCCTCTCATTCCGCGACCGAAATCGCAATGCATCATCCGACCAATGCAGCGTCTATTATTCCTTGACCACCAAATCGCACATGACACTTGGGTTTCTGTTTTTCCCGCCGCCTGGGCTTGCCTTTCGAGACGAGAACAAGCAGACATTACCCATCACATGATCAATTTGCTCAGCAGAGACTATCACATCAGGCAAGCTGAAATGCGACCCAACGTCATCCAGACACTTCTGACTGGTATACACGCCTGCTCACCTCCCATGACTCTTCCTCCGCACCTAGTCAAGTACCTGGCAAAGACCTTCAATGCCTGGCATGTCGCTCTGGAGATCCTTGGAACCTCCTTAGACTACGTTAAAGATGATGAACTCACCGTTCGTGATTATGTCTATGATTCGCTCGCGGATGTTTACGCTGAGCTTGCCGAGGATGACATGTTCTATGGATTATGGCGGCGTCGTTGTCTGCATCAAGACACCAATATTGCAATCGCCTTTGAGCAGAACGGAATGTGGGAGCAGGCATCAAATGCGTATGAATCTGCTCAGAGTAAATCGCGGGCAGGCTCGATCCCGTTTTCTGAATCAGAATATTGTCTTTGGGAGGATCATTGGATATTATCCGCCGAGAAACTGCAGCAATGGGAGATCTTGTACGACTTGGCCAGGAACGAAGGGAATCAGGAGTTGATGCTGGAGAGTGCCTGGAGGACCAAGGATTGGGCGGACAATAGAGAATCTCTGGAGGAACAAATCAATCAATTGCCAGAGGTCCCCACCCCTCGTCGACGAGTATTCGAGGCATTCATTGCATTACTAAAGTTGCCCGGTGCCTTGGACAAGAACGTCGAATTTACAAAAATCCTCGAGGATGCTATGCAATTGTCGCTTCGGAAGTGGGTCGGTCTTCCTCCCCATCTTTCAGCTGCTCATGTACCCCTCCTACAACACTTTCAACAATTCGTGGAACTTCAAGAGGCAGTCCAAATATTTGGCTCACTTTCGACAACGAACGCACAAAATCTGGAGAAAAAATCATCAGAGTTGAAGATGGTTCTCCAAGCTTGGCGTGAGCGTCTTCCGAATCTTCACGATGACATTAGTATCTGGAGTGATCTAGTAGCCTGGAGACAGAACGTCTTTCATGCGATCAACAACGCCTACATTCCCCTTATCGGAGGTACAAGTCAGGGTGGAGGTGCGACTTCGAGTAATGCCAATACCTTTGGATATCGCGGCTTCCATGAGACCGCGTGGATTATCAACCGATTCGCTCACGTTGCTCGTAAACACGACCTCCTAGACGCCTGTTTCACTTCCTTGACCAAGATCTATACTTTACCCAACATTGAAATCTCCGAGGCATTCCTAAAGCTTCGGGAGCAAGCACGTTGCCATTATCAAAAGCCGAACGATCTCCAAGCTGGACTAGAGGTCATCAACAATACGAATCTAATGTTTTTCTCAATATCCCAGAAGGCAGAGTTTTACACTCTGAAGGGCATGTTCCACACTAGGTTCGGCCGTAATGATGACGCTAATGTAGCATTCGGGCAAGCTGTTCAACTGGACATGACTCAAGCAAAAGCGTGGGCCGAGTGGGGCAGATTCAATGACCGCATGTTCAAAGAATCACCAAACGACTTGACATATGCTGCAAATGCCGTGAGCTGTTATCTCCAAGCTGCGGGTCAATACAAAAGTGGCAAGAGCCGACCGCTTCTTACTCGCATTTTGTGGCTCTTGAGCGTGGATGATGGCGCCTTGACAATCTCCCGGGCATTCGACACATATAAAGGAGACGCGGCCTATTGGTTCTGGATTACCCTTATTCCTCAACTTTGCTCGTCCATTTCCCATCGTGAGGTGAAACAGGCTCGCTATGTACTTCTCAATCTTGCCAGGCATTATCCCCAGGTAGGTTGAATGCTCCCCTTACCTTATCATGGATGATTCAGCATTGATCTAGGCACTGTTCTTTCACCTGCGAACTACCCGGGAGGAATTTTTAATCTTGAAAAAGGCTGCTGCAGCGCGTGCAGCGAACTCGTCCCAGTCTGGGATATCTATGCCCTCGTCAGCGCCTGCCGACCTGTCAAGGCGCCCAAATCCAGATCAATCCGTGAGAGATGGGACTGAGGTATCTAATGGCGACACAACAGGACTTTCACAGACACCTGTGGGAGCCACCGTGGATGGTACGCACAGTACTGAATCACAGCGTTCTGCCCCATCCATTACTGCCCCATCAGCTGCTCCCCACGGCACAATGGAAACTACCACGTCATATCCCCGTCAGGCTTGGGAGTACCTGGAGGAAGTGGTTCAAATCCTCAAAACAGCATTCCCGCTTCTCATTCTCAGCATGGAGACAATGGTTGACCAGATCCTCACAAAATTTAAAGCATCTCCTGAAGAAGACATTTACCGTCACATTTGCATGTTGCTGCAAGATGCGGTCCAGGTATGTCTAGTTCAGTACCAATTCAATACAAATTGAAATGCCTTGCCTCCAGAACTATGTGTTGCGAATGAACGCGCCAGAAGATGACGGCCAACTGACACAGCACACCGCCCAGACTCTCCTCCGTATGGCGCAGAGCATGTCCGGACAAGCCAAAGTATGTATTATGTCATCAATTCGCCATTCTTCACTGACACCCGGATGCAGAAAGACTATGAAGAAGATTTTTTGATCAGCAAACCAACCCACTACGAGTACATTCAAAGACTTCAGCAATGGCGGGACAGATATGAAAAGGCCCTTGATTCACGACCTCGGATTCAGCCCCTTGACGTTCTGAGCCATTATCTGACCGAGTTCCAATATAGCAAAGTCGACGAGATTGAGGTTCCTGGCCAGTACACCGAAGTTTGTACTAAGTTTTGTCTTTGAGACCTTCGTTGACCGCTTTACAGGACAAGGACAGCAACCAGAACTTTATCAGGATCCAAAAGTTTGCGCCCAAATTTGAGAATTGCCGATCTCACGGTTCCTCATGGAAGCGCTTCACACTTCATGGCAGTGACAACTCAAGAACTTCATTCTCGGTCCAGCTTCCGTGTCACCGGCAATGTCGCCGTGAAGAAAAAGTCATGCAGATTTTCCGCACATTCAATGGGTGGGGCTTCTCATAGAACGCATTAAAAGCGGCCCTAATCATCAATCATGTAGTGCGCTTGGCCGCAAAAAGGAAAGCCGAAAACGAAATCTCTCCTTCCATTTGCCCGCTGCCATCTCCTGTAGTCCCAACCTACGACTTTTCCAAACAGATTCATCGTACATTACACTCGGAGACATCTATGACCGTCACTGCGAGGAAACCGGTATCACCAGGGAAGATCCGATCCTGTTCGCCGGAGAAAAGGTTAAGAAGGTATTGCGCGAGTTCAGAGAGTCTTCTCAAAGACAGGTATGTATCAGTGCAAGGAGAAAGTATCTCGTACAGCTCAGTGTTACATATTTGACAGCCAACCAAGACAGAGTACCTGACGTTGAAGAAGGACATATTTGACGAGGTTACTGTCAAGATGGTTCCTGAGGATATCCTTACCCGCGTACGGTCATTGATCATCTTTTCCTTGTCAGTTGCTCATCAGGTTTCTGACAGTATATGATTCGCACCATGGAGGGTCCCAGCGAACTGTGGAGGATGCGGAAACAGTTCGCATTGCAGACCGCCTCGTCTAGCTTCATGACCTACGTTCTCTGCCTGTCGAGTCGTCATCCACCTCGTTTCCATATCTCGCGTGCTACAGGTCAAATTGCCATGACCGAGCTTTTGCCAGGTATGAGATTCAGTGAACCCAGTATACAAGGCACTACCACCAATTTACAACATCCAGCGGTTTCGGGCCAAAACCCTCAGTTTGCTACGAGTGACGTCGTTCCTTTCCGCTTCACACCGAACATGCAAAACTTCTTGGGGCCTATCTTTACAGAGGGTATCTTAACGTCAGGCATTATGGCTATAGGTCGCTGCCTTACGGAACCGGAGGTGAGTGAATTTTTCATCTCACAGGAGTTGACCTTTTTCTATTCAATTCTAGTTTGACCTGGAACAGCAACTCTGTCTCTTTGGGCGTGACGAGGTCACCGCTTGGATGTACATGCGTGGGAGACCTTGGGCAGTTGATCTCCTTTTCCGCCAGCACGTCGTTGCAAATATCGAGGGAGTGGTGAAGAGGGCAGAGATCATGGCATGCAAAAATGAGCGAGAACAGGCATGCTACTCCTCCCTATTCGACTAATTGCCTCATTACATTTCATCTGCAGGCCCTTCAAAATAACGCGAATCCCGGAGCAGTACCTGTGGTCCACACTGTGACTCATTTAATATCCAGTGCGACAAACCCGATCCAGTTGACCAAAATGGGAGAACTTTATTATCCGTGGCTTTAGCTTCTTTTCTCGTGGTGTGATGTGCGAAACCTCTGTTCTGTGTTGTCTCTGATTGTTTATTGCCAGTTCTCGTGTATCACGCAATTCCTTTACTAGAATAACTGCGTCACTCAAATACTTCTAATATGTATCTATAGGTCAATATTATATAAGAACCCTCCCTACTGTATCTTCCTTCTGCTCACGACAACAATCCCTTGTCTCATTTTCCTGTACTAGAACTTATGTAATGAATTCAAACTGGATTCTTCAACTGAGAAGCCAAACCCGAATCGCAACAAGGTGAAAATGCTATTGCAATTTGATTGCAATGGAGATTATTCAACAGAAGCGCCAGCGTGGCATTGCTACGTGTTAGTGTTGTGGCAAATCGAAGAGCTTGCCTCGTCTTTTAGAACGGACGTCACCAGTTCTATTCTGCATTTTGGGTCCCCAGCGAGATAAGGGGAGCAAGCTCCCCAATAATTATTGTGTCAATTCACGCATGAGCTGTCCCTATACGTTTTCGGCGCTTGGGCTTTGCTCTTCCGATTATCGGGTGGATTGTTCTAATGTGAAACCCTGTGTAGTAAGGGATCGCAGCACAGTAAATAATAATAATAGCAGGCATACATGCAGACAGTTCGGCCGATAGAAGCCTCGCCGTGCTGTCTTTCTCCGGCAAAAATTGCCACGTTTCGTGAATCAGGATGACTGGTTTACAAGCCGCAGATCCATAACATTGTTGTGTTTCAAGCCATTGTAATGTCGCGACAAATGTCTAGCGATGAGTTCCACGCAGCAAGCCCTCTGTTTGCCGGAAGGTGTGAATATAGCCTTCACTTTCCAACATCATCTAGGGAAGAATGGTATCAGAATCGAAAGATAAGAAGTGAAACTCATCTCACATCCTCTGCCATGGTGTAAATATCAGAGCCAGGCCGGTTATACATCATCGCATTCGCAAACATTAGGTATATATCCCGCTGGAACTCGAGCGAATTCGCAATAGCCCCATCCTTGGTCCTCGCTTTGATTGTTTTGAGATCGATAGCGCGCTTCACGATTTCGTGATAATCGGGGGCTTCGGAGTTCTTGATGGGATTGTGGAAGATGTTGCCGCTGCGGTGTTGGGAGATTTGGGAATGGAGCATGCCGATGACATATTGGAAACGCTTGAGAGCCACTTGTCCTTCGTTTGGGAGTGGGCGTTCGCGGCGACGGCGGCCGGGACCTGAGCTTGGACCTACAATCACAAAGAGGGGATCTATTGTTACGAAGATGGCAGGGGGCGAGAAAAAAAAGAAAAAAAACCTGGCTCGTCCTCCTCTGCTGGCTCAGATTCATCTCGTGCTCGTTTCTTGTCCCTTGGAGATTGGAGAGCGGCGTTAAGTTTACCTAAATCTACACAAAATCCAAGTCAGCACATCAAGACAGGCAATTCGCCCTCTGGGCGAAGACCGACTTTCATGACGTCGGAACAATATCATTTCAAGCGGGACCTGATCATCATCCATCCTTGTCTCACCTTTTGACTGCTCATTAGCATCCACAACATTAGCGTCGCCTTCAACCTCCATTGCCGCCAGTGATGATTCTGCCTCCTGTGAGATCCGTCGTTGTCGACGAGTTTTGGTGCCTCGAGTATATACAGACGCGACAGGTGAAACAGAGGACCGATGACGGCGGGTAGATCCTAGCATAGGTAACGAATCAGCACATGGATTAGATTAACTAGACGGAAGGACGTACGACGGGTCATGTGAAGTGGCTCCTCGCCAGATGTGACGCCCTCGTCTTCGATGATTTCACCAGCAGCCTCGGGATCGGGATCCAGAGTTTCTGATTCTTGAGTTTGTTCTAGCTCTTGCTCCGGTTCTGACTGTGGTTCTTGTTCTTGTTCTTGTTCTTGGTCTTGGTCTTGATCTGCTTCCTGTTCCTGCTCCTGTTCCCGGAGTTCCTGCTCCTGCTCCTGCTCCTGCTCCGTTTCTCGTTCCGGCTCTCGATATTCGATCAATTTGACGGCAGCACCTACATCAGGCGTTTCCGAATCTGAAAATACCTTGAGGTCCGCAAGTTCGAACGAAGTTTCATTGGAAGGAACGGGGGCGATATCGGTAAAGGAATCCTCGGAGTTCTTGTTGGTTGCTGCTGCTTCGCCCTCCTCTTCGCTCGGTAAGGGGGTTTCGTCGATTATCATCTGTGACGAAGCATTCGGGATATTAGGAGATTCGGCGGGGGCATCTCCCCGGAGGTTAACCTCCTCGGAGTGGGTGAACGGTTCTTCTAGTTCTTGGGGAGGTTCTTGGGACTTGAAGTCTGCCTCAACCGTTTCGGGATGTCCGGTCGGGTATCCGTTATTCGCGGATTCGACCTAAATGAAATGGGTTAGAATGGAGAGGTTTCGGGGGACGAATGTCATACTCTTGATTGTGAATGCAGCGAAGCAGAATCTGTGACGCCACTCAAGTCGGATCCGAAAACTTCGTCCGTTGGTGTGATTTCTGGGATGACAATCTGCTCCAAAAAAGTTCTCAACACTAGCATGAGTTGGGGCTGGATGCGACTTGCCTCTGGTGCTTCGTTCACTATTGACTCCTGGATGAGCACACCGGTAATTTCCGCCTTGATTTTCTCGTCCCACAGGCCAGACCGAATTTCATCGATCTCTTTAACGATTGTCCTAGAGATCCATGGGATAAGCTAAGATATTCGCTCTTACGCGTCATATTTACTTGAACTTGGTTTCTTCAGTGGCGATGAGTTCGCGAAGCTCAACAACGTATGCTTGGTAGTGCCGCTGTGCCAGTTTGAGGTTCAACGGAGCTGCAACTATTTAAGCCACGAGCTTTCGTCAAGAAGCAAGAATTACTCACCATGAATAGCGTGGTTGGCCTCAGTGCTCATGTTCATAGATTAACAGGCTGACCGAGTTGAAGAGAAGGTGCTTTATCTCACCAGTCAAGACCTGCTTCTTTCATGAGATGGTTATACATTGCATTACATGACTAGAACATGGAATGACTGAGCATTCCATAAATCAACAATCATGGGAATAACCAGGACTGACTTGAGCAGTAAAGAAAGACTTGGGTCGGAATAGGAGTGGATGTTTTGAGAGAATCTTTGCGACGGCTGGCCAGGAGTTTGAACCGATTTCCCAAACTGCTTGGGCCAAGATGAGACAATCGATGTTTTTCAAAACCGACATGTCGGGTTCTGCTGTGTTTGCGGTCGAGCGACGAGTCGAACGAGTGCTCATTAAAGCACTCATTGCCGGTGTAGTAAGTAGTACTACTAGCCTGAGCCTGCTCCTAATTTCTAACATCACGTGGGTTGGTACCACGTGCTGCTGGTCTCGGCCAACTCCGGAGGACGTCACCTCACAGCTGCGCCGCGTCCCACGGTTCTGTCTCCAACCATGATCTTCACTTCTTTCACTCCCTTGGTTCTGAGCCTCTTGCCCTTTGTCTCTGCCGATGCTCTTCACAGATTGAAACTCAAGAAGCTTCCTACTGTTTCCACCAACCCTGAACTTGAGAGCGCGTATCTCGCAGAGAAGTATGGCGCCCCCGCCCAACCTCAGGTTCCCCTTATGGGTGCTGGCGGTGCGGGCCGTCGTTTCAGCCGTCTCCGTAAACAGAGTGGTGAAGACCTCTTCTGGACCCAGGAGGACCTCAAGGGTGGTCATAGTGTTCCCCTTAGCAGTGTGTACTGTTGTATCGCGGTCTTGTACCTCTACTCACTCTTTTCCTTTCAGACTTCATGAATGCACAATATTTTACCGAAATTGATATAGGTTCCCCGCCACAGACGGTAAGCCATGCCAATCCGGTTTGGATCCATGGAAACCAATCCCATATCTTTTCTAGTTCAAAGTCATTCTCGATACTGGGTACTGCCCCATTTACCTGCTGTTGCGATTTTGCTACTTACCTCTACGTCAGGTCAAGCAATCTTTGGGTCCCCAGCACCAAGTGTACTTCGATCGCCTGCTTCCTGCACACCAAGTATGACTCCACAGCATCCTCGACATACAAAGCGAACGGCTCCGAGTTCTCTATCCAATATGGCTCCGGCTCTATGGAAGGCTTTGTATCCAACGATGTTCTCAAAATCGGCGACATCTCCATTCAGGGACAGGATTTTGCTGAAGCCACCAAAGAGCCCGGTCTGGCATTTGCTTTCGGGAAGTGAGTGTCGTGAACTTACTGCTCTACTCTATTTGATTAATGGTTCCCTTCAGGTTCGATGGTATTCTGGGCCTTGGCTATGACACCATCTCTGTCAATCATATTACCCCTCCGTTCTACAGCATGATCAACCAACATCTGATCGATTCCCCAGTATTCTCTTTCCGACTTGGCTCGTCGGAAGAAGATGGCGGCGAAGCCGTTTTTGGCGGCATCGATGACAGTGCATATACGGGCGAGATCACCTACGTACCCGTTCGCCGCAAGGCTTACTGGGAGGTCGAGCTTGAAAAGATTTCATTCGGCGACGAGGAACTTGATCTAGAGAACACCGGTGCTGCTATCGATACCGGTAAATCTCTGTCTACTATTCACCTTTCACCTCATTTGATATCGTGCTAACCAACCCTGTGTACAGGCACATCCCTCATAGCCCTGCCTACCGATATAGCTGAAATGCTAAACACTGAAATTGGTGCCAAGAAATCCTGGAATGGCCAGTACCAGGTGGACTGTGCGAAAGTTCCCGACCTCCCGGACCTCTCCTTTTACTTTGGCGGTAACCCTTATCCGTTGAAGGGCTCCGATTATATCCTTGAAGTCCAAGGAACCTGTATTTCTGCTTTCACCGGTATGGACATCAACTTACCTGGCGGTTCTCTGTGGATCATTGGTGTGTTGGGCGTCCTCTCGTTCGTGGTTATGATTTCTAACGGTCGCGCCCTATTAGGCGACGTTTTCCTTCGTAAATACTTCACTGTCTACGACCTTGGAAGGAATGCTGTGGGGTTCGCTGAATCCGCCTTGGCGACCAGTCGAGATTGAACCATGATAGTCACTACATACTTTTTTTTGCTTTCATTTCTCACTCGTCAGTAATTCTTGCGTCATGGCATGCAGCGTTGTCGAAACTAGGACCATGCAGGAACTCTTGCATGCCATTGTAAGGTAGCCGTGGATCGCGGATAGTAATATAGTTCAAATTTTTGGCAAATCCGGTCATTTGTAGGTTTACAGCTGCTGTAAATGAATTTACCAAAGAAGTTACACCTTCTGGCAAATCCCCCCATGTCCAAACGTAGATGAGGTCAAAACTATGGGACCTCATTCCAAATCCTTCCCATTGCCCTCCTCCTTTACCCAGAGCCTCCCATCAACATCTAGGACTGATCGTTTCAAGAGACGCATCTTATCTCACTCGTTCAAACAAAATCTGGACAGGGTTAACGTTCTTGGCGACGATGACAATAGATACGGCCACACTGGGTACGTCTGCACGTCAACTGCACTTCATTAAAGTCTGTTGCTTAATAGATCCAATCACCAAGATGTGTCAACGCGTTGAGCTGGGCAAGAGATGGTGAACTTTTACTGAGCGGGGGAGATGATACCACGTAAGCATCCACTTCCAGTTCAGTTTAAATGTCTAACTTAATTAAGCACTTCGGTTTCGTAGAGTACGGATATGGCGTATTGATCCTAGTAACACATCGCAGGAATATCCATTCATATGCCATTCCGTGATTCACACCGGACATCGAGGGAACATTTTCAACGCTCACATGTTGCCTTATTCTGCCCGGATGTAAGGACCAGACTACCGACCCTTCTATGACTAGAGTGTCCCATCTGAATCTGTATCTCGCTTTTCAGCGCAACGGTAGCAGGCGATGGCCAGGTACGTGTGTTTGACGTCGAGGAAGCGCGCGGCGTCCCTTCCCATGGTCGTGAAACGGAATACCGATCCCGCGAATCCTGTATCCATATATTGCGGTGCCACCAGGACAGAGTCAAGCGGATCGTCACAGAGGATAGCCCGGATTTGTTTCTGTCGGTTGGCGAGGTACCTCGCCTTGTTCTTTGACCCTGTGTTCTCTGGTTCAAACTAATTTAGTTCCGCTATTCCTCAATATAGGACGGGTATGTGCGACAGCATGACCTGAGGACACCCCATAACTGTCGCACTGGGTCGTGTCCCGCGCCACTGGTCAAGGTTAACCACGAATTGTCGACATTGGCTCTTTCACCACTCGCACCACATCAATTTGTCGTCGCTGGAGAATCATCGTTTGTTTGTACTGTACCTTTTATGTGAATATACCTGATACCCTATCACTCCTCACTTAACAGGGATATTTGTTTGACCGAAGACATGCCGGACGGTTTCTTCAAGAAGAGTGGGGTATGGTTCCTGGAGCTGCTTCCGATGAGGTGACAACCTGTGTTCGACGCTTCGGCCGACGGGCAAAGACATCTGGGCAGCTAAGCAGTAGACGCGAACATATCACTGGTGCTCGTATGTCGGCCCAGAATAGCCATGAGGTGATCCCAATTTAACTATATCGATGTCCTCCCTCATGATCAAGTTTCCCGAGATAGGTGCTTTTATGTGAGTCCCGTTTGATCGTGTATTGCGTGTCCGCTGGCGCTTGACAAGATCTTAGCCTACAGTGCCGATGCAGTATATCTATATTCCACCCGTGATGAGCCCGAGAAGAGAGGATCATCGTCTCAGACACCAATCATACCCCCGAACGCATTCCGGAGGAAGCTGGAAGGCTCTAGCGAAAACCTGATAGCCACAAATGACCGTGATTCCAGTAATGTCCATTCAATGGATGAGGATGATTGTGATTCGTCTCTAACCGCCATCCTGGATGGCGCCGACGACTCCGACAATAGCCAACACGACGACGTTGACGACAACGACGATTTCGATTTCGACGATACCGGAGAGGTGGACGAAGCCAATTACCACCCTAAAGTACCTACTATTCTTCCCCGGCTACGCTTTTCTGGAGCTCGTAATGTGGATACCATAAAAGATGGTGCATATGTCTGCTTCTCTTGATCTCCTTTACCGTACTGAATAAATATAGTGAATTTCCTTGGCCCTGATGATGAATACGTGACGTCAGGATCGGATGACGGTAACTTCTTCATATGGCACAAGGCTACTGGTACGCTGCATGGCCTCTTTGAAGGAGATAGCAGTGTGGTCAATGTGATCGAAGGCCATCCCCACCTGCCACTTGTAGCCGTAAGTGGGATGGACACAACTGTTAAAGTCAGTCTATTTGGCCTGCTTTCCTATCTCTTACACATGTGGTATGATATCATGATATAGCTGTTCGCACCTGTGAATGGCCGTAGTGGTTTCTCAAAGCTGGATAATGCGGCACGCATCATGGAGACGAATGCCCGTCGGAGCAGAACTTGGAGATATGACTTCGCTGCTCTTGTGGCCGAGGCCCGAGCACAAGTAATTGCTGAGGGAGTCGAGGAGGCCCTCCCTCAATGCACCAATCAATGATTTTTTTATTGAACACCTCGCGGCGCAAGGTACCGATGTAGTTTGGTTTTGATTGATTAGCATGTTGTATTAGTCTATATAGTAGAAAGCTCAAGAGTATCCATTTCACAGGAGCTGTTCAGCTTTGAAACAGCCACTTTCGGCCAAATTTGGCGGAATAACACTACCTTGAACTCCAGGTCCTTCCAGTTGACTCAGCCCACCATCACACTTCACCAAGATCAGCCATATAGCTTTCTGTAATTTGGGCGTTTTCTCTTTCATTGGAATGCTCAGAAGCCAGAGCAGTCCAGAGAATTGGATGATTTGAGAGCAGATGAGATATACTTATTGTGGCCATTGTGGACCCATCCCCATATTCATTTTGGCACCGGCGCCTGCCAGCCTCCTTCGCCTCCATCTCACACAACACCTGTAGGCACATTCTCTCCTTGGCTTGTCCATCACGGACGCTGTCTAGAGTTCTTCAAAGGTTCTAATTTCATCTTCTTGTCGTGAATGCTGCCCTTTTCGTTGTTATGTAAGTTTTCGTTCCATGGTTTTTTAACCTTGCCGAATGCTCCTGCTGATCTGTCTGCAACACTTCTCTCGGTGCCCCTCTGTTGTCAACAAATATTGCCATGGTAGAACCTCGTCTTTGAGTGATTTGAGCGTGCTCTAGCTGTGAAACTGCCAAATCGCTGGGTGTCCTTGACTTGTCGGACAAGGCAAACCTTCGAGATTTGCAACCAGCACTATACGTAACAGCACCCTTCAACTACATCTATAACTTATAACTCACCTTTACGCCTCGCATTCTCACTAATGCGCTCCTCGCACGGCCGAAACAACAGACGACATCGTGGCAGTAAAGGGCAAGATGATGATCCCTTGTTAGTTTCACGAGCGGATGAGCCACGTTCTGAATCATATTCACGTCCTCATCAAATCTCTCACCACGTTGAAAGCTACAGAGCTCCTTCTACGTCCAACAGACCTCCATATGACATGAATAGGGACACTTCCTCATCTCGAGGCCAGCGTGATGCGAGCTCTTGGCGTCCGGGCGAAACTGCCCATGACAGGTATAATTATACGCCGTCTAACGATGCGTACCACCGTGGCAGTAGGGATGATTATGATGTTGCAGAGTCGAGGGATTCTGACCCCTGGGTGGGCCGTCCTAACAGCGATACTCATTATTCTCAACCTCGGGAAGATTGGTCACAGCAATACGATCATGGTTACTCCTCGTCGTCTTACCCTGAGTCATCCTCTTGGCACGCTACCGCTCCCCCTTCGTACGACAATAGGACCAACACATATGATCATTGGTCAACAGATGACAGCCGGAGCCACCCTCTTGAGGACCGCGGTCTTAGCAGGGCGCCCCTGGATGACAGGCATATCGACCGAGATGTATCGAGTTGGCATCGGGATGAACGACGCGATAAGGGTGGCCAGAAATGGCAAAGCGACTCGGGTTGGGACTCACGTCGCCGGGAAAATCGAGAGACGGGACGGACTGAACAAAACCGATGGAATAATCCTCCCTCAGAAAAAAAACAAGTAGCCGTGGATGATCGCTCGTGGGAACCAGCCCCATCATGGCAGCCTTCAGGTCGCAGCGACGCACAAAGTCATCGCCATCAGAATGGCCATCGCAACGGTCGTTCGAACAAGAATTCGAAAGGCGGAAAGAAAAACCATAGTCATAATCAGCAAAAGCGTGACTGGCGAAGTGACGACGGAAACCTCAACAAGTGCGAATCGAAAACTTTATTTATGTTTCAATTCCTTATTATGTTCCTGCAGCTGGCCCAAGAGGGACTCTCACGGTTCTCCAGACAAAACTACCAAAATGCCGGCGAGGCGGAAACATCCTCGGTCGTCTTCTCGGTCTCGATCACGTTCCCCAGCTGAATCCTATTACTCACGCCGCTCTTCCCGAGGCCGCTCCAGGTCAAGATCTGTGACACCCGCCTCGAAGCGTCGGCGTCGAGATTCAAGTCCTGCCGCTCCCCGTAGTCGCACGCCCAGTGACAGAGGACGTAAAGTTTGGAATCCCCAACCAGACAGAGCGTACTCCAAGTCCCCGTCTTCCCATCGCCGTCGTGATAGCCGGGGGGCTCGGAGGAGGAGTTTATCTTCGGCCTCCAGTATGAGCACTAGTAGGAGCTCGAGTAGGAGCCCTACAGGCCGCCCGCGGGCCGTTCACCGCCTCCCGCCTGCTACTACTGTCGTCACCATTTCACCAACTGCTTTAGCCCGGGGTTCAAGGATTGCGCCTCGAGACTCTGGATCACATAGGAATGGCAAAAACCAGTCGAATGGCAAACGTAGTACCGTGTGTGAAACTTCATAATCTTTGAGTCCTCTTGATAACATTTGTTTCTATTAGCGGACAGATCTTTCTGCGTCACGCAGAGTTGCTCCTCCTGCGCAAAGTTCGAGTACCGACGAAATGCCACCTCCCACAATTATTCCTGGAGCTCATAGCTCACGCCCTATACATCACGCTTCGGATACCCCGTATTCGATTGTTGCAGACCCCGAGCCCAAGGCGGACCCTCGGGCCTCAACAACGAACCGCATCGCTCCAATCAAGCATGCCGGGTTTAAACCGATTGGTCAGACAAGCTCCTTACTCAGGAGATTTTTTCCGGGTGACGACGACGACACTGATGTTCCCACTGCCGTCCAGTCGCAGTCCACGACGTCAGTAGGTCCCCGCTCGCAAGAATTATCTCACGAACCGCAGACATCTGCTATGAAAATCGCCAACCGCAGTGCGACGGAGGACGAGGAGCACCACAATAACGAATCATATGGGAGGGTTCAGAGGGTAGATGAAGACCCTGTCGGACGTCACGACTTGCACGACCCCCGCTATCATATTTCATCTTCCCCTCCCGATCAGTCCCGTCGCTCATCTCTTACGGATCCAGCACCGCTAACAGAGTCGAGAAACGATGAACTAGAGAATAACGGAGTAATGTCACCGCCACCACAAACTCATCATAGGTCTGATCGAGACGGCAACGACGCTACAGGAGCTTCTACCCCTTCGATGGGTTCACGTGGCGAACTTTATGCTATCGTCAGTCAGGTTGGTGAAGGTACATTTGGCAAGGTTTACAAGGCGCGCAATATGGTCACGAAGGTGCACGTTGCGTTGAAACGGATTCGTATGGAGTCAGAGCGCGATGGATTCCCTGTAACAGCAATGAGGGAGATCAAACTTCTTCAATCCTTGCGGCATGAAAATGTGGTTCGCTTATATGAAATGATGGTTTCAAATGGTGAGCTTGGTAACCTCGATGAATGCCTAATCTGACCAACTTGTCTACAGGATCTGTATACATGGTATTTGAGTATATGGACCATGACTTGACGGGAGTCCTATCCCAAACACAGTTCCGTTTCGCGGATGCTCACCTCAAGTCGCTATGTCATCAAATGCTTGCTGGCTTGGCTTACCTTCATCATAAAGGCGTCATCCACCGTGATATCAAAGGGTCAAATATCTTGATCAATAACCGTGGGGAGCTGAAACTTGCGGATTTCGGTCTAGCTCGATTTTATCAGAAACGCCGACGTACCGACTACACAAATCGAGTTATCACGCTCTGGTATCGGCCACCAGAGCTCTTATTTGGAGCGACAGTTTACGGCCCTGAGGTGGACATGTGGAGTGCAGGGTACATGCTCTCTCCGCTCTGTTCGTTCTACAACTCACCGAGTTGGCATTCTGCAGATGCATCATGTTGGAACTCTTCACAAAGAAGCCCGTATTTCAAGGCAACGACGAGATCCACCAACTCGATGTTATTTACAAAATCATCGGCACCCCAACACAGGAGCGGTGGTCTGGTGTTATGGACCTACCCTGGTATGAGCTTGTAAAACCCAGGGATGTCGTTCCTAACCAATTCCGGGTGTTGTTCCAAAAGTGAGATTGCATAATTTCGGATGAATATGTTTATTGATGCTTCACGGTCATAGATGGATGTCACCTGCGGCACTTGACCTTGCTGAAAGATTGCTCGCCTATGATCCATCGCAGCGTGCTAACGCTCTTCAAGCGATGGATGCTCCTTATTTTACACAAGAAGAACCTCGAGCAACCCCACCAGTAGGGTTTGTATACACTTTGAATTCACGTATATTTGCTCAATGACGCTAATGACGAGACATAGGTTGGCTACTCTGGAAGGTGAATGGCACGAATTGGAAACAAAACGAGAAAGAGCCAAGAAGCGGAGAAAGACTGAGACTTCGATGCAATGACTTTATCGATTCACGAGCGTGTAAAATTATGGATGGTTATATCACTGCTGGACTTTCTCCCATTAATTTAATTATGAACCTATACTGCCATCGACGCGAATTTCACGAGCCCTTTCACAGTCAAGTGCTGAACAATGGACTCGACCTACGAGAAAAAGAAATTTCAGTTTCTTCAGTGACGATCTGTTCGAATCACTGACATTAGCTGCTGTTAGCCGAATTTGCATATCCCAGCGTTTTGTGAATGGGGCTCCTGTATCCTCCGCCTCCTCTACATCCCCTAATCCTCCCGCCTTACCTTGGGCATCATCTTCCTCTCTTCCTCCTTCAAACCATATAAGCTTATCAACTTGATCGATGGAACCACGGAGCCGCCCTTGTTCGATCATCTTGCGCGCCATTGTCTCCGCAGCACCAGGAGTCAAGTCTAGGAGAGCCCCGAGACCTCGGAACGTGATGTTGTTGTATATTTTCGAGCTTGCAAGTAAGTTATGTTCCATGACGGCGCGGTCAAGAACGGTCGAAGGCCCCGTCCGTGTACTTGCAGCGGGCTCGTTGGAAGTGTTTGGCCCATCGTCTTGTCCCGATGATGCAAGTCGATCATTGGAAGACATAGCTATCTTCGCGAGTTGATGTGGTTTGAGTGTCCCCTCGAAATCTTTGACCTCAGCAGAACGCAGGATGTGATCGAGAAACATCTTTGAGAGTATGTTATACGTAGGCAGCTCTATGGTTCGCTCATCGCGGTAGAGTGAGGCTAAAACGCGAGATCGATTAGGTCCTGCTGGAGCAAGAACTGCGCAAGTCACTGCAGCTAAGCTGTTATTTCATGTCAATAGTCATGTCGGCAAGCAAACGGTCGAATGATGCTCACAGCATGTGCCGTCGCTCCTCTTCATCGATTTCTCCAACATAGCTCAACTCATGATATCGACTGGCAGCCTCGAGGAATTTGCGCCCATAATCGCTAATCCGAGCTTGACAAAGTTTGAATTGAAGAAGAGTTTCTCTATCACTGGCCGAGTGCACAAGCAGCGCAGCACGATTGTAATATGTTTCGGCTTGTACAGAATCTTCATCTTCCAATAGCAATCGGACAACGCGAACATAAACACGCAATTTATCGCCGTCTGCCATCGCGCTGATGATCCATAATGATTAACTACAGTGTGTGCAGGTTATCGAACCACTACCTACCGTTGTCCTGAGTCCAGAGAAATGCCCATCAGAACTCGAGCAGCATCGCTCCATTCCTCCTCTTGCTCAAGCAAATCAGCGAGTTGGAAGCGCAATGAATTTACCTGCAGACAACCTTCAATCATACTGTCAGTTGATGAGACTTGAAGACTTGCCTGTTCCTCATAACTGACGATCCGTGGTTGCACAGTGGCGAGCGTGTCCTCGACTACGCGCTTGCGCAATTCAACATCCTTGATGGCGCCTTCACCAAGAATCTTGACGAGCTCTGACAAGACTTGCCTTCCAACTACGAGACCTACATTGTCCTGATTGACTACTGTGTTGACCAGGATGCGCAAATCAGTTGCGACGGTGGATTGATTTGGTCGCGCAATAATTTCTGGTAGAAGAGAGATAAATGCGGGCCCTTTATCCTTTTGGCTGAGGGCCGAAAACTGAGCTAGTTTGCTTTCCATGCCAGTGTTGGCTTACAGTCTAGGCGAGACTGGAATAAGAGTGACTCAAGACTGTCAGACTCCTTGCACGTGCTTGAACCACGTGAGTGTAACACTGTGTGACTAAGTGTGTGTGACATACCGGCTTGGCAAAAATTCAACTCCGACCAGTTTCGGTTACCCGATCTGTCACCGCCAACGGTTCTCCAGCTACTCTTTGCGACACTTTATCATTCTCTTGGGGCGGTATTCACGACCCGTGCTTGAACCGTGAAATTGTAGACAGCGGGGCCTCTGTCTTTGTTCTCATTCTTCCCTACACCTTCATTTTTGGTGGAAGTTCATTCACTTACGCTCAGGCTCCAGGTGTGTTTCAGCTTTACTGATGCAATCATCCCTCCGACGTCTTACTACTCCGAGTCCACTCCATTTCAGCATTCTCTTCCTTTCCTTCCACCTCACGCCAAATCCTGATTATAACTGCTAGACGGTTTCTAAAAACTTTCATTTCGTTTACCTCGTGTCATGTCTCGGCTTACTGCTTCACCATTTCATAAACCCTCTCCATTCGAATCTCCGCGCCCTCCTCTGAGCCCTCCAGAGACGAATGTTGATCCTATTGCCCCAGCGCAAATGCCCATGTCGATGACAGCCGAGGGTGGGCTGAGTTCGGATCATGTAGACCCTCCCTTGGTACCTCCCGCTTCAAGTCTGGAGACCTCTGGAGCGCGACTTCGAAGAGTCTCAACTCTAGCATACCATAATTCTGGACTTCTTGAGTCCCGCGAGCGGACTGTTCAAAGAAGTTCAAAGTCATTCATCGTTGTAATTCCTCCCTCTGCTTTTGTACAGGAACATGGGCAGCTCGGTCATACCTTATCCTTGGGACCACGCCATCGATTGTCTGAAGGACTTTTGATGCCCCTTTTTCCAACGGTGTGCTCTACGCTTGGCTTCAGGATTTCGTACCTAACATGACTGCGTTGCAGATGTATGGCCAGCTCACAGCGATTGCTCGCGAGTTTAACTTTCCTAGCACAACAGGGCTATGCTTATATCTCCATTTTATGGACAATGGGATCGCTGCAATTCCTCGTATTTCAGACGATTCCTGGCAGCTTATTTGGAGCCACGTTTTTGAATCCTCTACACCCACACCCTCTCAGAGACCACCGATCAGCGGGAAGATCGAGTTCGACATAGATCTGCGGCAGGCTCGGTGGTATGCATCTTGGATTGCATCTGCTCACACGGCTCACATCGAGGCACCAATGTCGATGCCCTCTGCTTCTCCGCCTATCACGTTTCGAGAAAACAGAACACCAGTGATTGGTGGCGGTAATCAGCTAGACAACCATCCCATCACACAGCAATCCGGAATTTCAGCACCTGTCCCTCGTCATGTACCTAAGAAACTATCGCTTGTGGACCGTTTTGATTCATCATCGGCTCGGTCGGGTTCAAGGCCTACTTCCCGTGCAGCATTCTTGTCGCCCCCCGAACACGCCGCAGCGTCCCATGTCCTGTCACCTATCTTCCAGGAAGAGGAACCCAAGTCTGCCAAACACGATTTGGAACGACGAGTCAGGACGTGGCGAGCCGGTGCGTCATTGACACCGACCCCACTCGCGGCAAGAGGTCAAACCAACCTTGAGCCTGCCAACATGCCAAATTCGATTGCTCTCGACGATTCACTCATTCCAGCGGCCGAGGATGAGCTCAATCTCGACGACTTCGCTTGGTCCGCCTCCTCTGCAGGTCCTAACGATTACAACCCCGAGTCTCCCCTGTCGTGGTATCGTTTACCTTCTGTTCATCTCGCGAATCGCATGGAGGGTTCTGTTTGTTTAACGCCTTCCGATTGCACGTCCTTCGGTCCTTCAGATTACACCCTACCTTCTCCTGTGCCCAGTTTCGACCGCCTACCATCGCCTGATCTAGCACATAGGATGTATGAAGACTCTCCCCCGACCCCTTCGACTGCGACGAGTTGGGGCCCGCCATCTGGGCCCGCTTCCCCCAGTACGAGTATTCGCCGGCCACGATCGATCCATTTGGGCGAACGTGGGGAGTACAGCCGACCTACGACACCTACTACGACTACCTGGGGTGCTCCATTGTCTTATTCCCCCAGTCCAATCACACCATACTATGTACACACTCCTGATGCAGGACAAGGAGCTTTTGATACCGCTGAGACTACCACCCAAGCGAGGGTGTTCGCGTTCCCGTATTATGATCCGTGGAAGGGCGTCCCGTGGGCTCGTGTGTGGCCGTACAGTCAACGCGGAGATAGCACTCCTTGGAGTCAAGTTTGGCCCTACCGTAAGGCTCAGCACACAGATGGCGCGGATCGGAGAGATTGCGTTCCCTGGAACCACATTTGGCCCTACAATACGAGCCGCTTGTCCAGTGGAGCGGAAGAACTGGAAGACCATCAATGCCCAGTCTCCATCATCCCGGCCCCCAGCTATCCTTATCTGATCATCTGTAAGGCAAATGCACTATGGATTATGCAGTGTATCTGACAGCAATTGGCTTGGTTTAGATCAAGCAGCATATCCTCATTTCGATATCTATCCTGCTGTACCTACTGCAGAGAAGGACAGCAATATGGACAATCCCAACTTCAACTTGTACCCTAGTTCACATGCCAGCCTCCCAACGACGACGGATACGCGTGCACCTATTGTGGTTAGGCTTCCAGCGGTATATCCTGCCTTTGACTTCTGTGGGTCAGTTGTACGCTTGAAACGACAGAGTGCTGATTCTTCAAATTTTGACAGACCCTGCTATCTATCCCGGAAGTCTGGATGAGATATACCCTCCTACAACTATTGAGGCCCGTTCTGCTATCTCTGTCAAGCTAGCTGTGGACTACCCTTCGTTCGACTTGTGTATGCGTGAGCGATCCGTCTTCTTCTGTGCCATGCTGACAGTTTATTCTCAGATTCTGCCGTTTACCCTCATATCATGCTATATCCGCCGACTACAATCAAAATGGACTCTCGTCCTTTGTCATCAACCCAGCAGACATTTCGATATCCGGACTTCAACTTTGGTCAGTCATTTATCTTCCCAAAAATTCAGGAATATGACCTGTTGTTAATATTATTCAGATCGCTCTGTAGCTGATCATGGTGTAAGGAAGGTCTCAAATTACACATCTTCCGTGTACCCCAACTTTGACTTGTGTATGATCATTTTTCAATCAAGGTTTGTTACCCTGACAATTGTTTTCAGACCCTGCGATGCATCCTCCTGGAGACGTAAATTGTGCTGCTGGAAAACTTGATACCATCTTTGTTCAACTCCGTGCGGTATACCCGGCCTTTAACCTGTGTAATATTCATTTTTCTATCCAACCTTCCCTTGACTGATAACCATCTCCAGACCCTGTGATATATCCTGCTTTCAACATTTATCCAGGTATTGAAGGCGAAGTAGACCGTAAGCAAAGCCCCCTCCTCCCCGATCTCAGACGGTCTAAGGTCATGTTGAAGATCCAGCTGCGGACTGTCAACATACGCAAAAGGCTGCCGCTTCTAAACCCCTTTCGGTTCGCTTAAATCCTGCATATCCCACATTTCACTTATGTATGCTTTTGATCTTACCATTGGTTTTCGTGGCACTTATTTATTCATCGCAAAGATCCGGCGATTTACCCAATATTCGAAATCTTCCCCGCATTGCCCGAAGATTTCAGTAATCCGAGGCGCACTGTAGAACCCTTAGGTCACCCTCATTTCAACCTGTATCCCATTATCAATCTCTCAAGCAATTGTTCTCCGACAAAATGTTATCCTGTTCTGTCATCTGTGGGTTATCCAATGTCTGTTGGTAAGTTTTTTCGCTCTTACTCGTCTCTTTCTGGGATTGACATACCTCAAAGATTCCTCTATTCGCTCTCATTCTGACCTTTACGTGGACGGGTCATCAACGAGGGTGGAGCCTTCACAGTACCCTGTATTCAATTTATGTAAGCGGCCCCATTGTCTTTTACCTTCCCAGATTGAGTCTTGTCCAACTGTTTTCTAGATCCACCAGTGTATCCACATTTCGATCTGTACCCACCGAAATTGAGTAACGTGGAAAACTATAAAAGGATAACGGTGAAGCTAACAAGCAGATATCCCTCGTTCGATCTATGTAAGTTGGCTTGTATATCTCCAATGTTAAGTTGCTCATGGTTCTACAGATCCACCCATATATCCACACTTTGACTTGTGGCCCTCGGTATCTCGACCAGAGATTTCCCCGCTTCCCAAGCTTGGCAGGTTAACTCACGCGGAACTCCATGCTATGGTAATGATGGAGGACTTTGGATCAAGAATATCGATTTATTCACCTAGTCTAGTCGATCACCCCATTCGCGAACCCTCCAAGTCACATCATGATCTTCATCAGGTGGTATTTCCTGCAGGTGTTGTGTCCACTCCTAGTGGAACAGGTGGTGGGTCCAACTCACTGCTTGATGTGGAACTCGTACCTCCTTCCCAGAGTCACGAGGAATTCAATGCTCGGCACCGTGTACTAGAAGCGAGGTCTCGTCCCCGTCCTCGCTCAGGGTCTATCAGCACAAAACCCCAGCATTCAGCCTCGTCTCCGAGCCCGATTAGAAGACTTCCGACGCCTCCCACCAGGGGCTCTCGATTGTCCACCGCTTTCGAGCTGATGTCAACGCTCGTGTCCGACAGTCGACCCTCACCAAAGAGGCCCTCTTCGAATGGATTTATTTCCACATCAGCCCGCCCATCCCCAGGAGGCATGGAGACACTGCAACTCTCACCAGTCGAAGAGCGGCACAGTCAATCGGAAGTACCCATTATCAATAGATCAGCCTCAGTGCCATCGCCTTTCAGGTCCGAGACTGAATCCGGCCGTAAGCTTGATCGAGCATTCTCTGCATCTATTGTAGGACCACTACATCTTCCGGCGAGAAAACGGGATAGCCTCGTGTTGCAGAGAGTGAATGCATACAACTCTTGTAAGTGTGAAATAGATCCGCTAAGCTCGAGCGGAGCATTTATAATCCTTTTAAACAGCATCCGACGAGGGAGTTGCACCAATTTCGATGGAAGCACTTTCAAAATTCCCGATGCCACCTCGTCCCCCTCTGCCACCTGTTCCAAAGGCATTGCCCCAACATAAAATATGACCTCAGATTTCACAGCTGGTTAGATAAACAAAGAAAATGGCTGGCCCAAGGTCGGCAGAAGGATGGGAGTTGGCATGAGCCTGCTGGGTTGATTTGCTCATAGATTTCCGATTCATGCATTACTCTATAGCTTGGAATTGAACTTATTGCGCAGCGAGCACCACGATCTGCGGATACATGTTGCTAAAATGTGCCGAAGAAACAAAAATTTAATTACTACGACTACCGTCGTCATCGTAAGAAGGTGGATCATCCGTATTCATGCCTAGAATGTGACCAGATCCTGGCATCCCGTCTGTTGGAGAAGGGGACGAGGGAACAGGGGATGACTCTCGTAACTCAGCCTGTCGTACGGCAACAGCTGCACGAGCTTCTCGTAACTCTTTTTCCCTTTGATCCCGGAGCATCTTCGTCTTTCGATCATCCATAAATGCCAACTTCACCTATGAAGTTTTTTTTACAAATCAGCATCTATAATATAAAGCAAGAGGAGGGTCGACCTTGTTCGCGGCAGCATCCGCAACCGCCTTCTCTTCCTTCTTCGATAGTGCTGCACGCTCTTGTTTCTCGGTTTCAAGATCGATGGCCTCTTTGAGGATAGCAGCACCAATGCGCATATCTGCCATTCTCCGGGGGTTGAAAGAGTAATAGGGCTGGAAATTCTTAACCTGAAATTCTGGATGAGATGTGAATATGTGATAACAGCAGATTGAAAGGACGTTGCCTCAGGACGGAAGCCAAGCTGATGATAGGTAAGTCAAACCAGCAGGCTCAGTAGCAAGAAGTAAATTAAACATTACTGACCTCGATAGCATACTCCAAGGTACCCTTGGGATCGATGAGATGGCGCTTGATGACATTATTTGTTGGCTTGAACTGCTGGAATTTAGGGTTATCGGGTTCACGAAGTACGTTCTCGGATATTGTTAACAATGTCTAAAGATTGAACCCATAAAGGCCCATTCCATGGAAAGGCATAGAATGTGGGTGTACTTTAAGAGAGGTCAACGCAGCGTCCTTCGCATTTGGGCGCAAGATTCCAGGATCTATGAGGCGTCGGAACTCCTGTCGTCTCTCGTGCTCTGCTGCAAGCTGCGCCGCCGTGGGTTGGCTAGACCCAGGCTGGTGACGGCGCCGTTCTGCAGCAGCGGCAAGGGCATCTGCTGAGACACTATTGGTATGGATTGAGCCAGAAGGCGAGGAAGGGGGGTATGACATGGCAAAATCTGGGCGGAGAATTGAGACTGGTAACAAGGATGCAACGTGACGGATAATCGAGTCATGAGTAACTAGTAACTAGTAACTGCTGATCCCTATTTCGCCATCTAGCGCTTGCTAAACATTGTGGTTTCTCCATCGTACAACATGTCTAATACAAATTGCTAAGATAATGCAGCAGCTATGAGGCAATCTCTAGTAGTCACCCCCTAGACCCCTCAGTATCCTCATCGTTATCCTTTGGATACGTCGGATCCAAATAATCAGTCAAATTCAACACTGACGGATGATGTATGTGTCTCTGATCGTCAACAGAAAGGTCATCCTCGGATGAGCTATCGCTGCTCCATGCACGCTCAGCTGCTGTATCCACACTTGATTCGTTGCCCAACCGGCTTATTTTGTGGTCTTGAGAAAATGGTGAGGACAAGTTTGGAAAAGACTTGGTGCGAAGTCTGTTGAAGAAGCTACTGGAAGGTGCCTTTGAGTTGCCGTGTTTTGCTATCGGGACTGATATTAGTGGTGGTTTATGTGGTACGACTCCTCGATGCGAACTTTCGACGTGTGATGTTGGGTTAAGCAAATCAGCAGCCCATTTTCGGCGAATCATGGGTGAGCGAAGGGGATCCCTATTGGGACTACTATCGCGTGGAGTCGGGGTACCAGAATTGAGAGAAGCATGGGCGTGGCCTCGCTTGAAAAACCAACGAGATCCGTTGGCAAACGCTGTCTCAGCATCTGTGTCCACGGACATTGGAAGGTCTGAGCCAGTTTGTGGGGGAGTTGTGGAAATGCGAGGGACAGGGACATCCGTTTTGGGTTCGGAGACCACATCTGCTTGGAGCATAACCTGAGGCTTTGACTTAGACTGCAACGACCTCCGGACAGCCTGACGCCCAAGAAATATCTGTTTTTCGATTTTTGCTCGATTCTCGATCATGTGAAGCTAGGTGCCCCACAATGTCATCTTTATGGTTCATTTGCAAACGACAAGACGTCACTACTGACCTTTGGCCATGTAACAATTTCCCCCACCCGTATCATCCTCTCGAGCTCTGGAGGGTCAGGGTCACTCAGTAGACGAAACCAGTCCTGCAGAATAACAGATCAATATGTGTAATGTTAAATGCGAACTCAGGACGGACCCAAGGGCGAGTTCGTGGCCAGATTCTATACAGGTTGCCTTAGCATAACAGCACAATGAGAACTGGAACATAACACACGTGACGGCCCCATCGAAACGTTGCAAGAACACACTAGACCAATCTTGGCCCAGCAGCTGAGGGAGTAGTTCAAGATCTCGAATTACTTTAAAGTTTTTGGTGAGTTCATGTTTCAGCCATTGCTCAGCTGCCGAGAGCAGGAAATTCCCCCTCCAGCCTGCAGTGTCAATGCGGTGAGAAACAAACAGAAATATATCACAAACACACACCTTTTCCTTTCCTGTGAGCAACCGGTTTCCCGGCTGATCCTCGAGGGGCAAAGAAGAATAGATGGACATGAGGGTTGACTTGTGAAACCACTGGGTGTGTGACTAGCAAATTGGTCGAAAATTTTGACTACGACTTGAAAAACAGAGACGTACGGACACTTACCATTGAAGTACAGGTTTAAAGCTTGAACGGGAATGTCGACCCTAAAGGGACTTAGGATTGATTAGGTCTTGAGGGTTTACTGTTTACACGTACCGGAGAGACCCGTCCTTGAATCTGCTTCCCCAGTTCCAGGGTACGATACTACCATCCTTAAGCTTCTGCATCAGTACGACAGGGTTCAGGATTCCCGGTACTGCAGCGGAAGCAATGAGGGCAGTCCAAATAATGGTATCGGGAGCGGTCATGTAGTTAAGGAGTTTTGTGGGACTGCACAGGGCAAACGTCAGCTTCCCTTAAAACTGATCTCTGCTAGACTTACGAATGTCGATCAGCAGGTATGACAGAGATATTTAATATACGACCAGTCCGTATATATGCTTCCTTGAAGGTCATGGACCCACGAGTGAAAAAAGTGCACTGGTCACATTGCGGTTGAGTTCCGGAAGAAATTGGATTGCTCAAGAATCAAATGTTCACCTTCCTGGCCCACCTAACGATCCCATTTGACGATAAGCTTTGGTCGAGACGAGGGAAACGAAACTGAAACGTACAGGATACTATCAAAGCGCGCGCCCGTGTTCCAAACACGCCTAAACCAAACACTAAACGGCTCTTCGCAGGCGGTTATCCGATTTGCCAGTTCTGGTACTAGTAGAATCTTGAGCTCGTCGTCTGTTCGCGTGCAGACCAGGGCAGCAACAAGGCCACCTGCACTAGTTCCCGTGATCACACGGGGAAGCAATGCGGCATCCAGAAAAGCTTTCACAACTCCACAATGATCTGTAAGGGCAAGTATTATCAAGGATCGTGCAGAAAGGAGCCTCTGGTACTCACAATAGCCAAACGAAGCTCCACCAGACAAACAGAGGGCGGAAATACCTGTGAGAAGTTGACGAATCCACAAAAAATCATTTATGCCGAATGACGAACCGAGATTAGTGTTTGCACTCTTAAAGAATCGCTTTTTCTCGTCATTCGACAATTCAGGCGACTCACGGATATATTCCAGGGCTTTTTCTTGTTCGATGAAATAAGCTGGGGAATATCAATTCAAAGTACAAAGATGGTGCCCTGTTTAGTACGTACATTCAATGAGATCCTTCGTGCCAAGGAACGTCTGTATTTTCGTCAGATCTCTGGATATAAGTCTTTAAATGTTTTATTTCACTTCACTGTACAGTCTGAAACAGCGCGTGAGCAACTCGGTTGGTTCAACGACATTCAGGTGTTTACCTCGAGGATTCAACACCGGCAAAATTCGTCCGTATACAAGTCTCGAGAACACCGAGAACACCCCGCGCATCGTTCTTTTCTCGCAGTGTTTTCAGAGATCGTCGCACCTACAAATGCCGGTGTAAATGAGGTGTCGTTGGACCTTGTATTCCTACCTTCCGCACGAGCTTCCAATCATAGAATGGGTCATCGTCAACCTTCTTCCATTCGTGAAAGTGAAGATACTCGTCAAGAGTTTCTGCCGCATCCTTCCATTCCTGTAACATATTTCACTGGGATGATCACTAAAAAGGAACAAAAGGCAGGCTCGCCTGATAGTTTCGCGCGCCACGAAGTCTCTTACGCAGTACTCCCTTCTGTCCGCGCCCTGCATGAGAAAATTTTGTCAGGGCCACAAGGCTTACCTGAAACGAGAACTCACACGCTGATATCCATTCCTTGGTGTTGACCAATTGCCGAATTACAATATACAACCCAAACTCAGCGGCGATGAACAAGAAAATAAAGCACTGTTGGGCATACTCTGGTCAAACTGTGCCCGGGATCATTGACAGAACGAATTGTACCAAAAGTGGCCAACGAAGAAGCACGAAGAGCCAATCGTTGCGTTTATCGTCAGTCCTATCCTTCTTTCGTCTCCTAAACAAGCTAATTCAGTCCCTGAACGCGGTGTGCATGGAATTTGAACGCGCCTCTTGACCTTTAAATTCACCGGCGCAAAATCGGACAAAGCCGACACCTTTCGTATGCGGGAAGTAGATGGTAACGGTGTACCCGGGATGTTTGGGGAAGAGGCCTCGCCTGGGTGATCGGCTAGTAACTCATCCGCTCGGAGAGCATCTGCGAAAGCCTGTATGTGTCTGAGGAGATCGTTGGTCAAACGCGGATATTGATTACTTGAGTTCAAGTTAAAACTGTTGGTATACTGACGATTCAATGACATAGTCCACTACAAGTAAGTCTCCCAAGTTCCGTCTTTGGGATTTGGGTTCGATGGGCGATTGGGCAGTGGACATGATGGTGACCCGGAGTGCAACGCTCGCCTGCGAGCTGACAGCTCATAAGTACTACAAACTCGCTTGTGCAGCATGCGCACGTGACAGATGTATTGCGGACGGGCCGGGCCAGGGTCAACTTGAATGTGGAGACATGTACAGTCACTCTTGACGTTGGACTCAAATGCCCTATAGGTATCTTGCCGTTTTGTTCCTTGTCACCCCAGTGTCTGCGTTACCAGTAAAGGTCGAATCTCCCAGCGGTTCAGCTTGCCTCGCCGTTCTTCTCACTCTAGTTGTCATACTATCCCTCCTTGTCGCCTTCAAACACGCGTACATGAAGCAGCGTCGGATCGAAACTGCCCATACTCGTGCCCAATCTTCAACTCCCGGCTGCTCGTTTGCCGCTGACTCCTACTACCGTTCAACTACCTCCTTTCTTCCCTCTGTTGGCAGTATAAATCCTGAGCATGAAAAGGCTGGGTTTCTGGTGGGGTTTCTGGGCTCTCCTGCATGGGAGACTAGGGTCAAATCTACAGTAGGCAAGGATGTATGGCGAGAGCACAAACAGTCGTCATTTATGTATCAACTGCACACCGAATCTCGCCGTCGCAAATATTCTCAGCTTCGACGCTCTAGTGTGCGCGGAATGGGTTCGCTGGTTAATATCGGGCAACCAGGCTCATCGTCGATCTCTAACACCATTGACAGCCGTGTTCTATGTCAGGGACGATCACGCTCGCTCTGTCTCCCTACCTATCCTGCCAAAGCACAAATAGGTTTGCCCAACACCAGTACACCACGCCGATTTTCCCTGCCTTCCGTGGGCCGAAAGGAGATCTACGGCGTCTTACAACAGAAGAGACACTCTAGCCTCAAGCGCGCGAGGAGTGGTCGATCCGACATTTCTGGAACATTTTTTACTGGTAACACATCTCTCAGGCTTGTCGAAACTATGGCTGGACTCGACCTCCCATTGCCACTGTCCGGAGACCAGCAGCACTCCCTGATTGCGTCCCCTTTACCTTCCCTTTCTCCAACCGGTGTCATTAACGCGAAATCAAACTCCAGATTCACTCGCACATCCATCCCTCCTCTTCCTCCCTTGCCGTCGGCTGATTATTCGTCTTCATCTCTGATGCCCGCATCCGTAGGGTTATCTACTCTTCACAGTCCGGCTCCCATCCACATCTCGCATCCATATGCCCTTGTTCCAAATTCTAAATATAGTTCTCAAGGAAGTCTGCCCACCCAGACTGCTCCCAAATCACTGCATCACTGTGCTTTCTCGGCTGCCAGTGAACCCTTCCGCTCTTCACCCCCCGCAACCCCAAAATCCGATTCCAAGCTTCCAGTCATTTCCCGTCTGCCATTGGCTGCTGTCATGTCCTCGACCCTCAATTTCAGTTCGTTAGAAATGTCCTTCCCGTCTCCAAGTTTCTTGCCAGCCCTATCTTCTTTCCCATGTCCCCCGACAACCTCTTTGACCATAGCTAAACCGAAAGTGAAAGCGAAACATCTCTCTGCCCGAGTTAGACGAAGCCCTACCATTGGTCCTTCCCCTTTACGAACCATGATCCTCCCGGACCCTTCCGATACAGAACTTGGTCGCTACACCCATCCCGAGGCGAACAAGGAAAATACCGATTTCAAGGAGCGACCTTCCTCGATTCACAATGCCTATGCAAACCTCGGACTTGGACTTCCAACCAGTCGTTCGGGAATGGAAACACGCCTGGACAAATGCAAGCGGCGACAGAGTGGTATGCCTGAGCACCGCATCTCGCAGGATGAAGATGGAGGCGGCCCGAATATCTTGCTTGGTATCATCCGCGAACTTGTCGAGGAGACTAGCGACTGGGACGCAAGCCTGTTCATGGACGCGAATTTCAAGTCAATGATCCGGGACTCGGGGATCGTGCCATCGAAGGGTACTGAAGACAAGGTCAAGAGCTCCGGAGCGGCTGACTTGGCTGATTCAAGAAATAAGATGTCGACGGAACTGTCGGAAGAGCTCGACCTTGGATTGCTTGGGCTAGATATCATTCGGAATGAAGACTCTAATTGCAGTGGCAGTGCGAAATATGTCGAAGGTAGTGAAATTGACTTGGTTTCGTTCTGGGGGGAAGGCGGCTGGGTCGACGGGAATGACCAACGGTGCGCGGATTATTTCTACTATAGGGTTTCTGATGACGGCTTCTAATTCACTCCAAACAGGGAGAGCGTAGGATTGGCGTGGTGACTCTGAACTCCATTTCGCCCGTTGCCTGGAATGTTTTCCAAACCGTGAGTCCCCCCATTTGCCGCCGTCGATACTCAAATTTAGTGGCGTGGTCCCTGGTCGATAGTGCTGTACCGGTCCTCAATTCCGCAGCCTTCCCCATTCCATCACCAGTGTTCTTCATATTTATTCAACAGGAGTTCCACGTCCTCCAAGCATCCTACACAACATCAATCACCCATCATGCGCCCGTTGTGCCATCATAGTCCTTTGTATTCGCCTTTGGGGTCTTGTCACCACACCACACTCCTATCCCCCTATATGGTCCCAACATAACACTCTTTTCTTTTGTTATTCATGTTTCAACGCCATGCCAGCTATATTTACCTTCCATCATCGTACAGTGGTCAAGTGTTCCCTTGCAGATTCTTTAATAAACAGATATAGCCTTCCATGATCATTGTGCCTTGTTCAACCACTTTTTCAAATTAGTCTGCCCCATCTTCTCAACTGCCTTCTTCACCTCATCCCTCTCAACCACACAGCGATACCTCACAAACTCTTTGGCTATATTCGATGAAGGTGTGGTGACACACACAAATATCTTTGCTGAGACCAACCCTTCGAAAGCCTGTTAGACAAAACAATCAAATCAATAGTCAAGCCAAGCTAATAAGATGGCATCAACACTCACACTCATCAACACCTCTCGCGTACACCGCACCATGCCGATGTTCCCTCCATTGACCTGGACAGGCGCAGAAGTGGAGGCGCGGACTTGGTCACGAAAGCATTCATGAAGCATTTCAAAGGTAATGAAGGGGTGCCCAGCTGTTTGGCTGTGGATCGACGAGATGAGGAGGCATGTGGAGGGGTAGGGTAGGGCTGATAAGGTTGAAATTAGTGTAATGTAGGACCATCCGGAAGCAAAGACATACTGTGGAGGAAAGGGAATCGGGGACGGGAACGTTGGATTGCAGCTGTTGATATCAGCTGGGACGATGAGGGAAATGGAGCCGACGGTGATAATTCCAGGATGGGAGATGTCTATGTTGGAGCACCGTAAGTTCCCTTGCCGGAGTGCAAAGCGATCCAGAGACGCACCAATATCCGAGATAACACCCTCACATCCCTCGTCACACTAAATGTCTCATTTAGAACATCGACTACAACCTGGTCGGCCAAGAACTTTCCTATAGTGGCTTCCCATACCGCCTTCCACTCCACAACCACTGCCTCTTCCTCGTCCTGCTCACCCTCATCAACCTCAACACCCAAAATACCCCTTACAATGCCGAGCCAATCCTTTAACCTCCTCGGCGCAGCAGTCCTTACTATTCTTCCCGAAAATCGACTTTTGACTCTCTTCTCCAACAGATTCACAGTGTCCACCCGACTCGTCATCCCAATCACGGCCACGCCCTTCCTCCCTGCGCCCGCGCGACAGCTCTGAACTGTGTCGAGGAGGCAGTATAGGAGAGATTGACGTGTGTGGAGAGCAAAGAGGTCGAAAGCGTCAAGAAGAACAATAGTGGGGCGATAGAGGGTGGGAAGTACAGAGATTAGGGCAGGGAGGTGAGAAGGTGGGGGGAGGGATAATGGGGTTTCGGCAGACGCAGCAGGGTTAGCGGAGAATATGTCGAGGAAGGGATTGACTTCGTTGTCTTCTGGGATGGGGTCGGAGTCGGAGTCAGAGTTGTCTGTGCTGGAGAGGAAGGAGGTGCCCGTTTGTTGGGTGAGTTGCCAAGCAATCTCGCGCATTGCAAGGCGGTCATTTTGTTGAGCCCAGCCAGAGAGACGGAGGATGATGGGTCTGTCGGGGAGGTTTGACAGGCAACGTTCGACGAGCTTATAAGAATAGATAGTTAGAGTCACGATCCGAGGGTTGTGAAGGACAAGTTCTTACACGAGTCTTTCCACTCCCCCGTGGACCTAGAAGAAGGCAGCTATTCCCTTCACCGCGTGAGATTGTGCCGTCCAGCAGATCAGTGAGTTGTTGGAAAGCCACGTCATTAGTCGGTGGTTCGTCGTCTCCTTCATCTTCGTCATCTTCGTGATTACGACTGGTATCTGGAGGATTCTGAAGTGCGTATAAAATGGCTCGTTTCTGTGCGTTGAGGCAGGAGTGGAGATGAGCGGGAAGGACGCACGGGAGGCGGCTGGGAAATGCGTGAGGAGTGGCGATTTTCTTGGGGGGAGATGCGTGAGGTGTTACGACGGGGGTCTTCTGCAAATGTGGAGCAGACACGGATTCCGCAGGATGAGGGATGGTATTTCGTTTCTTCGGAGGTGAAGTGGACGTCGATTGCGCAGTGATGAGTTTCTGTTTTTTTGCAGGGGATGATGAAGAAAGTGGATCATCAGACTCGCCCTCCTGCTCCTCCAGTTCGCGCCTCCGCAGTATAACCGCCGGCGACTCGGTATTACTCTGCTGATGTATCGTTGCTGTGCCTTTCGAGGGAGAAGTAATCTCCACAGCGTGCATGTACACACGTGGCGTACCATTTTTCGTATGCGTTGTGGGCCGCGAAGAGCGCGTTTTCGAGGGTGACAGGATGAGTTGATCTTCGCTGTCATCGCCATCACTTTCAGAAGTGTGAGCCTGAGCTTTCCGTCTGCCATTCTCCTTGAAGGATTCGGATGACTTGTCGCTGGTGGGCAGTGGTGCTACACGGCGTTGTTTTCCATAGGTCCTGATGACTGATGGTACGGCGGCAGTGGTTGAGTCGGAAAACCGTTGGGTAGATGAACGAGTTGGCTTGCGGGGGGGTGGGTCGGGCTGTGTTATTACCAGTGGGCCGCTAGATCGCGTACGGCGTTTTGTGGGGGATTCGTCTGCGTCGAAAATAGTTGCCTTTCGTTTTGGAGCCATGGAGAGCCCGTAACTTGTCGTGAATGGTATAGCTAGTGGTACAGCCGGTAACTGCTCTAGACAACCTGCATTGTTTCAGTGTTTGTGTGAGAGCCTGAGCAATCCCAGTGGTCGCCAATGGTCACGGTCACGCGCTCCGTCACGCCGGCCTTACTAAATACTTCAAGTTGACGCTAACTTGAACTTGAACTTGAAAGCGCCGAAGAGTAATGGGATTTACAGGGTAGGTAGTTTGACCTGGCTTGGCCACTTTTCGCTATTCACTACCTGGACTATTCTCTTCCATCTAGACTAGCTCGATGGGTCAATGCACCCACCACAGGTCTCCAACTCGTTAGAGACAATATCGCTCTCAACCACAATGTTCGTATGACCTCGCGAAACACACTCCACTCATCATTTATAAATCTGAAGGGCCAATACAAAGGGAAATGGCAACTCTCGGTTAAGTCATACCGTTCAACCCTGACTCAGATCCCTGGCTTCCAAATACCATCCGAACGAACAATGTGCACGCTCACCATGAACGACAACGTCTTTGTCCTCCTCGAAGACCCTTTGGCACCCACGCGCGCAGACGTCCTGGCCGCGGCTCCTCCGGGACAGGCTTCTGCTTACCTCCAAGGCCCGACACATTACCGCACGACATTTCTGACACTCAGACCCCCCGGGGCACTCGAGCCACTCCTGGCGCAATTGAAGGCACGGTGGGTTTCAGTACGGCAGTCAGCGCCAGGTGTACCCCAGAGGGGTCAGACCGCCGGTCAGCAGTTATTGATTGAAGGACATATTTTCGCTATTGGGAACGATTGGTTGGTACGTGTGGGGAATGTTATACTGGCGGGAGGTGCAGTGAAGGGGATGCTCCTCGAGGTAGGATGATCTACCCTGCTTTGCCAGCTCATTTAACATGGTTTGCACAGGCAGAATATCTTCCTCTACCTGTCCTCCATTCTCCCAGAGCCGATGGGACTTCCGAACTTCTCTCAAACCTGTTAACGTCCGTTCTGCCCAACATCAGAGACGCAAAAACAGTCGCAGTGACTATCAGTGACACACAGTGGGAAGACGTGTTGTGGGACCGAGAGGAGGAGGAGAAGGGGGCCCAGGAGAACGAAAAGGAAAACGATGACGATGACATTTATGTCTATGGTGATGAGGACATGCCGGAGAAAAGGAAAGGTGATTGGGTTGGAGTGGACAGAGACCGTAGATCGGCTTATTTGATTATGGGTGCATTGAGATCAGAGGGGATTCTTTGACAGTGGATGATGAGATCGATGAGACTAATTGCTGTCGATTTTCGAGTAATGTGTCCGTCCTAAGAAGCGAGGTCCACACGAAGTTGACGTCGTGCCTGTTTCTTGCCGAAACGAAATAAGCGCCGGTTATTCAGGAATTTCACCTCAATGCCTTGACAAGTTTACGTCTGGGATCAAGCTCACGGTTGACACGTATCCCAAACCGACGGAATGTCATGGTGGTCTCTTCCAAATACCAGAATGCTCAGCAGCGCAACCTGGCGATATCTCAAGACCCCGGCCGCTAAGACGCGGAACCAGTCCACCGCCCTGCACTTCTACCAGAACAGACAACTTGAGCTGTATGCATCCAAGGAAGCCAAACGTCTCACTCTCAGACAACTGGTACGTTACTTTCATTGGTACTCCATTATTCGGGGAGGTGTGTAACTCAAAATCCCGGGCAGGTATTTTTCGGGCGTTCCATGGATGCGGAGCGTCTCATCAAGGTATTTAGGCGCCCTTTTTTGTGTTCTTCCCCTTACCCCGTAGTTGTGGTCCATAGAGTGCCAACTATGTCCGCACCGAGCTACCTGTGCGTATTGCGCACAGACTACGAGACCTGCAAGCTCTCCCTTACGTTGTGGTGACGCAAGAAGGTGTCGCGAGGGTCTACGAAGTTCGTTTCACGCATCTCCGTATCTCATATTAAACTGGGTACTCATGACGAAAAACGAAACTACCGTTAGCTTTATTGGTCGGCTTTTGAAAAGTGAGAGCAGTGTCATTCCGCAACAAGTATGAGCACCCATTCACAATCTTTATTTATCTTTCTCTCAGATTCAGACGATACACACCTATCAGCACGGTCGCCGAAAACGAAGCGTTTTGTGAATTCCTTGCTGGAGTCCTGAATGAACAGTTGAGTTTTCGTGTTCCCTCCATGGATACACAAGGTCATCTCAACGTTACGTTACAAATAGTGCAACCGTAATTCCAAACCTCTCCCTCGGCCTCTCCCTCTCTTCTCCCTTCCTCCCCCCAGACCAACTAGATTCCTTCATGCGACGCATGCTTGTCTCCCGCATATCCCGTCGCGTCCTTGCAGAGCACCATATCGCCCTTTCGGAGATCTATGCAGGCATGCACAAGGAGTCTTCCGGGGAACCACACGTTGGGATCATTTTTACTGGTTTGAATGTGAAACGCAGCATTGAGCGCTGTGCAAGATTATTGAGAGAAAGGCCAGTGTGGATTGAGGATCACTATGGATCTGGGGAGCAAGAGGGGGTGAGGGGTAACGGCTGGCCGGAAGTGGTGGTTGACGGACATGTGGATACAAAGTTTGCGTATATTCGGGAACATCTTGAGTCTGTCTCTCCCTTGGCTGACGATACGGTTGGTTGATGATGGTGTGATGGCTTGACAGATATATCGTCTTCGAATTATTAAAGAATGTAAGTCACATACTTCCGTTTCTATGATATTTTCTCGATCCTTCTGTGACCACCACAGTCGATGCGTGCTACCGGCATAAAACACCACGCCGCATCCTCCCTCCCCCCAATACGTGCAACAATTGTCGCAGGAGCCAACGACGTTGGCATCCGAATATCAGACCAAGGTACCCATCTGCGCCATCCCTTGTCTTAACACAACTAACTTTACATAGGGGGTGGCCTCCTAACCCCCCGGAATCAAATCACGACCCCTTCGGACCTCTTCTCATTTTCCCACATCCGCAACGCCGCGCGAATGGAACACTCGCGGCTCGGGGCGTTACGGACGGTCAGCTTGAGTCGGCAAGGGATAAGGGCGACGGTGGGTGAGCAAGTTGGGATGTGGCAACAGTTTCACCTCAGAAAGGGTGAGAATGAGGAAGATGATACTCCGGAGAACGGAGCTGGCGTTGGACCCCATCCGCGGATTGGGATTGGGCTGCCGATGAGTAATATTTTCGCAACGTGAGTGCTTAGAGACTATCAAGGTCAGAATTTTTGATTTGGGCGTGTATCAAGGTATTTCGGGGGTTCGTTGGAGCTGGTCTCATTGGATGGTTGGGGTATGGATCAAACTCATCACATTCTGGCAGAGGAACTAATTCTTCGAAAGGGACTGATGTATATTTGCGACTGCCAAAGCTGGTTAGTCATTCTATTTGTCGATCGTTGACTATTAGGTGACTTGATATTTGCTTAGGGGACGAATCTGGAAGGTATCGAAGTCTAGAAACGACTTTCTTGTACTTTTCTTGTATCATTATATTCGACGACGAGACATGATTTCAGCCAAGGCTGTGAGTCTACGCAGTCCGTTTGTGTGTCTTTCCTTCCAGTCCAACAATCCGCCTGCAGTCATAGGAACACATCCGCGATTTCTAGCTACACCACAACATAAGTTGGGCTATAGCGCACAGTTACCATGATGAGGCCGAATTTGATCGCTAGAACCCACATAAACGGACTTCTCATAAACTTCCGTATATATAGCGCTACATATGTAGTAGATCCTGTACATGAGTACTAAAACTTGAAGGACGTACATCTCGGAGCAGGCTTCAAGTTCTAGGTTCAGCCGAAATTTGCTTGGCACGGCCGATCCAACTGATATGGTAGGGGGCGTGTTTGTGTCCTGTCACCTTTCGTGTAAAGGTCACTTCACCCCCCATAATTCATCACATGACCTGCCAATAACAAACATCGCCAAATCCAGCCACCCACTAGTAGGTGAAAAACCTCATAATGCGTTTCA
>Ga0210383_10000346_pt1 | contig 44468 bp, 39 predicted proteins | sample IncBWC14OmetaG_FD_160072 | JGI IMG/M metagenome (GOLD analysis project Ga0210383, IMG submission 160072) | Forest soil microbial communities from Barre Woods Harvard Forest LTER site, Petersham, Massachusetts, United States - Inc-BW-C-14-O ...
GGTTCACGGTTGATGGAAGCGGTTGATTCGGTCTGCAGAGTCTCGACAGTCCAGCCATTGGCATCTGTTTTCTCCGACCATTCCACCTGACCTACGAAGCGATAGCCTCGACGTGGAAGGGTCTCGACCCAGCGCGGCTTTCCGGCAGAGTCCGCGAGACAATCACGCAACCGCTGGATGGCGGAGTTCAATCCATGATCAAAGTCGACAAATGTGTCGTCGGCCCACAGCTTCGCGCGCAGTTCCTCCCGGCTTACGACTTCCCCTGAGCGTTCGAGCAACAAGAACAATATCTGGAAAGTCTGCTCCCCCATTTTCATTCTCCTCCCGAACTTCCGCAGTTCGCCGGATTGCACATCAAGCGCGTAGGGACCGAATAACGCGGTTCGCGAGGTGGTTGTCTTCATGTCCGAAAAAGCCGAGAGGAGGCCTTTGACCCTGGGGACACAACCGGATGATTTTGAGGCGAAATGGGGCGGCAGTCAAGAACCCCCGCCCGGACTGTGCTTTGAGGCGCACTGGCGTAGCGATAACACTTCGGACATCAGCAACTTGCACGGTGTTCCGAAAATGTACGAGAGGTGACCAGGTTTGCATTGCGGAATGGCCGCCTCTGAGCGATAAGTACCACGCGAACCAGACGATCCAGATAAAACAATCAAAGTTTGCTTCGCCGGTAGCCAGATGGCTGCCGACTTTTTACGAAGGAGAAAGACAATGAAATCCACTGCAACTTCGATCGGCGTCAGGTTTGCCGCCTGCTTGATACTGGTCGTTGGAGTTAGTGCTAGTGCGTTAGCGTCGTGTGCTGATTCGCTGTCGGCGATGGCCAAGACGACTGCGATCACCGTTCAACCCATTGAGAGTGAACAGGACTCTCAGCCATACGTAAAACATCCCGCCAACTCGTCCATTGTGGGTCTATGGCACGTCGAGTTCAAAGTCAACGGCCAGACCATCCAGGAAGCATACCAACTGTGGAATGCCGGTGGGACTGAGGTGCACAACCCGAAGGTCGATCCTAGAGGGGGCACCGTCTGCCTGGGGGTATGGACGCAGTCAGGCCAGACTTACACGCTCGCCCACCGCGTCTGGAATTACGACACGACCGGAGACTTCCTGGGAACCATCCACCTCAGCGAGACGCTTACGCTGGGCAACACCGGCAATACCATGAAAGGCTCCTTTACGTCGGCTTTCTACGACCCCACTGGCCACTTCGCCAATAAGGTAACCGGCAATGTCACCGGAAGGCGCATTTCAGTTCCGTGATCTTAGCGTCTTGGTCCCACCGGAAGAAGCACGCAAAACTGTGGCTCTTCAGCTCTTCCGGTGGTTTCTTATGATCCATGTAAGAGGTTGTGTTATGGGCACCAAGTGGTGATAGTCTCTGCGAGCAAATTACTAGTTTTGACTTCGATGAAAACACCCACATAAAGGGCCGACCAAGAAGAGCGACCTCATCGCAAGCTTGACTAGGCGTTGACGCTATCAGCCATTACACTCACCCCCCTTCCCGCAATACTCCGGGTTACGCGCGTAATCCTGCCAATATTTGTTCAACTGATGCTCAGCAAGAGGTTGCCCCGACGCCCGAGACTACTAATCCTTACGCTGAAAAACTATCGCCGCCTCGGCGCCTGAAGGCGTCGGTGGAAAGATGGGTCTTGCGGCACGCCTGAAGGCGTGCCCTGATACGAATCTTTGGTTGCGCGAAACAGCAGGTCCCTCCGCTGCGGTCGGGATGACAGTCTTTAACCGTACTCGAGCCAGAACTGATTCGCGATCCCGGCTTAGCCGGGTTCGGGGACGAAACGGTAGCCTATGCCGCGCACGGTCAGCAGGTGCTTGGGTTTGGCGGGGTCGTCTTCGATGTAGCGGCGCAGGCGGACTATGAAGTTGTCGATGGCGCGGGTGTCGGTGTCCTCGTGCAGGCCCCAGACTTCTTCGAGGATGGCTTTGCGGGAGACGATGCGTCCGCTGTTCTGAACCAGATGGCGCAGCAGCTCGGCTTCCATCAGAGTTAACTGGATGGTGTTGCGGTTGACGCGCAGTTCGAGTTTGGCGAAGTCGAGAGTGCGGCCGTCGAAGGAGAAGGCATCGGCGGCGGGGGCCTGGCTTACGCCCATCCACTCGCGGCGGCGCAGCAGACCTTGCAGACGGGCGAGCAGGATGGGGAGTTCGAAGGGTTTGGGAAGATAGTCGTCGGCGCCGGAGGCGAATCCTTTGAGCACGTCTTCGGGACGGCCGCGGGCGGTGAGCATGAGCACGGGAACGAAATTCTTGGCGGCTCTTAATTCAGTGGCTACGGCGAAACCATCTTTGCCGGGCAGCATTACGTCGAGCACTACGGCGTCGAATTCTTCGCGGTGGTTGCGATCGGGCTTGCCGCGTTTGCCGTTTTCGTGACCGTTTTCCGTATGGCCGAGAAGCAACTCGATTGCTCGTTCGCCGTCGCCGGCGACTTCGACGTTGTGTCCTTCGGCTTCGAGATTGAAGCGCAGTCCCTGCGCTATGTGGGCTTCGTCTTCGACGATCAGCACGCGGCTCATGCCCGATGCTCCTGAACTGTCTTCTCCGCGGCTACGTTCTCGCGGGGAATGTTTCGCGGGAGTTCCACCACGACAGTCGTGCCGTGGCCTTCACCGAGGCTCTCGGCAAAGGCGCGACCTCCATGTTTCTTGGCGATGGCGCGAACGATGAAAAGACCGAGGCCAGTCCCTTTGATATGCGCCAGGGAGCGATTGGAGACGCGATAGAAACGCTTGAAGACGCTCTTCAATTCTGCGGGCGGAATGCCGACTCCATGATCCTGGATGCTCAGTCTTACATGCTTTTCATCAGGCGATTCCACGCGGATGGAAACGTCGACGAGATCTCCGGAATATTTGATGGCGTTGTCGAGCACGTTGGTGACGGCAGTGCGCAACTCCTCGGGATCGCCGATGACGTTGGCTCCCGCGCCATTGGCGGTTTCGAAGCGCAACGCCTGCGGCTGTAGATGATGGCCGGTGCGGGCGACTTCCACGCATTCGCGAACCAGGAGTCCAAGGTCGATGGGAACGCGCTCGCGGCTGCTTTTTCTGTGTCCGGCGACTCCGGCTTTCAGAACCTGTTCGACGGTGCCGAGGAGGCGGTCGGTATCGTCCAGCATGCGGCGATAGAATTCGCGGCGCTGGGCTTCGTCCACGTCGCGATGTTGCAGGGTTTGCAAGTAGAGGCGGATCGACGCGATCGGCGTTTTGAGTTCGTGGGTGACGGCGTTGATAAAGCTGTCATGCTGCTCGTTGCGGCGGATTTCGCGCAGAAGGAAGATGGTGTTGAGCACCAGGCCCGTAGTGATGGCACCGAAGAAGATCAGGCCGAGAAAGACTTTGATGCCTTCGCGCCAGTTGAGGATGATCCATCCGAAGCCGACGGCGACGGCGACGCCAGCCAGGCCGACGCCTAGAACGAGAAAAGTGATAGTCGCCTTGCGCCGGCTGGTGATGCGCATAGCGTGATTCTACCGCGAGAAGGCGAGAGGAAGGGTGAAACTGAAGGATCGGCGACCCTCAATAGCAGACAGCAGATTCCTCGGCGCTTCGCGCCTCGGAATGACAATTAATGAAGAGTTCTGGGCCTAGACTGAAACCAACTCGGGCGTTGGAGCTGCTACTTTGGCTTCTTCGTTGGGCTTGAGTTCTGAGAGTTTTACGCGATAGACGTGGCGGGCCAGACCTAGCTTCTTCAGGGTCCAGATGCCGTACCAGTTCATATCAATTTCGTACCATCGCAAACCATGCCGTGCGGAAACTGGATGCGCGTGGTGGTTGTTGTGCCAGCCTTCGCCGAAGGTCAGGATTGCTACCCACCAGCTGTTGGTCGAAAGATCTTTGGTGATGAAGCGGCGCGTGCCCCAGCTGTGCGTGGCGGAGTTGACCAGCCATGTCGTGTGCAGGCCGACGACGGTGCGCATGAATACACCCCAGAGCAGGAAAGGCAGTCCACCAATGGCTAGCAGGATGAGGCCGAGAACAATCATCGGAACGTAGTGGTATTTCGTAATCCAGACATGGAATTTGTCTTTCGCGAGGTCGGGGACATAACGCGCGAGAGTTGTAGTGTCATGATGCATGGACTTTCCGGTCAGGATCCAGCCCATGTGCGCCCACCATTTTCCGTCGATGGGGGAATGGGGATCACCTTCGTGATCGGAATATTGATGATGAATGCGATGCGTGGCCACCCAGAAAATCGGTCCGCCTTCGAGCGCCAGGGTCGCGCAGACAGTGAGGAAATATTCCACCCACTTCGGAGTCCTGTAGCCGCGATGCGTGAGTAACCGGTGGTAGCCCATACCGATGCCTAAGCTTCCCGAAACCCACCAGAGAAACATGGATACGAAAAGGGCCTTCCAGGTAAAGAAGAAGAGCGCGGCAATCGCTCCCACATGGAACAGGCCCATGAAGGTTGCAGTTACCCAGTTGATTTCGTTTTCGGCGGCTGGCTCGCGATGTAGCGCTTCGAGTTCCATGGCGGATCCCTGTATTCGATGTGAGTGCTATGAACTTAAACTAGCAGGGACCGTCGGCGGCGTGTGTAATACTTCTGTAATAAGCAGGCAAGATTGCATTACGGAAGTACCCGAAGGTACCTGTTTTGGACAAGCGTGAACTCGACCGCGGGTCAGGCCGACGCGCCTTTCACTTCGACTCCCGCCCATTTTTCCAAAAGCGTTAGCGTCGCGGCGTAATCCAGATCGCCGTGCCCGTCTTCATCAGCCACATCGTAGATCTCTTCGACCGTCTCCAGTCCTGGTAGCCGGACGCGCAGTTCCTTTGCGGCGTCCAATGCGAGCTTGAGATCTTTGTGCATGAGGCGCAGCGGGAAATTGGGGGAAAAGTCACGTTTTAGGACAAATGGAGCTTTATACTCGACCACGCCCGAGTTCACCATCGACGCCTGAATCAAAGGCAATAGGACTTCGGCATCGACTCCAAGCTTTGTTGCCAGGGTGAGAGCCTCGGCGAAGCCTTCGTAGATGAGGGCGATCTGCAGGTTCATTACCAGCTTGGCCGCTTGGCCTTTGCCGGTCTCGCCCATGCGGAAGATCTTTTTGCCGGTCGCGGCAAACAGCGGTTTCAGTTTCTCGATGGCGGCTTCTTCACCGCCAAGGATGAAAATCAGGGTGCCACTTTCCGCTCCGGCTTTGGATCCGGTCATCGGGGCGTCCACGTATTGAACGCCTTGCGCGTGTACGCGTTCGGCGAACTGGCGCGTAGCGGAGGGTGAGATGGTGCTCGAGTCCACGATCGTCATGCCCTGGGTCAGGGATTCATGCACGCCTTGCGGCCCGAACAAAACACTCTCGACCGCTTTCGTGTCAGAAACGCACATCCATACGACTTCGGCGCCCTGAGCGGCGTCGGCTGGAGTCGCAGCGCTGCGAGCGCCTTCTACATCCTTGCCGGGCGTGCGATTCCACACTGCGATTTCGTGACCGGCTTTGGCCAGGTTGGAGGCCATCGCCCGTCCCATGATTCCCAGACCTAAGAAAGCTACGCGCATTTTCGCTCCTATGAATTCGTCCTCAGGAAATTCAGAGACGTAGCAAGCTACGTCTCTACAGGTTGTTTGTAGAAACTTTGCTGGCAACCTTTTTCGGAGAAGTGGTTTCCCTTAAGGATTAGAACTGACCGGTGCAGAACGGTCAAGCAATCGACGAGGAATTGTCTTAAAATGAAAGCAGTCACCTTTGCTCAGGAGCAGATGTTAAAGCCTACGCTTACGAATCCCGTTCTCCGCAAACGCGCGCGCGCGTTTGGCAGTCTGGTGCGGCACTCCGCCGTGACTCCTCGCACCGGGCAGGCTTACAAACCTAAATTGGTAAATGATGGACAGTTGGGGCTGACCTTCATCGGGCACTCCAGCTTTTTCGTGCAGATGGGCGGCCAGAACGTCATTATCGATCCCAATTTTGCGGGGTGGCTGTTCGTGCTCAAACGTTTGCGAAAGCCGGGATTGCGGCTCCGTGATCTTCCTCCTATCGACCTGGTACTGGTTACGCACGCGCACTTTGACCATCTACATCGGCCATCGTTGCGGGCTATCGTTCGGCAGGCATGGCTTCGGGGCGCTGCGCCGCCCAGCATCGTGGTGCCGCATCATGTGCTCGATCTCGTCTCCGACCTCGGCTTCGCTGATGTGGTCGAACTGGACTGGTGGAACAGCTACCGCCATCGCGAGCTCACAGTTACGCACGTGCCTTCGCGGCATTGGGGCGCGCGAGTCATCCAGGATTCTCATCGCGGCTACGGCGGCTACGTCCTGCGCGACGGCAAGCACTCGATTTATCACGCGGGCGATACCGCCTACTTTTCCGGCTTCCGCGAAATCGGACAACGTTTAGCTCCCGAGCTGGCGCTATTGCCCATCGGAGCTTACGACCCGCCATCGTTCCGCAACGTCCACACCAATCCCGCCGACGCTACCCGCGCCTTTCTCGATTTGAAGGCGCGTTGGATGGTCCCCATGCACTACGGTACTTTCAAGCTCTCACACGAACCCATGGACGAGCCGCTGCAATTGTTACAGCAGGAAGCCAAGGCGGCGGGGATTGAGGATCGGGTGCTGGTGCTGGAAGAAGGCGTAACGCGGTTTTTCTAGAAGAGTCATGATCCCGACTAAGAGCCGCGCCCTCGTGTGGTAAAAACGTAGGCCAGCCCCCGAAGCCGATCGAAGTCCGGAAAGATCGCCCGGCATAGTCTGGTCTAGTGAGCGTCAGCCTCAGCGGGCCGCCCGGCTAAGGGATCAAGATGGAACACGGTCCCGCAGCCATTGGTGCAATCGGGCTCATCCACTCCCCCGATGAACATGCTGCCGTACACATCTCCATGTGAACCGAAGACCACGCCCACCGGGAGGAATCCATCCCCGCCTTCTCCCAGGCCTTCGAAGTCGTAGAGGTCTGTGTACTTGCCTTTGGAATCGATTCTGAATAAGCATCCCCCACCCTTTGTGCAGTTGTTATATTGCTGCAGGCCGTAGAGGTTGCCTTTCGAGTCCATCGCCAGATGAGTGGCATAAACTGCATTCCGGGTCGTGTTCGGCGTGAAAGTGAAAAGCACGCTGAACTTGCCACTCGTACCCACTTTGAAGACGGTTCCCAGGCCGTAGGCGTAATTTGTTTTCTTGATGACGTCGCCACCGCTTTCCGCGATGCCATAAAGGTTGCCGGCGAAGTCGATAGTCAGGCCCAGAGGATATGAGCCATCCTTCGGCCCGGTGAAACTGTGTAGTACGGTCAAGGCGCCGTTGCTGTCCAGCTTGTAGATGGTTCCGCACCCCGTTCCGCGCGGTTGGCCCCAGCCGGGAAAATCGCACGCGAGCTTGCCGCCGTGGATAGCCGTGCCGTAGATATTGCCCTTGCCGTCCAGGACTACACCTCCCTCCGGCTGAATCCCTTCCTTTTCTGTGAAGGCGTGAAGTACGGTGAATTTGCCGCGAGGAGTGATTTTGAACAGGGTTCCGCAGCCCGTACCTTTGTTGCAGTTTACGTGGCCGCCGTAGGGCGACATTCCGTAGAGGTTGCCGTCCGGGCCAAGGGCGAGAGGCGAGTCTAAGGAGGAAGCTTTGGAGTCGTCCGCGACGTAAAGCACGGTTTGTTGACCCTTGGGATTGACCTTAAATATGACGGACTGGCCCCCGATGAAGCCGTTGCCCTGGGTTGTGCCGTAAAGGTTTCCGGCAGCGTCCTGTACCAGGCCCGCAACCGGATTGGTCCCGTTGCTCCCGCCCTCGAAGTTGTAGAGCACGCTCTCGCGACCGGCGCTATCGATCTTGAAAACCGTCCCGCAACTGCCTTCGCCGCAGGAGGCAAGACCGCCGTACTTGGTCGTCCCATAGAGATTGCCGTGGGCGTCGCGGATGATGGGATTGGGAATTGCGCCATCGGGAGAAGCGGTGAACGCATGCAGGACGGTGTAAGTCTGCGCGTGCACCGGCGTAGTAACTGCTCCTATTACCAAGAGTGCGAGTAGGGTGATGATGCCAGTGCTGCGAAGGCCGATAGCGACTTGAGTTCGAGACATGATTCGCCTCTCTGATCGTCGTTGGAGAATCCGTCAACGCGCGAATCTTAGCCCAACCGGGTGTGGGTGTGTCACGAAAATGTAAACAAAATGTCAAATCACCTTCGAGTTATGCCGACTAGCCGGGGACTCGTTCACTTATGGCGAAATTGGCAGAACAGCTTCACTTGGCCATGGCATAGAAATAATAGTCAGCCGAGTAGCTGCTTTTGGTTTCGGCGTTTGGGTGGGATGCGTCGCATCCGTCGGATGGCGGCTTGCCGCCGTGAGTGTGGACGCGCTGGATAGTCGTCACATTCGTCAGCAGGCCTGTCCCGGAATGGCCGACCGCCTTCACCAAGAGCCACGCGATGGATGCGGGATCCGGCGAGTCCACGTGCGCTGCGGCTTTGCCAGTCACTTCGCTGCCGTCGTTCAGCTTCCATGTGGGGCCGGCGAAGTGGCTTCCGATGACTTCGCCTTTTTCATCTTTCAGCTCGGCGTCGGGCGCTTTCAGCGTCCACGCGAACTTGGAGTCGGCGCCAGCCTGGCAGGTGTAGATCTGCGATCCCGAGGCATGCGCGAGCAGAACGATCTCATCGCCGGAAGGTGCTTGAATGGTAGCCGGAACTTCGGGCGGAGAAACTTTCTGTGCACTGGCCAGTGACGGGAAAGACGAGAATGCCATGAGGCCGACCATCACCGTGATTCCTTGCGCGAGTCTTCGCATGGCGCGATTGTAGCAAAAGACGTTGCCGCGCTTTTTAGGGACGATTTCCGGTCAGATCGGCCAGGTACTTTTTGACCATCGCGACTTCAGCAGGGTCTGTGGCAGATTTCAGATATTCCTGGAGCTGGGTGGCTTCGGCCTCCGGCTTACCTTCGCTCTCATAAATTTGAGCCAGCAGAAAGTGGGTGCGCGGTTCGCGCCGGGTCTTGTCGACTTCGAGCGCCTTCAGGGCACTCTTCTCTGCATCGGCCAACTGATGCAGGGCAAGATGGGCGGCTGCAGCATAGAAATACGCCTGAGGCACATTGGCGGGATCAAGAGCGACCGCGGCGCTGGCATAGCGAAGCATTTCATCCCATCTTTGCCCGACCGCACTTAGATCGGCGAGGCAGAGATCGGCGGGAAGATAGTTCGGGTCAGCACTTAACGCCTGGGAGCACGCGTCGCGGGCATCGTCGGGCTTGTGTTGCGCCTTCAATACCTGGCCAAGCAGCAACCATGCCGCGGGATATTGAGCTTCTTCATGGAGCGCTTTGCGAAGGTCCGCTTCGGCTTTAGGAAGGCTCTTGCGGCTCGCACTGCAGGCGTGCTGATAGTCCTTGCGAGCTAAGCCCGGGACTTTCAACGAGGCGACGCCCGTGGTCGGAGAGTGGACGCCGGTCAGCGGCGACAAGAAACAGGATTCATCTCCGTCGCTAGCGGCGGGTTGAGCGCCGCTGTCCGGCAGTCTTACCCGCTCGTCAGGAACGCTGGGCACAATGTTATGGAAATCGTATCCAAAGCCGTGGTCGCCTAAGGACGCACGAGTGGCCTGCGCGGCGAGCGGGGAAGCCCAAAAAACTGCGCTGATGCAGATGAGAACTTTTGTGCAAAAAGCCGGCGCTGCAAGGAGGAACGAATCGCCATGGCGGAGCGCGCCGCGCATAACGTCTGCATGGTACCTCTAAATCGTATCTGCGGAACCAGAAAAATGTTGTGGCCCCGATCTTCGTTGAGATGCCTAAGTCGGCCTAGTACGCCAGCAGGATTCTCAGGTCTCGCAGGTTGTTGCCGGTAGGGCCGGTCACGATTGTGTCGCCTAACGCGTCGAAGAACGGGTAGGCGTTGAAGGCGAGCAGGTTGGCTGCCGGCTCCAGCCCCTGGGATCTGGCTCGGGCAAGAGTTGTTCCGTCCACGATCGCGCCCGCAGCGGAACTGTTTCCGTCGATTCCATCCGTGCCTGCGCTGAGTACTGTAATTTTCTCGCCCGCGATCTTCGGGGCGCAAGCGAGGGCAAATTGCTGATTGCGTCCACCGACGCCTCCATTTGTAACCTTCACGGTTACTTCTCCGCCCGAGAGGAGGCAAACCCTATCAGCTTGCTTGCGTAGCTCAAACAGGCGGCCTAATAGATAGTCCGCGGCGCGCGCGTAGTCCCAGTCGTCGCAACTGTTGTCTACTTCTACTGTGAAGCCCTGGCGCTCGGCTTCCTTTTTCCCAGCCTCAAGCAAAGTCGAGTTTGATAGCACCGTCCACCAGCGGCTGCGATGAAAGGCCTGGTCATCGGATTTCGGAGTTTCTTCGAGAGCATGGCGCTGAAACAGTTCGCGCACCGAAGGCGGAAACTGCTCCAGCATCCGATGCTTCGCCGCAATTGCGTAACAGTCTTCGACGCTGGTGGAATCGGGCATGGTTGGGCCAGACGCCAGAGCGTCCGGCGTGTTATCCGGAACATCCGAGACCAGAATCGAAACCTGCTGGGCGGCCAAGGCGGCACGCGCTAATCTTCCTCCCTTGATCGCCGACAGATGTTTGCGGATGGTGTTGATTTCGGCGATGGGTGCGCCGGAGTGCACAAGAGCGCGGTAGGTGGCCACTAACTCTTCTAAAGATATTTCGTCATCGATCGGCTTCTCTGCAATCGAAGATCCGCCGCCGCTCAGCAGATAGATCACCAGCGACGACGCGTTCTGCGCGCTCAACGACTTCAGCATGGCTTCAGCGGCGCGAATCGATTCCTCATTCGGCATGGGATGTCCGCCATGAAAGTAGCGAAAGCCGCGGGCCTGCGAACCGGGCTGCACCGAGCTGGCAACGATTCCCTCAAAATCGTCTCCGGCCTGAATTTCTAATGCGTTCACCATCGTGTGCGCGGCTTTCCCGATGGAAATCACCAGCACGCGGTTAAAGGTGTGAAGGTCGTATAGGTCTTCGCAGACCCGGAGCACGCCGCGTTCACACGAAACATGGCGGTCGAAAGCGCGATCGATGCTGGACTCGCGCAGGGCGCTCTCGAAAAGATGCCGCGCTGTGACTCGCATCTCGATGGCTAATCGCTCGCGGCTGGCCGAAGACATGGTGGGATTATAGAGGGTGGTCTTTCAGGCATCACTCACGTGGAGACACTTTCCTTGATCCACGATTCAATCGCCTCCCGCAATTCTCGCAGGCGACCTTCGAAGAAGTGATCCGCGCCCTCGATGATGACCAACTTTTTCGGCTCGGGGAGCGTTTGTATCAGTGCTTCGAGTTTTGCGCGTGGACCGAACTGATCGCGGTCGCCACTTACAAACAATTTAGGTTTCGTGCAGCTCTTTAGAAACTCAAAGCCATAAACTCGATCATCGATCGCAGCCACCGGTAACCCAAGTCCGATCAGGGCTTCCACTCGCGCGTCGGGGCACGCGGCGCGCAACCCCACGGCCGCGCCGAAGGAAAATCCGGCAAAGATCAAGGGCAAACGAAATTCGCGCTCCATCCAATTCAGAGCCGTCCGCACGTCATCCACTTCTCCATCGCCGTGATCGTGTTCACCGTGGCTCAATCCCGCCCCGCGAAAGTTAAACCGCAACACCGGATAGCCAAAGCTGTTCAGCGCCTTCATGGTGTGAAAAACGACTTTGTTGTGCAAAGTCCCTCCATAAAGAGGATGCGGATGGGCCACCAGCGCGGCATGAGTGGCGTTTTCAGCGCCCGCATTGAGAAGGGCCTCGAGCCTCCCGGCCGGGCCATCGAGAAATAAAGAACGGATCGAGCTAGTGTGCGCATTCATCGCAGTGCAATCCTTAGAGAATACCAGCCGGGTCATTCTGTAGAGACGTAGCTCGCTACGTCTTGCCGATGGTGAGCAAAATTCGGCCCAGTGAAAAGACTGTTCGCCAAGACGTGCGTTATCCTCTTTTCCATGGACGTCGTCGCCCTTACTCGTCAACTCGTCGATATCGAATCCATTACCGGCAACGAAGCGCTGGTCGGCGATGTCATTCATAGCGAACTTTGCCGCCTGGGATACCGGGCCGATAAGCTCGCCGTCGAAGGCACACGTCAAAACGTGTATGCAACTTCGCCGCAGCAACCGAAACCCACAATCGTTTTCTCCACGCACATGGATACGGTTCCGCCGTTCATTCCGTCGTCTGAAGATGCTGGCCGGATTTACGGCCGAGGATCGTGCGATGCCAAAGGAATTATCGCGGCCCAGATCGCTGCAGCCGAGCGATTGCGCGCAGAGGGCATTTATGTTGGCCTTCTTTTTTTAGTGGGAGAAGAAAGAAACAGTCTGGGCGCGCAGGTGGCAAATCGGCAGCCCTCCGGCTGCAAGTTCCTGGTGAATGGCGAACCTACCGAGAACCGGATGGCGACCGCATCGAAAGGCACGTTGCGGGTGAATGTGATTGCCGAGGGAAGGATGGCCCACTCCGCCTATCCGGAACTGGGCGAGTCAGCGATCGATAAACTGCTCGAGGCTTTGAGGCGGCTCCGCGCCATGAAACTGCCAGTCGATGATGCCATCGGTCCGTGCACACTGAATATTGGAGTGATCGAGGGTGGCCGCGCTCCGAACGTGATTCCCGACAAAGCACGAGCTCAGCTGCTCTATCGCCTGATCGGACCGACGGGGGAACTGCGTCGTGAAATCGAGCAGGCAGTTGCAGGTCTGGCCAAAATCGAATTCGTTCTGGAGATTCCGTTTCTCCGCCTGCGCACCCTGGACGGATTCCCCACCATGATCGCGGCTTTCACCACTGACATTCCTGCCCTCACCAACTGGGGCGAGCCGTTGCTCATCGGCCCAGGGTCGATTCACGTCGCCCACACCGAAGGCGAGTTCATCGAGAAGCAGCAGTTAGGCGACGCGGTGGATTTGTACTGCGCGATTGCAAGGAAGCTGACGCCATAGACTACCCGTTTAATCGTCGTTGACATTGCATTTGGCAGCACGTAGAATAGTGCTGCACGTAATTACGTGCTAACATGAAAGCTAACATCACGCTCAAGCTCGACACCACTCTATTACGCGAGATTCGTGTGCTGGCAGCCGAGGAGGGTACCTCGATCAGCGCTTTGCTAGCCGCTCGCCTCGAGCAAATCGTGCGTGAGCGCAAGACGTATGAGCGAGCCCGCAAACGCGCCTTGGCCCGTCTGCGCGAGGGGCTGGATTTGCACTGGACTCCTCCCCGCTCGCGCGACGAGCTTCACGAACGATGAACCATGCCCGACAAATACTTCGTCGATACCAATATTCTGCTGTATGCGCATGACCGCTCCGCCGGGTTGAAGCACGAACGTGCTCGCCAGCTCATCGAGCGCTTATGGATTTCCGGAGAAGGGGTATTGAGCACGCAGGTGCTGCAAGAACTCTGCTTAAACCTTCGCCGCAAAATTGCCCGACCGCTTCCGGTGGAAGAGGTGCGTCAGTTGATACACGATTACCTAAGCTGGGAAATCGTCGCCAACTCCCCGGCATCGGTTCTACAGGCGCTGGAATTCGAGATACGCTACAAAACCTCTTTTTGGGATGCCCTGATTCTGCACGCTGCTGAAAGCTCAGGGGCATCGGTTCTCTATTCCGAAGATTTGGCCCACGGTCAGAAATATGGACCGATTCATGTTGTTAATCCACTCATAGACCCTCGACCCTCCGCTTCTTCTTGATCAGAAGCATCAAATAGCGCATACCGAAAACTCGCGCCCTTGCAAAACAGTTAAACTTAACCCATGACCACCTCCACCCTCAACTCGCTGTCCAAGGCGTCTTCCGCCTATCTTCGTTCCGCCATGCATCAGCCCATCCAATGGCATGAGTGGGGCGAGGAAGCTTTTGCCACTGCGCAGCGCGAGAACAAGCCGATCCTGCTCGACATCGGCGCGGTCTGGTGCCACTGGTGCCATGTGATGGATCGCGAGTCTTACGACAATCCCGAAATCGCTGAAATCATTAATCAGCATTTCGTCGCTGTGAAAGTCGATCGCGATGAGCGTCCCGACATCGACAGCCGCTACCAGGTCGCTGTCAGTTCGGTGAGTGGGCAAGGCGGCTGGCCGTTGACCGCTTTCCTCACAGCCGACGGCAAACCTTTCTACGGTGGAACCTACTTTCCGCCGGACGATCACTACGGACGTCCGAGTTTTAAGCGTGTGCTGCTTTCCATTTCGAATGCCTATCGCGAAAAGAACGACGATGTGATGGAGCAGGCGAAACTCGTCGAAGGCGCCATTTCGCAGGCGGAGGCCTTCGCCGGAAAAGGCGGCGAGTTTTCACCGGCCATCATCGAGGCCATCGTCAAATCAGCGCTGAAGATGTTCGATCCGCAAAATGGTGGTTTCGGGAGCGCGCCGAAATTCCCGCATCCCAGCGGCCTCGATCTGCTGATCGACCAATACGTGCGCTCGGGCGACCAAACACTGCGTGACGTGTTCGTCAGTACTCTCGAAAAGATGGCCCATGGCGGCGTGTACGACCAACTGGCCGGCGGGTTTCACCGCTATTCCGTAGATGAGCGCTGGATCGTGCCCCACTTCGAGAAGATGTGCTACGACAACTCCGAACTGCTGAAGAATTATGTGCACGCGTATCAAGCCACAGGCTCGGAATTTTTCGCCGCTGTCGCTCGCGACATCATTCGCTGGATGGATGAGTGGCTCAGTGACCGCGAGCGCGGCGGTTTCTACGCCTCGCAGGACGCCGACTATTCCATGGACGACGACGGTGATTATTTCACCTGGACTTTGAAGGAAGCGCAATCGGTCCTCACCGAAGACGAAGCCCGAGTGGCGTGCCTGCACTACGACATTAATGAAATTGGCGAGATGCATCACAATCCCGCCAAGAATGTGCTTTACGTGCGGGCCTCCATCGAAGAGATTGCAAAACGGTTAAGCTTGCCGCGGGAGCAGGTTCAAACTTTGCTGCAATCGGCGAAGGAGAAGATGTATGCGGCCCGGCTGAAGCGGCCAACTCCCTATGTGGATAAGACGGTTTATTCAGGCTGGAATGCGCTCTGCATTTCGGCATACCTGGAAGCCGCGAAAGTGCTGAAGATCAATGCCGCGGAGCATTTCGCGCTGCGCTCGCTCGATCGCTTACTGGCCGAGGGTTGGAGCGCGGAAAAAGGGCTGCTGCATGTGCTTGCCTATTCCGATGCTAACGCCGAACGCCGCCAAATCGCCGGCGTGCTGGACGATTATGCCTTCGCTGCGGTCGCCTGCCTCGACGCTTACGAAGCCACAGCCGATCTCAGTTATTTCAATTTCGCCAGACGTATCACGGAGGCAATGGTCGAACGCTTTTTCGATCCGGTTTCCGGCGGCTTCTTTGATACGGCAAGAATTTCGTCCGACGAGAAAGTTCTGGGCGTTCTGGGGACGCGGCGAAAGCCGTTCCAGGATTCACCCACTCCGGCCGGGAATCCAGTTGCGGCCATCGCTCTCCTTCGCCTCCATTCCTACACCAATGATCCAAAGCTGCACGACCAAGCGGAACAGACAATCGAAATCCTCGCAGGACAAGCTGGCCAATACGGGCTTTTTGCCGCCACCTATGGGATTGCGGCGGTGCATCTGGCCTATCCCCACACACAAGTCGTAATCGTCGGAGATGACGATCTGGCGGATCGCCTCTACGACGCTGCGGCTGCGCCTTTCTCTTCCTCCAAGGCTGTGCTGAAGCTGGCTCCCAACAAAGCGGTTCCACAAAATCTTCCATCGGCCCTGGCGGAAACTATTCCGCAACTGCCCGCAGTTAAGGAAGGAAAAACCGTAGCCATTGTCTGTTCCGGATTTACTTGCCAGCCGCCGATCTCTGATCCCGACAAACTCGCGCGAAGCCTGCGTGCACACTAAACCGCTTCAGGTGCGGTCGAATTGATGCGACGGTTCTCAAAGACAAAAAAAGAGGCTGGGAATTGGTTTCGCAATTGCCAGCCTGCTGAATTTTTAAGCTGCTTAGGGGCAGCTTGGTGTTTATGAAGGCTGCTTTTAGTGGCAGCCGTGTCCTGTGCAATTCGGGATCGGCGCGCCATCTTCCGGTACCGGACCTACCGGAGCAGCGAGTGCTGTGTACGCGCAAATCATACCTACCATCAGGAATAACATCCTGACCGCACGTTTCATGGATTGTCTCCTAGTGCGGGTCCCCTGGGAGCGGCGACCCTGACTTGGCAGGGATTATACAGGGTGATGTCAAGTACTTCGCGCAGAATTGCATTAACGGAAATGATTGAGGAATGGAGTTTACGAAAAGCGAACGGATATCCGGAAGTCCGCTTTTTTATTGCTTTCTACGCAGAGGGCCGAGCGGTTAAAACGATTTACATCGCTCCATTTTTTACAGATTCCGAAACGGAGTTCGGAAATCCACACCGCGATCTGCCTACCGCACCAAGTCGGAGGGTAGAGCACGCCGCGAAAATGTGGGTCTGACTTTTTCGGGCGCCGACACTTTGCGGGCCGTGGGCTGAGCTTCGATTTCTCCGGCGTCAACATCCCGCGGACCACGCGAGAACGCCCGGTCAACCATGCTCTCGAACATCGGGATCAGGGAATCACCGGCAACCGGATGCCGCAGTTCGTTAAGACCATAGTCCCAGCGTTGCGACATCAGCAGCTTGTTCGTCGCTTCGTGAGATGTCGTTTTCAACAGTGCGTATCCAATCCAAACCAGGATCGACACAGCGTAGGCCGCCGTGTTGAAAAGGCTTATCGTGGAATTGCGAATACCACCTCCCGAGATCAAAGCAAACTCCAGCAGTTCAACAGTGGCAAAGCCGCCGAATCCCAGAGCGATTCCGAAACTGTATTGCCGCCGAGAAATGCCCAGATGCCGAGAGAAAAACAACAGGAAAAAGATAAGGCCGCATTGAATGAACCGCACACAGCGTTGCCCGATAATCACGCCCTGACCCAGGATCGTGTCGCCTCCGGGTTGACTTGCGGCTGTGACTACGATCGCTACCAGCAACATCACCAACCCAGCCCATTTGAATAAGAGCGTTCCCAGGTCTTTCAAGTTGGGGTAAGGACGAAGCACATCCAGAAAGATTTCATGAATGACCTTGAAGCCTATCGCCAGACTCACGCCGGCAGTGATCCAATAGGCAAAAAAGTAGGGCCTGCCGTTGTCATAGCGGTAAATCGGGAACAAGATCAGGAAATTCACAACCTGTGAAACAATGTAGGCAAAAAAGAGCGGAAATGTACGATGAAGTCGGCGCCAGTAAAGGATCCCCGCCAGGAACAGTTCGAGGACTGGGTGGGTCATCCAGAGCGCTAGCTGAATATTGGCATGCATAGGATTAACTCCGTACCGCACCGCCAACAGGGTAGCCTTCACCCCGTTTTTCCGCTTCTAGACCTTACCAGTTCTGGCGGAAGGGTCAATGGACGAAAGTAACCAAAGGTAATAGTTACCCTCGCAATTTCTTCTAAATCATTCTCGGACGGAAAGATAGCTTTGAAGCCACCGGCGGAAGGAGCACTATTTCGAACTCTCTGGTGGTTACTATCGGGGCGAAATGTGGGACGCAAGATGGTCGGCGAGGTTCTAAATTGGCTTGGCCAGAGAGAAACTCAAGTTGTCCCAATGAAAACGAAGTACGAACAGGCCCAAAGTGCGGTGGGAAGGCTGCCGCGGGGCCGGGTTGTGAGAATAATGTTGTAGTGATCGGAAGGCTGGAGGCCGTCTACCACCGATGCCGACGCCTGCGGCTGAACAACCGCCAAATGGGCGAGAAATCGGTAGACGTCGGGTTCTCCGCTGTAGTTTTGAGAGACGAAGCTTATGTCGGTATTTTGCCCCGCGAAGTGCCAGCTCAACGATGCCGCTAATGCGACCGCAGCTTCATAGGCTTTCTCCGAGACTATTCCTTCGCCAGGATTGTCGAATACGATTCGCAATTTGCGCTCGTCCTCCCGGCTGAATTCCCGCACTTTAAGAGAACCGGACTTGGCGGTCGCTTTCCAGTCCACATGGCGAGCGGAGTCGTCCGGCATGTACTCGCGAATCAGATACAAATCATCGCCGCGACCACGCGCGAAGGATTCGAACTCACCCGTGATCATGGGAAGGACCTCAAAAAACTCATCGGCTGGCTCGACTCTCGGATAGACAATGATTTCGCGGGCCAGCGGTACATGGCGGGTCTTGTTCAGGAATGCGAAGGGAAATCTCGTCGCCAGGCCGAAGGTCTTTTGCCGATAACATACGCGGCGATCAAAGCGCAGATCGAGATCGACTCTCAGTTCGCTACGAGCTGGAACATAAGGAAAGTAAGCAGTCCCTTCGAAAATGCTGGGTGGGGCATTAGTTTTCGGAACCCGGCGGAGTCTGTAGTCCATCAAATGCATCCACTGCTTCTCTGGAGGACGTCCCGGCGGAATCGCGAAAGTCGTCGGCATCCACTCCCATTGTTTTGGGCCGCCGTCTTTTTTTGTAGGCACCACGCTCACCGAAAATGACGGCAGCCAACGCCGCGGATTCCGCAGCACGATTCTGCCCAGCGTCACGCGCCCCGCGAATACATGCTCTGGCAAACGGACATCCAGTTCCAGATCGCGCAAGACCAATGCAGAAGCTAAACCTGAGACCAGAATCGCCGCCAGCAGCGCTGCCACAATGATGTAAAGCAAATTGTTGCCGGTGTTCAGAGCGGCGATGCCAATCACCAGCACGATTGCGACGTAGACGATTCCCACGCGGGTAACGTCGTAGTCGAAGGCGTCGCGAATGCGGGCGCCGGCAACGCGGCGGGCAAGATACGGAACGGTGGTTAATCCCACGATGACAGCCAGCACCAATGCGGCCGACGCCAGCACCAGAGTCGTCCAGAGGTTACCCGACTCTCTAGATACCGTGGAAAAGAGCGCGGCGCCGAACGCCAAGGTCAAGCCCACAATTGCCAGCAGGAAGCGTACCCACACCTCGGGAATATCGAGATGCAGGAAACGAGAGAATCGCTGGACAGCGGAAAGCGGCGGAGTATTGGCGGGCTTCATTTGCGGGGCTTCTGGCTCTGAGGTTAGCATCGAGCCGGCGGCGCATCAATCGGGTTTACGGCGGGAGAAACGTTGAAGCCAGCTTGCAGCTTTTGCTCCGGCCTGGTCGGCGACATGGCCGATCCTGGGAAAGCGGCGGTGCAGCCACTCGATCACCCGATGCGCCCACGCGTACTCCGACGAAAGAATGATCAGTCCGACGAACAGGAACAGAATGCCCTGCAGCACGGGCAGGAACAAACCTACGATCCCGAGCAGGATGAAGCCCCATCCGACCAAAAGAATTAGAACGCGTTTGATCTGAGCATGCATCCGGCGACTTCAAGGCAGGAATTCGGCAACAGCGCGATTGAATTGCTCGGGGGTTTCCTCGTATGGAAGGTGGCCCACCCCTTCAAACATCACTAAACGGCAGTCGCGAAACTGCTTCTTTAACTGGCTTGCGGATAAAGGATCTACAGCCGTGTCCCGGCTGCCCCAGATGAGCAGCGTGGGGATGTGCGCAATGCACGGCAGCACCGACTCCAATTCTCGGAGATCGCGATTCCACCTGCGCGCCACAGCTAACGCATATTCGTAGGAGCCGGGAATTCGCAGCGGTTTGCGATAGCCTTCCATGCTGTCGGGCGGAATGCGCCGCGGGTCCCCGAACATGCGACCGTGGTAAAACTCTTGCACGCTGGGCATCCGAGGAGCGAGGTACGCAAACAGTGGGGCGACCAGAGAGTTGCTAAGCAAAACAGACAAGCGCTTTCCGTGCGCGGACCAGGGATTAACGGGGGCTACCAGAATCAAGCCTCGGACGCGCTCCGGCGCAAGGGCAGCCACGACCATCGCCACGGCCCCGCCATGGGACGTGCCCAGAAGATCACAGCTGGCGACACCGGTTTTGTCCATGAATTGCAGCAAACGCCGTGCGCTGGCGCGGAAAGAGTAGTCCTGATCCGGCGGGCGATCGGAAAAGCCGGTGCCCAGCAAATCGATCGCATAGACGGCGGAACGTTGCGATAGAGTTGGTAGGGCTAATCGCCAGGAAAACGAATATCCCAGCAACCCGTGGACTAAGACCAGAGCAGGCCCTGAACCGGCGCTGAGATAACGCATGCGCGCACCCGGCGGGTCGTCCAGCGTGATCCAGCGTTCTTCGAAAGAAAATTCTTGTGGCGGATTCGTGCCTACGTCCAATCGACTATTCACGCGACCTTCTGATTTTTAGTGACGGTCGGATATGGAAAGGGAGCGGTCGGCCCTTCACAGTTTTTTCAGAAGCTTCTTCAGGACGCGCATTCCCTTGTCTACGTGTTTCTCATGCAGCAGGAACGGCGGGAGGAAACGGACTACAGTGTCCTGCGTACTGTTGAAGAGAACGCCTTCCGCAAGCGCTTGTTCTACGATCGGGCGCGCCGGCACATCGAGTTGCAAGCCTTGAATCAGGCCGCGGCCGCGAACTTCGCGAGCTACCGAAAAACGGTCGACCAGGGCTTTCAGTTGCTGTTGCAGATAGGCACCGACGCTGGCGACGTTTTCCAGTAATTTTTCTTCTTCCACGATGGCGAGATATTCGAGCGCGACTCGGCAGGCCAGAGGTCCACCGCCAAAGGTGGTTCCGTGTTGCCCAGGAGAGATTGCCGATGCAAAATCTTCCTTGACCACGAATGCACCCAGCGGGATGCCTGCGGCGATGGGCTTGGCGATGGCAACGATGTCCGGGGTCACGCCGAAAGCCTGGAAGGCGAAGATCGTTCCGGTGCGGCCGAGCCCACATTGAATCTCATCGAAAATCAGAGCGGCGCGATGTTTGTCGGCGAGAGCGCGGCATTCTTTCAGGAATTCCACCGAACACTCGTAGATTCCGCCTTCCCCGAAGATGGGTTCGAGAACGATGGCGCAGGTGTTTTCGTTCACCGCGGCGCGCAGGGCTTCCATGTCATTCTGGGGAACAAACTTCACCTCTTCGAGCAGCGGTTCGAAACCTTTGCGATATTTGTCCTGTCCGGTGACGGACATCGATCCGAAACTGCGGCCGTGATAAGAGCCTTCGAGGGCAACGAGTTGGCTCTTAGCTGCGCCTCCGGCGCGGTGACCGGCGAGGCGCGCGAGTTTGATGGAGCCTTCGATGGCTTCCGTGCCGCTATTTGAAAAAAAGGCGCGGTGTAAGCCAGATAAAGTGCAGAGTTTCTCGGCGAGGCGTCCCTGATATTCGTTGTAGTAGAGGTTCGACAGATGAATGACGCGTGCGGCCTGATCGCGAACGGTCTTCACGATCCGCGGATGGGCGTGACCGAGTGCATTCACTCCCAGGCCGGCGACGAAGTCGAGGTATTTCTTGCCATCGAGATCGAAAAGGAATACGCCCTTGCCGCGCTCAATGACGAGAGGATAGCGGTTGTAGGTTTGGAGTAGGAACTGTTTTTCGCGCTGGATCACTTCTTCGGTGGGCGTCATAGGGAAAGTATGATTTTACCGGAGAATGGCGGGTGGGCGGGAGGGTGAGCTCCCGCCCCCAACAAAATTACGGGGTGACTTTGTAGATCACGCCGTTCCCGCTTCCGCCGAGCAGCGTGGCGCCGTATATGTTTCCAGAGCTGTCTTCGATCAAGCCGCCAGTCGGCAGCCATCCATCGTTTGCGCCGGTGAAGCGGTGAAGGACAGAATATTTGCCGCCTGCGGCGATTTGATAAACCACACCGCATCCAAAGCTGCAGGTTGCGTTTGTAGTTCCACCGTAGAACGTGGTGCCGAAGAAATTGCCCTTGCCATCGTCGAAGACTCCAGAGGACGGCTCTTCTCCATTGTGCGCCGGACCGAACGTATGCACGACATGTTCCTTGCCGGCTGCGTTTACGGTGAAGACGACGCCACAACCCGAGGATCCCAGGCCGCACGTTGTGGTATTGCCGCCAAACTGGGTGACGCCATGAATCAGGCCCTGTGAATTACGGGATAGGCGCCAGCGCGGCGAGTTGCCATCGGCCCCGCCGGGCAATGTGAAAATTGTCGTGAATTTCCCGGTCGTATCCACTTTGAATATCGTCCCCGCATTCCCTTGCATATAGCTACCGCCCGTGCCGCCATAGATGTTCCCGGCTGCGTCGTTGACTAGATCCTGGGGAAATGCTCCGTCGGCTTGACCGGTAAACCTGTGCAGGATCGTTTCCTTGCCCGCTGGCGTGACTTTGAAAATCACCCCGCAGCCCAAACTGCCGTCACAGCCAGAGACGCCGCCAAAACTGGCCGAGCCGTAAAGGTCGCCGTTGACCATGACCAAACCAAGCTCGGGTTGTCCTGAGTTCTGGGCGCCGTCTTTGCCACCTTTGAAGCTGTGCAACACCTTTAGCGATCCGTTCTTGGCAAGCTTGAAAACAGTCCCGCAACTGCATGTGGGATCGCCGCCAAGCGATGTAATACCGTAAAGATTGCCGACGGTGTCAAGCAGCAACCGGCCAATGGGGATGCCGCCGTCGGAGGCACCCGTGAATGTGTAGAGGATCGTTTGTTTGCCTTTGGTATCCAGTTTGAACACGAGGCCACGGTTGGAGCTGCCTCCGAATTGGGTCGTCCCATACAAGTTGCCAGCGGCGTCAAGTATGAGATCTCCGTTGGGAGAGCTTCCATCCGAGAAACTGAAAGTGTAGACAACCTTAAGAGTGCCGGCGAAGGAACTGGTAGCAAGGAACAGAGCCAATCCCAGGAAACATCCTTTAAGCTTCATTGAATACCCCCTCAGAGTAGTCGGCGAGTATAGCATTTCTGACTTGCCTTCGCAGTGGCGCTCAGCTAGTCCCTTGCAAATCCCATAATCCGTGGATGAGAGGCAGGATTCGCAACACCATATTGGCCTAACACTATTGTGCCCAGAGGGTTACAAAATACCACATGAAGTATTCCAAAAAGCGTACTCCTCCTATGTCCGGGCCTCTATAATATTGGAAGATGTTGTATTCATGCGCGTTAGAGACAACCTCATGTCTCCGCTGATGGCAGTGAAAGTGCAGAAGGCAACGCAGGAAGTTTTGTCCCTGCGGGCGGCGGAGCCTGTGCGGCGCATGAACAGGGATTTTCAAATCCGATTTACAGCCATCCTGCTGGCCTTGCTGACCACGGCAGCTGTGGTTTATGCCGGTTTTAACTGGCAGGCCGAACGCCTGTTTCAGGTTCCAGATGACGGCGTGTGGTGGGTCGAGCATCAGGGCCGGCTCACGGCCGACCAAGTCGAACTCGACGGTCCAGGTACTCGCGCTGGAGTCAAGGTGGGCGATCAGCTGACGGCGATCGACCAGCGCGAGGTAAAGACCACCGCCGCTCAAACCCGCCAACTCCATCAAGTGGGAATCTGGAAGAAAGCGACCTACTCGCTGGTGCGGCAGTCGGTTCCGGTGGATGTGGTCCTGATTCCAGTTCCGGCGGATCACTCCCTACACAACTGGCTGCGCCTAATCGGGCTCATCTATCTTGGCATTGGGCTGTATGTATTGCTGCGCCGGTGGACCGCGCCGGGTTCCACTCACTTCTATATCTTCTGCCTGGTCTCGTTCATTGCGTACACGTTCCATTACACCGGAAAATTCAACGGTTTTGACTGGACGATTTACTGGGGGAACGTCGTCGCGGGGTTGTTGCAGGCTGCTCTCTTTTTGCACTTTGTGCTGACCTTTCCGGAACGTCATTGGTTTGTCCGCAGGCATCGTTGGGCGACCTTCGCGATATATGTTCCGGGAGTGGTGTTATTGACAGTAGATGTTCTTGCCGTCACGCTCCTGAAAGCCAGCGAGATGCTGCGCTGGGATCTGGATCGGCTGGAGATGGGCTGCCAGGCGTTCTACTTCGTCGCGGCGGCGGGAGTCTTGCTCTACAACTATCGCCGGGCGAGCACGCCTATCCTGCGTCAGCAGTTGAAGTGGGTGACCCGAGGGACGATTCTCGCCATCGCTCCATTCACGTTGTTCTATGTGGTCCCTTACCTGATGGGCTGGTTGCCCACGACGACCATGAAGCTCTCCGTGTTGTCGTTGGGGATTCTACCTTTGACGTTCGGTTACGCGATCTTCCGATATCGCCTGATGGACGTCGACTTGATTTTCAAGCGAGGCATGGTATACACCCTCGCGGCCGGCGCGATTGTGGCCGCTTACTTTGCCGTGGTGGCGGGCGTAGCGGAGTTGGTTCACCTGCAAATACCAAGTACGGGACCGATCGGCCTGGTAATTGCCATCGTCGCGACAGCGCTTCTTTTTGATCCGGTACGCAAATGGATTCAGGAGCGGATAGACCAATTTTTCTATCGGACGGGCTACGATTATCGGAAGACGCTGATCGAGTTTGGGCGCGAACTGAGTTCAGAGACCGATTTGGACAAAATGCTGAGCGCGGTAGTGGACCGGCTGTCGCGGACTCTGCTGGTCGACCGCATGGCCGTTTTCGTTTCCGAAGGGGAATCCTCCGAACAATTCCTGGTGGCGAAGTCTTTTGGCATGTCGCAGACTGGTGGCCTGGATTTGAGTTTCCTGGGCACGCCGCGGCCCGAAGATGCGGTTGGGCATTTGTTTTTCGACAACACTCACCAGGTCCCGCGCGAAACCTTGAACGCCCAGCAGGCCATCGCCAAGCTTGATTTGAATTACTACATTCCGTGCCGGGCGCAGAAGCACACCATTGCCGTGCTTGGCCTGGGCAAGACAGTCGAGGGGGATTTTCTCACTAGCGAAGATGTGGAATTACTGGAAACGCTGGCGGGGTATCTGGGAATCGCCATCCAGAATGCGCGCCTGTACGCTTCGCTGCAGCAGAAAGTTGCCGAATATGAACGCCTGAAAGACTTCAACGAAAACATTGTGGAGTCGATCAACGTTGGCGTGCTCGCGGTCGACCTGGCGGACCGCATCGAGTCCTGGAACTCGCAGATGGAAGTCATGTATGCGCTGCCTCGCTGGCAGGCGCTGACCCGGCCTCTCGGCGATGTTTTTCCGGGCGCGTTTGTCGAAGAGTTCTACCGCGTGCGGCAGAACCCCGGCATCCACAATCTGTATAAGTTCCGCCTCGGAACGCCCACGGGAGAAAGCCGCGTGGTCAACGTCGCCATTGCGCCTCTAGTCACGAAGGACTTCAGTGTGATTGGGCGCCTGATCATCATGGATGACATCACGGAGCGCATTGAGCTGGAGGCACAGCTTTCGCAGGCGGACAAACTCTCGTCTATCGGTCTGCTGGCGGCGGGTGTGGCGCACGAAGTGAATACACCTCTGGCAGTTATTTCCTCGTATGCGCAGATGTTGTCAAAGCAACTGCAAGGCGATCCGCAAAAAGGCGGGCTTCTGGAAAAGATCACGCGCCAGACTTTCCGTGCTTCCGAGATCGTCAACAATCTGTTGAATTTTTCCCGCACCAGCGGCACCGAGTTCATGGCGATTGACGTCAACAAGATTATCTCGGATACACTGGCGCTCCTCGAGCACCAGTTCAAGGCCTTGCGGATCAAGGTGCAGGATGAGCGGAGCCCACAGATCCCGCTGATCAACGGAAACGCGGGACGGCTGCAGCAGGTATTCCTGAATCTTTTCTTGAACGCCAAAGATGCAATGACCAACGGCGGGACACTGCGCATCTCCACGACGAACGGCGACAGCGTAGGTGTGCTGGTATCGGATACGGGCTCGGGCATCGCGCAAGAACACATCCACCGCATTTACGATCCGTTCTTCACCACAAAGACGGCGCCTCGCGAAGGCCAGGCTCGAGGTACGGGATTGGGCTTGTCCGTGACTTACGGCATCATTCAGGAGCACGCCGGAAAAATTCGCGTGGAGAGCCGCCACGGCGAAGGCACTACGTTCTACCTCGATTTCCCTTTGACCAGGAAGGCCGTCAATGTCTGAAGCGGCGGTGATCACGCGGCACAACGCCGGGGACACTTCGCTACCTGCTGCAGGCTCGGTGTTGATCATCGACGACGAGGCCGCCATCCGCGAATCGCTGGAAACGCTGCTGGAATTGGAAGGCTACGGCGTGGAGTCGGCGTCGACCGGCGAAGAGGGTCTGGCGCGCATCGGCGAACGCAATTTCGATTTGGTACTGCTCGATCTCGCTCTTCCGGATCGCAACGGCCTTGATTTATTGGCTGACATTCACACGCAGGATCCCGGGCTCTCAATCATTATGGTAACCGCGTACGGGACGGTCGAGAATGCGGTCAAGGCGATGCAGGCGGGCGCAGCTAACTTTGTCCAAAAGCCGTGGGACAACGAAAAGTTGCTGGCGGATATACGCGCGGCTGTGGCTCGTCATCGCGCGGAAGAAGAAAACGTCCAGCTTAAGCGCGCGCTCAAGCAACGCTACAACTTTGAGAACATTGTCGGCAAGAGCGAGCCCATGCTGAAGATTTTCGACTTGGTGGCTCAGGTCGCGCCCAGCCGTTCCACGGTGCTCCTGCAAGGCGAAAGCGGAACCGGCAAGGAACTTATCGCCAAGGCTATTCACCTGAATTCGCCGCGGCGCGATCGTCCTTTTGTCCCGGTCAATACGGGATCGATGCCTCCTGATCTGCTGGAATCCATCTTGTTTGGCCATGTAAAAGGGGCGTTCACCAGCGCGGTCGCTTCGAAGAAAGGCCTTTTTGAAATCGCCGACCGAGGCACGCTCTTCCTCGACGAAATTGGAACCATGAGCCTGGACACGCAAAGCAAAATCCTGCGTGTATTGCAGGACAAGAAGTTCATGCACTTGGGCGGAGTTCACGAGCTTCAGGTGGATGTGCGGATCATCGCCGCCACCAACGTGGATTTGAAGCAGCAGGTTCGTGAAGGCAAGTTTCGCGAGGATCTTTTTTACCGGCTGAACGTTATCACCATTGACCTCCCGCCGCTTCGCCAGCGGAAGGAAGACATCCCGCTTCTGGCAGCTTTTTTTCTTACTCGATATTCTCAGGAAAATGAGCGCCCCACGAGGCACATCACTCCGGAAGCTCTGCGCCCGCTTCTAACCTACTCGTGGCCGGGCAATGTGCGCGAACTCGAAAACGTGATCGAACGAGCCGTGGTGCTATCGGCCGGCGTCGAAGTCGGCCCCGAACTGCTCCCCGACCAAATCGCGGGCCGAGCGACTGCGTTTTCCGCGCTCGAACGCCGTACGGACGCGTCACTTTTCGACATCATGGAAGACTGCGAGCGGCAAATCATCGTCGAGATGCTGGAGAAATGTAACTGGAACCAGACCGACGCGGCCGAGCGTTTTCACATTCCCCTCTCTACCTTGAATCAGAAGATCAAACGCCTGAATATCGATATCAAGAAAAAAGTGAAAGAGTAAGCTCTAAGGTTTCAAGGTCTCGCCTTCCACCATTTATCGCGCTTTTTGCTAAAAAGCTGACAGCTAGCTGAAAGCTTCCCTCCCCTCTGCTATAGTGCGGGAAGAGCGCGCATGGAACTGATCTCGCCCACGGAGTTCGCCAAAGACACCGTCCAGACTCTTCAGGACTACTCTCGGCTCGCGGGGCAATCGGTTGTCAACCTGTTCCGCTATCCGCGTTATTTCGCCGACATGTTGCAGCAAGCTGACCTGATTGGAGTGGGTTCGCTGCCCATCGTGGTGCTGACGGGATTCTTTACTGGGGCGGTTTTGGCGTTGAACAGTTCGACCACGCTGCAGCGATTTGGTTCACTTTCCCTGCTCGGCCAGTTGGTTTCGGTCGGCATGGTTCGCGAGCTGGGTCCGGTGTTGACTGGGCTGATGGTGGCCGGGCGAAACTCTTCGGGCATGGCGAGTGAACTGGGCTCGATGGTCGTGACTGAGCAAATCGATGCCATGCGGGCGCTGGGTACCGACCCGGCGAAAAAGCTGATCACCCCGCGCGTAGTCTCCACGGTATTCATGCTCTTTTTTCTGACTATCATCTCTGATCTTTTGGGAATGGTCGGCGGCGGCGCGGTTGCCCGCGGTTTACTTGGGATGGACTCGCATCAGTACTGGAGCACCGCCTGGCAGATTCTCACTTTTCAAGATGTCTTCATGGGGCTGGTGAAGCCGCTGCTGTTCGGTTTCATCATCTCGACCGTGGGTTGTTATTACGGAATTTCGGCCCGCGGCGGGACGCAGGGTGTGGGCCGGGCAACCACGCAGGCGGTGGTTGCGTCTTCCGTCTTTATTCTTCTGGTGGATTTCTTCGCGACCAAGTTCTTGATGGCGATGTTCGGGTACCGCTGAGTCATGGCCGCGCCTCCCACAGCGATCGAGCAACCCGTTCCCTCCAAACCTGATGCGGTGGACAATATCGTTGTGTTCGAAGACGTGTCCATCGCTTTTGATGAAAAGCGTGTGCTCGACGGAATCTCTTTTCGCCTGTCGAAAGGGGAAACCAAAGCGATCTTTGGCGTAGCAGGCTCGGGGAAAAGCACGATCCTTAAACTGGCACTCGGGCTGCTGAAACCTGATTCAGGTCACATCTACGTGTTGGGCGATGACGTGACCCAGATGCGCGAAGAAGAACTATTCGCGCTACGAAGAAAGATCGGCATGGTGTTCCAGGAGAGCGCTCTTTTCGATTCGCTTACGGTTCGGGAAAATGTTGCCTTCCGATTGCTGGAAGAGGGAGAAGTCCCCGATCAGGAAGTTGAACGGCGGGTGCGCGAAGCCTTGAGATTCGTTGAACTGGAAGACACGGTGGACAAGTTTCCCTCCGAGCTTTCGGGAGGAATGCGCCGGCGCGTCGCCATCGCACGCGCCATTATCACGCAGCCGGAAATTCTTCTTTACGATTCTCCGACCGGCGGTCTTGATCCCGTCACTTCCACAACCATCATTCAACTGATTGTGAAACAGCGCGACGTGTACAAGAGCAGTTCGTTGCTGGTCACTCATCGGCTGCAAGACGCGTTTGTGATGGCGACGAATTATTTCGACCTCAAGGCAAACGAAATGCGTCCGTTGCCGCCGGGAGCCCGCGGCGAAGTGGCCATGGCTTTCCTCATTCTTCGCGATGGCAAGGTAATTTTCGATGGCGATGCGCACGAACTGGCGCAATCAAGGGATGAATACATCCGGGAATATATTTCGTAAGGTGATGAAGGAATGAGAAATCGGGCAACTGAAAACAAATCGTCAATTACCCGATTACGCAATTACTGAATCAGGACTTAGCTGGCCTTGGCCGCTTTCGCCATTGCCTCGCGCCGCGCGGCCACCTGGCCTTCCACATACTTCAACCACTCGCGGCCCGGCTTCGTGCTGTTGATCAGCTTCTCGATGTTTGCGAACATGCGCGGGTTTTTCATTTTGGTGCGCAACTCGCCGAGGAATGGCTTTACCTTGGCAAAGATGAAAAACATCTCACCGCTGACGCTGGGGTCCAGAAACAGTTCCTGGTTTACTGTGCCCGCAAGCGCGAGCGAAGCGGCCATGCTCCAGTATCCCGCAGCCTGGCGCAGCCAATTGTTTTCCTGCGTACCCATGGCGCCGCCTATCTTCATGAAATCCTCGGCGCTTTCGGGCCAGAAGTTTACCAGCCACCAATTACGGGCCTTGCGTATTTCGGCCTCGCGGCGAAGATCGTAGAGCTGCAGAATCAGTTGAGCATCGGCAGAAGTGGCCTTCTTAGACATGAACAACCTCCAGGAGAATTTGAGATTATGCGTCGGGAACTTGAGTCAGTTCCCATCCTACGAGATGCGGGAATTCAGAAAACGGTGCAAGATTCCGAAGCAAAACGGAAAACCCTTTACCACAGAGGACACGAAGGCGCACAAAGGAAAATTGCCACCCCGGCTCTTTCTTGATCAATCCCCTCCAACCGCCGCCGCCTCTACCGGGACCGCGCGTTCGTATTCACACTCTTTGTTCGGACAGGCAATGACCGGACCTGACTTCAAGAACTTCTCGACCAAATATTCATTGCCACAGGCGGGGCATTTTTCCGGAATCGGCTTATGGGCCGAAGTGAACTTGCACTTGGGATAATTGCCACAGCCGTAAAACGTGTTTCCTTTGCGCGCCCGCTTCTCGACGAGATCGCCTTCCTTGCAAAGTGGACACTTCACTCCGATAAAGTTCTGCTTCACGTACTTGCACTCGGGATATCCACTGCAGGTCGTGAACTCGCCGTAGCGGCCGTGGCGAATCATCATGTTGCGTCCACACTTGGGGCATACTTCGTCCAGCGGAATGTCCGGAACTTTCTTCCCCTGATCGAGGCGCCGCGTGGTCTTGCAATCGGGATAGCCCGTGCAGGCCATGAACTGACCGAAGCGTCCGCGCTTTAAAACCATTACCCGGCCGCAGTTCTCGCAATACTCTTCCTGCGTGGTTTCCTGCACATCGGCAGAATCCAGATCGGGCAAGTTGATCGGATTTTCCTTTGTAAAGGTGCAGCTGTTGGGATCTTCTTTATCGTAAGAACTGCACGCGTAGAAAGAACCGTGCTTGCCCCACTTGATGACCAATGGCGAACCGCAGCGCTCGCACTTCTCATCCGTTGGCTTCTCCATCCGCTTGATGTTCTCCATGTGCTTGGAGGCGTAACGGAGATCTTTCTCGAATTTCTTGTAGAAGTCGCCCAGCGCGTGGGTCCAGGTTTCCTTGCCCTCTTCGATTTCGTCCAGTTCTTCTTCCAGGCGGGCGGTGTATTGAATATCGAAGATGTCAGGAAAGTTTTCCACCAGCAAATCGGTTACGACCAGACCGATTTCCGTGGGCGTAAACTTGCCGCCCAGTTTTTGCACATATTGCCGTTCCTGAATCGTGCTTAGAATCGCGGAGTAAGTCGAAGGACGCCCGATACCGCGCTCTTCTAACTCCTTTACCAGCGAAGCTTCGTTGTAACGCGGTGGCGGCTCGGTGAAATGTTGCTCTGGCTTCAATTCCTTGAGCGTTAACTTCTGTCCAGGCTCCAGGGGGGGCAGCTTGTGCTTGAGTTCCTCGTCTTCTTCGTCCTTGCCCTCCTTGGATTCTTCGTAAACTTTGAGGAAGCCGTCAAACTTCAGCACCGAACCCGTCACGCGGAACCAGAAGATCTCGGACCCAGTCTTTGCGTCGATGTCGACCGTAGTCTGATCGAATACGGCTGGCATAATTTGCGAAGCCACAAAGCGCTGCCAGATCAGCTTGTAGACTTTGAATTCATCTTCTTTCAAATACTGCTTGATCTGATCGGGATGTCGCAACACCGAAGTCGGGCGTATGGCTTCGTGAGCAGCCTGCGCCGCCTTCTTCTCTTTGTAGGTATTGGGGGCTTCGGGCAGATACTGATCGCCATACTGCGACTTGATGTATTCGCGGACTTCGGTCAGAGCTTCATTAGAAACACGCACCGAGTCGGTACGCATATAAGTGATGAGACCGACCAGACCTTCTTCACCCAGCTCCACGCCTTCATAGAGCCGCTGCGCGATCATCATTGTGCGCTTCACGCTGAAGCGAAGTTTGCGGGAGGAATCCTGCTGCAGTTTGCTGGTTGTGAATGGCGGCGTCGCATTGCGCCGGCGCTCTTTGCGATCGACGGTGCGGACAAGCCAGTCGGCATTTCCCAAGGCGACGCGAATCTTCTCGGCGTCCTCGCCATTGGTAACTTCGATCTTCTCTTCGCCTTTGCCTAGGAACCTTGCGTCGAACGCTGGCGGTTTAGGTCCCGCAAGATTCGCGTCGATCGTCCAGTATTCTTTCTTTTCGAACGCCTTGATTTCGCGCTCACGCTCAACGATAAGACGCAATGCAACCGTCTGCACTCGTCCCGCGGACAAACCGCGGCGGACTTTATCCCAGAGAAGTGGCGAAACTTGATAGCCCACCAGCCGATCAAGAACACGGCGGGCTTGCTGCGCGTCCACCAGATTCTGGTCGATATCGCGCGGGTGTTCAAACGCCTCGCGGACGGCGCGTTGCGTAATCTCGTTGAAAGTGACGCGGCGTATGCGTTCCGGCCCATCGGTCTTCTTCTTTTTCTTTTTTCCCTTGGCCGTGTCGCCCAATTCTTCCGCCAAGTGGGCGGCGATGGCTTCTCCTTCGCGGTCCGGATCGGGCGCGAGGTAGATCGAATCCATGCCCTGCGCCAATTTTTTTAGGCGGGCAACAACTTTCTCTTTGCCGGGAATGACAACGTACTCGGTTTCGAAGTCATTTTCGACGTCGACCCCCAGCGTGCTTTTCGGCAGATCCTTGACGTGGCCGAGCGAAGCCTCAACGGTGAAGCCCTTGCCCAGATATTTCTGGATGGTCTTCGCCTTCGCGGGCGACTCGACGATAACTAAACCTTTGTCCAATGTGTCCTCAATCCATTCTTATGCTTTTTGTGAAGCTAGCACGAATGGCAAGCTGGCAACAAGTTGAGCGCGTGAGCTTCTAGCTTCTAGCTGCCAGCTTCTAGCTAGCACTCGCGCTCTTCACCGTCGCGACGAACGAGGCCAGCATTCGTTGAATTTCCAGTACCTTATCTTCCAGATCTACGAACTCAGCAGCCTGGAGGAGATGCAAATCCTTCGCCAGCAGAAGATGGTATTCCAGCTCATTCGCCGAGCCACGGGCGAATCTGCAAAAGCGTCTCATCTCTCCGTCCGACCTCCGACCGCATCCTTCAGCGATGTTCGCGCCGACAGAGGCAGCCGAGCGGCGCATTTGACTTGTGAGACCGTATAATTCCTCTCTTGGGAAGCATCGGGTTTTCTGATAGACGTTCAGAGTGAGTTCGTGTGCCTTTGCCCACACTCACAGGTCCTTGAAGTCCTCCATCGAGTCGGCCGCCTTTTCTGAGCTAAAAGCCAGAAGCTAGTAGCTAAAAGCTTTTCACAAAATTCTTGCCCGGCAACTGTTTCACCTTGCCCGCTAGCTCCAACTCGAACAGCGCCGCAAATATCTCAGACGAAGACAGATGAGGCTCCAATCGTTCCACAATTTCGTCGATGTGCGTGGCCTCGTCAGCCTTAAGCAGCGCGAAAATCTTTTTTTCGTGCGGAGACAGCTCCGTTTCCCCGAATAGAGATGCGGTCTGCCCCGCTTGCGATTCATCGCTCCCCTCGGGCTGGAGCGTAAGTCGCACGTCTGCCGGGAGTTCCTCCCAAACGTCTTCCCACGTGGCAACCAGCTTTGCGCCCTGTTTGATCAGGGTGTTCGGTGTCCAGGATCCCTTATTTGTTACGTTGCCGGGCACGGCGAAAACTTCACGGTTCTGCTCCAGGGCGCAGCGTGCGGTAATGCGAGTTCCGCTATATTCGGCAGCTTCTACGACTAAAACACCAAGCGAGATCCCACTGATGATGCGATTGCGGATGGGGAAGTTTTGCGGCGCCGGAAATGTGCCCATAGGAAACTCAGAGATCACGGCGCCCCCTAGCGAAAGAATCTGCTCGGTCAATCGAGAATTTTCCTTGGGATAAACGACATCGACGCCTGTGCCCCATATCGCCACGGTTTTCCCTTTCGCCGCAATGGCGCCGCGATGCCCGGCGGTATCGATTCCCCGAGCCATGCCGCTGAAAATTACCAGGCCCCGTGCAGCTAGATCGCAAGCCAACCGTTCCGACATGCCGGAGCCATAAGGCGTAGGATGGCGCGTGCCGACTAGTGCGATTCCTGGCTGCGAAATCACGGATTCCTTCCCACGCACGTAGAGAACCAGTGGCGGATCGTAAATCTGCTTCAGCTGCGCTGGGTAGCCGGGGTCGTCCAGGCTGACAATGTGTGCCTCGGCGGCAGCAACCTTTCCCAGTTCGTCCTGCGCCAGTTCCATCGAGCGCCCGGTTCCGAGCGATTGTGCTGATACTGCGCGCAGGCCCGCGGCTTCCAGTTCAGTGAGCGAAGCGCGAAAGAGGGCCTGTACGCTGCCGAAGAACTCAATCACTCGCCGAGCCTTGGTCGGGCCGAGGCCAGGCGTGAGCGCCAAGGCTAGCCATTGCATCGACGTCTCGCTGGTCTTGCAAACTGAGACCGCTGCCTCGGACACGGCAACCTCCGTTGTCGCTGGGAGCATCTATACACGCCGGAAATTCACTGTCAAGGTTAGATGAACATTGGCGACGGCTAGGGCCGGCGGCTTGAAGCTCATGCCGCTCCGCCACGAGCGCCGACGCCCGCGCCCACATTCGGTTAGAATCGATTTGTTCCCTAATGAAACCCCTTCGAATCTCCGCCATCTCCTACCTTAATACTGCGCCCTTGATGTGGGACTTTGAGCACGAGGGTTCGGCCGGCGATCGGGCGCTCTTCGACATTGCCTACACTCTTCCCTCGCAGTGCGCCGCCAATTTGCGGGAGGGTTCGGCGGATATCGGCATTATTCCGGCGGCGGCCTATGCCAGCATTCCTGATCTCGCGATTCTTCCTGGCGTTGCCATCGCTTCGCGGCGGGCGGTTCGATCCATCCTGCTGGTCAGCAAAGTTCCTCTGGAACAGATTCGGACTGTCGCTTTGGACACCTCTTCCATGACGTCAGTCGCACTGACCAAGATTCTGTCTGTCAAATGGTGGGGAGGCAGTCGAACGTTCACTTGCATGGCGCCGGATATCGCCAAGATGCTGGAGCGCCATGACGCCGGTCTTGTGATTGGAGACCCCGCCCTCCGGATCAATCGCTCCCGGTACATTACTTACGATCTCGCCGAGGAATGGATTCGCTTAACCGGAAAACCTTTTGTCTTCGCCTTCTGGGCAGTACGCCAAGCCGCGCTGACTAACGCGCCTCGCGATTTGGAGCTCGCCAGCGTGTTTCAGCAATCCCGCGATCACGGGTTACTGGCGGCGAACCTGGACCACATAGCTCGCGAATGGGCGCCGCGCGTGAGTCTAAAAGAAATCGAAGTCAGAAGCTATCTTACCGAGAACATCCACTACTCACTCGACCCGGCTTGCCTCGAAGGCATGCAGTTGTTCTACGAATACGCATACGAATGCGGAGCATTGCCGTCCGCGCCACCGCTCTGCTTTCTCGATGCGGCGAAAGCCGCTGTGATTTAGTCCTCGTTCGCTTTCACACTGTAGACTACCTCTACCTCACTCAAATGCTGCCACATCTCCAGACGTTGCTCGCGGTCTCCACTTGGGTGCGACTGCGCCGGCTGGGAGGTTGGGGGCTCGTGTTGCTTGGCGTCGCGGACAACTCCGTAGTTCCACTAACCGGCAGCATGGATGTGCTGACCATTTGGCTGGCTGCCCGTCATCGCGAACCATGGCCTTATTACGCACTGATGGCAACGGTCGGAGCCGTGATCGGCGGCTACATTACTTACAGCTTGGCGCGAAAGGGCGGCAAGCAGGCGATGGAACGCAGGCTTTCGAAGAGAAAAGCCGCGAAGGTTTACCAGCGATTCGAACGCTGGGGATTCGGAGCGATCGCGATACCGGCCGTGCTGCCTCCTCCATTTCCCTTCGTACCCTTCCTGCTCGCCGCCGGAGCCATGCAGTATTCGCGATTGAAGTTTCTGGGAGCGTTAGTGCTTGGCCGTGGAGTTCGATACTCAATCGCAGCCTACCTCGGAGTGCTCTACGGAACCCACATCCTACGATTTTTTGCCCGGTACAACAAAGAGGCGGTTGCGGTACTCGTTGGTTTGGCGGTCGCGGGCGGAGTTCTTACGCTGATTCAATACCTTCGCTACAAGTAAGAATGTCGCTGAAAGTCTGCTAGGGGTGCTTCCTTTGTGTACCTCAGTGTCCTTTGTGGTTAAGCTTTCTAAAGGCGTCAACAATGAAGTACACGAAGGTTCACAAAGGATGCGGGGCTGGACTCGCCAATTTGGAGCAAGCGCCGCGGGTCCGCTACAATTATTGGGTATCCGTCGCCCATGACTCTGACCAAACAGCAAGCTCTCGACCTGTTTCATTCCGACGACCTGATCGGCATCGGCATGGAAGCCAATGCGGTGCGCCGCAAGCTCCATCCGGAAGGCGTCGCCACCTACATCATTGACCGTAATATTAACTACACAAATTTCTGCACCGAGTACTGCACTTTCTGCGCTTTCTATCGTCCGCTCAAAGGCCCTAAAGCGAAAGAGGGATATATCCTCGACTTCGAAACCATTTACGAAAAGATTCGCGAGACCGTCGAACTGGGGGGGACGGGAGTGCTCATGCAAGGGGGCTTGCATCCCGACCTGAAAATCGACTGGCATGAGCAGATGCTCAGCGGCATCAAGCAGCGGTTTCCCAGGATTCACCTGCACTGTTACTCAGCTTCTGAGATTATTGCCATCGCGGAATACAGCGAACTCACCATCCGCGACACCATCGTTCGTCTGCGGGATGCCGGCCTGGATTCGATCCCCGGCGGCGGAGCTGAGATTCTCGACGACGAGGTGCGCTACAAGATCGCGCGTCTCAAATGCCTCACTGACGATTGGCTCAACGTACATCGCACCGCGCACCAACTCGGCATGAGAACTACCGCGACCATGATGTTCGGCGTAGGCGAGAACTACGAGAACCGCGTGAACCACTTCCAGCGGCTTTACGAGCTTCAGGAAGAGACCGGCGGCTTCACTGCATTCATCCCCTGGAGCTTTCAGCCCACGAATACCGCTCTCGGAGGCCGCCACTGGGACGAGGCGACCGCCGTTGAATATTTGAAAGTGCTGGCCATCTCGCGGCTTTACCTTTCAAACTTCCTCAACGTGCAATCCAGTTGGGTAACCCAAGGACTGAAAGTCTGCCAGCTTGGCCTGCAATTCGGCGGCAACGACGTGGGTTCGGTGATGCTCGAGGAGAATGTTGTGCGGGCAGCGGGAGTAACCAACTGCACCACTGAGGAAGAGTTGCGGCGCATCATTCGCGACGCCGGGTTCAAGCCGGTGCAGAGAGATACGCTGTATCGGACTTACTTCCTGAATTAAAAGCCCTCCTGCCCGCCGATGCCGCACCCGCTCACGATTTGGCGATACCCTCGCGTACAATGGGGTTTCTAGTGCGACCGTCTGAGCAACTGAGGAACCTCCGCAACTGAACAGCATCTCCATCTCGCTTGGCGCTCTGGCTGCGTTTGTTGCCCCGAAGGGGGTCGGACAGTACATCCGCCAGCATTTTCTCGATAAGACTTTTCAGGGCTTGTATCATGCCAACGCTTTTGACACGGCGTTGCTGATCCCATATTTCATCGTCCTGATCCTGCTGGCGTCATACGGCGCGCATCGTTATGTCCTGGTCTATCTCTATTACAAGAACAAGAAGAATCGAACCACCGAACCGTTCGGACGTTTCGCGGAGTTGCCACGCGTCACGGTGCAGCTTCCGATTTTCAACGAGCAGTTCGTGGTTGAGCGGTTGCTGGATGCGATCTGCCGCCTGGACTATCCCCTGGAGAAACTCGACATTCAGGTGCTCGACGATTCCACCGATGAGACTGTCGCCGTAGCCCGCGGCCTGGTCAATCACTATGTCGCCAAGGGATTCCCGATCAGCTACCATCATCGTTCTAACCGCGAGGGATTCAAGGCGGGCGCACTGACCGAGGGTTTGAAGACCGCCAAAGGGGAATTCGTTACCATCTTCGACGCAGACTTCGTTCCTCCTGAGGACTTCTTGCTGCGCACCATTCACCACTTCACCGATCCCAAGATTGGAATGGTGCAAACCCGCTGGACCCACATCAACCGCAACTATTCATTCCTCACAGAGGTTGAAGCCATTTTGTTAGACGGGCATTTCGTACTCGAGCACTCCGGCAGGGCTCGTAGCGGAGTCTTTTTCAACTTTAACGGAACCGCGGGCGTCTGGCGGAGGAGCACCATCGACGACGCCGGCGGCTGGCAGCACGACACCTTGACCGAAGACACTGATCTTTCTTATCGAGCCCAGCTCAAAGGCTGGAAGTTTATTTACCTGCAGGATGTGGAATGCCCGGCGGAGTTGCCAGTCGAAATGACCGCCTTCAAGACCCAACAAGCTCGCTGGGCCAAAGGATTGATCCAGACCAGCCGCAAAATTCTGCCGCAGGTGCTCAAGAGCGACCAGAGATTTCACGTGAAGCTCGAAGCCTGGTATCACCTGACGGCGAATCTCAGCTATCCGCTGATGATCGTGCTTTCGGTGCTGTTGCTGCCGGCCATGATCATTCGCTTCTATCAGGGCTGGTTTCAAATGCTCTACATCGACCTGCCTCTGTTCATGGCGTCGACTTTTTCGATCTCGAGCTTTTATCTGGTCTCACAGCGGGAGCTATTCCCCGGCAAGTGGTTTCGCGCCTTGCTGTATCTCCCATTTCTGATGGCCCTCGGCATCGGCCTCACCGTGACTAACACTCGCGCCGTGTTGGAAGCGCTTCTGGGAAAACAATCCGAATTCGCCCGCACTCCGAAATATCACGTCGAATCCAAGAAAGACAAGGTGCGTGTCAACAACTATCGCCGCGGCCTGGGTTGGGTGCCATGGGTAGAGCTGCTGATCGGCTGCTACTTCGCCATCACGGTCTACTATGCAATCGACAATGAGAACTACATCACAGTCCCATTCCTGATTCTGTTCGTGCTGGGTTACTGGTACACGGGCTTGATGTCTCTGCTGCAAGGACGGTTTTCCGGCATCGCTCTCAGCGCCGAAACCCATACCAAACCGTTTCCGGTTGGAGTCTGAAATCAATTTAAAGGAAGCCTCATGCGCAAGGTCTGCGTCTTAGCCGTTGTTTTCGAAATCTTGTTTCTGAGCCAGTTGGGTTCGTCCCTGGACCGCCAGCCGAACGCGGACTACCGCGCCCGGCGTCAGGCCTTGGCGGGCAAGACCAACGGTGGCGTGGTCTTGCTTTTCGCGCCGCCCGAGAGCGACGGTCCGAACGCAGTTTACGGCTACCGTCCAGACAGCGATTTCTTTTATCTCTCCGGTTGGACCGAACCCGGAGCCGCGCTGCTGATTGCGCCCGCAGCCGAAGCTAAGGGCAACAACCCTGCGCGGGCGTACACCGAGATTCTGTTCCTGCCCGCCCACAACTACGCAGAAGAAAAATGGACCGGACCCAAGCTCGGCCCAGAAAATCCTCAAGCCAGCAGCATTACTGGTTTCGACCACGTCGAAATCCTCGATAGCATGCGCGACGAACTCGTCCGCCTGTTGCCTCAACCCAGGGCGACGATTTATACCGACGTTCCCGGCCCCAACGAAACGTCGAATTCCAAAACGCCGCTGGAATGGTTGACCCGTGCCAACGCATTTCCTGTGGGTCTGTCCCTTCAGGACGTTCGTCCATTTCTGGCCTCGCTGCGCACCTACAAGGATGCGGGAGAAGTCGATCTCATTCGCAAAGCGGTCAATGCTTCCATCGCAGCCCATCTCTCCGCCATGCACACCATGAAGCCGGGCACCAGCGAACGCGAAATTGCCGCGCTCATGCAATATGAGTGGGGTAAACGCGGCTGTGAACGGCCAGCCTATGCGCACATCGTCGGCTCGGGATTCAACTCCACGGTGCTGCATTATTCGGATGATTCCGGCACCATCCAGTCCGGAGACGTGGTGGTGATCGATGCCGCGGGGGAATATTCGCTCTATGCATCCGATATTACTCGCACTCTGCCGGCCACGGGAAAATTCACCGCGCGTCAACGTGAAATCTACGACATTGTCCTGGGAGCACAGCGCGCAGCCATGGCAGCGTTTCAATCTGGAAAATCGCACCTCCGCCGCGATCTGCCCAACTCCATCCACAACGTCGCCTTCGACTACATCAACACCCACGGAAAAGATCTTCACGGAGAACCACTGGGAAAATATTTTATCCACGGCCTCGGGCACTACGTTGGTCTCGATGTTCACGACGCCGGCGATTATGACGTCCCGCTTGCCCCGGGGATGGTCTTTACCATCGAACCCGGCATTTACATTCCGGAGGAAAAGCTGGGCGTCCGAATTGAAGACATGTATTATGTCGATCCCAGCGGCAAGCTAATCGAGTTGACCGAGGCGCTCCCTCACACCGCCGACGAAGTGGAACATGCGATGGCCGCTAAATGAAAGCCTCACATGACGGATCGTTTGATATCCTAAGGTATCGTGCGGATGATGTGGCTATTCTTGATTCTCGCTTGCAGCGGCGGAGCCGTGCTGTGGGCGGGCATAGCGGCTTATCTTCGGGTACGCCGCCACATCAAAGTTTCAGCTGCCTCCAAGAAAACCGGCGTCCACCGCGAGGCGGACACCCTCTAGCAATACCCGGAGAACCTTAGCCATGGCCAAACCATCCATCGCAGTCCTCGGCACTCAAGATCGTGTTCTCGACGGCGCAAGCCAAGTCGCAATTGTGATCGGCGCCAGTCTTTTTGTCGCCGTGTGCGCTCGCGTCACATTGCCTTTGCCGTTCACTCCAGTGCCTCTGACACTGCAAAACTTTGGCGTCCTGCTTGTTGGTCTTGCGCTAGGACCTCGGCGTGCCTTCGCCGCACTCATTCTTTACCTCGTCGAGGGTCTCGCTGGAATGCCCGTATTTAGTCCGACAGGCCCCGGCGGCATAGCACAATTGCTCGGTCCAACCGGGGGCTTCCTGCTTGCCTATCCTTTCGTCGCGGGCATTGCTGGCTGGATTTTCGAGTCAAGAAGCGGGGAAAAGAGTTTTGCCCGCGCGGCCACGGCCTGCTTTTTAGCCGAGATTTACCTCTTTGTTGGCGGCCTGTCCTGGCTAGCCATCCTGACCCATTCGGTCGCCCAAGCCATACGTTTCGGTCTGTACTGGTTTATCTTCGCCGAAGTGATTAAGATTATGTCCGCCGCCGCGCTGGCCAGCGGCTGGCAACGGTTTCACAAGGTTCAATCATGACTCTCACTACCGCCACTTCCGAGCATTCGCCCACTCCCATCACCGAAGGCAAACGCGAAATCACAGTCGCTCACAGCCCGGACTCCGATGATGCTTTCATGTTTTACGGGCTAGCCACCAACAAGGTTCGCGTGCCCGGACTCCGCTTCACCCATACTCTTTGCGATATCGAAACCCTGAATCGCAAAGCCATGGAAGGCGTCTACGACGTCACCGCGATTTCCTTCCACGCTTACCCCTATATTCAGGATCACTACGCTCTGCTTCCGAGCGGCGGCAGCGTGGGAGACGGCTACGGTCCCATGCTCGTAGCTCCGCGCGCATATTCAGTAAGCGACATCAAGCAGAAACGGATCGCTGTCCCCGGGACTTTAACCACTGCCTACCTTGTGCTCAAGCTCTTCGCTCCGGGAATCGAAACCGAAGTCGTACCGTTCGATCAAATCATTCCTCAGGTGCTCGAAGGCAAGCAGGAAGCCGGCCTTATCATTCACGAGGGCCAGTTGACCTACGATAAGTCTGGACTGCATCGCATCGTGGATCTCGGCAAGTGGTGGCAGAAAGTGACCGGGCTGCCGCTGCCCTTGGGCGGCAATGCCATTCGCCGCAGCCTCGGACCGCAACTGATGTCGAGCGTAGGCACCGCGTTGCGTGAGAGCATTCAGTACGCGCTTGATCATCGCGAAGAAGCGCTGGCGTATGCCATGCAATTCGCCCGCGACCTCGATTCCCAACTCGCCGATAAGTTCGTCGGTATGTACGTGAACGAGCGCACCCTCGACTACGGCCCCGATGGACGAGAAGCCGTGCGCCGTCTGCTCGACATGGGTCACAAGGCCGGAATCATTCCACAAGAATCAAGAGTGGATTTCGCAGCCTAAGGCGAGCAACATGTATTAAGGGAAGGGCCCGGCTTCAGCCGGGCCGTCAGACCTATTGAAAGCCGGGCATCAGCCCTGAGGGCGGCTCGAACCAGGGCTCACTCTACCGAAGGCGCTCGTTCCAACAGCTTCACCAAACTATAAAGAGTCTGATTGACCGGCGTGGGCACGCCCAACTCAGCTCCCTTCCGAACCAGAAAGCCATTCAGCGAATCAATCTCTGTGAGCTTTCCGCGACCAATATCCTGCGCGGTGGAAGATACCGCATCCGGCATTGCATCACGGCCGAGCTTCAACGCCGCCGCAATCATCGCGTCCGCAGACAGCCGAACTCCAGCCGCATCGCCCACGGCTACGGCCTCGCCGACCACCTGTTTGATTACTTCGATCGAGCCGCCATCCTCGGCGATGCGTCCGTACTTCGTCCGCACGAGCGCCGATATCGCATTGTAGGCACAATTCATGATGAGCTTCTGCCACAACTCGGTTGTGATGTCCTCTGAAATTCGACAAGGAACGCCAGCCCGCGCGAAAGTCGCCGCAACCTCCGCGAGTTCCCGTTGCCGGCCATGGCGATTTGGTGAAGGATCTCCGATGATGAGATCACCGCGGCCCGAATGCCTGATCCGCCCCAAGCCCGTCATCGCGACCGCGATATAGACCACTGCAGGAATTGCCTGAATGCCCGCCGCGAAATCGATTCGCTCGACATTGTCCACACCGTTCTGCAAACAAACCACGATGGCTTCCGGCGCGAGGTAGGGCACGAGCGATCTCGCCGTGTTTTCTGTATCAACGGTCTTTACCGAGAAAAGAACCACCCTCGCACCGCGCACTGCATCGAGGTCCGTAGATGCGGAAACGGAAATGCTTTCCTTGAAATCAATGCTGTCGAGGAAAAGGCCACCACATTTGATCGCCTCAACATGCGGTGCCCGTCCGATGAGCGTAACCGGAGCACCCGCGCGCGCCAGCATTCCGCCGAAATAACATCCAACAGCTCCCGCGCCGACTACAGCAACTCGGGGCCATTCCTTTTCCGGCACGTCGCCTCCAAACAGGTGATCAAGCTATTCCCTCGAGTCTCCGGCTTCAGACTCTTACCCGAATTTTCAAGATGGTGACTTGGAATAGCAAATGATCGCTCCAAGCCACGAGCCAGAAGCTAGAAGCTTTCCTTGAACGAAAACACCGGATCAATATCCACCGGCACACTTGCCGCCGAGTTCAACGAAGATCGCAGCTCCGCTGGCATCATCCCGTATTTCTGAAACCATCTTTCAGCCCGGGCGCGGTCGCCGATCGCCTCAATTTCCAACAGCTCCTTTGCCAGATCGCTGATGGCTCCCGGCATGAGCGCATAATCGATGGCGTATCGTCCCGAAGCCTGATTTTTTATCGCTCCGCGTTCAGAAAGATAGTTGAACTCCATCATCTCCCCCTGTCCGTGAGCCTCGGCGACGCCAAAGCGTACTGTGCGGAAAATTCCCGCGACATACGACGCGTAATATTCTTCGAGTTTGCTCTTGGGCAGAACATCATGGTCGACCAGCCACTTCAAACCATATAAGCCGACAATGTCGGCCTTGGATTCTTCGAGACCGCCAAAGATTGGTCCGATCGATTCGCGAATGTCCACCTTCCCCACTGCCGTTCGGGAAAATGCCGGTCCAAGCCCGTGCGCAATCTCGTGCATGATCGTCACCTGCAGATAGCCTTCGCTCGATGCCTTGGCGGCTTGCGCTGGCAACATCAAATACTGCGCCACCGGCAGAACGACATAATTTACCCGCGCATCCATGAAGTTCTTAAAAAAGAGCTTCTTGCTTCCCTTCAGTTCGTGCACGCGCGGATCATTAGGCAAATTGTCGGCGACGGCCTGGTATCCGTGATTAAGATCGCCCGCGCGAAATGGCGTGTCCATAACTTCCATGGGCGTTTGCAGGCCGCGCTTCGAAGGCCGATCCTCGGGCTGGAGCGGCAGCGCATCCTGAATATCGGCAACATACTTCTGAAACATATCCAGCTTGTTGCTTTCTTCCACATCCCGTATCATCACGGCCGCGCCGTAAGTTGCTTTCACGCCCAGAAGATCGTCGTCGTAAGTCTCGTCAGGGGCAAACGCGATGTCGAACTTCGGATTTTTTAGATCGAGCCATGCCAGATTGCTCTTGAAATAATCGTCGCTGAGCAAGGCATCCGCCCGCAGCCGCAGAAAATTAGCAAAACCGGGATCTTCGCTCAAATCGGCGGCTTCACGCAGATCTTTCGCTGCCGGTTCAAGAAATGATCGATAAGCAACGTGATAAGGAAGGCCTTCTAGCTGATCGCCGTGCCAGCGCACGACGGTGAATGAACCGTAAATTTCATCCTTCTTTTCGGGATGCGCTTTAACGTACTGCTCAACCTGTTCGCGAGTCAGACCTTGCGGATAAAAACCTCGCCCGGGCGACATGGGAGTCGTTCCAACGAACGGTTTGTCGCCGTCGAGCAGATCGAATCGCGAAGCATTGATCCACAGATAACGGCGCAACAGTTGATCCTGCGGATTCTTACTTCCCGCCAGAGACTCGTAGAGCGTCAACGCATCGGGATCGATCTGCCGCCAGTAGATTTGCTCGATATATCGCGAAGCGTCGACTAACTTATCGACCAGCTTCACCTCGCGAGCAGTCAGACCGGTGGAATGAAATGGCATTTCCACGCGACGAAACTTGGCGACTCGAGCAGCCAGGTCGGGGACAACTTGCATGCCAGTCGACTCGGCTCCTTTGGCAGAGGAACCAATCATGGGTTTAAGATTTTTCTGTGCGGAAGAAGTTGAAAAAATAGCAAACACGATCAGTAGC
>Ga0210383_10000350_pt1 | contig 44271 bp, 37 predicted proteins | sample IncBWC14OmetaG_FD_160072 | JGI IMG/M metagenome (GOLD analysis project Ga0210383, IMG submission 160072) | Forest soil microbial communities from Barre Woods Harvard Forest LTER site, Petersham, Massachusetts, United States - Inc-BW-C-14-O ...
GCCGATGTTTAGCGTTTCCAGGCGATAGAGATTGCGGGCGGGATTCAGCAGGCGATCAATGGCTTCGGCATCGGGGCAGGAAGATTCGGGGAGTCCAACGACGGCGCGATAGGATTCGGCCATTACGCGCGGGGCGTTTGGAGAATAATCGATCAGCCGCGAAGTTTTTCCGTTTAAGCGCTCATCAAATTCACGGGCGAAGGCGTCCGCAAGCGGACGAGCCGGCGTGACGTCCTTCCACTCCGGAAGTTCTTCCAATGGAGCGGTTCCGAAACGATCGAAGAATTGCGGATCGAGTTGGCGCACCAGTGCGACCATTTCGCCGATGACGGCTCGAGCCTCACTGGGGGTGTCGGAAGCGGAGGACATGCGCCACAGGCGATGGAGAACGATACCGGAAAGGGTGTGGACCATGGTGGTGAAGGCGGCCACCGGAAGCACGTAGCGGGCGATTTCTATGGCGCGTTTTTCGGCGGAGCGCTCGATTTTGTGCAGGCGCTTTGGGTGAGACATCGGACCGATGTGCCAGATGTCGTTGAGAATATCGCGCGCATTGTTAACGAGAATGGCGGAGAGTTCTCGATAGTAAGCCCACGCACGGGTGACGGCGGCTTCGTAAATCTGGCGGGAGGCCTCGTCGAAGAAAAGCGATGGGGGAGGGACGTAGGCCTGAGCGCGATCCAGGCGGACGTAGCGCTGGCTTTGCTGCTCGGAATTGTAAAAAGGATGGGCATGAAGAAAGGACCAGACAAACTGGCGGCTGACGTTTTCCAGGCCGAATTCGAAATGCGCGTGTTGGTACACGGTGTGATGGCCGCTGTAGAAGGTGGCTGCGCCGATATTGAGGCGCTGTTTGTCGGTGATTTCGTCAGAGGCGATCAGACGCGAGGAGTAGCAAGTGCGCGCCGCGGCAATGGCCGAATCGAAGGGATGGGAAAACGCGTTGCGGAGTGTTATGCGCGGCGCAGCGGTATCGACCGAGTCAGGGACCGGCACGCCATCGAACATACGGGATTGAGTAGCCACTGGAAAAAGATTCTACACGGAGACGGAGGAGCGAACAAAAAATAGGAAAGAAAAAGGACCGGCGAGCTGCCGGCCCCGGGTCGAACAAAGCTTGTTTGCCGTGCGCGCTGTTACTTTTTGCCTGCAGCTGCCGCGGGAACATTCGCGTACTTCTTGTTGAAACGCTCCACGCGCCCTGCGGTGTCCACGAGTTTTTGTTTGCCGGTGAAGAACGGATGGCAATTTGAGCAAATTTCCACGCGCAGCATGTCGCCCTTAATGGTGGAACGCGTCGGGAAAGTGTGCCCGCACGCACAATGTACCGTCACTGCATGGTAGTCGGGATGAATTCCGGTTTTCATACTTCTCCAATCTGTCGTGGCCGGTCTGCACGGGAAACCCCGAGGAGAGGCTTACAGCCGCGTCGCTTGGTCACGAGACAATTAGGCATTATACGGGAAGCCCGTGCGAACACCAAATGAGGGTCAGTCGGATGAATGCTTGTAGACCTGGTCTAGTTGTTTGGAACCTGGGCTGAGGCCTGGTTGGAGTACGTACTTTCTACGCCGGCAGAATCCACGGCGGTGACGACATAGTAGTAAGTATTGCCGTCCACTACGGTGGTGTCGTCGAAGCTGAGCACGTCACCCGAAGTGACCGCATTTGGATAAGGGCCGCCAGAAACTTGACCCCGGTAGACGCGATAGCCGCTAACAGCGCTAGAGCTCGGAGCCCAAGATAGATGTACGGTGTGAGCCGTCGGAGTTGGAGAAGGCGTTGGGCTAGGAGAACTTGAAGTAACACCACTGCCCGAGAGGCCAAGAGTGACCGGCGAAGAAAGGTTGGCGCTGATAATGGAGACTGTCCCGGAAGCGACGCCTTTCACGGTAGGTTTAAACCACACCTGAAAAGTCACTGTTTGGTTGGGCGACAAAGAGAACCCAGGGGAAAGATCCGCGAAACCAAATCCCGCACCCGCGACGGTGACCCCACTGATCTTTACGTTGACGTCTCCGCTATTTTGCAGCGAGATACTTTTCGTGCTGGTGGTCTGCAGCACCAGGGAGCCAAAGTTCACTGAATTGGGATTGAGTTGAACCGCGGCGGTCGCTTTTGCACCGACGCCTGCCAGCGGAACCGTCGTGGGGGCAGAGGTCGCGCTGTTACCAATGCTGACCGAGGCAGTCTGGCTGCCGGCCGTAGACGGTGTGAAGGCCAGGGTGTAATCGAGGCCGGTGGCCGGCAGAATAGTGCGCGGGACTGATGGGCCGCTAATGACGAAATCCTTGTCCGAGACCTTGACGGAAGAAAGCTGGATAGGGGATTTGCCGGTATTGGAGACGTGGATCGTCTGTGTGAGCGTCTGTCCAACGACAACAGTACTAAAATTCAGACTTGAAGGCGAGACCGCGAGAGCACCCTGCGTGCTGGAAGGCGTGGTTGCGGCCGGAACGTAGCCCGCACATCCCCCCAAAGCCGAACCCAGAATCAGCAGCCACGCGAGCGAAAAAATTCCCGGGAAAAAAATTGAATGAGTACGAAAGTTCACGAGATAAAAATCCCCCGATGAAATATGAAAGGTAAGGGTACGGTTGGTACGGAGGAACGAACAAGCTGCTCGGAGTACAGTTGAGGGACAGGCGTGTAACTGCCCACCACTGTACCCGAAGTCTAACACTGCGGCTTACGGAGACTGATCCCTGGCAAACCGGAATTTTTCAGCCTTGATCGATGAAAACGACGTACGGCACCAGGAGTTTGTACTGGCGATGCAGGTCAGACCCCAAAAATCTTCATCTTCACCGGCAATGGCAAGACAGACAGTCTTTCAGGACCCAAGAACAGCACAGTAGCTACTTGGCCGAAGGCACAGGCAACCTGCCCTGAGTACAGTTGTAGGGCAATTGCAGTGCACGCTGGGGCTGACCAGAGGTACAGGGTGCACGCCGTTTCCAGGCGTAGGACGGTGTTGAGAAGTAAAGCTAGGTAGCGATTCACGGGGTGAAGCGTCTGCAAGAGACTATCAGCCCGATAACGAAATCAAGAGACAAAGCGACAGCCCAAACGGAAACTAGCTTCGGAAATGCGACGGGACCACACAGGCTTGAGATAAACGCGGACGGGAGGAAGAATGGGCACATGCAGAATCGCAAGAATGCTTTCAGGTAAGTCTTGGGCTTGTTCAAATTCCAAGGAAACTCCGCCAAATCCCAGGTCGAGAACGCGTGCGCGACGCTCGCCTTGGTCTCCAATAATGGCATATGCGTTGGTACCCACCATGGACACGCGTTCCGCTTTGCGTTGGACAGTGTACGTGGATGGAGAAGGCAGCGCGGATGAATCCTGTGTGGCGATCGACTTAGCCGCTGTGGAAGAGGCTTGGGCAAATTCCGAGGACGGTTTTTCCGCCGGACGGCCAATGGAAATGGAGACCGGCGCGGCGCCTACGGCCGGCGTATAGGCGGCACTTTCGCTGACGCGCGAATGATTCGCATGCTTCAACTGGTACAGACGCTCATCTGCGACGCGGATTAGCTGGTCGGATTGATCGCCATCCTGCGGAAAATTGGCAACTCCATGATCCATAGTGACGGAGAAAGAAAGTTGAAGCGGCCTCAAAACCTCCGCGAAGACCGTCTCGACGCGCCGACTAAGGGCAAGGGATTGCGCGGCATCGGTTTGTGGCAGTAACAAGGCGAATTCATCCCCACCAATGCGAAAAGCGGAATCGGACGTGCGAAGCGCTTTCTGCAGCGTGACGGCCGCAGCGCGAAGAACCTCATCTCCACGGGGATGACCATAGCGATCGTTGACTTCCTTGAAGCGGTGAAGATCGAGAAGGACGATGCCGAGAGGCAGGCCGTAACGACGCGCGCGGTTGAGTTCCTTTTCAAAGGATTCCGCGAAGAGACGGCGGTTGTAAAGACCGGTGAGCGGATCGGTGACTGCGTTTAGCTGCAGCTTCTTGAACTCGTCGTATTCGAGCATCACTGGAACGCGAAATAGGCCTGAAGAAGAGAGCACGTCCATCAAAACAGTTCGGAGGGATACGGGACGCGCAAGTTGCTCGGCGAGGTCACGCCGGCGCGTAAGAGCTTCCTCCCAGAGTTGCAGGCACTGGCTCTCGCGAAGATCGAGTTGCGTAGTTATTTTGAAGTAGCGCTGCAGGAACTGACTGCGCGCAGGAATATCCATGCTCTCCAGCGTGTCCGCCAGGAGTTCGAGATAGGAATCTTCGATGGGCAAACGCGGGGCCGCTGGGCCTCCGGGACTGGGCATGACCGGGTTTTCCTACAATCTGCCACTCCCCGGGGGGAACGGGGCAAGCACAAAGCGAGGACTGACTTGGAGGGGAGCAAGCCAGGTGCCAATCCAAGTGCGCGAGCCCAAACAGTCCGCTCAAGGGGGGACGGAGGGCAGAGGCGGTATCCTATTACAAAATGGAGAGATATGGGAGTTTTTTGCGGCGAGGAGGAATGCCAAACCAATCCTGAGAGCAGGCCTCTCCCACATCGAAGGAGGAACTGCCCGATTACGGCACAGAATTACTCAAGTGGGCGAACGAATTCCAAACCAAACAGACGCCACTCCCCCAAGAACTCCTCGCGTAAGACCTTGGCCATGATCGGAGGGGTCTCACTAGGTATGAGGCTCGATGCCGTTGGAATGGGAGCTGGGATAGTGAGTTGAACCATTTGATCCGTCCGAAGCATGTGAGTGGAAGCGATACAAGCCCCAGTAGCGCTGATGTTGAGGGTTTTCGTGAGTTCGATAAACTCCGTACCGGCCGCATCGGAACCCTTCAAGAAAACAGGTATCTGGAGCCGAATGCGAGAAGAGCGGCGGGTAGATGAAGCGTCCACGCGGGTCCCCTCTTTCAGCTGTTCTAAACGTAGATCCATAGTGTTAGTACTCTCGACCTAGTACAAAAGTAGCAGGTTGAATGCCAGTATCGTCGATTGTAAGGAGCAGTAGAAGGCATACTTATCTATGACTTAGTGGGATAAAGTTTCGCCGTGGGTAAGAGGAGGGTACCAGTGGATTCGGATTGTCCACGGGTTTTCCCTAAATGTGCAATTGCCCCGCATTTCCCATTGACAGCGCGAAAAGCCTCTGCAAGGATGGGCGTCAGCCAATGGGAAAATTTTTTCCACTTGTGAAGGGGTAATGCCAGCCAATGGGTAGCACCGTTAGCTCAATTATGGGAAAAACGGGCCAAGGCGGTTCAAGTCTTCCAGTGGAGCATGTACGGGCTTTGCTGGACACGGTCGAGCGAGGCGTGATTGTGGCCGACCGAGAAGGCTTGGCGCTCATTATTAATGCCAGGGCTCGCAAGTATCTCGTGGCGCACGGCAAGGAAGACAAGACTCCTTTTAACGTTTTCGAAGACTTGCTAAACGTCGAGCCGAAGGAGATTTCGCGGAGAGTCGAGGCAGGCGAAAACGAGATCGAACTCGAAGGCCGAACGTCACTGAAGCCCTACCGGGTACGAGTGATCTGGATTCCGGAGTCCGATTGGCTGGCGGTGCAATTTTCTCATGACGGGGAATCGAGCAGCGCGCAAAGTGAAGCAACGCAGATAACGGTGCAAGAGCTGCTGCAAGAGCGCGAGATCACTTACCGCAATTTGCTGGCAGCGTATTTGAAGCTGCAGGAAGTTAACCGTCAGAAAACGGTTTTTCTTGCATCGGCAGCACACGAATTGAAGACGCCGCTGGCGGTTATCAAAGGCTATTACGATTTGCTGCTGACCAGTTCGTTGGGCCGGTTGACCGAAAAGCAGCGGGACATCCTGGAAGAATCGAAAGAAAGCTGCGAGCGCCTGGTGCGGCTGGTTTCCATGTTCCTGAATTACTCGGCGCTGGAGAGCGGCAAACTCGTTCTGCAAATGAGAGAGAACGATTTGCGCGATTGCCTGGAAGAAATGGCCACCCGCTGGTTGGAAGCGTTCCAGCGAAAAGGTGTCAAGATGGAAAAGCACCTGGATCCTTCGATTCCCACCTTTAAGTTCGACTATCAGAAAGTTCAACAGGCAGCGGCCAACCTTTTGGACAACGCCCTGAAGCACACGCCGAAAGGCGGAACGGTAACACTGCGGGCTCGCCCGCACTTCTGGGAGCGGCGGGTGGCGGAAGTGAAGCCGAATGAGGAACGCCGGAGATTTCGTTTGCCGAGGCCCAACAGCGTGGAAGTAAGCGTCAGCGATTCAGGGCCTGGGATTGCGCCGGAGCATCATCAGGAAATTTTTGAGGATTTCGTTCGCGTCGATCGCAACACATCCGGGATGGGACTGGGTCTCGCGATCGCAAAACGATTGATCCAGGCGCACCGCGGGAAGATTTGGGTGGAAAGTGAAGCGCAAAAGGGAAGTACATTCGCCTTCCTGTTGCCGATGGATCAGAGTTAAAGAAGTGCTTGAATTTAGAGATTGGGAAAAGGGGAGTGCGTCATGGCGGTGAAGGAAACGATTTTGGTGGTGGATGACGAACCGAGTATCCGGAAGTATCTGCAGACCTTGCTGGAAGTAGACGGCTTCGACGTGGAGACGGTGGGCAGCGGCAAAGAAGCCATCAGCAAGATCAACACTGGCGAGCGCCCAGACCTGATCATCCTGGACGTGCTCATGCCGGAGATGAACGGACTGGATACGCTCCAGGAATTGATGCATCTGGACCGCAGCTTGAACGTGATTATGTTGTCGTGCTCGAACGAAGTGGGAACCGTTGTGGAAGCGATCCGGCTTGGCGCGCACGACTACCTCACAAAGCCCTTCGAAAAGACGGAACTCGACGCGGCGATGTTGAAATCGCGCCAGAAGAAGCAGCTGACGCAGGAAAATCAGGCGTTGAAGGATTATTGCGAGCAGATAACGGAAGATCTGAGCTTCCTGGCTGCGAGTCCGCAGATGGTGCGCATCCGCCAGCAAATTTTGCAGATCGCACCGGTGGACGTGCCGGTATTCATCTGTGGAGAGAGCGGAGTAGGCAAAGAAGTCGTGGCGCGCATGATTCATCTACGCTCGAAGAGGCGGAATCAGCCGTTTGTGAAGGTAAATTGCGCAGCGCTTCCCGGCGAGCTGCTGGAGTCCGAGCTTTTCGGCTTTGAGCAGGGAGCGTTCACGGGCGCCGTCCGCGCGAAGCCGGGAAAATTCGAAATGGCCAACAAGGGAACGATTTTCCTTGACGAGATTGCGGAGATGCCGGTTCACCTGCAAGCGAAGTTGCTGCATGTTCTGCAGGACCACCAATATTCACGATTGGGCGGCCGTCATCTGGTGGAGACCGACGTGCGCGTACTGGCGGCAACGAATGTGGACGTCCAGGATGCAATGAAGACGGGCAAATTCCGAGAGGATTTGTACTACCGTCTGAATGTGCTTTCGATTATCGTGCCGCCACTTCGCGAACGTACCGCGGAAATTCCTCTTCTCTTCCAGCACTTCCTGGTGAAGTACAGCGAGAAATTTGGAAAGAGCGCGCAAACTCCTTCCAAGCATCTGTTGGACGCGGCGCTGAACTATCCGTGGCCGGGAAATCTGCGCGAGTTGGAGAATTTCGTGAAGCGCTACGTAATTCTCGAGGATGACGAAGGCAGTTTGCGGGAATTGGTGGAAATGTCCGCATCGCGTCCGAGAACCTCGCCGCGTAATGAAGCACCGGTGCAGCGCGAACAGGGCTTGAAAGCGCTGGTTCGAGGCTTAAAAGACGAAGCGGAGATGGAAGCTATTGCCGACGCGCTCGAAAAAACGCGTTGGTGCCGGAAAGATGCGGCGAAAATGTTGGGCATCAGCTACAAGGCGCTCTTGTACAAGATGAGACAGTTCAATCTGGATACCAGAAGCACGCGGCGGGCGGCCGCTGCAGAGGTTGTCGAGACGAAGTAAGGCGCAACGTACGCGGTAGCGGTCTCCGTTCTAGTACCGGTCCGTTGCGTGTTAACAACTCTCTAAAAACAAAACTTGCAGGAACCGCGATGGCAAGGTATCTTGCGCAGCGATAACAGCAACATGCGGTTAAGCGCGAAACTGTTTTTTGGGCCTTCTTAAACGAGGATGGGAGGGGGCTCAGGAAAACGCAAGGTTTCGCGAGCATTTCCGTGGCCGGGTTGTGAGCTGTGTCGGGCAACTAGTTCCGAAGGGTACGTTCGAAAAATCCGTCAACGTGTTTAAGGAATCGCTAGAGAGATTTCTAGAACTGTGGGTATTTGTGATTGCGCGACGGTGAGCGCAACTCAGTACTTTTGCAGCTATTTATATATAAAGCGCGTGAATTCGATGCAGTGGCTTTGAACGTAAGCCACGAACGGAGTCGAGGATGGCGGTAATGAGCGAACGGCGAAACGCACGACGCTATGATTTGACCTTGCCTATCAGCATTCGGTTAGGAGCAGAGCGCATCATTGCGAGGCAAGAAGGCAAGACACGTGATATTTCGACGCGTGGCCTCTATTTTGTGGTGCAGCGAGACCTCGACGCAGGTTCAGAGCTTGATATAACGCTTACCCTGCCCGCCGCGATTACGAACGGTACAGACGTTTTCGTGCGCGCCCAGGGAAAAGTGGTTCGAGTAGAAAGACGCTTGGAAGATGGGGAAGAGCGAATGGGGGTCGCAGCGGTGATCGAACGCTACGATATCATTCGGGATCAATCGAAGGGAACTGGCTCGACCGTTTAGGCCTGCCAATCGCGATCGCACGCGCAGCCGTCTTGCAGGATCACTTCTTCGGAGGGCGGCCCAACTGGCTAACTTCATTGCACTTTCCGCGGTGCATGCTGGGATGAGACAGAGAACTAAAGTTCCCACTGTAAGCCTCGAAGTCCTTCGAGTTCCATTCCGCGCATGTTTTTCCCCTGAAGAGTACCGGGACTGTGAAATCTACAAGGTTGATAACGAATTGAAATACATGCACTTAACTGTGCCCACGCGATTCGAAAAGAGATGTTACTACTCTTCGTTTTGGCTGTTCAGATGCACAATCCCTTCTCAAAGCTATGCCTCGCGACTACGGGACGAAGACGGAAGTTTTGCCCAGGATCAGTCCGGTTCCACCGGACGACATCCTCTTTGGCCAATCTGCTGCCATGCAGCAGCTTCGGGGAGCGGCCGGTAAGATTAGCCAAACCAGCCTGCCGGTGCTCCTTTGCGGAGAGGGTGGAACTGGTAAGGAAGCGCTGGCTCGCTGGATTCACGCTAATTCCAAGTTCAACGACGGCGAGTTCATTAAAGTGAACTGCGCGGCGATACCCGGGCCCCTGCTGGAAAGCGAGCTTTTCGGCTACGAACGCGGCGCGTTTACCGGGGCAAACTCAGCTAAGCCGGGGCGCGTCGAATCCGCTCACGACGGCACCCTTTTTCTGGATGAGATTGCAGACCTGGATCTCCAGCTTCAAAGCAAGCTGCTGCACTTTTTGCAGGACGGAACGTTTTCGCGTCTGGGAGACACCAGCGAGCGCCGAGTCAATACCCGGGTGATTTGTGCTTGCAACAAAAGCCTTGAGGCGGAAATCGCTGCGGGGCGTTTCCGACAGGATTTGTACTACCGCATTCAAGTGTTTCGGCTGGAATTGCCGGCACTGCGAGAACGCCGTGAAGACATCCCGAACCTGGCGGAATATTTTCGCGCGCTATTCGCGAAGCAGTTTGCAATGAACTCATGCGATTTCCCCCCTGGAATGCTGGAGTACCTGAAAAATTTGGCGTGGCCTGGAAATATTCGCGAGCTATCGAATGGCGTGGCTCGCTACGTATTGATTGGCCCGGAAGCGGCGATGCACACAGACTCACTGGGCAGCCACGCGAGTGGACGGCGCGTTGCGAGCGTGGAAGGCCAAGCACCGGTCATGCTGAAACGGCTGGCGAAGGATGCCATCAAGGAACTTGAGAAGAACGTGATTCTCGAGACGCTGCACGCGAATCATTGGAACAGGCGAAAGACGGCGCAGGCGCTCAAAATCAGTTATCGCGCGCTGATATATAAGATCAGAGATGCCGGACTGGCGACAAAACGCGAAACGTTGCGCCGTGCGCAGACGCATTTGCACACACAGCAAGCCGGCGCAGACTAAGCTGGACCAGCATTCACCCAGATTTTAGAACCATCGTGCCGAGAATCGTGCAATAGAACTATCGCCACCTGGACTGCTACGCGCTACTAGCCGCTTCAACTCTAGCCAATAAATAAGCCCCTATTTACACCGCTGCTTGTCCAAAGGACGAGGGCGGTACAGCCATACGAGCAGGGCCAATTGCTCTGCCGGCCAGTGGGTCCGGCTGGCCCTAATTTGGTCTATCCACCAGTATTCGCTTACAGATGCTCCACCTACTCTCTCACTGGGGGAACACGGTGGAGGCAGGGATGACACGCAGGAAATCGCAGCGGGGATGCAAGGCTCAGGAGTTCCAGAAAGTATCCGACAAACAAATCTGGGTCGCGTCCTTTTTGGTGGTATCGATTCTAGTTATTTCCGTGTTGGTGATGGGCGGTTGTTCCGCTCTCGTGAGTGCTCCGAACGCGGCCACCAATGGCACGTTTCAATTGAGCCCGGCAATTGTGACTTTTGGAAAAGTAGCTGTGGGCAAAAAAACCTCGCAAAGCATCTCGATAGCGAACACCAGTAAAGCGGCGATCACCATCCAACAGGCAACACTTTCAAATCCACAGTTTTCCCTCTCAGGACTTACCACCCCGATGACGTTACAGACAGGACAGGCGGGCGCATTTGCCGTCTGGGTGAATCCAACGGCAACCGGAAATGTGACGGGTACCCTGACCGTTCAGGGAGACCCAAGCAGTATTCCAGTGGTGCTGGGCCTCTCCGCCACGATAGTTGCGATGCAACCACAAATCTCGCTGAGCGCACCGGCCGTGAATTTCGGTACGGTCGGCGTTGGATCGACGGGAACAAGCACTCTTTCGCTTTCGAACACGGGCACTACAGACCTAACTGTTTCGGTGGTTACCGTTACCGGCGCGGAATTTGGGATTACAGGTATCACGACACCCAAAGTAATCAGCGCGGGACAGAGCGTACCGCTGAGCCTCAGCTACCGTCCTACAGCGGTTAGCGCATCCACAGGCAGTTTGAGCATCACCAGCAACGATCCAACGAATCCGACGTTGACCGTGGCACTCAGCGGAACGGGAACCACCAAAGCGACCGGACAGCTAAGCGCGAATTCGTCAAGTCTCAATCTGGGGAGCGTAGGCACGGGAAACCATGCCTCACAAAATATAATTTTGAGTAATACCGGGAACGCGCCGGTAAACATCATCAGTATTAAGGTTGTGGGGAATGGCTTCAGCGTTGGTAGCGTTACACCACCAGCGGTCGTCAACCCATCTGCGAGCGCTGCGCTGGCGGTTATGTTCTCGCCCACCACAGCGGGAAGCGCTACTGGAACGGTGACGATCACCAGCGATGCAAGCAGCACGCCGCTGACAATCTCCCTGATAGGCATGGGGGTGCAGCCAGGCCTGAGCGTATCGCCGGCGTCCTTCAATTTCGGCAGCGTGGTGGATGGCCAGACGAAAACGCAGAACTTCACAATTACCAATACGGGGACCAGTTCATTAACGCTGAGCCAGATCGGAGTCAGCGGGGCGGGGTACAGTGTTACCGGACTGACGACGCCTTCTTTCCTGGCAGCGGGACAAAGCACAACGTTCAGTGTGGAGTTTGCTCCGTCCACCGCCGGAAACTTGGCCGGTAGTGTGAGCATCACAAGCAACGCGCCGAATTCCCCGGCGGGAGTTGTCCTTAGCGGCACGGGCGCGGCGGCGTCGGTAACGGTTTCAGTCAGCCCAACCAGCCTTAGTTTTGGCACCGTAAACGCGGGGACCGCCAGCGCGAAGAGCGTGACGTTGACCAACAATGGCAACGCCAATCTAACGTTGTCTCAAATCACTGTGAATGCAAAAAACTTCCAGGTGAGCGGCATTACCACACCCAAAGTCATCGGTCCGGGACAGACGGCCTCGTTGAGCGTAACGTTCACCCCGGCTACTTCAGAAGCGGTCACCGGAAGCATTACGGTTGCGAGTTCGCAAGGCGCGAATGCGGTGATTCCAGTGAGCGGCAGCGGAGTGCAAGCGGCGCTCAGCATCACCCCGACCAGTGCGGCGTTTGGGAATGTGACGGTCGGCACAACTGCTTCGCAAACGATTCAATTAAGCAATACAGGAACCGCAGCACTGAAGATCTCGCAACTAAGCGTGACCGGCAGCGGCTATAGCACTGGTACAGTGAGTTTGCCCATCAGCCTGAATCCGGGGCAGGCAAGCACATTCAGTATCCAATACTTTCCGGCAGCTGCAGGTAGCGCGACTGGCACGCTGAGCGTGGTGAGCACGGCTCCAAATTCACCGGTGGCGATCTTGCTGAGCGGAACAGGCGTGGCTGCAACTGAGTCGCTGTCGCTGACCGCGACAAGTCTGAGCTTCGGCAACGTAACCACCGGCACTTCCTCTTCAAAGAGTGTCACCGTTACCAACACCGGAAACGCGAGTGTGAAGATCTCGCAAATCGCTCTTAGCGGCAGCGGATTCTCCTTGACGGGAGCGGCGGCGCCGGTGACGCTTTCTCCGACGCAGAGTCTGACGTTCAGCGTGATTTTTGACCCATCTGCTGCTGGCAACGCCGTCGGAAACGTGACAGTAACCAGCAATGCGACCGGGTCGCCCGCGACGATTTCTCTCTCCGGTAGCGGAGTACAACCAGCGACGCACAGTGTGCTGCTTACCTGGACGCCGAGCACCACCGCGGTGTCCGGGTATAACGTGTACCGCAGCACGGTCAGCGGCAGCGGTTACGCGAAGATTAACGGCGGGCTCGTGGGTTCTACGTCTTACACGGATACGAATGTGCAGAGCGGAACAACCTACTACTACGTGACAACCTCGGTGGACAGCAGCGGGAACGAGAGCACGGACTCGAATCAGGCGTCTACTTTGGTCCCCTAGTCCAAAGTCAGCTTAACAAAACTCAGTCAGAAGTTACTCGAAGTCCCGTGGAATCCACGGGACTTCGATGCCATTTGGCATAGAGCCACACAAGGGACTGTGCCAATAGCGCGCCAAAGGAGTCGATCATGACGTCGCGCACACGAGGTTCACGCAGTGGCACGAAGGATTGGTGCCACTCATCCAGTCCCGCGTAGGCGACGGCGATTAACAAGGTGATGATAGCCCAATCCCATTGCCACCCGTGACGCGGGCCGCGGACGCCGTGAAACACCGCTGCGCTGAAAATTCCAAATTCCGTAACGTGAGCCAATTTGCGAATCAGGACGTGACAGATATGCAGCTCCCGCTGGCTCATCCACGGGAAGAGCCAGTGAAGGATCGGAATGATTACGTGGGCCGTCTGATTCGCGCTGAAATAGTGCGTAGAAAAAAGTGAAATAATAATGCCGACGAAGATGGCCGGTATCCAGTAAACAAAACGCGAAGGCAGGGAGGACATAGTTAGCAATAAAAAGGTACGTGCGACTAGAACCGGCAGGACCGATCTCGCAGCAGAAACTCCCGGTCAAGGATAACGTCAAAGGCCGGACGCAGTAAATCACACGAAAGATTCAGGCAATCAGGACAGTACCGTAAAAAGCCAAGGAGTGGTGAGCAGTTCTCTTGCGGGCTATTTTGATATTTGCGTTAGGCGCTGGCGGGCCTCATTGGCGACTGGCGACTTGGGATCCAAGTTAATTATGCGTTCAAATTCGACTTTGGCGCGGTTGGAGTCATTCAGCTGCTGGTAGGCGAGCGCAAGATGATAACGGTAGCTCTGATTTTTGGGATCCTGGCGCACAGCTTCTTCCAGCAGCGGTACAGCGACAGAAAATGCGCCATTGCGGTAATAAGCCCACCCTAAGGTATCGGCAGCGTGGGGCGAGTTGGGCATGCCCTTCCGAGCGGTTTGCGCCAGGCTCAGAGCCACGTTGACGTCGCCGCCATGCTCCAGTAGGAGATACGCCAAATTATTCGCGGCGGCAGGGTTGTCCTCTTGAATGGTTAGACATTTCTGGTAGGAAGACTGAGCCTGGGACCAATTGCCAACAGCTTCATATGCGCTGCCGATGGCAAGGTAAAGGCGCGGATCGTTGGGAGATATTTCGATGGCGCGCTGAAAGGTAGCAATGGCTTGTTCTTTCTGGCCGCTAACGGATTGCAGGTCGGCTAGATACGCCAAATAGAGTGCGTTTCTGCCTTCAAGTTCGACGGCCTTGCTCGCCGACGCTTCCGCGCGATCAGGTTGCTTGAGCTGTTGAAACAGCCGGGCTTGTAGGAAATAGAGTCCGGCGCTATTGGGTGATCGCGCGATCTGCTGCCCGGTGAGTCGCAACGCCTCTGCAGACTTGTTCTGTTGTATTTCAATTTGCACTAGGCCACGCACAGCTTCCAGGGAATCCGGATCGCGTGTAAGGGCCTGACGAAACAAGTTCTCCGCCTCCGGCAGGCGTTGCTGACTCATGCGCAACTCCGCCAGCTTCAAATAAGACACAGGGTTTTGCGGCGCAAGCTGCTGGAGGCGCAGGAGGTCGGCTTCCGCATCCTTTGGATCGGATAGATTTGCTTTGGCGGTAGCATGAGCCAAATATCCCTCTGCATAATTCGGCGCGATTTTCATCAAGCGGCTGCCAATGTCTTCGAGACTGTGCCAATCGGAGCGTTGTGTTGCCGCGGCAGCAAGAGCGACCCAGGCTTCCAGAAATCTCGGCCGAAGGCGAACTGCCTCCCGCCATTCGGTTTCCGCCTGCGACAAATTACCTTTTTCGCGAAAGCCCTCGCCCAGATAAAAATGGCCGAGGGCATTGCCGGGGACCAGCTTCAGAGCAGACTGAAACGTCGCGATAGCCTCGTCCGTTTTCTTCTGCTGCAATAGCAATTGTCCGTTCAAAACAAGGGTTTCCGTGTCTTGCGGAGACTTATGAGCAATTGCGTCCGAGAGCCGCGCGGCTTCTTCCAGACGATGATTCTGAAGTAGAAGTTGCAGATACGTTTTTTGGACGGCGATGTCATTTGGGTATTTGTCCGACAGCCAGCTGAATTCCTGGATGGCCTTTTGCGAATCTCCACGCACCAAATAGGAATCCCCCAAGAGTCGATATGCTGCGGGGACATCCGGCAATTCCTCTTTGGCTTTCGTGAGAACTGCGTCTCCCTCCGCGATTTGACCTTGCGCAAAATATAAATCTGCGATAGCGGCACGGGGAGCCGGGTCCTTGGGAGCAATCTGGAGGGCATTCTGAAATTGCTTCTCGGCTTCCGGCCAGCGTTTTTGCTGCTGGTACAAAAATCCCAACGTCATGAAAGGTGTTACCGAATGGGTATCGAACAATTGAGACCTTTTGATATTTGTTTCCGCTTCCGCGAATAATCCGGAGCGGGCTTCCAACTGTCCGAGACCCAAGTAGACCGAGGAACTGTCCGGAGCCATGGGAATCGCCGCCGCCGCTTCGCGCAGGGCGGCGTCTCGATTTCCCAAGGCCCAATCCGCGTTAGCGAGCAGAAGCTGCGCGTCAGCACGCGTGGGATTACCTTGAAGTATCAGCAGCGCGCGATCTTTGGCATCCTGCGGTTTCCCTCCGGCCAATTGTAACTTTGCCAGTTCCAGCTGGGCTTCCCATAGGTCCGGTTGTAATTCGATTGCCCGCGACAGTTCCACAGCCGCATAAGACCAAGTGCCTAACTTCATCTGGGTGAGCGCGAGCTTGTAGTGTGCTTCCGCAAAACGCGGATCCACTTGGAGTGACCGGCCGTACAAGATACTGGCTTCGGAGAATTTGCCTTGTTCAAATGCCAAGTCGCCCTCTTTCAGAAACTTTTGCTTCTGGATCTTGGGATCGCGAGAGCAACCCAAGATGCAAAAGATAAAAACAATAGTAAGAAGGAACAAAACGGGGTGAGCCCTGAAAGGGACGGTCAGATAATTGCGGATTCGTCCTGGACTTACGCCGTGCATGCGAAGAGAACGCAATTCGTTTTCCTGACTTTATCCTTGGGGCTGCATCTGGATGCTCACGGTATACTACTTATAGCAGGCAGGTTAGCGTATTAAACTCGAGGAAAGGTAGCGTAAGGTACACGGAGCGCCGTAGCAGTACTCTCAAAATCACCGTGGCGTGGATAAAAGAGGGGATAAAGGTGCTACTCTTCTTCCACTGGCGAGAGTCGTCTAGAGGGAGAAAGCGGGGCCTCTCGCTTTTGGGTTTAGTATAAATTCTTGTAAGTGTCTGTAAGCAAAAGGTTTGCTGGACGGTATAGGAATATGTGCTCTTGCGTGTTCAAGGTCGGATTGGACCCCATCTTGCTTATCTAAGTTCGCCCCTGACGGGTGTATTTACCTGCTCACCACGGGACGCGACGCTATAGATAAGGCTCAGGACCAAAGGCGAGGAAACGGCACTATGGTAAGAAATGGCGAAATTTCGCTGGCGGATGTGAAGAGGATATTCCGCAGATTCTGGTGGATTCCTGTAACCTCCGCGCTGGTATTCGGCGCCATCGGATTTGGCGCGACACGGGTGCTTACGAAGAAGTACACGTCGGTGACGACAGTGCTCGCCGAACAGCCATCGGTATCGCGCGACTATGTTCCCCCAGTGATGAACGATGACCTGAACCAGCACCTTGCCACCATGAAATCGCAGGTGCTGAGCAGTTCCAGGCTGCAGCCAGTAATCGAGAAATTTAATTTGTTTGCCGACGAACGCAGCACCGTCCCGATGGACGCGTTGGAAGAGAGACTGAGAAAGTCGGTGGAAGTAACGCTATTGCTGCCCATGACTGGCGCGTCGGTGCGGCAGCCTCCCGGATTTCAGGTGGCGGTGACCTTCGAAGACCCACAGATTGCGCAGAAGATCTGCGCGGAAATAACTTCTATGTTCATGAAGCAGAACGTGGAAATCAAGCTGGGAGTGGCGAAGGACACGACGCAATTTCTAGGCGATCAGGTTGACCAGGCCAAGGCCAAGCTGGATGAACAGGATGCGAAATTGGCCCAGTTCAAGCAGAAGAATTTAGGAGTGTTGCCGGAAGAAGTGGAACGCAACCTCAGCATGATTGCCACGCTGAACACCCAACTAGAGACGAACAATCAGTCCATTGCAAGAGCGCAGCAGGACAAGACCATCACCGAATCGCTGTTGGCGCAAGCGGAGCAAAACTGGAAACTGGCACAAACCGGGCAGGCAAATCCGGAAACGCAGGAACAGCAGCTTGCGGCGCTGCAAGAACAGTACAACGCCTTATTGCTCCGCTACACTCCGGAACATCCGGACGTCGTGAAGCTCAAGGCGCAACTGGAAGATCTGAAGCGGCGTATTGCCGACGATCCAGGCACCAAAGGCGCAATGACTCCTACACAGGCGAAGCTGCACGAGCCTCCACAGTTGCTGCAACTCCGCACCAGGATAAAGCAGGACGATTTCACAACAACGGACCTGACGGCACGTCAGAGCCAGATCCAGCAACAGATCGGCGTTTTGCAAGCTAGGGTTCAGATGAGTCCGATGATTGAAGAGCAATTGAAAGATTTGATGCGCAATTATCAGACCGCACAGGAGTTCTACAACGATTTGCTGAAGCGGCGGGCGAATTCGTCGATCGCCACGGAATTGGAAACTCAGCAACAGAGCGGGAACTTCCGGGTACTCGATCCGCCGAGTCTTCCTACGGAGCCTTCTTTCCCGAAAGTGCCTATGTTCCTGGGAGGCGGCGTGGCGGGAGGCTTGGCTTTGGCCCTCGGCATACTCTATTTGCTGGCGGCGATGGACCATGCGATGTACAACGAACGCGACGTAGAAGTCGCGCTAAAGCTTCCCGTGCTCACCATGGTGCCGAGCCTCGGGCAGCCGCATCCGAAGAGTCCTAAAGCGCGCGACGCAGGAAAATTTGAACCAGCGGTAGCCTTAAAGGCATAGACGCTCAAGCACAAACAAGGGGAAAACAAGAGATGAGTCGGATCCACGAAGCACTGAAGAAGGCCGCGCAAGAGCGTCACGCGCAAATTGCAGACCGTTCGAACGGCACTGCCGTTGATCTGACCTCAGAGGGACTCACGCGCGGCGTAGTTGCAGAAAGCTTGCCGCTGGATGCCCGAACAGATGCGACGGTCGCGCGGGATCGCAGCGTATTGCGCTTCGAAGAGTTTGCCAAGAAATGCCAGCATCCGAAATGGAGTCTGGCGTCCGGGGCCAATGTTTTCGCCCCAGATCGCATGGATCACGTAGGAGCTGAGAAGTTCAGGACCCTGCGCTCCCGGTTGTACCAAATACAGGCCACGCGACCGTTGCGGAAGCTTTTGATTACGAGCAGCCTGCCGGAAGAAGGAAAGACGTTCACGGTCGCGAATTTGGCGCAGTCCATCGTACGCCAGCCGGAGCGGAGAGTGTTGCTGATCGACGCGGATCTCCGCGCGTCCCGGCTACACAGAATGTTTGGAGCGCCGGAGAAGCCAGGACTGACCGACTATCTTCGCGGCGACGCGGACGAATTCCAGGTTATGCAGATTGGACCACAAGGCAACCTGTGCATGATCCCGGGTGGGGACGATGTTACGAATCCCAGCGAACTTCTCCACAGCGAACGCATGCGCCAGTTGCTGGACAGGATGGCGCAGGTATTTGACTGGGTGATTCTCGATTCACCGCCAGCCTTGGCAGTTCACGATGCGAGCATCCTGGCGGATATGTGCGACGGAGTGATGTTCGTTGTGCGCGCGGGTGCGACCGATTTTCAGGTGGCGGAAAAAGCGTCGCTGGAATTCCGGGAGAAAAATCTTCTAGGCGTGGTGCTCAATCGCGTTGATCGCCATGAGGGCTATGGCACGTATTACTACGGCTCTAAACCTGAAAAAGATGCGGCAAGTGCAGGTTGATCCTTCGGCTGCTTATCGGACAATCTGAATCAGGAATTATCAACTAGAGCGATTGTGTTTTCTTTCGCGCTTTTCTGTCTGTGCTCCGTTCTTCTCAACAGCCAGTAAACGGGCGCCAAAAGTGCGAGTCCGAATACAAAAAAGACCACCCCGCCCTGATGGTGAAGCCTCCCGAACAAGAAATCAGGATCCACGTAGTTTGCCAGCAGTGTGAGTGTCACGATGCGCACGCCATTCTTGAGTAGCATCATCAGGAGGCCGGCGGTCACGAACGCCACTTTCTTCCAAAGCGGCCGAAACGAAAAGTGTGCCACGAGAACCGCCAGGACAAGAAGGGCGGTGCTTGAGCGTATTCCGCTGCACTCTTTGGCAACTTCGATGCTCATTCGGGGCAAACGAAAGATAAAACCCTCTCGCAAAACTGGCACACCGCTTACATCAAAAAGCACCTCAGCCACCGCCGCGGATCCGGCTTGCAGAACGTAGATCAGCCGATTCAGGAGATGCTCAGGAAGGGGAACCGCAAAAAGCAAGAAAGCCAGAGGAAACCAATTCTTTCGAAGGATGGTACGGCCGAAAATGGCGACATACCCGGCGCCGAGGAAAAACAAGAATGAGAGCGCACTGCTAGAGAGCCGCTCACTGGGGTCCAACCGCGAACTATAGTTTGCCAGAAGCGCGAGGCAACTCCCCGGAAGCAGGAAGAAGAAAGCCGGGAGAAGGTCGAAGGAAAGTCGGCCGAATTCTGCGCGGTCTAGATACAGCAGCCACAGCGAGATGAAGGGAATCAGCAAGATATGAGACTCGTCGTCGTTATGAGAAGCCAACTGCAAGAGCGCTCGTAAAGGTCCGCGGTAAAGGAACATGCAGACTAAGATCCAGACAAGCCCGATGAGCCATGGCTTGGATCCGTGGGCTGGGACGCTCCTCGGCACGGCCACTTCCTCGCCCTGCAACGACTTTGAGGATTGATTCATTTTGACTGTTTGTTCACGGTTTCTGCCGGCCATTCCAACGATCGCGAAGCTTCATTAGGCCACGACATTGTCATTTGTCCAACCGTCGGGGACCGCGCGCAATCGTAAGAGTCGATATCGGACTCTGCATTACTTAAACAGAGCGGATCTCGCGACGAGGCGTTTCTCACGGGAGAAAGTGAATGTGTCTTTTTGCGCCGCGGCCTCTGAGGGTGCCTCTGGCCCGCGAGGGCTGCAACCCCGCTCGGACTAAGCGACTTTGGTGTGCCTTCGAGTTAGCGTAAGGGACATCGAATCAGTGATTTATCAGGAAGGCCTACATGGAAGCAAGGATTCCATTCAGGCCGGAATGCCCACACCATGAGGTTCGGGCGGGCCACGAACCGAACAATGAGACCAGCCGGGAGACTTTGCCTCGGAATGACTTTAGAACAAATGAGCATTCGTTTTCTCACGCGGTGCCCGAATTTGAGAGAGGCCCTGGCTGTAAACCATGAGAAGCAGATATCTTGTGTGTTTTCATTAACTTAATAAATGCGCCTTCGATGGAAAACACATCGGTTTGTGTTCATTAGTGGCAGTGGAATTGCCAATCAGATGGTGAGTTCGATGGGGCTCAAATGGCGGTAGCTTGCAGAGCCCGGTTCTTCAGGCGATTACCCTAAGGTCCTCGAGGAGGCACGTTGAACGGTCGACCGGAAAACGCAGCCGAACAGGGAGCACGAGTTTTCCCTTGGTTCGCTCTCCAGGTGTGGTCACGGCGTGAGGCCCTGGTTGCAACCCAGCTTCGCGGCCAGGGTTATGAGTGCTATCTGCCTCTGAGCAAGAGCATCCGGCGTTGGTCAGATCGGATGAAGGAAGTGGAACTGCCGCTGTTTCCGGGATATCTGTTTTGCCGGTTCGATTTGCACAATCGCGGTCCGCTTTTGATGACTCCTGGGATTCGGCAAATTGTTGGCGTGGGCCGCACGCCGATGTCGGTGGACGAAAGCGAAGTGGAGGCAATCCGGCAGGCTCTGGCCTCCGGTCTGCCGAGCCAACCGTGGCCGTTCCTGCAGATCGGAGAGCGAGTCCGGGTTAGCCACGGAAGTCTGAAAAATCTTGAGGGTATTCTGGTCAATTTCAAAGGCAGCAATCGAGTGGTTTTATCGGTAACGCTGTTGCAACGGTCGGTAGCGATGGAAGTGGATCTCTCTTGGGTGACACCGGTCGACGAGGCAAAAGCAGCTCCCTGGCGAATGCTTCGAGAGCGGCCTGCTGCAGTTCCAGTTTTAGGGTAGTGCGTATAAGGGAATGTGGTTGCAGTCAGGAGAAAGACGAAAGCCTATGGGTTTATTTCGAACAGGAGTTCCAAGCGAAGAAAAGCAGGCCGACGTGACGGTACGCATCCCGACCAACAACGCGGATGAGGTATCGACGCGCATGGTGCTGTCGGAAGGCGCGTTCATGTCCATGTTGTATCTGGAGCGCCGGCGCGCGGAGCGTGCTCAGAAGCGTTACGTCCTGCTACTTGTTGACGTGAAGGATGCTATCTCCGACAAGCAGAGGATTCGCACCGTTCAAAAAATCACCCGAACGGTTTGTTCCATAACCCGGGAGACTGACATCATTGGCTGGTATGTGCACGACAACATCCTGGGTGTGATCGCCACGGAAATTGGCAAAGCAAGTTCCGCGGAGGTTCGCGAGAAAATGTCGCAGAAGTTTCGGACAGCGTTCCTGGAAGCGCTGGGGCCGAGCAAGGCTTCGCAAATCTCGGTTTCGTTCCACTTCTTCCCGGAAGAGCGTGAGGATGGCGACTTCAACGACACGTCGGACAATGCGCTCTATCCTGAACTCTCGAGGAAGAAACCCTCTCGCAAGCTTGCTCTGGGATTCAAACGGGCAATGGACATTGCCGGCAGCGCATTCGCTCTGATTGTGTTATCGCCGTTGTTTGTGATCATCGCTTTGGCTATTAAGGCAACCTCGAAGGGTCCTGTTCTTTTCAGCCAGGAGCGCCTGGGCCAATACGGCAAGAGGTTCTCCTTTTTGAAGTTTCGCTCCATGCGCAAGGATTGCGACAGCAAGATTCATCAAGAGTACGTGAGTAGTTTCATCGCCGGTCAGGTGAAGTCTGCGAATGGCAACGGAGCAACGTCGACGACCTTCAAAATTCAGAAGGATCCTCGCATCACTCCTGTCGGCAGCATTCTGCGCAAGACGAGCCTGGATGAACTCCCGCAGTTCTGGAATGTGCTGATTGGCGAAATGTCGTTGGTTGGCCCGCGCCCGCCGATCGAATACGAATTCAAGGCTTACAACACTTGGCACCGCCGCCGCGTGCTGGAAATCAAGCCGGGCATAACTGGACTGTGGCAGGTCGATGGTCGCAGCCGCACACAATTTGACGACATGGTTCGCATGGATCTGAAGTACGCGCGTGCGTGGTCCATCTGGCTGGACGTCGAAATTCTTCTTCGGACTCCCGTAGCAGTGATCACCGGAGACGGCGCTCACTGAAGCGTTGGGAGTTCCTGAAGAGTGGAACGCCCGACCAAACCGCCCAGCGTAGTTCCGCAGATCTCCATCCTGAAGTTGCCCGCAAAACCACGTCTTGAGCAAAAAACACCAACGCGTAGCTGACAGCTGCGAGTCGGGCCGCCCTGCGAGAAGGCAATTGGAGGCTTGATGATTCGGATCGGCATCATTGGTTATGGGTATTGGGGACCAAACATCGTGCGCAATTTCCAGGCCCACGATTCCTCGGAGGTCGTTCTTGTCGCGGACAAAGATCCGAAGACGGAGACGCGCCTGCGCAAGGCGCATCCTGGGATACCGTTTACAACGGATCCAATGGAAGTTCTTAAGTCCGCGAAGATTGATTTAGTCGCAGTGGTGACTCCGGTTTGGACTCACTTCGAACTGGCCAAAGCAGCGCTCGAAAATGGCAAACACGTCTTTGTTGAAAAACCATTTACTTGCAACGTGCTCCAAGCCGAGGAACTAATCGAATTGGCCGACCGCAAGAACCTACAGATCATGGTGGATCACACCTTCCTGTTTACCGGCGCCATGAAGAAGATCCGTCAGCTAATAGACCAAGGAGAGCTTGGTGACCTGTACTACTACGATTCCCTGCGAGTGAACCTCGGATTGTTTCAGCACGACGTGAACGTTATCTGGGATCTGGCGCCTCACGATCTTTCGATCATGGATCATGTGATCAGAGCGAAGCCCGAAGCGGTGGTGGCTACTGGCGAGAGGCATCTGAACGGTATTGAAGACATTGCTTTCATCACGGTCTATTTTCCGAAGCACATTATTGCGCACATCAACGTGAACTGGCTGTCGCCGGTGAAAGTCCGCACGACGCTTATCGGCGGCGAAAAGAAAATGCTGGTGTGGAACGATCTAGAGGCTGACGAAAAGATCAGAATCTATGACAAGGGCGTGAGCATGTCCACAAGTCCCAGCAACCTGCACCAGTTGCTGGTCAGCTATCGTTCCGGAGACATGTGGGCGCCACAGCTGGAGCAGATCGAAGCTCTGCGCGCCGAGACGGCTTATTTTCTGAAGTGCATTGAAGAGAACACCAAGCCTTTCAACGACGGCATTGCCGGCTTGCGCGTGGTGCGCATTCTGGAAGCGGCCGATCGGTCGGTCCGAAACCGAGGGGAGGCCGTGACACTGTGAGTGATTTTCTTTGCATTGCGCCGAGCGTGAAACTCGGAAAAGACGTCAAGCTTTCGCAGTTCATCAATCTGTACGGGTGCGAAGTAGGCGACGAAACGAAAATCGGCGCATTCGTCGAAATTCAAAAAAACGCCCGTGTGGGGCGCCGCTGCAAAATTTCCAGCCACAGTTTCATCTGCGAAGGCGTGGACATCGAAGACCACGTTTTCATCGGTCACAGCGTGACCTTTATTAATGACAAGTATCCCCGCGCCACTACCGGGAACGGCGGCCTGCAGACGGAAGCCGACTGGAAAGTAGAAAAGACGAAGGTGTGCCGGGGCGCTTCGATTGGCTCCGGTTCGACGATTCTCGCGAACCTTACGATTGGTGAAAACGCCATCGTGGGCGCGGGTAGCGTGGTGACCAAGGACGTGCCGGCGAACGCGATTGTCGCCGGAAATCCCGCGAAATTCATTCGCTTTGCGACACAGGAGAAAAAGTAACCACATGGCCAATGCAACGAAGATTCCGTTTCTCGACCTGGTGACTCCCCATCAGGAGCTCGAGTCAGAATTGTTAGCGGTGGTTAAAGAAGCGTTCGGCACCGCAGGTTTCATCGGCGGACCGATGGTCGACGCTTTTGAACGCGAATTTGCGGCGTTCTGCAACGCGAAGCATTGCGTTGGCGTGAATAGCGGGACGGATGCATTGCGCTTTATTTTCATGGCCACAGGCGTCGAATCCGGCGACATCATCGTTACCGTTCCCCACACGTTTATCGCCACGACCGAAGCGATCTCACAAGCCGGCGCGCAAATTGCGTTTGTGGACATCGACGAACAAACCTACACGATGGATCCCGAGAAGCTACGGAAGTATCTGGAAACCAAGTGTGAATTCGACAGCCACACCGGAAAGCTTACGGAACTTGCATCGAAGCGCCGCGTGGTTGGCGTCGTACCCGTACACCTGTACGGGCAAACAGCCGACATGGATCCGATTCTGGAACTCGCCAATAAATACAATCTATTTGTGATTGAAGACGCTTGCCAAGCGCATGGCGCCGAATATTTCTCGAAGAAAGATAATGCCTGGAAGCGTGCAGGCACGATGGGCAAAGCCGCAGCATTTAGCTTCTATCCAGGAAAGAACCTTGGAGCGTGCGGCGAGGCCGGTGCAATCACCACGAATGACGAGGTTTTGGCCAAGCGCATGAAGATGATTCGAGACCATGGTCAAGCCCAGAAGTACTACCACGATATCGAAGGTTACAACGGGCGACTCGACTCCATCCAAGCGGGCTGGCTTTCCGTCAAGCTGCGTCATCTGGCAAAGTGGAATGAGTCCCGCCGGACGCTGGCACATCGTTACCATGAACTATTGGCGGAAGCTAAAAGCGCCATCGGCCGTCCGGTGGAAGCGGCGTGGACCAAGGGCGTCTATCATCTGTATGTTGTGCGGGTAGCGGACCGCGAAGCGCTGCAAGTACATCTGGCTGAAGCGGGAATCGGTTCCGGCATTCATTATCCTGTGCCCCTGCACATACAGAAGGCCTACCGGCATCTGAACTATAAGAAGGGCGATTTCCCGGTTACCGAACGAGTTGCCGAAGAGATCGTTTCACTCCCGATGTTTCCGCAACTCACCCACCACCAGCAAGAGGAAGTGGCAAACAAAGTAAAAGAGTTCGCCGCATCCCGAGTCAGCGCCGGCCCCAGACGCTAGGCGAAACAGCCACCTGGTTCGAACAGGCAAACTCCCGGCCCATAAAATGTCACGGCTCCGTGACACGCGTTCACTAGCGGGAATATTCTTTCGGGCTCTATTCACATCCCGGATAGATAACATTTTTGCAGTGTTTTGGTAGCAAATGGTCAACCTATGCCTCGCCTCGATCGCCTGACCACCCTTTATTTCGGGTTACCCATTACGAAGATCGTGGGGCCGAAGCACGGCACTCGAGTTCCGATTCTGATGTATCACAGCATCTCGGACAATCTGTTTGGAAAATCACATCCTTACTATCACATCAACACGGCGCCAAACGTTTTTCTTCAGCAGATGCGATGCTTGCGGCAGGCAGGGTACCGCACCATTGACCTATGCGAACTCATGGCCGGATTCGAGAATGGGGTAGACCTGGGCAAAACCGTCGTCATCACTTTCGACGATGGCTATCAGGATTTTTTGACCGATGCGATGCCGGTCCTGAAGCAGTTCGGGTTCTCGGCGACCATTTTCCTTGCCACCGGCCGCATTCAGCAAACTTCGATGCGATTGGAAGGGGTGGATTACCTGACCTGGGCGGAGGTTCGCGAACTACACGAAGAAGGGATTCAGTTTGGTTCTCATACGGTGACGCACCCGGATCTCCGGTGCCTGGGACCGGAGCAGATCGAGTATGAACTTGGTTATTCGAAAGAAGTCATCGAACAAAAACTGGGTGTGGAAGTAAATTCGTTCGCTTACCCGTTTGCATTTCCCGAGGAGAACACGAATTTCACGCGGTTGCTTCTGGACGAGCTGGAAAACCAGGGGTTTCAAAACGGAGTAACCACCATTTTAGGGCGCGCCAGTCTCCGTAATAATCGATTCTTCTTCCCTCGACTGCCGGTGAATACCTGGGACGACCCAAGTTTTTTCCGGGCCAAACTTGAGGGTGGTTATGACTGGCTGCACTGGCCGCAGCGTATGAAGAAAATGATTCATCACAATATGTCTCTGATGCAGCGTTCGAGCTGGTCGGCATCCGAACAAACTAAATGAACATGAAGATTTGGTATTTGGGCGAAGGCAGGAGATTCTGATGATATTCTCCAGGAAAGCTCCGAGTAATTCAGATTTAAGTTGCGCGCACTGCCGAGAGGATTGACACATCAATGGATATTAAGGTGGAAGCAAGGTATTTGGAGGATGTCGTCGTTCTGGTACCAGACGTTTTCCAGGATAGCCGCGGCTTTTTTATGGAGACGTTTCGAGAGGACCAGTTCAAGGCGCTCAGTTTGCCAACCCACTTTGCACAGGACAATCACTCGCGCTCCGCCAAGGGAGTTGTGCGTGGTTTGCACTTCCAGTGGGATCCGCCGATGGGCAAGTTGATGCGCGTCACCCTGGGTAGCGCCTTCCTCGTGGCTGTGGACATCCGAAAAGGATCACCAACGCTTGGCAAGTGGGCCGGTGTAGAAGTCTCCGTGGAAAACAGACGCCAGGTTTGGGCTCCCGCGGGATTTGCGCGGGGATTCTGCGTCCTTTCCGATGCCGCGGAAATCCAGTACAAGTGCACCGGGATCTACAACAACAAAGCCGAATCAGGCATTCGCTGGGATGACCCCGAAATCGGCATCAAATGGCCTCTGAAAGATGTCTTGCTCTCAGACAAAGACAAGAACGCGCAGACCTTAGCTCAATGGTTATCGCGACCGGAATCGGCGAATTTCAGTTCTTGAACGAAAACTGCATGGACCCCAAGGAGGGACAGTGAAACTCCTCATCGCTGGTGGCGCAGGGTATGTCGGATCTACCCTAATCCCCAAATTGCTCGACCGAGGCTACAAAGTTGACGTAGTGGATCTTTTTTGGTTTGGCAATCATTTACCGCGGCAAGTCGGAATCCTCAACAAGGATATCTTCCAGCTTACCGAGGAGGATCTGGAGCCCTACGATCAGGTTGTCTTCCTGGCGGGTCTTTCCAACGACCCTATGGCGGAGTATTCGCCCAGCAAGAACTTCGTCTACAACGCCGCCGCTCCCTCTTACCTGGCCTATACCGCCAAAAAGGCCAAGGTGAAGCGATATGTCTATGCGAGTTCTTGCTCCGTGTATGGGTACACGGAAAATGAGCTATACGACGAGACGCGACCGGTGAGCTCCACGTACCCTTACGGCATTTCCAAGCTGCAGGGCGAGCAAGCAGCGCTGCAACTCGTGGACGACAATTTCTCGGTGATTTCGCTGCGCAAGGGAACGATCTCGGGTTACAGCCCGCGGATGCGCCTGGACCTTATTATCAACACCATGTTCAAGAGTGCGATGAAAGACCGCACCATCACCATCAATAATCCATCGATTTGGAGACCCATCCTGAGCATTCACGATGCGGCAACGGCTTACATTCGTGCCATAGAAGCGAATCACAAGATTTCGGGCGTCTTCAATGTGGCCTCGGGAAATTACACCGTCGGAGAAGTTGGCGACCTGGTTAAAGGAGCGATTGAGGAACGGCTACAGACTTCGATCCACCTGGTCATCAAGCATATTCAGGATTTTCGAAATTACAAAGTCAGTGTCGAAAAGGCAAAAAACACTTTGAGTTTCCACCCCACCGACGATCTGAAATCCATCGTGAACAACTTGATCGACAACATGGATAAGTTTCAAGACTGGGAGAACCCGATGTATTCCAACATCGGAACCTTCCGGGGGATCGAACACGGCGTCGAAATTCACGGCATGTCGAAGGTGCTCTAGCCATGAAAATAGCAGTAATCGGTGCCAATGGACAGCTCGGCAGCGATTTGGTTGCTGCTTTCTCCGAGGATGGCGATGCAGTTTCTGGGCTGACACACGCGGAAATTGAAATCTCCGATCTTTCTTCGGTGTCGCGCGTGCTAAAGGAACTGCAACCCCAGGTGATCGTGAATACGGCCGCGATGCACCATGTGGAGAATTGCGAACGTGAACCGGAAAAAGCATTTGCCGTCAATGCCATCGGGCCAAGAAATCTGGCTCTCGCGGCGCGAGAACTAGACGCGGTTTTGCTACATGTAAGCACCGATTACGTGTTCGACGGCGGCAAGGGAAGTCCGTACCTGGAAGAGGACAACCCCCGGCCGCTCAACGCCTACGGCATTACCAAGTTGGCCGGTGAACACTTTGTTCGCGCGACGACGCCAAAGAATTTCGTGATTCGCACTTCCGGTCTATACGGAAAAAGTCCATGCCGCGCCAAGGGCGGCCTCAATTTTATAGAGCTTATGCTGAAATTGGCGAAGGAGCGTGGCGAGGTGAGAGTCGTGGACAGTGAAGTGGTTAGCCCGACGTCCACGGCGGAACTTGCGCAACAAATGGTGCGGTTGAGTCGTTCGGATAGCTATGGCCTTTACCATGCCACAGCGGAGGGAAGTTGCTCCTGGTATGAATTCGCCCGAGAAATCTTCACGGTTACGGATACCCCGGTCAGTTTGAAAGCGGCAAGCCCGAACGAATTTCCAGCCAAGGTGGCTCGGCCGAAATACTCGGTACTCGAAAATCGAGCTTTGAAGAGTCACGGATTGAATGCGTTCAAACCGTGGCAAGATGCACTCCATATGTATTTAGGGGATCGAGTCAAATCACCTCGAATTCTCTCCTAGTGGCGCGCGCATGCCAGGGTCGCTCCAAACTTATTATCGCTCCAACTACATGGAAAGCCTGACGACAGCACGTCGACTGATTATCTACAGGCTCCCGTAATTGTCAGTAGAACCGCGAAGCAACTGTCATACTAGAGATCCGACGATGTCCCCTCACTCCGCATTGAAGAAGATATGGATTGATCTCGACAATTCGCCGCATGTGCCGCTTTTTTTGCCCATCATTGACGAACTGGAGAGAAAGGGTTACCAGATTCTGTTAACGGCGCGAGACTCCTACCAGGTTTGCGAACTGTTGCGTTTACATGGGCTCTCTTGCCAGGTGGTGGGCCGGCACTACGGAAAAAAGTGGATTCTGAAACTGCTGGGGACCGCGTTCCGGGCCATGCAATTGTTGCCCCTGGCCATATCCGAAAAGCCCGACCTGGTGGTATCGCACGGCTCGCGCGCGCAAATTATAGTAGCTTCCCTGCTCGGGATTCCCAGCGTGCTGATGTTTGATTACGAATTTGCAAGCACGACCAAATTTTTGGAGCCGGACTGGGTCTTTGTGCCAGCCATGATCCCGGAAGACCGCGTGCACATGAAGCCGGACCGCGTACTGCGCTACCAGGGATTGAAAGAAGATGTGTACGTTCCGCGGTTCAAGCCGGATCCGGATATCAGAAAGCTCCTGGGAGTTGGTGAGGACGAACTGATTGTCACCGTGCGCCCGCCGGCTACTGAAGCGCATTATCACAATCCCGAGGGCGAACGGTTTCTTACCGAAACCCTGGACTATCTTCTGGAGCAACCGGCAGTTCGAGTGGTGATGCTGCCGCGCAATGACAATCAAGCGAACGTTCTTCGCTCTCGCTGGACGCCAGCAATCGAGGAAGGACGCATCATCATTCCCGAACACGCCGTGGACGGTTTGAACTTGATCTGGAATTCGGACCTGGTCATCAGCGGTGGAGGAACGATGAATCGGGAAGCCGCAGCCTTGGGTGTTCCCGTCTTTAGTATCTTTCGTGGACATATGGGTGCCGTCGATCAATATCTCTCCAAGACCGGACGACTCGTTCTGATCGAAAAAGTGGAAGACATACGCACAAAGATTGTTCTTAAACCCAGGAAGTCGGCTCTTTGGGGATCTTCGAACGGAAGCGCCGTCCTGGATTCCATCGTGGATGCAATCAATTCGATCGCGGAGCACAAATGTCTACCCGCGCACCGTTAGATTCACGGATGTCGCCTATCCCTGGTTCCTCACAACTCGATCGTGCACAGTCGCGGGATGTTCGAGAGCTCATTTCTTTCTCGACGCGCGGCCTGTTGCCCATGTTCGACGCGGATAAACAGATCTTCTGCCACCGGCTGTTGCGCACGGAGCAGGGAATTGTAAGCGAAGGCCTATCGCCGCGATACACGATCATGACGCTCCTCGGGCTCAGAGAGGTGGAGCTGGCGGGGATGGATACGCCCTTCGATACCCAGGCCATTTTTGCGTCGTTCGTGCGAGAGACAGATTGGATTCAGGGAATAGGTGATTTAGGGCTGTTGATCTGGTTAACAGCTACTTTTGATCCTGACCGACTCGGAAAGCTTTTCTCGACGTTCCACTGTGAAACGGCCCTGGATCGTTGCCCCGACGCGCAGGAAGCACGCACCATGGAATTAGCATGGTTCCTGGCGGGACTGGCACATGCGGCAGAGACAACTCCTAAGCTGGTGAGCACGCTTACAGACTCGTCTTTGAAGACATATCGTCGGCTCAAAGAAAACCAGGGTGAGTATGGCCTATTCGGCCACCTGAGCACGAAGAATTCTCTTGTCGGACGCCTACGCGGGCGGATTGGGAGCTTCGCGGATCAGATCTACCCCGTCTACGCGATGGCAAAGTTCGCGAAAGCATTTCATTTTGAGGAGCCGCTAGATCCTGCCCTGCAATGCGCCACCGCAGTGTGCCGCGCACAAGGCGAACTTGGGCAGTGGTGGTGGCTTTATGATGCGCGCAGCGGCCGGGTTTCCAGCCGTTATCCCGTCTACGCCGTTCACCAGCATGGAATGGCTCCTATGGGTCTATTTGCCGTCCAGCAAGCCACCGGGCAGTCTTTCAAGAAATTCATTTACAAGGGCCTCGCATGGATCTACGCCAATAACGAGCTCGGCGTCGATATGAGAGACACTACGCAGAACCTGATTTGGAGATGCATACTTCCCAAGAACAGCCAAAAAAAGTATTGGGAAATGGTCTCGGGCCTTGTCCGATCGTCGAATCAAGACGTACCTGCCCGTTCGTTAAAGGTTCTCTACGAGCAGAGGCCATACGAATTCGGGTGGCTGCTGTTTGCATTTGCCAAAAACGCGGAGGCCCAGCCTGGTTATGAGCACGTCTAACATTCAAGCCGAACAGCGCAGTTACTCGTCTCAAGGCACGTCATTAGACAACATGGTTCCAGCCAACACAATCAAGATCATGACCATTGTGGGCGCCCGTCCAAATTTCATGAAAGCAGCGCCGGTCATAGCTGCGATTCGAAAGCACAACGAACATCTGGCGATGTCGCCGCGTCTAACGGCTGATGTGAATTCCCAGTTCACACTTCAGAATGTGCTGGTACACACCGGCCAGCACTACGACGAAGCCATGTCCGACAGGTTTTTCGCCGATCTGAATATTCCGAAGCCCGACGTGCATTTGGGAGTCGGATCGGGATCTCACGCAGCGCAGACGGCCGAGATCATGAAGCGGTTCGAAGAAGTCCTGGTGCGGGAGAAGCCTGATCTGTTGGTAGTTGTTGGCGATGTGAACTCGACTTTGGGGTGCACCCTGGTTGCCGCCAAGATATCGTTCGACGTAAATGGAACCCGGCCGCTCATTGCGCACGTCGAAGCCGGGCTTCGTTCCTTCGATCGCGGCATGCCCGAGGAAATCAACCGGATCCTCACGGACCACCTTGCCGATTTGCTATTTGTGACGGAGGAGAGCGGGCTGCGAAATTTGCGCGAGGAAGGAATTCCGGACGAAAAAGTTCATTTTGTGGGCAATACCATGATCGATTCGCTTTTGACCTTCAAGGACAAAGCAGACCGCTCCGACATTTTGGACAGATTAAGGCTCCGGAACCGCAACAGCTCGCAGGGATCGCCGAATGGCACGGCCCGTTATGCTTTGTTGACGCTTCATCGCCCTTCCAACGTGGACCAGCGTGAGACTTTTCTGAACATCCTGGAAGGATTGGAGGAGTTGTCCAAGTCCTGTCCGGTAATTTTTCCCGCGCATCCGCGAACGCAGAAGAAACTTGCTGAATTCCATCTCGAGCGTTTCTTTAAAAACGAAGTGGAGGATTCGCGCCCTGCTCAGGCAGATGGACGCATCCGCATGGTTGAGCCGCTGGGATATCTTGATTTTCTCTGCTTAATGGCGAACGCGGCCGTGGTGGTAACCGACTCCGGGGGCATCCAGGAAGAAACCACCTGTCTTGGAGTTCCCTGTGTCACCGTTCGTGAGAATACAGAGCGGCCAATCACTGTCAAGGTTGGCACGAATATCCTGGCGGGAACGAGCAAGGAAGGTATTCGCCAAGCCACGCGGAAACAACTCACCTCCAGTGCCTCCGGTAGCGTGCCAGAAGCGTGGGATGGCAAGAGCGCCCAGCGCATTCTGGACGTGATTTTGCGCGAGACAAAAAAGAAACGATCGCTCTGAAGATGGTCGGCGTGAACCGATTGAATCCAAAGCCAGAAAACCTGAGCCACTACCCGGACTCTCCGTTGCCTACGAGGGCGAAAGCGCAATGACACGATATGTGATCATCACTCCCGTACGTGATGAGGAGAAGCACATCGAGGCGACTATCGAGTCTCTCCGCCGCCAGACGATGCTCCCGTTGGAATGGGTGATCGTGGATGACGGTTCCACCGACCGAACCGGTGAGATCCTGGATGGAGTCGCAGCCCAGCTGCCGTGGGTCCGTGTGATCCACCGAACGAACCGAGGCTTCCGGAAGTCCGGCGGCGGTGTGATGGAAGCGTTTTACGATGGATACAACACACTTCAACACAACGACTGGGACTTCCTCGTAAAACTCGATGGAGATTTGAGCTTCGCTCCAGAATATTTCGAAAAGTGCTTCGAGTACTTTCGCAAAAACCCAGCGCTTGGGATTGGTGGCGGAGAAATCCATCACGACAACCTTGGAAAGCTTAAACTCGAAGAAAATCCTCGTTTCCACGTGCGTGGCGCCACGAAGATTTACAGGAAAGCTTGCTGGGAAGCGATTGGCGGACTGTGGCCCGCACCGGGATGGGACACTATCGACGAAGTAAAAGCCAATATGTTGGGATGGAAGACGAACGCTTTCCCGGATTTACCTCTTCTTCATCATCGTTTCACCGGAGCCGCGGACGGCCTGGTGCGCGACAGGGTTAAGCACGGAATGGTCTGCTATATCTCGGGCTATCACCCGCTGTTTGTGGCGGCTAGTTGCTTGCGCCGGCTCCCGCAAAAGCCCTACGTCATCGGTTCGGCTGCAATTTTGTACGGATATCTAAAGGCTCACTTAACACACCCGCCTCGTTTAGAGGATCGGTCCTATCTCAACTACATTCGCAATCAGCAACTGCGGCGTCTGGTTGGGATGCAGACTATCTGGAGGTAATCTCCAGTTTCGGAGTTTTTAGGTTCGACATCATGTGTGGAATCTGCGGAAAACTGATGCTTGCTGCCGACGCGACGGTATCGCCCGCGCTTGTGAAGGCCATGGCGGACACCATCTACCATCGCGGGCCAGACGATGAGGGTTACTACGTCTCGGGTCCAATTGGTCTGGGTTTTCGCCGACTCTCGATTATCGACCTGCAAAGTGGCCATCAGCCTGTCCCGAACGAGGACGGCACAGTCCAGATTATTTTCAACGGAGAAATCTATAACTATCAGGAACTGCGCGCGTTTCTGTTGAGCAAAGGCCACGTTTTTAAGACTCATAGTGACACGGAAGTCATCGTACATCTGTACGAAGAACTCGGGCCGAGGTGTTTGGATAAATTGCGCGGCATGTTTGCCTTCGCCATATGGGATGAGAATAAGAAAAGTTTGTTTCTGGCGAGGGACCGAGTTGGAATCAAGCCGCTCTACTATTGCTTGACCGACACATCGCTGGTCTTCGCTTCCGAAATCAAAGCGATCCTGGCGGATCCTTCGATCAACCGGGAAATTGCTCCCGACATGATCGATCGATTCCTCACTTTTCTGTACGCGCCTGGGGAAGAAACTCTGCTTAAGGGCATCCGCAAGTTAGCCCCGGGCCATTACCTGCTTGCCAGGGATGGCAAGGTGATCGTAGAGCAGTATTGGGATCTTCGCTTCGTTGAACCCGTCCGGAGCAAAAGCCTTAAGGAAGCAGAAACCGAGCTGGTGAGTCTATTGGCCGAGTCAGTCGGGCTGCACATGATCGCGGATGTGCCGGTGGGTGTCCTTCTGAGCGGCGGAGTAGATTCAACCGGTGTGCTCAGCTTTGCTGTCGACGGGACCGACAAGGAGATCAGCAGTTTCACCGTTGGTTTCGCCGGTGGGCAAGTTGCCGACGAAAGACCTTTTGCCAGGTTGGCTGCGGAAAAGTTCGGTACCCAGCATTATGACATGACGATTTCGGCCGAGGATTTTGCCGCGTTCCTGCCCAAGTACGTGTGGCACATGGAAGAGCCGGTGTGCGAGCCGCCGGCCATCGCGTTGTATTACGTTTCGAAACTGGCAAGAAATTATGTCAAAGTGCTGCTGTCGGGAGAAGGTGGAGACGAAGCTTTTGCCGGGTACAGCAATTATCGTAATCTCGTTTGGCTGGAACGTATTAAACATGCGCTTTCTCCGCTGAACGGCTCCGTCGCCCGGGGAATTTCCTTTGCCGACTCGCTACTCCACATGCCCCGGCTGGCCAAGTATGCGCCTTTAATGAAGGACCACTTTCCAGACTACTACTACAGCCGGACCTCAAACCCTCATCGCCTCACCGGAAACGGGTTGGGAAAAGTGTACTCGACCGATTTTGCGCGAGCGATTGATCGAGAGCACACGCTTGATCCGCTGCGCGCGTTGCAGGCCCATGTCCGGGGCCAGAACACTCTCGATGCGATGCTGTATATCGATACGAAAACGTGGCTGCCCGACGACCTGCTGATCAAGGCGGACAAAATGACCATGGCCAACTCCGTGGAGCTCCGCGTGCCTCTGCTGGATCACCGGGTCCTGGAGTTTGCGGCTTCGTTGCCGCCGAGTTTCAAGCTAAAGGGTTTCACCACAAAATATATTTTGAAGAAGGCGCTGTCGCAGAGAATTCCGAAAGAAATCCGCGACAGAAAGAAGACTGGTTTCCCCGTGCCTTATGAGGGGTGGCTGCGGAACGATCTGAAGGATCTCGTCTGGGGTGTGTTGACCGACCGCAAGACAATCGAGCGAGGTTATTTTCGGAAAGACGGTGTCGAGGGCTTGCTGCAAGCCAACTCGAATGGCACCAACTATTCCAAAGAGATTTTTTCGCTGCTGACTTTTGAGTTATGGCAGCGGACCTTCCTGGAGCGCGAACAAGTTGTCCTCCAATAGAACCCGGCGCGTGGCGATGGATTTGGCTGCACAAGCTTTTTGGCTGTTGCCCGGGAGCTTCGGAATAGCGCGCGCACTTGGTCCCTCTTACTCGTTACGATGTGTTCTCTTTCACGATATCTCGCCTACAGATTCGCCGTTTACCAAGGGGATGAACGTGAATATAACCCCCGGCAAATTTGAAGCTGCCCTGAAATTCCTTACCAAGTACTACACTCCAGTGTCTCTGCAAGACGTTTTGACTGACTCGGGTGGCCGAGGACTCCCGCCTCGTCCGGTGCTGCTCACCTTCGACGACGCCTACGCGTCGGTGGCGGAACTGGCTGCGCCTTTGTGCCGACAATACGGAGTACCGGCAATCTTTTTCGTGAACGCCGCATTCCTGGATAACCAACGATTGGCGCCGGACAATTTGGTGTGTTATGTCGCCAACGTGATGGGAATGGAGACGATCCGTTCCGCAGCGCGGGCGATCCCAGGCGCTGGAAGTTTCGAATTGAATTCTCTTTCCGCGGTATTCGGGTGTTTCCTTCCCGCCATCTCGCTGGACGAAAGAGAAGTTTTTCTTGAAACATTGCGGAGCTTGGCGGGGATCGACGAGAGTCGAATAGCCAAGGAAGCGGGTCTGTACCTGACCCGCAAACAGCTTGGCAATCTGGCATCCTTTAATTTCGAGATCGGGAACCACACGTATACCCACGTGCACTGCAGGTCTCTAACGCGAGAGGAGTTCGGCCCACAGGTGGACAGGAATAAGGCCGATTTGGAGGCGGCGTCAGGCACGGAAGTGCGGTCCTTCAGCCAGCCCTACGGCTCCTCGAAAGATTTAACTCGCGATTTAGCGGAGCATCTGGAACGCTCTGGACATAAGGCGGTGTTCCTCAGCGAGAGTGTCGCCAATCCTCGCGGCGCTGACCCGTCCCATCTTGATAGAATCAGCACCCCAGCCGAACGTGAGGCGAATTTGTTTTTCGAGATCGAGGTGCTTCCTCGCCTGCGCGCCGTACGGAACCGCCTCTTTCGCCGTTCGGCAGACCTTCACGGTGCGCGGACGACTGGTGATGGCGCCCAGGGATTCGACAGGAGTCACACGCGTGCCTAAAATGACCCGTGAAGAGTTTCTTTTGCAGATGGACGAGATTCTTGGCCTGCGCGCCAAAACACTGCGTGGCGACGAAGAACTCGGCGAACTGGAGAATTGGGACTCCACCGCGCTCATCAGTCTGATTGTTTTGGCGGAAACAAACGGCGCGCAGATCTCTCCGGATCAAGTCGTAAGCTGCACCACGGTCGCCGATCTCCTGCGGATAGCTCAGGTAGAAGATAGTTCGTCGTGATCGCGAAGCATCTGAAACTGGTGGTCCAGCAAGTTGCTTCTGTGCTGTAGCGGAGGGTTATTTTGGCATCTGAAACGAATACATCATCCCAAACGAATACATCACAAGCGGGCGTTCCGAAAGCGTTGCGATTTCCCATTGCCGCGGCGGAGATATTCCGAAAGCGCCAATCTCTGAAGAAGGAATTGCTCGAACAGACCAATCTACTCCCCTCCCGGATTGCGATTCTTGGCGGTTCAACGACAGTAGAAGTAAAGGGTATGTTGGAGCTGTTTCTGCTGGCCCAAGGAATTCGGCCGACGTTTTATGAGTCGGGATATAACCGTTATTCCGAGGATGTTTTGTTTGAAAACCCGGATTTGTGGAATTTCAAACCCGACATCGTCTTTATTCACACCACCTGGCACAACGTTTCGCAATTTCCCGATTTATTGCAAACGGAAGCCGAGGTGGAAGACCGCGTCCGCCATGAAATGGGCCGGTTTGAGTCTCTTTGGGAGAAAATTCACACAAAGCTTGGCGCGGTCATCATCCAGAACAATTTTGACCTGCCACACGTCAGACCCCTGGGGAATCTGGAAGCTTCCCAATCGTTTACCCGTGTCAACTTTTTATTGAGAATGAATACCGAATTCGCGAAATATGCGCGTAACCATTCACGGTTCCTGATTAACGACATTCTGTACCTTTCCGCGCAAGTCGGCCTCGACGCGTGGCACGGTCGGACCTATTGGTATAACTTTCACATGGCCCTGAGCCCGGCGGGCACAGTGTCACTGGCCCAAAACGTTGCCGCGATTGCCAAATCCATTTACGGAAGATCCAAGAAGTGCCTCGTTCTGGATTTGGATAACACGCTTTGGGGCGGAGTCGTTGGCGACGACGGTGCGCAGAATCTTGTTTTGGGACGCGACAATCCGGTCGGCGAAGCCTTCCTGGATTTTCAGCGCTATGTAAAAGACTTGCAGCGGCGTGGGATTATTCTCGCCGTGTGCTCGAAGAACGACATCGAGAACGCAAAAGAAGGCTTCTCGCATCCGGACAGTTTATTGAAGCTGGAGGATTTCAGTGCATTCGTAGCCAACTGGAACCCAAAACCTGACAACATCCGCCAGATTGCCGCGGAACTCAACATCGGTCTGGATAGCATGGTATTTGTTGACGATAACCCGGCCGAGAGGGCGCTAGTGGCTGCCCAACTGCCCGAAGTTGCGGTGCCGGAGGTGGGCTCAACCGTTTCGCGTTTCGCCGAGGTACTCGACCACGAGAAGTACTTCGAAGTGGACAAACTGGTTCAGGACGATCTCAACCGGTCGGCTTATTACAACTCAAACGCAGAGCGGAGCGCGTATCAAGCTGGTTTCCAGGATTACGGGGAGTTCCTTGCTTCGCTGGAAATGAGCGCGGAAATCGCTGCGTTCTCGCCGGTCTATCTGGAGCGAATCACCCAGCTGATCAACAAGACCAATCAATTTAATCTCACAACGACCCGTTATACTGGCGCGGAAGTCGAGGCCATTTCCAAATCTCCGGGTTACATTACGCTTTACGGCCGACTAGCCGACAGATTTGGCGATAACGGGCTGGTTTCCGTCCTGATTGGACGCGTCGTTCAGGAAACCCTGGAGTTGGATTTGTGGCTGATGAGCTGTCGCGTGTTGAACCGCGAAATGGAGTTGGCCATGTTCGACGCCCTGGTCGAACAGAGTCAGGTGCGTGGTATCCGCAAAATCGTCGGCGTCTATATTCCATCCAAGAAGAACAGCATGGTTGCTGGACATTACGCCGGCTTTGGTTTCACACGCGGAAGCGTATCTTCAGGCAACCGGGAGTTGTGGCACTACGATATAGCCCAACCGTATTCGGCCAGAACGCGGTTTATACGCAGAACCACAGAGGCGCTGCCCACCGCAGCGAATTCTTAAAAGTTGCTTACAACGACGGAAATACCCGTTCAGCTCGCAGCTCGCGAGGGCGAACAAAAGTTCATGCAGAATCCTGGTTGGCAAGTCGAAGTCGATCGTGCAACGCCTGCCGAATGGTCGAAGATACTCGATCTGTTCGATGACGCGAACATTTATCAAACGCCCGCCTATGGCGGAGTCCGCTGGGGAGAAAAAAATCTTAGCCGGATCGTTTTGAAACGGGACGGAGAAGTCCTGGCAATGGCCCAGGTGAGGATCATTCGCCCAACGCCTCTCAAGTTTGGGATGGCCTACCTGCGTTGGGGCCCGCTCTGGGAGCGTCGCGGCTTGCCTCTCGATCCCGAAGTTCCCACGCGGATGGCCCAAGCCATTGAGGACGAATATCTCGAACGAAGGAAGCTCTTCCTGCGCATCCTTCCCAACGCTTTTGCAGGTTCGTCGCGCGCCTCTACAATGCAAGCCGCGTTCTGCAGATTCCGCTCGGAACCTTTCGACGCGAGCAATCTGTACAGAACGTTTGTCCTCGATCTCAGCGCCTCGCTTGAGGAATTACGAAAGCGTCTGGATGCAAAATGGCGAAATAAGCTGTCGGGTGCGGAAAAGAATAGTCTCGAAGTCGTGGCTGGAAACGGCCGGCAGGAGTACCTGACTTTCTGCGAGCTGTACCATCAGATGCGGGAGCGGAAAACATTCGAAACGACGGTGGATGTCGAGGAGTTTTTGCGGATCCAGGAGAATTTGACGGAAGCACATCGCATGCAGGTGCTGATTTGCAAAGACAAGGGCATTCCGGTGGCAGGACTGGTGGTCTCGGCGATGGGTGATTCCGCGATTTACCTGCTTGGTGCTACCAGCGACGACGGGTTGAAATCGAAGGGCGCCTATCTGCTGCAGTGGACCATGATCCAGTGGCTAAAGAAAAATGGCGTTCGGTGGTACGACTTGGGCGGAATCGACCCGGAAGCGAATCCAGGCGTTTATTCGTTCAAAAAAGGATTCTCTGGCGCGGACGTTTGTCAGATTAACCCTCTCTTGGCTTCGGCTAGTGCCGTCTCCTCTGGAATGGTGAAGGCAGGTTTGGCCGTACAGCGCACGCTTCGTGGCTCTCGGAGCGCCCTGAACCTTGCCCGTTCCCTTAAGCTGCCCGGACCAAGGAACTGAGTTCACCCTATGATTTCTTCTTCAAATTCCGTAGACATCTCGGTTGTAATTGTTGGCTGGAACGCCAAACATTACCTGGAATTGTGCCTGAACAGCTTGGCCAAAGACCCACCGCGCCGAAGCATGGAAGTGCTGGTTGTTGATAATGCGTCCGCGGACGGCTCCGCCGAGATGATCGAAGAGAAATTTCCGTGGGTGAAGTTGATCAAGAGCAGCGTGAACCTGGGCTTCGCCAAGGGCAACAACGTGGCCATCCGGCAATGCCAGGGACGCTATATCGCACTGGTGAACCCGGATGTGATCGTTTTTCCAGGCTGCTTGGATGCGTTGGCAGATTTCCTTGACGAGAATCCCAAGGTTGGAAATGTCGGTCCCCGCGTCTTCAATCCGGATATGTCGCAGCAGAGTACGTGCCGGCGGTTTCCGACGCTGTGGAACAATTTCTGTTCTGCCGCTGCCCTGGCGACGACGTTCACGAAATCCAGGATCTTTGCCGGCGAGCATATGTGGTACTTTGCCCATGACCGCACGCTTGCCGTAGACGTTCTGGTGGGTTGTTTTTCGATGATTCGCCGCGAAACATTCGACCAGGTGGGACTGCTCGACGAAGACCTGTTCATGTATGGCGATGACGTGGATTGGTGCCGACGGTGTTGGAATGCAGGATGGCAGGTCGTCTTCTATCCCGGCGCGCGGGCCATCCACGACCGAGGCAAAATCACGGCTTCCTATCCGGTTCGCTTCGCAGTCGCGCAGCAGCGTTCCGTCCTGCACTATTGGACCAAGCATCATAGCTTTTTGGGTGGGTTGGGAATGCGCAGCATAATGCTTTTTCATCACTTGTTGCGCTATTCGTTTGCCGTCATTTCGGGCGCCCGTGGCAATGCGCAAAGCGATGTGCGGAAGCAGGTCAGCGGCGCGTGCTTGCGCGATCTTTTTTCTAATAACGGCTCGAATACGATCAGTACGGCAGCCTCGTAAGGCAGATGACGATTCCCACTTCCATCTCGCGCCTGGCAGACTATTACAAGCGGCACGGCTTTGTGGCCATGATTCGCCGTTCTGGCCTTGCCTTAAGACGGTCGCTCTTTTCAGGCCGCATGGTCGTCTTCTATTGCGACCTCGCCAAGCAGGGTGCGGCTCCACCAAAAATGCCGAGCTCTCTAACGGTGGAGCGCCTGCGAAGCTATCGGGAACTTCGCTCGCAGGAATTGGAGGAAATGACCAGTTTCTGGAATCCCAAGCAGGCCCACCGAAACATCGTGGAGCGATTCGAGCATGGATCGTCATTGTGGTTGATCCGCTCGACAGGCCAACTGGCAGGCTTCAGCTGGACTATACAGGGACGCACCATCGCTCCGTATTACTTCCCCTTTGGAGAGGGGGACGTGCAGCTCTTCGATTTCTACGTTTTCCCGAAATTTCGCGGCCGGGCAATACTTTGGTTTCTGATCGCTCATATTTTGAACACCCTGAAGGCGGAAGGCGCGGTTCGCGTGTTTGGCGACGTGGCAGAGTGGAACCAAGCGTCTTTATCGTTTTACAAAATGACTCCCTTTAAGCGCCTTGGCCTGGTCAGATCATTCACGGTTCTCGGCCACACCTTTCTGTCCTGGGTCGAGAATAAAAAGGTTGCAGATGCCCTGAGCAGCGCCGAACGGACGGACAGGGTTCCAACGATGGCGAGATCGCATGAGCGATGAGCCTTCCAAGGGAGTCCATCCGCCAGATCGCGTCAAACTTCACCACATTGGTTACGTGGTTCATTCGATCGCGGAATCCGCTGAATCCTTCGCACTTTCCCTGGGCGCGACGTGGGATGGGAACATAATCTTTGATCCGATACAGAAAGTCCGAGTGAGCTTTTTCCAGGGGCAAAGTCCTACCGAGCCATCGATAGAGCTGGTCGAACCAGGTGGACCGGAATCACCGGTGTCGAGATTCCTGAAAAAGGGCGGCGGGCTACACCATTTGTGCTATGAGGTAAAAGATTTGGAGTCGCATCTAAGGTTCTGCAAGTCGGTGGGAACCGTGATAATTAGGCCTCCGGTCCCCGCGGTGGCCTTCGGAGGAAGACGAATCGCGTGGGGTGTGACAAAAAAGAAGCTGGTGGTCGAGTTTCTTGAATCCTGAGAGTTTCGGATTGAGATTTACTCATTTAGCTCTGCACGTACCCTCACCCTGTACTAAATCTGTCCTCCGGGTCAGTTGTACGCCTCGGAGGGCGCAACGTAACGTAACAAGAGTCTGCAAGTTATCTGGGGGAAGGGATTTTATTGATGGTAAGGCTCTTACGCACCGCGGTTTTTGTGGTCTGCCTATTCAGTGCCGGAAGGGCTTTCGCCGCCGGCGGGACATGTCCCTCCCAGAATCACTACGTTAACCCGGTCACCGGAGCAGCAGTTTCTTTGTCGAGCCTCGGTGTGACAAGCTGCTTTTATGTCGCTGCTAACGGCTCGGATTCCAATCCGGGCACGAGCGAGCAAAGTCCCTGGCTTCACGCACCTGGGATGCCCAACTGTTCCGGTGTTTGCGCGAGCGTCAAGCCGGCTCCCGGCCTAGGTTTCATCCTTCGCGGTGGCGATACCTGGCATGAGGGAAATTCGGGTGCCTCTCCTTATACCGGCCAGTCGCACCTGGGGGGAGTCAATTACTCCGGGTGGGTGGTAAGCCAGAGCGGTTCTTCAGGAAGCCCTATCTATTACGGAGTCGATCCAACATGGTATTCGGGAGGCTCTTTTGCGCGCCCGATTATTACGGGAGACAATCCGACAAGCACTACAGGGGTTGGTAGTTGCACGTATCCCAATCAGTTGCACATGCTGCATTTGGATGGTCAGACCAACATAACCGTGGATGATTTTGAGTTCACTGGCATGTGCTGGACCGGCTTACAGTCGGGCTCAGCTTGCTGTTCGATCATGATTTCAGCCAACATTCAGGGGAGTGGAACCACCAACGTAGTCATCGTCCGAAACTATCTCCATGGCTGGTCGCACGTCACTTTTCACTGCGCTCCCGGCCCAGTAGGAACCAGTTGCGACGGCGCCTTCGGGATTAACGAAACGGCAGGCCGGAACGCCAACATAGGCAACGTTATAGCCTACAACGTGATCGACGGCTCGGATACGGACCAGTCCAGTCTCGGTGCAATTGCTTGGGGCGGTTACGACATTCACGGAAATGTGATAACCAATACCGGTAATGGAGTCGTCACGGACAACACACACGTCTTTCACGATAACCTGCTGCAGTTTCTTAGTCAGTCAAGCGATGGCGAAGCCCATACGAATGGATTTGAGTTTAACAGCGAGCAGCCGGGAACAAGCAACGCTGTGTATAACAATGTGATCCGAAATATATTTGTTCACGGCGGTGGCGTGGTTCAGTGGATGACTCCCGATAACGGGCAGACGGATTATTATTTCAATAACGTCGTCTATAACCAGAGCAGTAATGGAAATTATTTTGACGTTTGCCAGCCGGGCGGAGGGTCCTGCCCCAGCACCACGTCCTACACAGTCAATGTATTTAACAATACCTGGGTTCTTCCAAATTCGGGAGCGATCGCCGGGCCATTTTCAGGCGCAACTGTCAACTTTCAGAACAATCATTGCGTCATTCCCGGCGGCGGAGCTGCTTCCAATTGCTATAAAAGCTCTGGCGGCACGCTGAACTATCTGACAAACGTGATACAAACCCCCACCACAGCGACCGGGCAAGGCTATTCGGCGACCGGAACTTATGCGTATTCGCCCAAGACTGGCAGCGCCACGGTTGGAACGGGAACGAACGAGCAGGAGTTCTGTGCCGCGCTTTCCGGAAGCAGTGATACGTGGCTGCAGCAAGCCGGAGCAGCCTGCGCGTATGACACGGGTTTCGCGTGCACATACGTCACCAGTAGTCACAGTGTAAGCTGTCCCGTGAGGACCGCTGTAGCTCGTCCTACAAAGACCCCATGGGATGTTGGCGCTTATCAGTCTTCCGGTTCGCAGGTGGAGGCTCCGCTACCTCCGACGGCTTTGCAGGCGACCATAGACTGACGAAGCTCTCCACCTGAGATCGTAGACACTAGTATTTAAAGTAGCCGTTGCCCGCACCAAACCTCTAGCGCACAATTAAGAGGTATTGGTTTCCGGACTTGACCCCAATACGAAGAACTAGTACCGAACGACCCACACTCGGAAAGCGATTCAGCGCCAGAGCATAGAAATGGCATGTGCCAAGTTAGCTTTTGGCTCATGTGTGCATGAAAAGCAAAAGACCCGACGGAATAATCTGATCCATGGAACCAGGAAACATTCGATTCGGAGGTGGCGCAGCCGACACGATGATGCATCCTCTCGTGGCGGTCCTGATGATACTCGGCGTCCTCCTGATTCTTTTCCTGCCACGGAGGTACGTCA